>OIEO01000094.1_pt1 | contig 19046 bp, 18 predicted proteins | sample 1581851 | NCBI WGS metagenome assembly OIEO01 (sample SAMN03281010, study PRJEB24777) | human gut metagenome | isolation source: fecal sample PR157 from 1 month old male Malay infant, caesarean delivered... | reverse complement strand
TTTTTTATGCGCCAATGCAGGATTACTGCTTTACTAATAATTTGTGTCAGATCATGAAGCTCTCTTATAACTTTGCATTTGTACCGGATGGATGGACGATCGTCTGCTACAATCGCGCCTCATTTTTGGATGGATAGCATTTTCACATGGTTTCGGAAACTAAAACCACAGAAGCGCCCACGCTACGTCGTGAACTCAAGGCGCGTCACCTGACGATGATTGCCATTGGCGGTTCCATCGGTACAGGTCTTTTCGTTGCCTCTGGCGCAACGATTTCGGCAGCCGGCCCGGGTGGGGCACTTTTCTCTTATATCCTGATTGGCCTGATGGTGTACTTCCTGATGACCAGTCTCGGCGAACTGGCCGCGTACATGCCGGTATCCGGTTCGTTCTCGACCTATGGTCAAAAATACGTTGAAGAAGGCTTCGGCTTCGCGCTGGGCTGGAACTACTGGTACAACTGGGCGGTCACCATCGCCGTTGACCTTGTCGCCGCACAGCTGGTGATGAACTGGTGGTTCCCGGATACGCCGGGCTGGATCTGGAGCGCCCTGTTCCTGGCCGTCATCTTCCTGCTGAACTACATCTCCGTGCGCGGTTTCGGCGAAGCGGAATACTGGTTCTCTTTGATCAAAGTGGCAACCGTCATCATCTTTATCGTCGTCGGTGTGGCGATGATCGTTGGTATTTTCAAAGGCGCTGAACCTGCGGGCTGGAGTAACTGGACAATAGGCGATGCGCCGTTTGCCGGTGGACTGTCGGCAATGATTGGCGTGGCAATGATTGTCGGCTTCTCCTTCCAGGGAACCGAGCTGATTGGCATTGCTGCCGGTGAGTCAGAAAACCCGGAGAAGAATATTCCGCGCGCGGTTCGTCAGGTCTTCTGGCGTATCCTGCTGTTCTATGTGTTCGCGATCCTGATTATCAGCCTGATCATTCCGTACACCGATCCAAGCCTGCTGCGTAATGACGTCAAAGACATTAGCGTCAGCCCGTTCACGCTGGTCTTCCAGCATGCCGGCCTGCTTTCAGCCGCAGCGGTGATGAACGCCGTTATCCTGACCGCCGTACTTTCTGCCGGTAATTCCGGAATGTACGCGTCCACCCGTATGCTCTACACGCTGGCATGCGACGGTAAAGCGCCGCGTATTTTCGCGAAACTGTCCCGTGGCGGCGTGCCGCGCAACGCACTGTACGCCACAACGGTGATTGCCGGCCTGTGCTTCCTGACCTCTATGTTTGGCAACCAGACGGTGTACCTGTGGCTGCTTAACACCTCCGGGATGACGGGCTTTATTGCCTGGCTGGGGATTGCCATTAGCCACTATCGTTTCCGCCGTGGCTACGTCAAACAGGGTTATGACGTTAACCAGCTGCCGTATCGCTCAGGGTTCTTCCCACTGGGTCCCATTTTCGCCTTCATTCTGTGCCTGATTATTACGCTGGGACAGAACTATGAAGCGTTCCTGGCGGACACCATTGACTGGGGCGCCGTCACGGCAACCTACATTGGTATTCCGCTGTTCCTCGTCATCTGGTTTGGCTACAAGCTGACGAAAGGAACACACTTCGTTCGCTACAGTGAAATGGAATTCCCGGAACGATTTAAACAATAATCGCACTTCCTCTCTCTTTAGCCCGCTCGTTTGAGCGGGCTTTTTTATTTCCGCCCCCTGTCACAAAGATATATTTCTTAACAATTTAATTGATAATAATTATCGTTTGCTTTATCGTTATCAAAAATAAGCGTGTCACCGACCCACCGGAGATGTGGGCGGCAAGGAAGACGCTGTGAGCAATGATGATTTGATTGAGTTGTATTTACCTCATGGAGATATGGAATGTTTAGGTTGAATCCCTTCGTCAGGGGAGGACTTTGTGCGTCCGCAATGTCCCTGGCCCTGCCTGTTATCGCAGCGGAATCCGGCGACACAATGGTTGTTACGGCCTCCGCGACCGAGCAAAACCTGAAAGACGCACCGGCAAGCATCAGCGTGATTACCCAGGAAGATTTGCAGCGCAAACCCGTTCAAAATCTGAAAGATGTGTTACGGGATGTGCCGGGCGTGCAGCTCACAAGCGAAGGGGACAACCGTAAAGGGGTAAGTATTCGCGGGCTGGACAGCAGCTACACGCTGATCCTGATCGACGGCAAGCGCGTCAATTCCCGTAACGCAGTGTTCCGCCATAATGATTTCGACCTCAACTGGGTGCCGGTTGACGCCATCGAACGAATCGAAGTCGTGCGCGGGCCGATGTCCTCGCTTTATGGCTCCGATGCGCTGGGCGGCGTGGTGAACATTATCACCAAAAAAATCGGCCAGAAATGGACGGGCACCCTGAGCGCTGATTCCACAATTCAGGAACATCGCGATCGCGGTGATACGTACGACGGCCAGTTCTATACCAGCGGTCCGCTGGTGGACGGCCTGCTGGGGCTGAAAGCCTACGGTAGCCTCGCAAAGCGTGAGAAAGACGGTCAGCAGAAGTCCTCTACCACGGCGAGCGGTGAAACACCGCGCATTGAAGGCTTCACCAGCCGCGATGCGAATGTGGAGTTCGCCTGGACGCCGTCTGAAAATCACGACTTTACGGCGGGCTACGGTTTCGACCGTCAGGATCGTGACTCGGATTCCCTCGACAAAAACCGCCTTGAGCGTCAGAACTACTCTCTCAGCCACAACGGCCGCTGGGGCGTCGGCAACAGCGAGCTGAAGGTTTACGGCGAGAAGGTGGATAACAAAAACCCGGGCAACAGCAATCCGATCACCTCCGAGAGCAACGCGGTAGACGGGAAATACGTGCTGCCGCTGGGCGACATCAACCAGCTGATGACCTTCGGCGGCGAATGGCGTCACGATAAGCTGAAGGATCCGGTCAACCTGACGGGCGGCTCCGGCAGCAGTACGTCGACAAGCCAGTATGCCCTGTTCCTGGAGGACGAGTGGCGTATTTTTGAACCTCTGGCGCTGACCACCGGCATCCGTATGGACGACCATGATACCTACGGCGACCACTGGAGCCCGCGCGCCTATCTGGTCTACAACGCGACCGATACCGTCACGGTGAAAGGGGGCTGGGCGACCGCGTTTAAAGCGCCGTCACTGCTGCAGCTGAGCCCGGACTGGGTCACCGGCTCGTGCCGCGGTGCCTGTGAGATTGTCGGTAACCCGGATCTGAAGCCGGAAACCAGCGAGAGCTTCGAATTCGGCCTGTACTACAGCGGGGAAGAGGGCTGGTTAGAGGGCGTGCAGGCCAGCGTGACCACCTTCCAGAATAACGTCGATGACCGCATCAGCATCAGCCGTACGGCCAATGCGAAGCAGGCGCAGAGCTACCCTAACTACGTTGGCCTGAATGCGGACGGTGAGCCGATATTCCGCTACTACAACGTCAACAAGGCGCGCATCCGCAGGGTGGAGACCGAGCTGAAATTCCCGCTGGCGGACGACTGGAAAGTGACGCTGAACTACACCTACAACGACGGTCGTGATATCAGCAACGGCGGCAACAAACCGCTGTCCGATCTGCCGTTCCACACCGCCAACGGGACCGTTGACTGGAAGGCGACGCAGGACTGGTCGTTCTATGTTCAGGGCAACTACACCGGTGAGAAACGCGCGCTGACCAGCAGCGACCCAACGCCGGGTGGCTATGTTATCTGGAATACCGGCGCCGCGTGGCAGGCGACGAAAAGCGTGAAGCTGCGCGCGGGCGTGCAGAACCTGCTGGACAAAGATCTGAGCCGCGACGATTACAGCTACACGGAAGATGGCCGTCGCTACTTTGTCGGCGTGGATTATAAGTTCTGATTCAGCCATGTGCCGGGTGGCGGCTGCGCCTTACCCGGCCTACATAAGGGCACAGGCCCGTAGGCCCGGTAAGCGAAGCGCCACCGGGCAAAACAGGCGGTGCTTATGCAAATAAATGCTCCGCATGGAAGCGGAGATGATCCTCAATAAAGGACGCGATGAAGTAATAGCTGTGATCGTATCCCGGCTGAATGCGCAGCGTCAGCGGCCAGTCTTTCTGGCGTGCCGCTTCTGCCAGCACCGCAGGCTGCAGCTGTCCGGCGAGGAACTGGTCCGCATCACCCTGATCGATAAGGGTAGGAATGGCTTCTTCAGCTTTGCTGGCCAGCATCAGCGCGCAGCTGTCCCATGCCTGCCATTTTTCCACATCCTCACCCAGATAGTGTGTGAAGGCTTTCTGCCCCCACGGCACCTGCGTTGGGTTCACAATTGGCGCAAATGCCGACACGCTGACGTATTTCCCCGGATTTTTCAGCGCCATGATGAGTGCCCCGTGTCCGCCCATTGAGTGGCCGCTGATCGCGCAGCGCTCGCCAACCGCAAACTGCGACTGCACCAGCGCAGGAAGTTCATCGCGAAGGTAATCATACATGCGGTAGTGGCGCGCCCAGGGCTGCTCGGTCGCATTGAGATAAAACCCGGCGCCTTTGCACAGGTCGTATCCGGCATCGTCGGCCACATCGTCGCCACGCGGGCTGGTGTCTGGCATCACCAGCGCAATGCCCAGCTCGGCGGCAATACGCTGCGCGCCCGCTTTGGTGGTGAAGTTTTCGTCGTTACAGGTCAGGCCGGAAAGCCAGAACAAAACCGGCGGGTTTTCCGTCGGCGGCAGGAAAATGCTGAACGTCATTGCACAGTTCAGAGAGGTGGAGTCGTGCCGCCAGCGCTGATGTCGACCTTCAAAACAACGGTGCTCTTCGAGCAGTTCCATGCAGGGCTCCTTAATGAGAATGCGTATTCATAAAACCCATAATACAGCCTTTTCATTGACCTGTGAGTAACTTTCACTTTCGCCAGGCGGCGAGATGCTGCATCATAAATTTACTTTTCTTTAACAATTGGAGCGGTCATGGCGCTGCGTATTGCGCTCAGTGGGTTTGTCGTTCTGGTGGTGGCGATGGGGATAGGGCGCTTTGCCTTTACGCCTCAGGTACCGCTGATGATTGCTGCCGGACAGCTTACGCTGACCAGCGCGGGTCTGGTGGCGGCGATGAATTATCTGGGCTATCTGGTGGGTGCGTGGGATGCGATGCGTGCGCACCGCTTCGTTGAAACGCGCCTCTGGCTGGGCATCACCGGCGCGGTGGCGCTGACGCTGCTCTCCGCGGCAGCGGATAACGCCGTCGTGCACGGCCTGCTGCGCTTCGTGATTGGCTGCATGAGCGGCTGGTCGATGGTACTCATTGCCGCCTGGACCAACGAACGGCTGGGGCAGCTGGGTAAACCGGGCCTGAGCGCTGCGGTGTTTGCCGGACCGGGGGCGGGCATTGCCCTGAGCGGGCTGCTCGCCGTCTATATTCAGGCGAAGTCCCTGTCGGCCGGGGCGGCATGGCAAATCTACGGCGTACTGGCGCTGGTGCTGATTGCCCTGGTGGCGCGCTACCTGCCGCGATCCGGGCAGCTCCATCGACCCGGCACCGCGCCGGAGCCGCTGGTGCTGACGGCGGATTTAACGCGTCTGGTCTGGAGCTACAGCCTGGCCGGGTTTGGCTATATCCTCCCGGCGACCTTCCTGTCGCAAATGGCGGCCGTGCGTTTTCCCGGCAGCCTGTTTGCCCAGTTTGTCTGGCCGATTTTTGGTCTCGCCGCCGTGGTGGGGATTGCGCTCAGTATTCTGTTACGCCATACCTCAACGGCTAACCGCAGGCTGGCGATCGTACTGTGGTTACAGGGCGCAGGCGTGCTGGCGGCCTGGCTGCTGCCGGGGATTGGCGGGCTGCTGACGGGCGGGCTGCTGGTGGGGGGCGGCTTTTTGTGTGCCGTGCAGCTCTCTCTTTTATACGGCCGCGAGCTGGCGCCAAACCACACGCGTTATATGGCGGGCCTGCTCACCACCGGGTATGCGATTGGGCAGTTGATTGGTCCGGTCACCTCGGCGTTATCAACCTGGCTTACCCACCGGCTGGAGCCCGCGCTGGGGCTGGCGGGCATTGCGCTGTTTGTTGGAGGAGCGCTTGTCTGGAATCGTCACGCTGAAAGGCAACAGCAATCGCAATAATTATCGTCGTGAATACTGGATTATGTGCGCCGCCTCACGCACAATGAACGCATACTTTTGCCACAACGAGGGCAAAAGACGCCACACCTGCAGGAGAACAAAATGTCATCACTCAGTAAAGAAGCTGCCCTGGTCCACGAAGCCCTGGTTGCGCGCGGTCTTGAAACGCCACTGCGTCCGCCCGTACAGGATTTGGACAATGAAACCCGCAAGCGTCTGATTGCCGGTCACATGACCGACATCATGGAGCTGCTGAATCTCGATCTGAGTGACGACAGTCTGATGGAGACGCCGCACCGCATCGCGAAAATGTACGTCGACGAAATTTTCTCCGGCCTGGATTACGCCAACTTCCCGAAAATCACCGTCATTGAAAACAAGATGAAAGTGGATGAGATGGTGACGGTCCGCGATATCACGCTGACCAGCACCTGCGAACACCATTTCGTGACCATCGACGGTAAAGCGACCGTGGCGTATATCCCCAAAGATACGGTGATTGGCCTGTCGAAGATCAACCGCATCGTGCAGTTCTTCGCTCAGCGTCCGCAGGTGCAGGAGCGCCTGACCCAGCAGATCCTGACCGCGCTGCAAACGCTGCTGGGCACCAATAACGTGGCCGTCTCTATCGACGCGGTTCACTACTGCGTGAAAGCGCGCGGCGTGCGCGATGCCACCAGTGCGACCACTACAACCTCGCTGGGCGGTCTGTTTAAATCGAGCCAGAATACCCGCCAGGAGTTCCTGCGCGCCGTACGTCACCACAACTAAGTCTTACAGGGCAGGGACCATGGAGCGAAACGTCACGCTCGATTTTGTTCGCGGCGTCGCCATTCTCGGTATCCTGCTGCTTAATATCACCGCCTTCGGTTTGCCGAAGGCGGCGTATCTCAATCCCGCGTGGTATGGCGACATTACCCGCAGTGATGCCTGGACCTGGGCAATCCTCGATCTCTTTGCGCAGGTCAAATTCCTCACGCTCTTTGCCCTGCTGTTTGGCGCAGGCCTGCAGCTTCTCCTCAAACGCGGCACGCGCTGGATCCAGTCGCGCCTGACGCTGCTGGTTATCCTCGGCTTTATCCATGGCCTGTTCTTCTGGGACGGCGATATTCTTCTCGCGTATGGGTTAGTCGGGCTCATCTGCTGGCGCCTCATTCGCGATGCGCACAGCGTTAAAAGCCTGTTCAACACCGGCGTGATGCTCTATGTCATGGGGCTTGGGGTACTGCTGCTGCTGGGGATGATCTCCGGGGAGACGACGAATCGTGCCTGGATCCCGGATGCCGCTAACCTGCAGTACGAACAGTTCTGGAAGCTGAAGGGCGGTACGGAAGCGATAAGCAACCGCGCGGATATGCTGGGGGATAACCTCCTCGCGCTGGGCGCGCAATACGGCTGGCAGCTGGCGGGCATGATGCTGATGGGCGCGTCACTGATGCGCACCGGCTGGCTGAAAGGGGAATTCAGCCTGCGTCACTATCGTCGCACAGGCGCCGGTCTGGTGCTGCTCGGCGTGCTGATTAACCTCCCGGCGGTGATAGCGCAGTGGCATATCCACTGGGATTACCGCTGGTGCGCGTTCCTGCTCCAGGTGCCGCGTGAACTGAGCGCACCGTTCCAGACCATCGGCTACGCGGCGCTGATCTACGGCTTCTGGCCCTCGCTTTCTCGTCTGTGGATGGTCAGCGCTATCGCCTGCGTGGGACGCATGGCGTTAAGCAATTACCTCCTGCAAACGCTGATCTGCACCACGCTTTTCTATCGCTTTGGCCTGTTTATGAAATTCGACCGCCTTACGCTGCTGGCGTTTGTTATTCCGGTCTGGGCAGTAAACCTGGCGTTTTCCTGTGCTCTGGCTACGCTATTTTCCGCCAGGGACCGCTGGAGTGGGTATGGCGTCAGTTAACCGCACGTGCTTCAGGGATATCATTGAAAAATACATCCAGATAACGATCTGGATCACAATCATTAACAAAACGGATGTAAGCGTTTTCATGACTGTGAGCTTCTTCACGTAGTCCCCTTTCTCTCGCTGCCAAAATAGCCACCTTGCTAAACACAGGGGGTGTCTGTGAGTTGCTGCAATCCTTTGAAGGATGGTGAATATGATCACCATTCGTGACGTCGCCCGTCAGGCGGGCGTTTCTGTGGCTACCGTCTCACGCGTGCTGAACAATAGCGCGCTGGTCAGCCCTGAAACCCGAGAAACCGTAATGAAGGCCGTGACCCAGCTCGGGTACCGGCCAAATGCCAATGCCCAGGCGCTTGCGACGCAGGTCAGCGACACCATCGGCGTGGTGGTGATGGATGTCTCGGATGCCTTTTTCGGCGCACTGGTGAAAGCGGTCGATATGGTCGCCCAGCAGCATGAGAAATATGTCCTGATAGGCAATAGCTATCATGAGGCGGAAAAAGAACGCCATGCCATTGAAGTGCTGATCCGCCAGCGCTGTAACGCTTTGATTGTCCACTCAAAAGCCTTGAGCGATGAAGAGCTAACCGGATTGATGGAGCAGATCCCGGGCATGGTGCTGATCAAACCGCATCGTCCCCGGCTATGCCCACCGCTGCGTCGGGCTGGATAACGTCAGCGGCGCCATGATGGCCACGAAAATGCTCATCAATAACGGGCATCAGCGGATCGGTTATCTGGCCTCCAGCCACGCGATTGAAGATGACGAACTGCGGCGCGAGGGGTGGCAAAACGCCCTGAAAGAGCATGGCATTACGCCATCCGAGAGCTGGGTGGGAACCGGCACGCCGGACATGCAGGGCGGTGAAGCGGCGATGGTAGAGCTGCTGGGCCGCAATCTGCAGCTGTCTGCGGTGTTTGCCTATAACGATAGCATGGCGGCAGGCGCCCTGACGGCGCTGAAGGATAACGGCATTGCGGTGCCACAGCATTTATCACTCATTGGTTTCGATGATATCCCGATTGCCCGTTACACCGACCCGCAGCTGACAACGGTGCGCTACCCGATTGCCTCTATGGCGAAACTGGCGACTGAGCTGGCGTTACAGGGGGCAGCAGGCGTGCTGGATCCGGGGGCAACACACTGTTTCATGCCGACTTTAGTGCGTCGCCACTCCGTCGCGGCCCGGCAAATTGTGGTTCCGATCACTAACTGATTACATGTGGTGATGTAACCGTTTTCAATCTGTGAGTAAATTCACAGTATCTTAACAAGGCGCTGACTATGATGTCAGCGTTTTAGGGGCTGAAACGCTATGTAACAGTGATTATTCACTTTCACTATAGCCAATGTGCCGCAAACAACGAATAAAACGCATTTCTGGAGCGTTTACCGAACACGGAAGAGAGAAATTTTATAAGTGAACCTCGGACTGTCCAGTAACGTTTTTCATTAACATCTGCCCGCCGCTCGTTATTCACAAGAACTACCCTGCATAAGAAAAACCGGAGATACCATGAATAAGAAGGTGTTGACCCTGTCTGCTGTAATGGCAAGCATGCTTTTTGGTGCAGCAGCGCACGCTGCGGATACCCGTATTGGTGTGACCATCTATAAATACGACGACAACTTCATGTCTGTTGTGCGTAAAGCGATTGAGAAAGATGCGAAAGCAGCGCCAGACGTTCAGCTGCTGATGAACGACTCCCAGAATGACCAGTCCAAACAGAACGACCAGATCGACGTTCTGCTGGCGAAAGGCGTGAAAGCCCTCGCCATCAACCTGGTTGACCCGGCTGCAGCAGGCACGGTTATTGAAAAGGCGCGCGGCCAGAACGTGCCGATCGTCTTCTTCAACAAAGAACCTTCCCGTAAGGCGCTGGATAGCTACGACAAAGCGTATTACGTCGGTACCGACTCCAAAGAGTCCGGTATTATTCAGGGCGATCTGATCGCGAAACACTGGGCGGCGAACCCGAACTGGGACCTGAACAAAGACGGTCAGATTCAGTTCGTGCTGCTGAAAGGCGAACCTGGCCACCCGGATGCTGAAGCGCGTACCACCTACGTTATCAAAGAGCTGAACGACAAGGGCCTGAAAACCCAGCAGCTGGCGTTAGATACCGCGATGTGGGATACCGCTCAGGCGAAAGATAAGATGGACGCGTGGCTGTCCGGCCCTAACGCCAACAAAATCGAAGTGGTTATCGCCAACAACGATGCGATGGCAATGGGTGCGGTAGAAGCGCTGAAAGCACACAACAAATCCTCTATCCCGGTATTCGGCGTAGATGCGCTGCCAGAAGCGCTGGCGCTGGTTAAATCCGGTGCGATGGCCGGTACCGTGCTGAACGATGCCAACAACCAGGCGAAAGCCACCTTCGACCTGGCGAAAAACCTGGCCGATGGCAAAGGTGCGGCTGATGGCACCAACTGGAAAATTGACAACAAAATCGTTCGCGTACCTTACGTGGGCGTAGACCAGTCCAACCTGGCTGAGTTTATCGGTAAATAAAAGAGTTAACTTGTCTTCACTGGGCGCAACGAGTTGCGCCCTTTTATAACGCGATATGCGAGGCCAACAAGGTATAATTATGGTCAGCACAACAACTCAGTCATCCGGTGAATACCTGTTGGAAATGAGCGGTATCAACAAGTCATTTCCCGGCGTTAAGGCACTCGATAATGTTAATTTAAAAGTGCGTCCTCACTCTATTCATGCCTTAATGGGGGAGAACGGTGCGGGTAAATCAACATTATTAAAATGTCTTTTTGGGATCTATCAAAAAGATTCTGGCAGTATTCTTTTTCAGGGAAAAGAAATCGATTTCCATTCAGCGAAAGAAGCACTGGAAAACGGTATCTCGATGGTTCACCAGGAATTAAACCTGGTGCTGCAGCGTTCAGTCATGGATAACATGTGGTTGGGGCGTTATCCCACCAAAGGTGTTTTTGTCGATCAGGACAAAATGTATCGCGACACCAAGGCGATTTTCGACGAGCTGGATATTGATATCGATCCGCGCGCCCGCGTGGGAACATTATCCGTCTCCCAGATGCAGATGATCGAAATTGCCAAAGCGTTCTCCTATGATGCGAAAATTGTCATCATGGACGAACCGACATCCTCATTAACGGAAAAAGAGGTTAACCACCTTTTTACCATTATTCGTAAGCTGAAAGATCGCGGCTGCGGCATTGTGTACATCTCCCACAAAATGGAAGAGATCTTCCAGCTGTGCGATGAGATCACCATCCTGCGCGACGGCCAGTGGATTGCCACGCAGCCGCTGGAAGGGCTGGACATGGACAAGATCATCGCCATGATGGTCGGCCGTTCCCTGAACCAGCGCTTCCCGGACAAAGAAAACAAGCCGGGTGAAGTCATCCTGGAAGTGCGCAACCTGACCTCGTTACGTCAGCCGTCTATCCGCGATGTCTCCTTCGACCTGCATAAGGGTGAAATCCTGGGAATTGCCGGGCTGGTGGGGGCAAAGCGTACCGACATCGTGGAAACCCTGTTTGGCATTCGTGAGAAAGCCGAAGGCACCATTACGCTGCACGGTAAGAAAATCAATAACCACAACGCCAACGAAGCCATTAATAATGGTTTTGCGCTGGTGACGGAAGAGCGTCGTTCGACCGGTATTTATGCTTATCTGGATATTAACTTTAACTCGTTAATTTCTAACATTCGCAATTACAAAAACAAAGTCGGGCTGCTGGATAATTCCCGCATGAAAAGCGATACCCAGTGGGTGATTGACTCCATGCGCGTGAAAACGCCAGGCCACCGCACCCAGATTGGTTCGCTGTCAGGCGGTAACCAGCAGAAAGTGATTATTGGCCGCTGGTTATTAACGCAGCCCGAAATCCTGATGCTGGATGAGCCGACCCGCGGTATTGACGTCGGCGCGAAGTTTGAAATTTATCAGCTGATTGCCGAGCTGGCGAAAAAGAATAAAGGGATCATTATCATTTCTTCCGAAATGCCGGAACTGTTAGGGATCACAGACCGTATTCTGGTTATGAGCAATGGTCTCGTCGCCGGTATTGTTGACACCAAAACGACAACGCAAAACGAAATTTTGCGTCTTGCGTCTTTGCACCTTTAAGATCAGGGGCTCCTCATGAGTGCGTTAAATAAAAAAAGTTTTCTCACTTACCTGAAAGAAGGCGGTATTTACGTTGTTCTTTTAGTCTTGCTGGCAATCATCATTTTCCAGGACCCTACGTTCTTAAGCCTGCTCAACCTGAGTAACATTCTGACCCAGTCCTCCGTGCGTATTATCATTGCGCTGGGCGTGGCGGGTCTGATCGTGACCCAGGGGACGGATCTTTCTGCCGGTCGCCAGGTAGGTCTGGCGGCGGTTATCGCGGCAACCCTGCTGCAGTCGATGGAAAACGCCAACAAGGTCTTCCCGGAAATGGCCACCATGCCGATTTTCGTGGTGATCCTGATTGTCTGCGCCATTGGTGCGGTGATTGGTCTGATCAACGGTATTATCATCGCCTACCTGAACGTGACGCCATTTATCACCACCCTGGGCACGATGATCATCGTTTACGGTATCAACTCCCTGTACTACGACTTCGTCGGTGCTTCGCCCATCTCGGGCTTTGACAGCGGCTTCTCGACCTTTACGCAAGGGTTTATCGCGCTGGGCAGCTTCCGCCTGTCGTATATCACCTTCTATGCGCTGATTGCGGTCGCCTTTGTCTGGATCCTGTGGAACAAAACGCGCTTTGGCAAAAACATCTTCGCTATCGGCGGTAACCCGGAAGCGGCGAAAGTGTCCGGCGTAAACGTCGCCCTGAACCTGCTTATCATCTATGCCCTGTCCGGCGTGTTCTACGCCTTCGGCGGGATGCTGGAAGCGGGCCGCATCGGCTCTGCAACGAACAACCTTGGCTTCATGTACGAACTGGATGCGATCGCAGCCTGCGTGGTGGGCGGCGTCTCCTTCAGCGGCGGTGTGGGTACCGTACTCGGCGTGGTGACGGGTGTGATCATCTTCACCGTCATCAACTACGGGTTGACCTACATAGGCGTGAACCCGTACTGGCAGTACATCATCAAGGGCGCCATCATTATCTTCGCGGTTGCGCTGGATTCACTGAAGTACGCCCGTAAGAAGTAATCGTCCCTCGCAATACCCGGCCCGCTCACCGAGCGGGCTTTTTTTATGCCCTATGCCAGATGGGACTCCTCCTGCGTCACAATCCGCTCAAACCAGTCGAGTTCAGAAAGCTTGCAGGCGACCCACTGTTCGGAAAAGGCGTCGCCCAGGCTGTCGGTGAGATACTGACAGCGGGCAAAGGCCTCAATCGCCTCCTGCTGGAACAGCGGCAGTTCGGGTTGGTCGTGCTGCGGTTCAGGGAGATCCCCCTCGTCGATATGTTCCAGCCCGTACAGCATGCCGGTCAGGATAGTGGCCACCACCAGATACGGGATTCGCATCGGCCCCGGCCAGCCGGTACTCGATACGACGGTTGCTCTCATCCGAGCAGGGAATACGCAAGGCGGCGGAGCGGGTGTTATAGCCCCAGGAGTTAAAGACGGGTTCCGTCAGGTTTTTACGCAGGCGACGAAACGCGTTGAACCCCCCGGCGCAAGAATGGCGACGGAGGCGGGCATCAGTGCCAGCTGGCCCGCGATGCACAAGCGCATCATGCTGCTCAGCGCGTTGACCGGGGAGGCAAAAACGTTTTCGCCACGGCTGTTGTTCAAGCTGAAATGGATGTGCAAACCGCTGCCGGAAAGCTCGCTGAACGGCTTAGCCATAAAGTTGGCCTGAAGACCATGCTTTTCAGCGACATAGCGGGTCAGGCGGCGCAGGGCCAGCACGTTATCACAGACCTCAACGACGCGCTGGCTGTGCTTCAGGTTTAATTCGTACTGTCCGGACTCGGCTTCCGCTACGACCCCTGACAGCGGGATGCGCTGCAAGGTGCGCCAGCTGTTCCAGCTCGTCAAACAGCGCCGCATGCGCCGACGAGGTATCCATATGAAAACAGCCCTGATTTTGCGGATTGCGTTCGCCCTGTCCCGTCAGGTAAAACTCAATTTCCGGGGCAATCACCGGGAAGAGGCCGTGCTGGTGGAAGCGGGCCACGACGTTCTGCAGTATCGCGCGCGGCTCAAGCGGGCAGGGGTTACCGTCGCTGTCTTTCATCGTCAGCAGGATCTGCGCGGTGTGATCCGGATCCTGCGGACAGGGGCGTAGAGAACCGGCGACCGGGACGCACAGCCGGTCGGGTTCATCATAAAGCGGGGCGGCGATGTTTCCCTTCTGGTCCATGGAGTAGACGGAAAGCGGAAAATAACAGCCTTTTTCCAGGCTCAGCATGCTCTCTACCGAGAGGCGCTTGCCGCGCATCGTGCCGTTGATATCGTTCAGGTAAACGTCAACATGTTTCGTTTGCGGGTAACGTTCCAGATAATCGGCCACTTCCACGGCAACGTTGTGCTGCAGGGCGTCAATTTTTTCATCCAGCCAGAGGCCAGAATTAAGTGCGCCAGGGAGTGATAAGCCGGGAAAGTTAAAGTACGGGCGGAGACTTTTGAGGAAAAACGCATTCATTATCGAGTTCATAGTAATTCTTCAATGAAGCCGTAGCGGCAGTGAACTCAGCTTAAAAGAGCCGACGTAAAGGGGAGATAAAAAGCGTCAGGCCCGGCGTAAAGAAAGTATAAAGGCGGCTCTGTTATTTCTCTTTTTTCTGCATATCCAGCAGCTGCTCGGGCGTGACGGCCGGATAACCCTGCGCGTCTTCCGGCACTTCGTGCATCGCCGGAATCGGCACCAGCGGGCCTAAAAAGCGCGGTTCGCGCTTAAAGATATACAGATCGGCCAGGGCACCAAAGCGGGCGCCGAACTCGCGGACGCGCACGCTCAGCATATCTTTTGGCGACGGCACCGCGTAGCACTGCGCCTGAATGCCCATGTGCAGGGCGATAAACAGCGCGCGCTCGCAGTGGAAGCGCTGGGTGATGATGATGAAGTCGTTGGTGTCGAAGACTTTGCGCGTGCGGACGATGGAGTCCAGGGTGCGGAAGCCCGCGTAGTCGAGCACGATATCGGCAGGATCCACGCCCGCGGCAATCAGGTCCTTACGCATCGTCACCGGTTCGTTATAGCTTTGCAGGGCGTTATCGCCGCTCAGCAGCAGGTAGTTCACCTTGCCGCTGTTGTAGGCGTTCAGCGCGCCCTGAATGCGGTAACGGTAATACTGGTTGATGACGCCGGTGCGGTAATACTTGGCGGTGCCGAGCACCACGCCAACCTGACGATAGGGCAGGTCCTGCAGGTCGTCAAAGATATAGGGGGCGGTTTTCCAGCTCATCCACCGGTCGAGGCCGAGCACGATCAACAGCAGTATGCCGACCAGGACAGACAGGCTGTAAAAAACGCGCTTTAACATGCAGATGGCTCGTACCGAAGGTGAAATTTAACTCAGGCTACTTTACCCGCCTGGTTAGCGCAAGAAACAGCGACTCAACTGAGGGGTTTTTCAACAAACTGGCGGGCATTTCTGCCCGCCGGAAGGGTTACGCCAGCAGCACGCGGTCGATCGTCGTACAGCCCAGCGCTTTAAGCGTTGCGGCAGTGGCATCCCACTGAATCAGCGGCGCATCGGCAATTTCAGCCAGAATGGCGCGCTGAATGTCAGGATAATCATAGCCGTTCAGGCTCAGCAGGTTGAGTGCGCCCTGCAGCGGCGGCAGCGTTGGGTTAAACGCGGCGTTTTCCGCATAGCTGCCGGTGAAGATTCGGCCATCGCGACACTGCAGCGCCACGCCGCTCGGGGACCTGCTGTACGGCGTGTGGCTCTTGTTGGCGGCGGCAATCGCCGCCTGGCTCAGGTCATCGCCGGACAGGGCGAAACCGTGGTCCTGCTCGTCCATCAGCAGGGTTTTGATCTCCAGATCTTTCGGGCCAAACGCGTCAGGCAGGTAATCCGCCAGCGTGTGCGGCGCGCGACCCGGCAGGTTGATGCGCAGCTGCAGCCCGCTGTTCAGCTCGTTCATAAACTGACGGCAGTGGCCGCAGGGGGTGTAGTTCACGGTAATGGCGCTCAGCGCTTTTTCACCGCGCAGCCAGGCGTGGCTGATGGCGCTCTGCTCGGCGTGAACGGTTTGCTGCATGGTTGCGCCCAGGAACTCCATGTTGCCGCCGAAGTACCAGGTGCCGCTGACGCCGCGCGCAATGGCCCCGACGTTGAAGTGGGAGAGATCGGCCCGCGCGCAGGCGGCAGCCAGAGGAAGCAGTGCGAAAGCCAGCGCGTCTTCGTCCAGTCCCGTTGCCTGTTTCAGCATCGTGACCTGCTCCGGGGTCAGCAGGGCGGGGAAGTGCGCATCTGCCAGAACGGGAGCAAGGGCTGACTGCAAATTCTCTGCAAGCTGGGCGAAAGCAGCTTGAAAACGTGGGTGCATGGCGTTTGCCTCATAAAGGTTAATGGATCGGTAGTTTACGGAGCCGTCAGGGCTTTATATGTGATCCACTTCTCATTATGTATGCAACTTATGAAATCAAAATGAAATTTGCGCGACGCATCGCAAATTTTAGCCCATCACCGCCAGAATAAGCGGGAAAATGAACGGGGCCAGCAGAGAGGTAATAATCCCGCAGATCACCAGCGCCAGGGAGCTAAATGCCCCTTCCTGATAATCCAGCTCCGCGCAGCGGGCCGTGCCCAGCGCGTGCGAGGCGGTGCCCATCGAGAGCCCCCGTGCCGCCTTAGTATGAATACGCATCGCGTTCAGCAGGGTGTGGCCAAACACCGCGCCGAGAATACCGACGAAAATGACGCACATCGCGCTGATGGCCGGAATACCGCCGAGGCTGCCCCCAACCGCCATCGCGATAGGCGTGGTAACCGATTTAGGCAGAATAGAGGCGGCAATTTGCGGCGAGGCTCCCATCAACAGCGCCACCGACGTACCGGTGATCATCGCCACCAGGCTACCCACAAAACAGATGGTAATGATGGATTTCCAGCGGGCGCGGATCTGGTGCAACTGCTCGTATAAAGGAAAGGCGAGCGCCACGACGGCGGGTTGCAGCAGGTCGTTTAAGATTTTGCTGCCAGCAAAGTAGCGTTCGTAAGGAATGCCGGTGAGCAGCAGGAACGGAATAATCACCACCATCGCCACCAGCAGGGGGTTCAGCAAGGGCATTTTGAAACGCGCGGCAAGTTTACGTGCGGCGAAAAAGACTGCAAGGGTGAGCGGCAGGGACCACCAGATATTGTCCATCATTTTTTTGTTTTCTCCCCAATCACGTTACGTTCGCCATGCACCAGATGTGAACTCCAGCTCACCACCAGGAAAACCACCAGCGTACTCACCGCGCAGGAAACAACGATCGGGCCGAACTGGGCTTTGAGCAAATCAAAATACTGCATGACCCCGACGCCGATAGGCACGAAAAGCAGCGCCATATAGCGAATGAGGACGAAGCAGCCGGGATTGACCCACTTTGCAGGCAGGATTTGCAGCGCCAGCAGCACGAAGAGGATCAGCATGCCGATAATGCTGCCGGGAATGGTGATGGGCAGCAGCGACGCGATGAAAATCCCGGCATACAGGCAGGCGTAAATCAGGACGAATGCGCGCAGATATTGCCAGATAATGTTCAATGATTTGCTCATGGTGATAGTCCTTGCTGAAACGCATTCATCATACAATTAAACCTAAAAATGTGCCACGGATCACATCATGAATTTTGAGCATACCAGACATTCCGGAATGGAACGTCCGGTATCACCTTACTGGTACAGGCTACAGTTTAGAGGAAAGGGATTGCGCTGGCGAAGTAACGCGCCAGAGAAGGCATCAGCGTCAGGCGGTCAGTTTATCGAGAAAAGAAAACAGCACCTGGTTCATTTCGCGATAATCATGCGAGCGGAGTTTTTCCGCCGTTTCGACAAAACGGAATTCACCCGCACGGCGGAGGTCATTCTGCGAATGCTCAATCAGCAACTCTACCACCTCCGGCGTCAGCTCCATATGGCACTGGAAACCGTAAACCCGTTCGCTGTATTGCACGATCTGGCGGGGACAGCCCTCGCTGTAAGCCAGAACCTTAGCCTGCGGCGTCAACCCAGGCATGTCGTTATGCCAGTGACCGACGTTCAGCACGCTGCCAAAGCCCTCAAACAGCGGGTTCGCCTTGCCTGCATCTGTGAGCCTGACGGGAAATTTGCCGATCTCTTTTTCCGGGCTGTGGCAAAACGCGGCGCCCAGCGCTTCGCCGATAAGCTGTGAGCCCAGACAAACGCCTATCACCGTTTTACCTTCCTCTATCGCGCGGCTGATGAGTGCCTTTTCCGCCTGCGCATCAAACCAGGGGCATTCCTCACGCGTGTGGCGGGGGACTGCGGGCCTCCCATGATGATAAGCAGGTCTAAGTTCTCCAGTTCCTCAGGTAACGAATCGCCCTGATACACTCTGGTATAGCTCAGACTGCAGCCGCGACTTTTCCCCAGATTTCATAGGCGCCTGGCGCCTCGAAATGTTCATGAATAATAAAATGGATGTGCATTGCGTCTCTCTCTGGTTACGTGTACAAGCAGCATCATAAGAGGAAGGGGGGAATGTGAAATGCCAACCGTTATCGATAAAACGCCAATTCACGACGATGCCATCGGATGGTCAAGAGGGGCAATTCGCTATACGCGCGGCGAAGTCGATCCGCCTCACCAGCATTCGCAGGGACAACTTTTGTTTGCCATCAAAGGAGTCATGCTGGTCGAAACCGGCAGCAAACGCTGGGTCATACCGCCGCAGCGCGCGCTGTGGATCCCTCCCTTTCAGGAGCATACCTACAGCGTGTTATCCGCAACGGAGCTTCGCGCGGTCTGGTTTAGCCCGGCACTGATTTCGCAATGCGAACCTTTTAAGCGGAAAGACGAGGTTCACGTGATTATGGCCACAGCGTTGTTCAAAGAGCTGATTGCCGGGCTGTTCAGCGCGGAATACCGGCCGGCAAGCCAGCGCAGCATGGCCGTTTTGCTGCTCGACATCCTCAGCGAGACGCAGCAGATTTCAGCCGAACTGCCGATGCCCCGTGGATGAGCGCTTACATCGCGTGGCCTGTG
>OIEO01000092.1_pt1 | contig 19768 bp, 22 predicted proteins | sample 1581851 | NCBI WGS metagenome assembly OIEO01 (sample SAMN03281010, study PRJEB24777) | human gut metagenome | isolation source: fecal sample PR157 from 1 month old male Malay infant, caesarean delivered... | reverse complement strand
CGCGAGTCTTGCCGGCCCGCTCCACTAACAAGACCGCAACATCTCCAACGTTCTTGTCGTCTAGCCGGGCCTGTAATGTGGTGACGTCGTCAACGGCGATACCGTCGATGCTGATAACGCGATCGCCGGGCACGATGCCGCCTGCGGTGACCTCGACGCCGACGAGCCCGGCCCTGTGCGCGCCGAGCCCGGCGTCACGCGCAATACGAATACGCCCTTACTGCCGGTCAGCGCCTGCAGACGCGTGTTGAGCTGCTCATCCACCTCGATGCCCAGCGCCGGACGGATGTACTTGCCGGTCTTTATGAGTTGCGGCACCACGCGCATGACGGTATCGACCGGCACCGCAAAGCCTATGCCGGCCGAGGCGCCAGACGGACTGTAGATGGCGGTATTGATGCCGATCAGCCGCCCAGCCGAATCGAGCAGCGGGCCACCGGAATTGCCGGGGTTGATGGCGGCGTCGGTCTGGATCAGGTGATCGATGGCCGGGCCGCCCGCTTCTCCCGGCAACGAGCGGTCGAGCGCGGAGACGATACCAGTGGTGAGCGTCCAGTCCAGGCCGAAGGGGTTGCCGATAGCAAACACCTTCTGACCCACCTTGAGGTCGGCACTGGTGCCGACCGGCACGGCCGGCGGGCGCTTGAAACCGACGCCGATCTTGAGCACGGCGATGTCGTGCGCGGGGCTCGTCCCCACCAGCGCGGCCTGGTAGTCGCGGCCGTCGGCCAGTTTGACGGTGGCTTCGGACGCGCCCTGGATGACGTGGAAGTTGGTGACGACGTGGCCGGCGTCGTCCCAGATGAAGCCCGAGCCAGTGCCGCGCGGCACGGAGAACACGTTGCGCGTCCAGACATCGCGTACTAATTGCGCGATGGTGATATAGACCACCGAGGCGCGCGATTTTTCGAACAGTTCGATGGTGGTTTTCTCGTCCGCCGCCAGATCGCCACGCGCCATCACGGTGCGTTCTGCTGCCTCGCGCGGACTGAACCAGGCCTCGATGGCGGGCAGAAACTGCCACAGCAGCATGAGCGCGGCAATACAGGCGGTGATGAAGAGCCAGCGCCGGACGAAGCGGTCCGGCGCGGGGCGTTGGTACGGGTCGAGATAGGCCATGAGACGTCTCCTGTTGATGGGCAATCAGCGCCACAGCCCGCTCGGGCGCCAGCGCGGTGGGCGCGTCGCCAAAGCGGATTCCGGCAAAAAATGGGGCGCGCGGAGTGGCAACGCTGATGCTGGCCCAGGCGCCAACGTCAGCAGGTGTGCGATGCGCTCTTGCGTTGCCGGACGCGTGCGCAAGCAGGAGGGCTCGGGATTGCCCCATCCCGGCCATAGCCAGGCACGCCAGGAGCGGCTGACCCGCTCGATTTTCGCCAGCGCGGACGCCAGCCCCTGCGGGTCGCCAGTCAGTTCCGCCGCAAGGCGGTCAGCGTCGAACTCACGCACGCGAGACAAGCCGAGCTGTGCGAGCAGGGCCAGTTGGGGCGATGCGGCCAATAACAATAGACCAGGCCAATAGACCTCCGCCGCGCCAACCAGCAGCGCGGGCAGGCTGAGCAGGATCGCGATCTGTCCCATAAGGGCCAGTAGGCACGTGAGGCGACTGACGGAATCCGCCAGCCCCATGACACGCAGATCCTCATTAGCGATGTGCGCGACCTCGTGCGCGAACACACCCGCCAGCTCGCGTGGGCTCAGGCTGCGCAGCAGGCCATCGGTGAGGGCGATCGATGCCTCCTGCTTCGATCCGGTGGCGAAGGCGTGACGACGGCACTGGGCACATAGTGCGGCACCGGCGTGGCGGGCAAACCGGCACGGGCGGGCAGCTCGCGCAACAGGGCCCACATCTCGTGGGCTTGTTGCGGGTGCAAGGCCCGTACGCGGTACAGGCGCAAGCTCAGCGCCGACGCGGCTACCGGTTCCAGCAGCAACGCACCTGCAACGGCAAACAGCGCGAGCCACAGGCAGCCTTCCCCAAATGGCAGTCTCCCTGCTGCGGCTGCGATCCCGACCAGGGTCAGGACCAACAGCCCGGTCTGCAGGCGGTTGAGCCAGCGGTGTTGCAAGAGCGCAGTGCCGCGGATCACTCGGATGATGACGGGTCATGCTCAGAGGTCTCGGCGGCGCGGGTCGCCGCGGCTTGCGCAGCAGCCAGTAGGTCGCACCCAGAGCCAGCGTGGCGCCTGCCAGCGCGGCTATCTTTGCGGGGCTCGCGTCGGACGTCGAGGCATGACGAACTTGCGGGAGAGTGCGATCACCGCGATCAGGACCACCGTCTTAACCTGGATGATGCTGTCCCGACGCAGCGCCACGCGCACGATGGAATGCTTGAACTCCATCGCGATCAAGAGCGTCATGATCATGCCGAACACGCTCTGGAATACCTTGTGGTCCAGGGGATTGAAGGCATCGAGAACCAGCAGCGTGAAGACGATGGAGATGAGCTGGAACAGCGACACCATGATGATGACGGCGATCACCGCCGACAGCACGAGCGCGACGACCTGCTCGAAGCGCTCGTAAAAACTCATGATGGCCAATTGGTCACGCAAGACCTGAAATGGGTTAAGGCGTTTTGATTTCATGACTATGAACTCCCTGGAAAACGGCTGCTGTCGAGACGGCGGCGCATTGCGCTGATGTGTCCTTCAATCAACTCGGTCGACATGCCAAGCGTCGACATCACCTGTTCCGCCAGCCCAATAGCTGCGGCAAAGGATTGCTGATACACGCGCACGTTAGGCATGGCGCGAAATGCATCGGCCGCGGTCGTACTTCTGCATGACACCCACAAGGTTAGCGCCGGACGGCGCTCGGCAATCGCCTGGGCGATGCGCAACGCTTGCTGGGCATGGGCGAACGTTAGCACCACCAAGTGCGCATGCGTCAAGCCGGCAGCCAGCAAGGTATCGGGCCGACTGGCATCGCCATGGAACACCGGCGCGCCGGCGGCACGCGCGGCCTCTACCTTCTGCGCGTCCGCCTCCAGCAGCAGATGCGCCACGCCGGCGTGGCGAAGAATCTCGCTGACTGTCAGGCCAAGCTCGCCCGCGCCGCAAACGATGACATGGTCTCGATATCGCGTCGTCTGCGCGGCGATCTCGACTTCTTCAGCCTGGGGTGGCTGAATGACGCCGCCGGTGCGGCTCAAGAACCGGGCAAGTACATCGTGATGGCGGATCAGTAGCGGTGCCAGGGCCATGCTGAGCACCAGCGCGACCAGCATGGGTTGGACGACGGTCGCGGGGATCAGATGCTGCTGCAAGACCGTGCCCAACAACAGCAGGGCGAACTCGCCGCCGTGCCCCAACGCTATGCCCGTGCGCCAGGCATCGAGGGCGGACAGGCGCGTCGCCCGCAAGGCCAGCGTATTGAGCAGGATCTTGATCGGTACCAGCACCACCAGCCACGCCAGCACCGCCAGCGGTGCCGAAAGAATCTGTGCTGCGTCCAGTTGCAGGCCGATGGTCACGAAGAACACGCCCGACAACACATCGCGAAACGGCCTGAGGTGGCTTTCCATGTGGTGCCGGAAGTCGCTCTCGCCCAGCACCATCCCGGCGAGGAAGGCCCCCAGGGCGGCGGATACGCCGACCGCGTGCGCAGCAGCGGCGGCAGCCACCACCACGCACAAGGAGACGAGCACGAACGATTCCTCGTGGCCCCGCCGCGCCACCCAGCCCAGCAGGCCATGCAACAGACGGCGCGAGACGAGGGCCGCTGCCGCGAACAGCAGCAGCACACCGAATACTTCGAGCAGCACATGCTCGATCTTCGGCGACTCGCCGCGCGCCCAGATCGCCAGCAAGGCCAGCAGGGGCACGCTGGCCAGGTCCTGAAAGACCAGCACGGCGATGGCACTGCGTCCGTGGCGGGTGGTGAGCTCGCCTTGGTCGGCCAGTTGTCGGCTGACCAGCGCCGTGGACGACATGGCCGCCGCAGTGCCGAGCAGCGCGGCGCTCTGGCCGGGCTGCCCCAGCCACATCAATAGCAGGATCAGCGGCGGGGCCACGGCGATCATCTGCAGAGCGCCCGCCATCAGCACCGTCCTGCGGGCGAGCCAGAAGTCTCCGAGGGAGAATTCCAGTCCGACCATGAACAACAGCAGCGCCACGCCCAGCTCGGACAGAAAGCTCAGCGTCTCCCCCGGCGCGATCACGCCGATGACTGAGGGGCCCAGTACAACGCCGACAGAGAGATACCCCAGCAAGGCGGGCACTCTGAAACGCCGCCCGTGGCCAATCGCCGCCAGGCTGCAAGCCGCCAGCAGGATTAGCGTAGTGCCGAGCAAGCCCTGCATCGGTCAGCGCCCCACTTGCGTCGACGTCCAGCGCACGATGTCCTGCGCGCCCATCGCGCCGGCCTGACGGGCGATCTCCCGCCCACCCTGGAACAGGGCGAGCGTCGGGATGCTGCGGATACCGAACTGCGCGGCCAGGTGGGGCTCAGCCTCGGTATTCACCTTCGCCAGCCGGATCCTCGGTTCGAGCTGGTGCGCCGCTTGCTGGAACTGTGGCGCCATCATCTTGCACGGCCCGCACCATGGCGCCCAGAAATCGACCAGCAGCGGCAGATCGCTGCGCTCCACGTGGCGCGAGAACGTCGCCGTGGTCAACTCGATGGGCTCGCCCGTAAACAAGGGCTGCTGGCAGCGGCCACAGTTGGGATGTTCCGATAGCTTCGCAGTCGGTACGCGGTTGATGGACTGGCAATGTGGGCAGACGAGGTGAAGATCATTCTTCATGGTTCGCCTCCTTGGACCACAGTGAGGCTGCCTCGCTTCGGGTCACAGACAATGCCGACCAATCAACGCCTTGGAGCCAATCGTTCCCGTTTTTGCTTACTCCGGCCTCTTCCAGATGAGCAGCGATGAATGCTTCGGCCTGCATGAGCCACCTTCGGACAGCATCTTCCTTACTAGGAATCAGCAGGATTTCAGAGACGCTGCTGGCATTCAGCCCGTCCACACGGATAAGCAGAAAAATGCGCCGCCACAAACGCGGCATGTCCTTCAGCAGGTCAAATGCAAAAGCGAACTCGCTCGACCGATCAATCAGCTCCTCCTGTTCCGCGATCGTTGCGACATCGGGATGCTGACTGCCAGCGAAAATATCGGCCAGCTTGAGTGTGTCATCGTGCTGATAAAATTCGAAGATTTCCTCTTCCACCATGGCCTCGGCCACGTCTTGGGCATCCGGTTCGACCGGCGCGTCCAGAGAAACGAATTCGCCAAATTGCCGGCTGCTTGCCACTTCGTTATCCAGGACGGCGAACAGATGCTTCAAAAGACCGGTGTAAGCCTCTTTTTCCCCCGGCACGGATTGCCATTCCACCTTAGCTCGGACAATCGCTTCATCCACCACGTCGCGCAGCGTCGGATAATCGCGCGGTAAATCGCCGACGGCCCGCAGATAAGCCAGCTCACGCCTTGCGACAGCCTCAAGTTTCGACAGTAGAGGCATTCGGGTCACCTCGGCCTCATGGGCGGCTGATGCGGGTTTTGCGGCAATCCGCACCTTGAGCTCGCGCAAGCGCTCGCGTCGTGCTTTGCGCTTGATTTGATCCTGAGCATGCAGTCGGTCAAAATGCTTCTTGGCCTGACGGAACAACGACTGTGCGAGCATCTGCGCGAGGGGCGTCAGCTCGTCATGTGATGCAGTAACGCTGACAATCTTTTTGCCGGGCAGGTGCATATAGCCACTGGCCAGAAATTGCCGCTTGATCTTGTCGCGATCAAGGACGATTTGAAGTCGCGCTGAATCTTTAGTGTGTTTGTCGAGCAATGGCTTGAGGGCGTGCTCGATCACATTTCCCAAAGCTCTCTGCCAAGGTTCATGAAACTCTTTGTCGATAGCTCGATAGCTATATTGTATCTGCATGTATGACTCCTTCGATGTCATTTCTATGGAGGCATGAATCGAGGATGCTCATATCCATAGATTTTGGTTTGGCACGCTCTTACCCCAGGCGCGTTTTGCGAAGATTCCAACTCAAGAACAAAAGCGTGACGCCATAGACTGCCGCATGGAAACCCAACAGCCAGCCTGCGGCCACGAATGACTCGACCGGACGGGTAAAAAATATCCACAAGACGATAGCACCAAGGATAATCGAGAGCAGTCCACTGAGGGCAAGCCAGATTTCACCCTTGATTTCCCGACGCAGCCGAACGGCGGCGGATATCTCCAGCACACCGGTGAAAATCGCCCAGAAGCCCACGCTAGCCCATAAAAAAGAAGCCAAGACTATCGTGGCGACCCAAGGAGCAACCAGGACGACGACGCCCGTAAGTATGCCGACAATGCCGCTGAACAGCAGCCAGCCCCAGCGCTCTTTTTTCTGGATATGGCGCACCGCTGCAAACAAGTTGAACGCGCCATTGACCAAGGAAAATGCGCCGAACATGATGGTCATGGCCAACAGAGCCGATTGTGGCATCCAGAACGCGAGGGCTGCAAAAATCAATGCCAAGACACCGCGCAGCACAAAAAGCCACCAATTTTTGGCTCAGCGAACACAGTGCTTTGGTGGGGTCATCCGCATTGGAATTGGCGATGGTGTCTGTGTTCATGCAATATCTCCTAAAGATCTATACAAAATAAAAAATTCAAACACTCATGGGACAAGAGAGGGGGTGCTATGCGCCCCCTCTCCAGCGGTTTCAGAACAACCTGGACAGTTTTGCCTTGACTTCATCGAGCCAGCCTTTTCCGCAGCCTCCCCCTCCCGTCTTTTCCTTGATTTTCTTGAGTTCAGCGTACAGGGGCTCAAAGTCCTTCCTTTTTCCATAGCCCAGCAGTTCTGCCATTTCCAACTGCTGCCGGGCTTCGTTCAACAATGTCTCCAGGCGCTCATTGGATGCTTCGCTGCGCTGACCATCTTCTACCAGGGGCTCGGCGCGCTTCAGGAGCAGCTTCGCACGCAGGACGGGCAGCGGAAGCACGCTGCGCTCCTCGACCAGCGTGCTGAGCGCTGACTGCAGCGCGGCTTTGGCTTCTTCGATCTTGCCCTGATCGATCAGCGGCACGACTGCCTTCACGGCTGCGGGATAGGACGCCAAAGGGATGTTGGTGACCGTGATCACGATTTCACTGGCCAGCAAAGCCAGCATGTGGCGAGCCTGTTGCACCTCGCCATGTTTGAGGGCATCCAGCGCCTCGTCGGTCATCGCCTCAATGGTTTCCGTGTTGGCGAACAAGTCGTGCACGATGGTGCGCACATCAACGCCGGCCAGGGCGAGCGTGGGTTCGCGCGCGACGATCAGCTCCAGCTTTCCCGTCACTTCGGCCAGCGTTGCCAATGCGCGTGCAGTGTCCTTGCCGTCAAGTGCGGCCAGCGCTGATTTGGTCAGCGACAAGGCCGAGACTGCCTCATCGAGGACTTGTTTACGTTTGTCTGCCGCCTGCGAGTCCGTTTCTTTCTGAACCTCAGGCTGTACCTCCGTGACGACTTCAGGCTTGGACTCTGGACTGACAGGAAGGCTGCTTACCGCGGCCTGTTCGTTTTTTCCTTCGTTCGTCGCATTGGGATTTGGTGTTTGCTCATTCATGGTGATATGCCTCGTATGAGATAGTGAAAATAGGCGAATCTATTGGGGCTGAATGCGAACATCGCGAGACTGACCGACAGAGCAGTCAGCCCCTTCATCACCTCAAAACAGCTTTTGGATGCGCGTCTTCAACTCGTCGAACCATCCCTTGCCGCTTTTGCCACCAGCTGACTTTTGCTCAATGGACTTCACCTGATCGAAGATGGGTTTGAAGTCCGCCTTCTTGCCATAACCCAGGATCTGCGCCATCTCGATCTCCGTGCGCACGGACGACAGCAAGGTGCTGAGCTCCTCGTTCTGCCTGGCATCGCGCCTGTCGGTCTCGGCCAGCTTTTCAGCTTTTGCCATCGCGGCTTCGGCCCGTAGCACGGGCAGAGGAAAGGCGACCGAGGTCACCACCAGCGTGTTCAGTGCTCGGGCGAGTTCCGCTTTGGCGTTGTCGATCTTGCCGCTGTCGATGAGCCGTGCGGCCGACTTGATCGCTGCCGGGTACGTTGCCATCGGAAGGTTGTCGGTTTCGATTACGATTTCGCTGGCCAGATTGGCAACGATGGGCCGGGCCTTTTGCACCTCGCCATCACTCAACAACTCCCGAGACAACTTGACCGCTTTCTTTACCGATTCCACGTTGGCGTGGATATCGTGGGTGATGACGCGTACATCGACCGGCGCCAAAGCAAGTTTAGCGTCGCGTGCCAATACCAGTTCCAGCTTTCCGCTGGCCAGTTCCAGCGCAGCAAGCGCCTCCTTGGTCTTGTTTGCATCAAGGAGGGTCAAAGCCTCCTGGGTCTTGGTGAGCGCCGTGATGGCGTCTTGAGTGAGCTCGGCACGCTTTTTATCGGCTTCCCGGGCGGCCTTGTCATCTACCTGTGGCTGTGCCGCCTTGGATGCGGCAGAGGGTGCTGCAGCACCTGGGCTAGAACCTGCCGCCGATTGGGCCAGAGCCGGTCCGCTCAGTCCGACGACGACCGCCAGGGCAAGTGCGGAGAAGGTGTATTGTGGCTGTTTGATATTCATGATCTTGGGCTCCTGATTGAAGTTAGTTGACTGAGATTTCAATCTGTTTCGGTTTGTCTTGCTCGGCCTTGACAAGCCGCACTTCCAGCACGCCGTCTTTCATGGAAGTCGTCACCTTGGTCGGATCAACGTTGTCAGGCAAGACAAAGCTGCGCACAAAGCGGCCATAGGCACGTTCGATGCGGTGGAACTTCTTGCCCTGCTCCTCTTTTTCCAGTTTGCGCTCGCCGCTGATGGTGAGCACACCGTTTTCCGCGCTGACGCGCACGGCATCCCTGGGGACCTCCGGCAGATCCAGCTTGAGGAGGAATGCGTTCTCATCCTCGCTGATGTCCGCCATTAGAGCCCAGTCCGCCGTGGTCTTGGCTTCGTTGCCGGTACGGGCGCCCTGTCGCTGGGGTATTCGTCCGAACATCGTCGCCAGGCGGTTTTGCAATTCATCCAGTTCCCGGAAGGGGTCCCACGGAGTCAATGCAGACATATCGGTTCTCCTTGAACAATGCCGACGAATTGGATGACGCACTGAACAGAGCCGTCGGTTTACTCTGAATGGCAGCTACTACTGTTTTCAGTTCCGAACAAGTCCTTGAGTCAATTGACGGATATCGCTTTCGTCGAGCGTTTCCCGCGCCAGCAGCTCGCGCGCACAGCGCTCCAGCACCGCGCGGTTGATGTCGAGAATCCGGTAGGCGCGCTCGAACACGCCCATCACGATGTCGCGGATAGCCTGATCGATGCGCGCCTGGGTCGATTCGGCCACCCGGCAACAGCCTTGGCCAGCAATGTCTTGCCGGTGCCCGGTGGGCCGACCAGCAACACGCCCTTGGGAATGCGCGCCCCGAGACGGCCATAGTCCTGCGGATTCTTCAGGAAATCGACGATCGCGACCAGCTCCGCCATGGCCTCATCCCCCCCCCCCGGCCACATGGCGAACGTCACACCGGTGTTCTTTTCCACGAACACCTTGGCGCCGGCTCTTACCGATGTTGAGAAACCCGCCCATGCCCTGCTTCTCGGCGAAGCGGCGGAACAGGAAGAACCAGACGCCAAAGAAGGATACCGCTGGCAGGATCCACGACAGCACATCGCTCAGCCAGGTGCTCTCCAACACGCGGGCATAGGGTACGTCGTACTTCGACAGGCGATCGGCAAGATCGGGTTCGACCCTCGTTGCCACGATCGTCGTCTTGCCCCGGCTGTCCGACGACTTCAGGCGCCCGGTCACCGTACGATCCGACACCAGCACTTCGGCCACGCGCCCCTCGTCCAGCGCCTTCTCGAACTCGCTGTAGGGCACCGGCTCGACGGTTTTCGCCGTCTGCCAGTAGCTCTGCAAACTCAGCAACAGCAGGAGGGCAACGATCCAGTAGCCGGTATTCCATTGATTCTTTTTTCCATGGACCGTGTTCCTCGAAAGTCGATGTTGCCAGAGGATCAGGTGAACAGACGGGCCGCACCGTCACGCAAACGGATGGCCAGCGAGCGGGAGGGCAGTGCCGCCGCTGATGAGCAGCCCCCACGGCGTGGCCGACCGCGGATCACGCTTGTAGACGACCGCCACCGCGATCGATGCCAGGGAGGCTGCCCATGCCAGGCTGATGGAGTCGGACACGGCAGCCTCGCCCGCCATCAAGATGCGTCGCTCGCCGACTTCTTCTTGCTCGAGTCTTTGCCAGCGTCGCCGTGCGGCGTCTCGGTCGCCTTCGCGACATCCGGCTGCTCCGGCTCGGCCGGGGTCTGCGGTGGCTCTTTGCGTTCGAACACCACGCGTTCGGCCTTGTCGTCCCAGCGTGCGCTGGCGTGATCGCCCTTGCCGATGCCGCCACCGAGCATCTCGCGCGCCAGCGCAGTTTCCAGCTCGCTGCGGATCAGGCGCTTGAGTTCACGCGCACCGAACTCGGGCTTGTAGCCTTCTTCCGCGAAATGGTCGATCAGCGTCTGATCGAAAGTGAGCGTCACGCCCTGGCTGGCGGCGCTGCGCGCCACGCGATCGAGCTGCAGGCCGACGATGTGGCGGATCTCCTCCTTGCCCAGCGCATGGAAGACGATGATCTCGTCGATGCGGTTGAGGAACTCGGGCCGGAAGTGGCCGCGCAGCACGTCCATGACCTCGGCCTTGGTCTTTTCGTACTCCTCGCCAGCCGCCTCACGCGCCTTCAGCCGTCGCTGGATGATGTCCGAACCCAGGTTGGACGTGGCGATGATGATGGTGTTGGTGAAATCCACCACCCGGCCCTTGCCGTCGGTGAGGCGACCGTCGTCGAACACTTGCAGCAGGATGTTGTAGACGTCAGGGTGTGCCTTCTCGATCTCGTCGAGCAGCAGCACGCTGTAGGGCTTGCGCCGCACCTTCTCGGTGAGCTGACCGCCTTCGTCGTAACCGACATAGCCCGGAGGCGCGCCCACCAGCCGCGCCACGGTATGGCGTTCGCCATATTCCGACATGTCGATGCGCAACAGGGCGTGCTCATCGCCGTAGATCGATTCGGCCAATGCCTTGGCGAGCTCGGTCTTGCCCACCCCGGTCGGGCCCAGAAACAGGAAGGTAGCCACCGGTTTACTGCCTTCGCGCAGGCCGGCGCGGGATAGCCGCACGGCATCGGCCACGGCACGGACCGCCTCGTCTTGTCCCACCAGGCGCTCGTGCAGCCGTTGTTCCAAGTGCAGCAGCTTTTCGCGCTCTTCCACCGTCAACTCGTTGACCGGGATGCCGGTCAGGCGCGAGACAACCTGCGCCACGTGTTCCGCCTTGACCTCGGCACTGCCGGAGGCCCGCTCCCGCTCCCAGTCCTCGACGAGCTTCTTGAGCTCGGCCTCCTTGGCTTCGATGCGCTTGCCGAGCTCGGCGGCCTGGTCGTACTGCTTGCGCGCGGCCACGTAATCCTGTTCACGCCGTAGCTGGTGCAGTTCGGACTCCAGCTCCTGCACGGCCACCGGCCGGGCCGTGGCCGACAGCTTCACGCGCGCGGCCGCCTGGTCGAGCAGGTCGATCGCCTTGTCCGGCAGGAAGCGCGCCGTGATGTAGCGGTCGGACAACTCGGCCGCCGCGATGATCGCGTCCTCGGAGATGCTGACCTTGTGGTGCGCCTCGAAGGTGTCGCGCAGGCCGCGCAGAATCATGATGGTCTGGGCCACCGTCGGCTCGGGCACCGTCACCGGCTGGAAGCGCCGCTCCAGTGCGGCATCCTTCTCGATGTATTTCTGGTACTCGTTCAGCGTCGTGGCGCCGATCAGGTTGAGTTCACCGCGCGCCATCATCGGTTTGAACACGTTGGCCACGTCCAGCCCGCCTTCGCCACCGCCCTGGCCGGCACCGACGATGGTGTGCACCTCGTCGATGAACAAAATCAGCTCGCCCTGGTGCTCGGTCACCTCCTTCAGCACCTTCTGCACGCGCTCCTCGAACTCGCCGCGATATTTGGCGCCGGCCACCATGGCGTTGATGTTGAGTTCCACCAGGCGCTTGTCGCGCAAGGTCTCGGGCACTTCACCCGCCACCATGCGCTGCGCCAGCCCTTCGACGATGGCGGTCTTGCCCACACCCGGCTCGCCGATCAGCACCGGGTTGTTCTTCTTGCGCCGGGCCAGCACCTCGATGGTGGTTTCGATCTCCTGCGCGCGGCCGATCACCGGGTCGAGCTTGCCGTCGCGCGCCATCTTGGTCAGGTCGCGCGAGTACTTGTCGAGTTCTGGCGTGTTGGTCGGCGTCTCAGCGCGGCCATCCTCGGCGCCCTTGCCGACCACCTTGCTGACCTGTTGGCGCAGCGCCTGCGGCGTCAGGCCGTAGCGGCGCAGCAGGTTGGCGGCCAGCCCTTCGCCTTCCTCGGCCAGACCGATCAGGAAATGCTCTGGACCGACATAAGAATGGCCGAGTTCATTGGAGGCCACGAAGGCGCGGCTGAGCGCATCCTTCACGCGCGGCGACACGCCGATCTCGCCCTCGAAGGGCTTGTCCCCGCGCTTGGCCTCAGACTCGATCTGCCGCTTGAGGTCATCGACCTTGATCTTGAACTGACCCAGGATGGTCTTGACCACGTCGCTGTCGGCCAGCGCCAGCAGCAGATGTTCGGTATCCACCTCGGAGCGGCCAAATTCGGCAGCGTGTTTGGCGGCCTCCTGCAGCAAGGCTTCCGACTGTTCGCTGATGCGGCTGGCCAACCCACTGCCGCGACGGCGCGGCGCACCCGAACCTGCGGTGGCGGGCTCGCCAAACGAGGCATCGACCACGTCATCGGTATCGGCGGCAACTGGCGTCGCGTCTTCGCCGATGCGGAAGAAGTCACTGCCGAGGAAGTCCTCGAACAGGCCGCTGCGCGAGCCGAACAAGGCTTCCAGCGGCGAAACGGTGCGCTTTTGCTGGCGCACTAATTGCCGGTAATGGTCGTCGCACAACAGCATGGTGCTGTTACGACCGTTGAGATTGGCTTCTACCCGCACGGTGGCGGGTTGGCCGCAGACCTGGCATTGTTTTCTGGCCATGCTCATGCTCCTTGAGAGGACTGATTTGACGAGGCGCTGAAGGTCACGGCGCCTCGCCATTCACTTGGATTTTTCTGTAGAGAACAAGCCGATCGGCGTCAGCCGTTGATCGGGATCGAGCGGCCCTGCTGCTTAGGCGCACTGGCCTCGCGCTTGTCCATCGTGATCGTGAGCACGCCGTTCTTGAAGGCGGCCTTGATCGTGTCCTGGTTGGCATCGGTCGGCAGGTTCAGAGCGCGCTGAAAGCTGCCGTAGGAGCGCTCCACCCGGTGGAAACCGCCGTCTTTCGTTTCCTGCTCCTGACGCTTTTCACCGCGAACCAGCAGCACGTCGTTGTCGAGCGTGATCTGGATGTCTTTTTCCTCGACGCCGGGCACTTCCAGGGCGATCTTGTACTGCTTGTCGGTCTCCTGGATGTCCAGCGCCGGCTTCAGCAGGCCCGGCCAGTCCGACGGCCAGCGTGGCATGGCCAGCGCCGGAAAGCCGAAGCCTCGAAACGTGTCGTCGAAGAGGCGGTCGATCTCGCGGTGCAATTGCAGGATGGGACTGACGGGCCCACCCGCTACCGGCAGGTCATTGCGCTGCACCGGCAGCGAGGCAGTGCTCTGTTGTTCTTCCTGCTCCTTCTTGAACCAGTTCCAGGGAGCCAGCTTCTTGAAATCAATGTCCATGTCACACCTCCAGAAGAAAAATTGAAGACTCTCGCTCACTCCGTTTGCCTGCGGCTATGGATAGCGCGCCCAGGCAACACGGGATGTTTCGCTGACTTCGGCTGCTCATCTGTGCGTATCACCTCGTTCTTTCTGCCTGCTTGGATCTGATCATTGATCCATCGATCGATTTCACTTTGACGAAGCCGCCACGTCCCGCCCATCTTGAAAGCCGGAATTTCCCCGTGTGCGGCGAGCCGATAAAGCGTCCGCTTGCCGACTTTCAAGTACGCAGCCAATTCATCGAGCGTGAAAATCACCTGTAGGTGCGCTTTCATCCCTGTAGGTGCGCTTTCATCTCACCCTCTCCCAATCGCGTCGCTTTGCGGTTCCGGCCAAGGAAATCCTTGCAATACTTTGTAATATTAGACCTACTATGAATAACTTCAAGAGTCAATGTGCAGCGTTCTCCCGCCCCATTGATGCAGGTCAACTGCTCAGGCAAGGCACAGGGGGGCGGCCTGATCAGGCAATGGACAGCGCCTGGCTCCTCAGCCTGCGTGTGCCACAGGCGCCTCGATCAAACACCGATCCTCACGTTGTAGCCGAGTGCCCGCAGCCCCTTGCTCGTCTGCATGTTCCTTGGCGGAAACTCGTCTGGGCGCGCCCAGACGACGATTTCCCCGAGGCTGCTCAGGCCAACGTGCGGAATTGCCCAGTCGTCGCTGCGGATCGCGTTCCAGAGTCGGGCCGAAACACTTCCGTTGCCCCAGACAACGTAGTTCAACAGTATCCGTCCGGCCAACACACCTTCCCGACACCGCCGCCGAAGGCCATGGCCCATCAAGCGGATTTTCCATGCGCCCTCAGCGCCGTACCTACAGCAAATCTTTCAAGGCTCAGGTCATTCAGGAGTGTTCTGAACCCGGTGCCTCCATCGCAAACATCGCCTTGGGCTACAGCCTCAATGCCAACCTCGACCACAAATGGATTCGGCTGCCTACCCAGAAAACCACGGCTATCCAGCCAGCGTTCATCCCGTTGCCTTCTCAAATGCTCGGCGTGGGTTCGCATACTCAAGCGCGCTGCTGCGATCATGAGTTTGATCCAGTCGGCCCGTAATAATGGGCACGATCCGTATGCCTATCTCAAGGATGTGCTGACACGGTTGCCGTCCCTGTAACAGCCTGAAGTTGACCTGGGTAATCAAATACCGGTGTAGTGATTAGGAAACAGGGCTCGGATAACATCATGGCGCAGGTCATTGAACCTACTAACGACGCCGGATATATGGTCGCAAACCACATCGAACTAGTACTTGCATCACCCGTGGCGTCCTGAAGTGGTTTACTGAATTTGGCCACCTGAACAGAGGTGATATGCTCACCTCAGAACAACACAGGTGTCATAATGAAAAAAAGAAATTTCAGCGCAGAGTTTAAACGCGAATCCGCTCAACTGGTCGTTGACCAGAACTACACCGTGGCAGATGCAGCCAGCGCTATGGATGTCGGCCTTTCCACAATGACGCGATGGGTGAAACAATTACGTGATGAACGGCAGGGCAAAACACCAAAAGCCTCCCCCATTACCCCGGAACAAATTGAAATCCGTGAGCTCAGGAAAAAGCTACAACGTATTGAAATGGAAAATGAAATATTAAAAAAGGCTACTGTAGATTCAATCTGTCAATGCAACACCCCTTTCAATTATCTCTTTCGGTGTTTTGAACTTCAGTGTCTTTCTCGGTCTGTTGTTTAGCTGAGCAGCAACCAGATCTAGTTCATGTTGAGTATATTGGGCAAGACATGTCTTTTTAGGAAAGTACTGCCGAATTAGCCCATTTGTGTTCTCATTTGTTCCCCGCTGCCAAGGACTCTGAGGATCGCAGAAGTAAACTTTAACGCCGGTGCTGACAGTAAATTCTAGATGTCTGGCCAGTTCCATTCCTCTGTCCCATGTCAGTGATTTTCTGAGTTCTGACGGTAAACTCAGGAATTTGTCGGTAAGAGCCTGATTTACTGAGACAGAATCTTTGCCCCTGAGTCTAAGGATGATCGTATAACGTGATTTTCGGTCTACAAGTGTGGCTATATGAGAGTTTTTGTACCTGAGACTAAATCGCCCTCCCAATGCCCCAGAGAGCGTCTGTTATCGATATTTCGGGAACGTTCGTGAATTGGTGTTCCGTTCACTATGTTAATCGTACCTCTTTCGCCTTTGCGGGTATGACGCCTGCCATGGCGAAGGCTATGCGACCGTCGCAGATGCTGTATATTCAGGTGGTGTAGCGCTTCACGGCTACGAAAGTACAGCGTTTTATAAATTGTCTCAGGTGATATTCGCAGCGTTTTTTTGACGTGGTTTTTGTTCGCCTTAACCATCCTGATATTTGCTCTGGAGACCATTTCATCTCCAGCTTTTCCAGAACAAGCTTTCGCAATGGTAAATTTTGATCCAGTAAGCACGGTTTTGGCCTTTTCGCCATTCTGTTGGCTCGGTTATTAGCATCAACAGCTTTGTAATAGCGTCTGCCCCGATTACGCTGAACTTCACGTGAGATCGTCGAAGGACTGCGATTCAGCGCAGTAGCTATCGCACGAATGCTCATTTTGGCTGACAAACCAGCTCGTATCTCCTCGCGCTCAGACAGTGTCAGGTGAGCTACAGCCCGCTTACGCTCATGGGGTTTTATGCCGCCAGTATCCCTTAACATAGTGAAGATCGTTCCGGGTTTTGAACCCAGGATATTCGCTATTTCACTGAAGCCTGTTCCGTTCTTCCATAGTTCAAAAACAGAGGCTTTTTCCTCTGCTGTAAATGTTCGTCTCATTCAAAAAACCTCCGCAACCCCATGTTTTCACATAACTGTTGCGTTGACCAATTGAATCTACAGTAGCCTTTTTTAATATTTCATTCTCCATTTCAATGCGTTGTAGCTTTTTCCTCAGCTCACGTATTTCGATTTGTTCTGGTGTTATCGGAGAGGCTTTTGGTGTTTTGCCCTGACGCTCATCACGCAGTTGTTTGACCCATCTTGTCATTGTGGAAAGGCCAACATCCATAGCTTTGGCGGCATCTGCCACCGTGTAGTTCTGGTCAACAACCAGTTGAGCGGATTCGCGTTTAAACTCTGCGCTGAAATTTCTTTTTTTCATTGGAGCACCTGTGTTGTTCTGAGGTGAGCATATCACCTCTGTTCAGGTGGCCAAATTCAGTAAACCACTTCAAGGATGCGCCTGAAGGAGATGAAATGACGAAAGTAAAAAGTGTTCCGTTCAGCCAGGTAAAGCAAAAACTGCTTAATACTCCAGAAGCTGTTAAAGGGTATGAAGATGCTGACAAAGAACTGGAGATGGTAGAAATGTTATACGAAATGAGAGAAAAAGCGGGGTTAACAAAGTCTGCGCTGGCCGAACGAATGGGATTACGCCCGTCAGCCATCAGCCGGCTGGAAAGTAATCCTTATCAGACTGATATCCCGCGCGTTTTTCTTCAGCCCGTCCACATTCAGCCCCGCTATGGCACGCCGGTATACCATCCGGCCGCCACACAGCACGCATTCGAGCGGGTCACGACTCAGGAACTGTTTCACCATTTGTGCATAGCACACATTCGCCACCGGTTCTGGCATACTTTATGTGCAGGCATAACGGTGCTCTCCCTGAATTTGTGAAAGAATCAGTAGTTCACATCACGCTATGCCTGTCTCCTTTTTCTGGGGATTCCTCAGGATGATGGTGATTATCCGTTATGCCTGAGTAGTACTGATTTTATTTTTCTCAGGAGTAATTAAAAATGAACAGAATTTATTCTCTTCGCTACAGCGCTGTGGCCCGGGGCTTTATTGCCGTATCTGAGTTTGCTAGGAAATGTGTTCATAAGTCTGTCAGACGTCTGTGTTTCCCGGTTTTATTACTGATCCCGGTACTATTCTCTGCAGGAAGTCTTGCGGGAACGGTCAATAATGAACTCGGGTATCAGTTATTTCGTGATTTTGCTGAAAATAAGGGGATGTTCCGCCCGGGGGCAACGAATATCGCTATTTATAATAAGCAGGGAGAATTTGTCGGTACGCTGGATAAGGCAGCTATGCCTGATTTCAGTGCTGTGGATTCGGAAATCGGTGTGGCGACACTGATAAACCCGCAGTATATCGCCAGCGTGAAACATAACGGGGGATATACAAACGTTAGCTTTGGTGATGGTGAAAACCGTTACAATATCGTGGACCGGAATAATGCGCCGTCACTGGATTTTCATGCCCCCCGGCTGGGTAAACTGGTGACAGAGGTTGCCCCTACTGCGGTGACGGCGCAGGGGGCAGTGGCTGGCGCATATCTGGATAAGGAGCGCTATCCTGTTTTTTATCGTCTGGGGTCTGGTACTCAGTATATTAAGGACAGTAACGGACAGCTGACAAAAATGGGAGGTGCATATTCCTGGCTGACCGGCGGGACTGTCGGTAGCCTGTCATCCTATCAGAATGGAGAAATGATTAGCACCAGTTCAGGTCTGGTTTTTGATTACAAACTTAATGGTGCAATGCCCATTTATGGCGAGGCCGGTGACAGCGGTTCGCCTTTATTTGCTTTTGATACTGTTCAGAATAAATGGGTGCTGGTCGGTGTTCTTACTGCGGGGAATGGCGCGGGGGGCAGGGGAAATAACTGGGCTGTTATTCCACTGGATTTTATCGGGCAGAAATTTAATGAAGACAATGATGCCCCGGTCACGTTCAGAACATCGGAAGGTGGTGCACTGGAGTGGAGCTTTAACAGCAGTACCGGAGCTGGTGCGCTGACACAGGGAACCACCACATATGCCATGCACGGGCAGCAGGGAAATGACCTGAATGCTGGTAAGAACCTGATATTTCAGGGGCAGAATGGTCAGATTAACCTTAAGGATTCGGTTTCTCAGGGGGCGGGTTCCCTGACGTTCCGTGATAATTACACAGTAACAACCTCTAACGGAAGTACCTGGACCGGTGCCGGTATTGTTGTGGACAACGGGGTGTCCGTAAACTGGCAGGTTAATGGTGTTAAGGGCGATAACCTGCATAAAATTGGTGAAGGTACGCTGACGGTACAGGGTACAGGTATTAATGAAGGTGGCCTGAAGGTCGGGGACGGAAAGGTTGTACTGAACCAGCAGGCGGACAATAAAGGACAGGTGCAGGCGTTCAGCAGTGTTAATATTGCCAGTGGCCGGCCGACCGTGGTACTGACTGATGAGCGGCAGGTAAATCCGGATACCGTCTCATGGGGATATCGTGGGGGCACACTGGATGTTAATGGTAACAGTCTGACGTTTCATCAGTTGAAGGCGGCAGATTATGGTGCCGTGCTGGCGAATAACGTTGATAAACGGGCCACTATCACGCTGGACTATGCCCTGCGGGCTGACAAAGTAGCACTGAATGGCTGGTCGGAATCAGGTAAAGGAACTGCCGGAAATTTATATAAATACAATAACCCGTACACAAATACGACGGATTACTTCATCCTGAAGCAGAGCACCTATGGTTATTTCCCCACGGACCAGAGCAGCAACGCCACCTGGGAGTTTGTGGGGCACAGTCAGGGGGATGCACAGAAACTGGTAGCTGACCGTTTCAATACTGCAGGGTATCTGTTTCACGGACAACTGAAAGGCAATCTGAATGTGGACAATCGCCTGCCTGAAGGCGTTACCGGTGCTCTGGTGATGGACGGAGCTGCGGATATCTCCGGTACATTCACCCAGGAAAACGGGCGTCTGACGCTGCAGGGGCATCCGGTTATCCATGCATACAATACTCAGTCTGTGGCTGACAAACTGGCTGCCAGTGGAGACCATTCGGTTCTGACTCAGCCTACGTCATTCAGTCAGGAGGACTGGGAGAACCGCAGTTTTACCTTTGACAGGCTGTCACTGAAGAACACTGATTTTGGTCTTGGTCGCAATGCCACACTGAACACAACCATCCAGGCAGATAACTCCAGCGTCACGCTGGGCGACAGCCGGGTATTTATCGACAAAAACGATGGCCAGGGAACAGCCTTTACCCTTGAAGAAGGCACATCTG
>OIEO01000091.1_pt1 | contig 20270 bp, 25 predicted proteins | sample 1581851 | NCBI WGS metagenome assembly OIEO01 (sample SAMN03281010, study PRJEB24777) | human gut metagenome | isolation source: fecal sample PR157 from 1 month old male Malay infant, caesarean delivered... | reverse complement strand
GTCAGCCCTTTGACGTGGGCTTCATAAATAACCGTATTGCCCCACGGCGTGTGCGGCGGGGCATCGTCTTCCCAGTCATAAAGATCGTTCACCACCACGCTTTTTGGCGCGACGGGCGCGCTGTCGCGGTGGTCGGGCTCGCCGTAGCCCACGTGGAAGAGCGGGTCATCTTTAAATTCGCCGTCCACGCGGTGAGCGCACGGATCAATCAGCAGCTTCGCCGGGTTGAACCAGTGCCCCTGCGCGGGATCCCACGGACCGTGAACGCGAAAGCCATAGTGCATACCGGGCCGTCCTCCGGCCAGGTAGCCGTGCCAGGTATCCCCCGTGCGCGCGGGTAAATCGTAACGGTGCTCGTTACCTTCCCCGTCAAACACGCACAGTTCAACCCGCTCGGCGTGAGCGGAAAAGAGGGTGAAGTTCACCCCTTTTCCGTCAAAATGCGCCCCGAGCGGTTCGGGTTTACCTGCCGTAAGCTGCGTCATTCGCCCTCCCGCATTAGCCAGATGGTGCCAAGCGGCGGCAGCGTCAGGCTCAGGGAGTTGGGTCGCCCGTGGCTTTCAATGGCGTCGCTCTGTACCAGCCCACCGTTACCGGCGTTGCTGCCGTGGTAGTGCATCGAGTCGGTATTCAGAATTTCGCGCCATTTGCCCGGCTGGTTAATGCCGAAGCGGTAATGTTCGCGCGGCACCGGCGTAAAGTTGCTGGCGACGATGATCTCGTTACCCGCTTTGTCACGACGCACAAAGACAAACACCGAGCGCTCGTGGTCGTCCACCACCAGCCATTCAAAGCCGTACGGATCGAAGTCGAGCTCGTGCAGCGCTTTGTGGTGGCGATAGGTCAGGTTCAGATCGCGCACCAGACGCTGCACGCCGTGGTGCCAGTTGTCGCCGCCTTCCAGCAGATGCCAGTCGAGGCTGGCGTCGTGGTTCCACTCGCGCCCCTGGGCGAACTCATTGCCCATGAACAGCAGTTTCTTGCCCGGGAAGGCAAACATCCAGCCGTAATAGGCGCGCAGGTTGGCAAACTTCTGCCACGCGTCGCCCGGCATGCGGTCGAGAATCGATTTTTTTACCGTGTACCACTTCATCGTGCGACAGCGGCAACATGAAGTTTTCGGTTGTAGTTGTAGAGCATCCCGAACGTCAGCTTATCGTGATGATACTTACGATGAACCGGATCCAGCTTCATGTAGTCGAGCGTGTCGTGCATCCAGCCCAGGTTCCATTTATACCAGAACCCCAGGCCGCCTGATGACGGCGGACGGGAGACGCCCGCAAAGTCGGTCGACTCTTCCGCCATGGTCACGGCACCGTCCACCTGCTCGCCGATAATGCGGTTGGTATTACGCAGGAATTCAATCGCTTCCAGGTTTTCGCGGCCGCCAAACTCGTTCGGGATCCACTCCCCCTCTTTGCGGCTGTAGTCGCGGTAGATCATTGACGCCACCGCATCCACGCGCAGGGCGTCAATGCCAAACCGCTCGATCCAGTACAGGGCATTCCCGACCAGGTAGTTTGAGACCTCACGGCGACCGTAGTTGTAGATCAGCGTGTTCCAGTCCTGGTGATAGCCCTCGCGCGGATCGCTATGCTCGTACAGCTTCGTGCCGTCAAACTCTGCCAGCGCAAAATCATCCGCCGGGAAATGGCCCGGCACCCAGTCGAGGATCACGTTCAGCCCGGCGGCGTGCGCGGCATCAATGAAATAGCGGAAGTCGTCGCGGGTGCCGAAGCGGCGGGTCGGCGCATACAGCCCGGTGGGCTGATAGCCCCAGCTGCCGTCGAACGGATGCTCGTTGACCGGCAGCAGCTCAAGGTGGGTAAAGCCCATCCATTTGGCGTATGGCACCAGCTGGTCGGCAAGCTCCCGGTAACTCAGCCAGAAGTTGTTATCGGTATGGCGGCGCCAGGAGCCGAGATGGACTTCATAGACGGATATTGGCGCATCAAAACGGTTGGCCTGTTTACGCTCCTCCGTCTGGACGACCTTCTCCGGCAGGCCGCAGATCAGCGACGCGGTATCCGGGCGCATCTGCGCTTCGAAGGCATACGGGTCGGCTTTAATGCGCAGCTTGCCGTGGGCGTCGATCATCTCGAATTTATAAAGCTGCCCGTGGTGCGCCCCGGGGATAAACAGCTCCCAGATGCCGGTTTCCCGACGCAGGCGCATCGGGTGACGGCGGCCGTCCCAGTAGTTGAACTGGCCGACAACGGAGACGCGCTGGGCATTGGGCGCCCACACGGAGAACCGCGTGCCGGTAATGCCGTCCATGGTATCGGCATGGGCACCCAGCGTTTCATAAGGACGCAGATGGGTCCCCTCGGAGAGCAGCCAGGCATCCATCTCTTTAAGCAGAGGGCCAAAGCTGTAGGGATCGTCAATCAGGTTCTGCTGGCCGTGCCAGAGAACGGCGAGCTGATAGCGAAAAGGGTTTTTCACGACGGGGCATCACGCCGAGAAGAAGCCACGGGAATCAGGCATTCAAGGTTACCGACTTTGCGGCCGGTTTTGGGTTCAATCACCCAGACTTCTGTGGCATCCGGCAACAGGGCACGAACTTCCAGACCTGCCTCAGTACGGTGCATCCCAAGCACAGAAAAGGGGTCAGCGAAATGACCCGCAATAAGCGCATTAATCACGTCTCTATCCACACGATCGGACATGGTATTCATCCTGTTTTTATGTCGTCCTTTTTAAGCGCTCCGGGACGACTTTTAATGTGACCTGAACGGGACAGCACAAAAATGTGCATCCATTCTGCTCCGTTCGAACCTCAGGTAAGAAATGACTCTTCCTTAAAGCATAGCCAACGCTCTAAATGACTCCTGATAAAAAATAAGACATACGCGTGTTACTCCATGTAGTACGCAAAAAAAAGGGGTGAAAATCACCCCTGGTATTTAACAAATTATTACGCCAGCTGGCGCAGCATGCGGCGCAGCGGCTCAGCGGCGCCCCACAGGAGCTGGTCACCGACGGTGAACGCGGAGAGATACTCCGGCCCCATGTTCAGCTTACGCAGACGGCCAACCGGCGTGGTCAGCGTGCCGGTCACCGCAGCCGGGGTCAGCTCGCGCATGGTGATGTCGCGATCGTTTGGCACCACTTTCGCCCACGGGTTGTGCGCGGCCAGCAGCTCTTCCACGGTCGGAATAGACACATCTTTTTTCAGTTTAATAGTGAAAGCCTGGCTGTGGCAGCGCAGCGCGCCGATACGCACGCACAGACCGTCAACCGGAATGGTGTTCGCGGTATTGAGGATTTTGTTGGTCTCGGCCTGGCCTTTCCACTCTTCGCGGGTCTGGCCGTTATCCAGCTGCTTGTCGATCCACGGGATCAGGCCGCCGGCCAGCGGTACGCCAAAGTTATCCACCGGCAGCTCGCCGCTGCGGGTCAGCTCGGTCACTTTACGCTCGATATCGAGAATAGCCGACGCCGGGTTTGCCAGCTCGGTCGCGACGCTCTGGTGCAGCTGGCCCATCTGGGTCAGCAGCTCGCGCATGTGACGCGCGCCGCCGCCGGACGCCGCCTGGTAGGTCGCCACGGAGACCCACTCCACCAGATCCTGCGCGAACAGGCCGCCGAGGGACATCAGCATCAGGCTGACGGTGCAGTTACCGCCAACAAAGGTTTTTACGCCGTTGTTCAGGCCATCGGCGATCACGCCCTGGTTAACCGGGTCGAGAATGATGATGGCATCGTCTTTCATGCGCAGCGACGAGGCCGCGTCAATCCAGTAGCCCTGCCAGCCGCTTTCACGCAGCTTTGGATAGATTTCGTTGGTATAATCGCCGCCCTGGCAGGTCACAATAATGTCGAGTGCCTTCAGCGCTTCCAGATCGTAAGCATCCTGCAACGTGCCTGTGGTACCACCAAAGGACGGAGCAGCCTGGCCGAGCTGGGAAGTGGAGAAGAAGACCGGGCGGATAGCGTCGAAATCGCGCTCTTCAACCATGCGTTGCATGAGTACAGAGCCGACCATACCGCGCCAGCCGATAAAACCAACGTTTTTCATAGCATTTTTTTCCTGCTGAGGGTGTGTGCTGATTGTGCAAGCCAGTATTGAACTGGGATATGCTTCACATTACAAAATGCTGCCAAAGTCGCAAGCGAAATTAATCGATGATTGCCCGGCAATCAGAAATACAGCTAATTATCATAATAACCTTAGAGAAATTCAGGGATAATTTACATGAGTGAAATCATTTCCGCAGCGGTTTTATTGATCCTGATAATGGATCCCCTGGGTAACCTGCCGATCTTCATGTCGGTGCTGAAGCACACCGAGCCGAAGCGCCGCCGGGCGATCATGATCCGCGAGCTGCTCATCGCCCTGCTGGTGATGTTTATCTTCCTGTTTGCGGGTGAAAAAATCCTCGCCTTCCTGAACCTGCGCGCTGAAACCGTGTCGATTTCCGGTGGGATTATTCTGTTCCTGATTGCGATTAAGATGATTTTCCCGAGCGCGGAAGGCAGCAGCAGCGGCCTGCCTGCGGGTGAAGAGCCGTTTATTGTGCCGCTGGCGATCCCGCTCGTCGCGGGGCCAACCATTCTGGCGACGCTGATGCTGCTGTCGCACCAGTATCCGAATCAGATGAGCCATCTGGTGATTGCCCTGCTGATTGCCTGGGGCGGGACGTTTATCATCCTGCTGCAGTCGTCCCTGTTCCTGCGACTGCTGGGCGAAAAAGGGGGTAAACGCGCTGGAACGCCTCATGGGGCTGATTCTGGTCATGATGGCAACGCAGATGTTCCTGGACGGGATCCGGGCGTGGATGAAGGGATGACGTTCTCCCTCTCCCTGTGGGAGAGGGCATCAGGCCGCAAAGGCCGTATTCTTGCCGGGTGGCGGCTTCGCCTTACCCGGCCTACAACGGCTCTAGTCCCGTAGGTCGGGTAAGCGTTAGCGCCACCCGACCTTTTTTCACAGTGGCAAGATGCCTTCATTTGTACGCAACCAGCGCGGTGCTTTCAACATACCGCTATACAGCCCAACTAAGCCTTGCAACAAATCTCCAGCCACTCTTTCATCACTCTCTGAAAGTGAACGAGCCAACAGCAACTGCGTTAATAGCGGGCAATAGCTTCCCAACTGATCAACTTCCGGTTCGAAGGCAGGGACGTCCAGAGGCAGGCCATCTACCGTTAAACTCGCTTTTAAATATTCAGGAACAGGTTCAAGCATGGGTGCGGCCTGATACCCTCAACCTCCCCCCAAATAAGTGAGGGCTACCCCTTACGAATCAAATACCGGTACGGCAGCGTCTCCGTCTGCTGTGCCACCAGCTCATGCTCCATAAAGGTACAAAAACCGGGAATGTCGCGCGTGGTGGCAGGGTCGTCGGCAACGATCAGCAGCGTTTCACCGGTCTGCATGTTGCGCACGGTTTTACGTACCATCATTACCGGTTCCGGGCAGCGAAGGCCCTGGGCATCAAGAGTGTGGTCTGGGCTGGAAAACAGGTCGGTCATGATCTTCTCGGTCAGGTAAAAACGGCTGTAGTTTACGCCCGTTGCGGTCAATGCAAACCAGGTTAACGATTGCGTAAAAACTAACCATTGCAATGTCCCGCCAAAGCAGTATCATGCTGCGGTTTTTATTGGGTTCCCTCACCCCAACGTATAAAAAGGTCACAATATGACGCAGTTTTCTGAATCACAGCGCGTAAAAGCGTTGTTCTGGCTTTCGCTTTTCCATTTGCTGGTGATCACCTCCAGCAACTATCTGGTGCAGCTCCCTATCTCCATCTTTGGTTTTCATACCACCTGGGGCGCGTTCAGTTTCCCGTTTATTTTCCTCGCCACCGATCTGACCGTGCGTATCTTTGGCGCACCGCTGGCTCGCCGCATTATTTTTGCGGTCATGCTCCCGGCGCTGTTCATCTCGTACGGGGTTTCGTCCCTGTTTTATATGGGAAGCTGGCAGGGCTTTGAGGCGTTAACCCACTTCAACCTGTTTGTCGCCCGTATCGCCGCAGCAAGCTTTATGGCCTACGCGCTGGGGCAGATTCTGGACGTGCACGTGTTTAACCGCCTGCGTCAGAATCATCGCTGGTGGATGGCACCCACCGCCTCCACGCTGTTCGGTAACGTGAGCGATACGCTGGCCTTCTTCTTCATCGCCTTCTGGCGTAGCCCGGATGCGTTCATGGCCGAACACTGGATGGAAATCGCGCTGGTGGACTACTGCTTCAAGGTGCTCATCAGCATTGTGTTCTTCCTGCCCATGTACGGCGTGCTGCTGAATATGCTGCTGAAAAGGCTGGCAGATAAATCTGAAATCACGGCATTGCAGGCTGGTTAAGGGTTCGCTTTATCAGTTGTGATAAGATGAGCGAATGAGCCGTTATGGCCGTTTATCGAAAGGAAGAAGTCAATGCGCAATCTGGTTAAATATGTCGGGATTGGCCTGCTGGTTGTGGGTCTTGCAGCCTGTGATAACAGCGACACGAAAACGCCTGCTCAGGGCGCATCCGCAGAAAGCAATGCGACCGGCCAGCCGGTGAATCTGATGGATGGCAAACTCAGCTTCTCTCTGCCAGCCGATATGACTGACCAGAGCGGCAAGCTGGGCACTCAGGCGAATAACATGCACGTTTACTCCGACGCAACCGGGCAGAAAGCGGTCATTGTGATTGTGGGCGACGACACCAGCGAAGATCTGGCGGTCCTGTCCAAACGTCTGGAAGATCAGCAGCGCAGCCGCGACCCGCAGCTGCAGGTCGTGACCAATAAATCCATCGAGCTGAAAGGCCATAAGCTGCAGCAGCTGGACAGCATCATCTCTGCGAAAGGCCAGACCGCGTACTCCTCTGTCGTGCTGGGCAAGGTCGATAACAAACTGCTGACCCTGCAGATCACCCTGCCAGCGGAAGATCAGCAGAAAGCGCAGACGGCTGCTGAAAACATCATTAACACCATCGTAATCCAGTAACGTTTCACGATGATGATGTGGCCTCCGGTGCCTGCACCGGGGGCCATTTTTTTAGCCGCCACGTCAGCAGCAATGCCATCATGACCAGACCCGCCGCGGCAAGATAGATCACCGGTACCCCCGCCCAGGCCATTACCAGCCCTGCCAGCGGCCCGGTAATGCCCAACGACATATCCATAAATACCGTATAGGTCGCCAGCGCCGCCCCCTGGTTCTGCTGCGGTACCGCTTTTACCGCGACCACGCCCAGTGCCGGGAAGACCAGTGAAAAACCGGCTCCCGCGAGAAATACGCCCATTTTCGCCATCCACGGTGCGCTGGCTACGCCGGTCAACAGCAGCCCGACAATCTCTACCGCAAAGCAGATCGTCGCCACGTTCAGCCCGCCCAGACGGTTGATGCCGTTAGGGAAAAGCAGGCGCGCACCAACAAACGCACAGCTGAACAGGGTTAACGCAAAGGCCGCGCCGTCCCAGCCTTTGGCGTCATAGAACAGGGTAATGAAGGTGGCGATGACCCCGAAGCCGGTGGTCGCCAGCGCCAGCGCCATCCCGTATGGCCAGACCCGCCCGAGCACCGCCCGGAACGGCAGCGGTTTGCCCTTGCTGGCCTTCACTGTCGGGCGCTGCAGCGCAAACAGTATCGCCACAAGCGCGACCGCCATAATGGTGACGGCCAGGCCATACAGCCCACCAAAGGCATAGCAGGCCACGCCAAGCGGCGCGCCGAGCGCCATCGCGCCGTAGGTGACAATCCCGTTCCAGGAGATCACCCGACCAATGTGTGGCGTACCGACACCCCCCACGCCCCAGAGCGTCGAGCCGGTCCGCCAGGCTTTGCCCGATACCGAGGATGACGCGGCCCAGGCAGAGCAGCGCCAGGCTGACCAGCGGCCAGTGGGCTGGCTGAGGCAGCCAGCAGGTAGCTCAGACCACTGAGGAAGCAGCCGCACAATCCCACCACCACGATGCTTTTTTGGACCGAACGTGTCCGCGTAGCGCCCGGCATGCGGGCGGCTCAGGAGCGTGGCGAAATACTGCAGGCTAATCACCAGCCCCGCCCAGAAGGCACTGAAGCCCATCACGTCATGGACATAGCCCGGCAGAACCGCCAGCGGCAGGCCGATGGTGAGATAGCTGGCAAAGTTAAAAATCACAACGGAAACGATGCGCAGATTGAGGCGCAGTCCGCTCAGTGCCGGTTCAGCGGCAGGTTCGAGCATGGGGTTCTACCTGGATTTTTTACAACAGTGTTTCACTATTACCACGCCCCAATAAGAAAATCAGCAGCGACTTTCAGATTAACGGTGCCAGACGAAGCGAGGCCCGGGCACTACACTTACCGGGTCATCACATTAAGGAACGCGCATGATCGCTAACCCGTCCGACAAAGCAGGACTCCACATCTTATTAAAGCTCGCCTGTCTGGTGGTTATCCTTGCGGGTATCCATGCGGCCGCCGACATCATAGTTCAGCTCCTGCTGGCGCTCTTTTTTGCCATTGTGCTTAATCCTTTTGGTCACCTGGTTTCTGCGCCGGGGCGTTAGCCGCCCGGTAGCCATCACTATCGTCGTCATCGTGATGCTGATTGCCCTGACGGCGCTCTTCGGCGTGCTGGCGGCCTCGCTGAGTGAATTCTCCACCATGCTGCCGCAGTACAACAAAGAGCTGACGCGTAAGATCGTCGCGCTGCAGGAGATGGTGCCCTTCCTTAATCTGCATATCTCACCCGAACGGATGCTGCGCAGGATGGACTCCGAGAAGGTCATGACCTACGCCACCACCTTGATGACGGGGCTTTCCGGCGCGATGGGCCAGCATTCTGCTGCTGGTCATGACGGTGGTGTTTATGCTGTTTGAAGTCCGCCACGTCCCCTATAAGCTGCGCTTTGCACTGAATAACCCACAAATTCACATTGCTGGCTTACACCGGGCGCTGAAGGGCGTCTCTAAATATCTGGCGCTGAAAACGCTGCTGAGCGTCTGGACCGGGATCATCGTCTGGCTGGGGCTGATGCTGATGAACGTGCAGTTCGCGCTGATGTGGGGCGTGCTGGCGTTTCTGCTGAACTACGTGCCCAACATTGGCGCGGTGCTTTCCGCCGTGCCGCCGATGATTCAGGCGTTTCTGTTTAACGGTTTCTACGAATGTATGCTGGTCGGCGCGTTATTTCTCGTCGTGCATATGGTGCTGGGCAATATTCTCGAACCACGCATGATGGGGCACCGGCTCGGCATGTCGACGCTGGTCGTCTTTTTATCTTTACTGGTTTGGGGATGGCTGCTGGGCCCGGTCGGTATGCTGCTCTCGGTCCCCCTGACCAGCGTGTGTAAGATCTGGATGGAGACCACCAAAGGCGGCAGCAAGCTGGCCATTTTGCTCGGGCCGGGAAGGCCGAAAAGCCGGTTGCCTGGGTAGCTGACCTACCTGTATAGGTAGGTTTAAACCGTCAATAATCCGCCTTAAATTACCGCGTTCATAACCTGTCGCGGTATTTTTATTTGCGTTAAGGAAATATTAATTCTGTTTTTGTTTACGTCGGTCGCATTACGTTGAAACGCAAATCATGATTTAACGCAAATTAAAAAAATGAAATTGTTAATTATTTTCCATGTTATTATGCCCGCCTTCGCGTCAATGTAATGCAAACCTTAATATTGATTAAAAAAACATCTGGCACAAAAGAAACGCCGGATGAATATTATTTGTAAAAACCACTACCTTTAATTGTTATTATTGATATGGAGTTGTTGATGAAAAAGATCGTTAAATGGTGTGCTGCCGCCGTATTCGTTGGCGCACTGGCAGGCTGTGCGCGTACTGCCCCAATCGCTCAGGTTCACTCTACTGTGAGCGCGGGTCATACCGCCGACCAGGTAAAAACAGCGATTTTGAAAGCAGGACAAAAACGTGACTGGATCATGACGGAAGCCGGTCCGGGCGTTATCAAAGGTCGTCTGCAGGCGCGCGACCACTCGGTCGACGTTCGTATTCCTTATTCCGCAACAAGCTATTCCATTAACTACGAAAGCAGTATGAACCTGAAAGCGGCTGACGGTAAAATTCACAAAATTATAACCGTTGGGTGAATAACCTCGACCACGATATTCAGCTGAACCTCTCCGCGGGCGCCGCACTGTAATATTTTTCTAAAGTCGGGCCGCATATGGCCCGATAACCCCTATTTCTTGCCCTGAAAGGTTACGCAGCAATGTACGAAAAGGATACGCTCAGCGCACTGGATGCCATTACCGAAGCGCAACGCATCGCTTTTGCTCCGATGTTATTTCAGACCGCGCTTTGTCTGCGTAACTCAGGCATTCTCGCCTGGCTCGATAAACAAGGTAAAGAGGGTGCCAGCCTCGAGGAAATAACCGAACACAGCACGCTCGGCAGCTATGGCGTCAGCGTACTGCTGGATATGGGATTAAGCGGGCGGATCGTTACCCAACAGCATGGACGTTATTTTCTGGCGAAAGTGGGCCACTTTTTACTGCACGATGAAATGACCCGCGTAAATATGGATTTCACTCAGGACGTTTGTTACAAAGGGCTATTTCACCTGGCGGACGCCCTGAAGGAAGAAAAACCTGCGGGCTTAGCGGTGTTTGGCAACTGGCCAACCATCTATCCGGCATTATCCCAATTACCGGCACAGGCGAAAGAGAGCTGGTTCGCCTTTGATCATTACTATTCCGACGCCGCGTTTGACGCCGCTTTGCCATATATATTCGCAAGCTCGCCGACAAAATTGTACGATGTGGGCGGAAATACGGGTAAATGGGCGTTACGCTGCTGCCGCTATGACGAAAATGTTGCCGTGACGATCCTCGACCTGCCGCAGCAGATAGCGCTGGCGCAGGAAAACATCGCAAAAGCAGGTTTTTCTCATCGTATTGGATTCCATGCTGTCGATATGCTTAGCCCAGCAGCCTTGCCGGGTGAGGCCGACGTCTGGTGGATGAGCCAGTTTCTGGATTGTTTCTCTCCGGATCAGATTGTCGCCATGCTGACGCGCGTCGCACAGGTCATGAAGCCAGGCGCACGTTTGTGCATCATGGAGCTTTTCTGGGATGCCCAGAAGTTTGAAGCGGCCTCTTTCAGCCTGAATGCCACCTCGCTCTATTTCACCTGTATGGCGAATGGCAATAGCCGGTTTTACAGCGTAGAGGCGTTTTATCGTTACCTGGAGAGCGCAGGTTTCAGCGTTGAACAGCGTCTGGATAACCTTGGGGTCGGTCATACCCTGCTGATATGCACCAAACGTGAACAATAGAGCAGCTTAGCTGCCCGGGTGGCCAGGTCTGCCCTTTGAATACGGTTTTTTTTTTCGCGGACGCGCGTAGATGAAATTTTCATCTGAACATTATCGACTGGCAGGCGAGAGCCCCAGGACTCAGCGATGTCACAGAGTGGCAGGCGTGGTCACGCCTGCAGCTGCCCGTCGATCCAGCGGCCCCCCTTCCCCGGCTGACCGCTTTACCCATGATGACCGCGCGCCGCCTCAATTCAGGCAGTAAGCTGGCGGTGGACATTGGTCTCGCTATGCTGCAACACCACGCCATTGATACCGTCGTCTATTCCAGCCGCCACGGCGAGCTGGAGCGCAACTACCGTATTCTGCATGCTCTGGCGACGGGGCAATCCGTATCGCCTACCGACTTCGCCATGTCCGTGCACAACTCGGCGGTGGGCAATCTCACGATTACCGCACGCCAGGCAATCGTCTCGTCATCCATTTCTGCCGGGCTGGACACCTTCCAGCAGGCATTATGTGAAGTCCTGAGCCTGCTGCAGGCGGGCTACTCCCGCGTCTTGCTGGTCGATTTTGACGGCGCACTGCCGGAATTTTACCACCCGGCGTTACCGCACCAGATGCCCACCTGGCCCTACGCGCTGGCGCTGGTGATTGAATCCGGCAAGGAATTGCAGTGTGAAACCCGCAGCGGCAGCATGGGGGATGAACCCTCCCGTTCCGCAAAGCCTGGTGTTCCTGCAACGCTATCTCAGCGAGGCACGCCAGTTTGTGGTACCCGGCGAACGTTTGCTGTGGCAATGGACGCGCGCATGAACCGCCTGACTGCCCGAATTAACTGGTTATGGCGTCTGGTGATGACCGGATTCTGCTTCGTGCTGTTTGGCGTGGGCGGGCTGCTGCTATCACTGGTATGGTTCAACCTGCTGCTGATCGTCCAGCGCGACCGCACCAACCGCCGTCGCCTTGCGCGGCGCAGCATTGCGGCCAGCTTCCGCGTCTTCCTGACCGTTGCCCGTGGCCTCGGGGTACTGGACTATCGCATTCACAATCTTGACGCCCTGCGCAACGATCGGGGTTGTCTGGTGGTGGCTAACCACCCCACGTTAATTGACTACGTGATTCTGGCATCGGTGATGCCGGAAACCGACTGTCTGGTGAAAAGCGCGCTGCTGCGCAATCCGTTTGTCAGCGGCGTCATCCGCGCGGCGGATTACCTGATTAACAGCGAAGCCGAGCCTCTGCTGGCTGCAAGCCAGCAGCGTCTGGCTCAGGGCGACACGCTGTTAATCTTCCCGGAAGGCACACGTACCCGGTCTGGTGAAGCTATTTCCCTCCAGCGCGGCGCAGCAAATATCGCCGTGCGCTGTAACAGCGATCTGCGGGTGGTGCTGATCCACTGTAGCGACATCTGCTGGATAAAAAAAGTCGCTGGTATGTGTGCCGCCAGAAAAACCTGTCTTCACCGTGGATGTCCGCGACCGCGTGAACATCGACGAATTTTACGATGCAAATGAACAAGAACCGGCGCTGGCGGCTAGGCAGTTAAACCGGCATCTGCAGCATCGATTAACATCAGGCCTTCAATCTTTGTCAGGAATTAATGATGCAAGCGCTTTATCTTGAAATTAAGAATCTCATTATCACCACGCTGAATCTGGACGAGCTTACCGCAGAGGATATTGATACCGATGCCGCGCTGTTTGGCGATGGGCTGGGTCTCGACTCTATCGACGCGCTGGAACTGGGTCTGGCCGTGAAAAACCAGTATGGCGTGGTGCTTTCCGCTGAAAGCGAAGAGATGCGCCAGCACTTCTTTTCCGTCGCCACGCTGGCGTCCTTTATCAACGCTCAACGCGCCTGAGATGTGATCACGATGACCGAACAAGAAACCATTTATCAGGAAGTCTGTGGCCTTCTGACCCGACTGTTTGAAATCGACCCGCAGGATATTACCCCTGAAGCCCGTCTTTACGAAGACCTGGAGCTGGATAGCATTGATGCGGTGGACATGATTGTTCATCTGCAGAAGAAAACGGGCAAGAAAATCAAGCCGGAAACCTTCAAATCGGTTCGTACCGTTCAGGATGTGGTAGACGCCGTCGAACAGCTTCTGCGCGAAGAGTAAGACGTCGTGCGCGGCGGACGGACATTCCCGATCATCCCACTTCTGACGGGGTTGATGCTGCTGGCGTGGCCCTTCCTGATTGGATTTGGGCTGGCGCATAACAGCCTGCAGTGGCTATTACCCGTGATGGCTCTGGTGTTACTGCTGCGGCTGCGTCAGGCGCAGCGGAAACCAAGCCCGATGCGGTATGTGGTGCAGTGCGTGGCGCTGGCGGGGATCGCCCTCTGCACGGCAAGCTACCTGCTGAAAGCCCACCAGTGGCTGCTGCTCTATCCGGTGGTCGTCAACCTTGTCATGCTGGCCGTGTTTGGCGGTTCGCTGTGGACAGCGATGCCGCTTGTCGAACGACTGGCGCGCTTGCGCGAGCCAAACTTGCCCCCGGAGGGTGTGCGCTATACCCGTAAGGTGACCCTCGTCTGGTGCGGTTTTTTCGTCGGCAACGGCACGATGGCGCTGTTTACCGTCCTCCACGGCGACATGCATCTGTGGACGCTATGGAACGGTATGGTGGCTTACATCCTGATGGGGATGCTGATGGCAGCAGAGTGGCTGGTGCGCCAGCGGGTGATAAAAAAGAGATGCACAATGACTAACCCCCTTCCGCTGGGCCAGTGGTTAAATGCGCCGCGCCCTGACGACACGCCTGTTGCATGGCTTGACGATCGTACCTGGACGCTGGGCCAGTTGCGCCACGATGTAACCTTACTGGTCGAGACCCTGCGTCAGCAGGAAGGCGAGCGCTGGGCGCTGTGCTTTGAAAACAGCTACCTGTTTATTGTTGCGCTGCTGGCCTCGCTGCACGCCGGTAAAACACCGGTCATTCCCGGCCATAGCCGCGTCTCGCAGCTTGAAGAACAGCAATCTTTGTTTAGCGGCGTTCTGAGCGATCGAACGCTTGGTTTTCATGGGAAACAGATTGTGGTGGCCTCCAGCCACCAGACAGCCAGCCACTGGGTGCCTCTGTCGGCCATTGACGAAAACCGCTTCGTTGAACTGTTCACCTCAGGCTCCACGGGCACGCCGCGCCGGGTGGTTAAGCACATCGTCAGTCTGGATCGCGAAGCCCGCCTGCTGGCTAACCGCTTTGGTGAGCGTCTGGCCGGATGCAGCATTGTGGCCTCGGTCGTACCGCAACACCTGTATGGCCTGACATTCCGTATCGTCTTGCCGATGGCGCTGGGCCTGCCGCTGCATGCCGCGATGCTCTATTACGCAGAACAACTGGCCGCCCTGCCTCCTGACAGGCAATACCTGTTTATCAGCAGCCCGGCGTTCCTGAAGCGCCTGGATACCGAGCTTGCCGCGCCGCCCGTCAGGATGCTGATTTCAGCAGGTGGAATGCTGCCCTGGCGTGACGTCTCGACCACCTCCGGCTGGCTTAACCTTTGGCCGGATGAAATTTATGGCAGTACCGAAACCGGGATCCTCGCCTGGCGCCATCGTCAGGAGGATAACGTGCCCTGGCTACCGTTCCCCGGCGTGATCTTCCATCAGGAAGATGACGCCTGTCGCGTTACGTCGCCACTGATCCATAAGCCAGAAGGGCTCCAGCTCGACGATATCCTGCACTTCGACAGCGAGGGGCTTATCAGCATCGCCGGTCGCCGCGGGCGGGTGGTCAAAATTGAAGAAAAACGCATCTCGCTTAACGAGATCGAACGCCGCCTGCTGGAGCTCGACGGTATTTGCGAAGCGGCCGCACTGCCGGTCACGCGCGGGGGTCGTCAGGGGATTGGCGCCCTGCTGGTTCTGGATGAAACGGCCCGTCAGCGCGGGTATGTGCAGGATAAAAAAAGCGCAGGAGTTCGCCTGGCGTCGCGCCCTGCTGCCGTGGCTTGAACCTGTCGCGGTGCCGCGCTACTGGCGCATCGTTGATGAAATGCCGGTAAACAGTATGAACAAGCGTGTCTATGCGCAGTTAGAGGAGTTATTTCATGAAAATTCATGAAATTGAGCGCCACCAGACACAGCCGGAGAAGCTGGAGATCGTTTTGCATCTCGACGCAACGCTGTTCTGGTTTCAGGGCCATTTCGCCGTACAACCGCTGCTGCCCGGCGTTGCGCAGCTTGACTGGGTGATGCACTACGCCACGACGTTACTGGCACCGGGCTATCGCTTTCACAGCATTCAAAACGTGAAGTTTCAGGCACCACTGCTGCCGGAAACCACGGTGACGCTGATGCTTGAGTGGCATGCCGAACGTCAGATGCTGACCTTCAGCTATCAACGCCATGCCGGGGCTGAGCGCCACACCGCCAGCAGCGGGAAAATTCGTCTATGTCAGTAATCTTTCGTCCCTGCGTGCTGATCCCGTGCTACAACCATGGCGCGATGATTGCCAGCGTATTGTCACGTCTCGCGCCGTTCGGCCTGCCGTGCCTGGTGGTGGATGACGGCAGCGACGCAGTCACCCGTCGGGAGCTTGAGCGCCTGGCGGCGGAGCAGCCGCAGATGACGCTGGTTCGTCTGGCGCAAAACGCCGGAAAAGGTGCCGCGGTCATCAGAGGGCTGGAGGAGTGCGCGCGGACGGGTTACACCCACGCCGTGCAGGTGGATGCGGATGGTCAACACGCCATTGAAGATATCCCCAAACTGCTGGCGCTGGCGGAGCGCCACCCGGACGCGCTGATTTCCGGCCAGCCCATTTACGATGACTCTATTCCGCGCTCCCGACTTTACGGACGCTGGATCACCCACGTTTGGGTGTGGATTGAAACCTTATCGCTGCAGCTTAAAGACAGCATGTGCGGCTTTCGGGTCTATCCGGTTTCCCCCACGCTGCGACTGGCAGCGCGCGAACCGCTCGGCAAGCGGATGGACTTTGACACCGAAGTGATGGTTCGTCTCTACTGGCAGGGCAACACCAGCGTCTTTCTGCCCACGCGCGTGACCTATCCGCAGGACGGTTTGTCCCACTTCGACGCGCTAAAAGATAACGTGCGGATCTCCCTGATGCATACCCGGCTCTTCTTCGGCATGCTGCCCCGCATGCCCGGCCTGCTTTTCCGTCGACGCCGCCAGCACTGGGCGCAGCAGGACGAGGTCAAGGGTCTGTGGGGGATGCGCCTGATGCTGCGCGTCTGGGAACTACTGGGTCGGCGGGCCTTTACCGTGCTGTTGTGGCCGGTTATCGGCGTGTACTGGCTTATCGCGCGTCCGGCGCGGCAGGCCTCGCGGCAGTGGATGGCGAGAGTGAAGCAAGAACTGCGTCAGCGGAGCATGCCTGTTCCCTCACGGCTTAACAGCTTTTTCCATTTCATGCGCTTCGGCAACGCGATGCTGGATAAAGTCGCCAGCTGGCGCGGCGAGCTGAAGCTTCATCGCGATATTGTCTTTGCCCATGGCGCGAGCGAAGCGTTAAACATCGCGGCTCCACAGGGCAAACTGCTGCTGGCCTCGCACCTTGGCGACGTAGAGGCCTGCCGGGCCCTGGCTCAGCTGGAAGGCAGTAAAATCATCAACGCCCTGGTTTTCAGCGAGAACGCCCAGCGCTTTAAGCAAATCATGAGCGAAATGGCGCCCGAAGCTGGCGTGAATTTGATGTCGGTCACCGACATCGGCCCGGACACCGCCATTGCCATCAAAGAGAAGCTTGAGCGCGGTGAATGGGTCGCGATTGTGGGGGATCGCATCGCGGTGAATCCGCAGCGCGGCGGCGAATGGCGCGTGATCTGGAGCCGATTCATGGGCCAGCCTGCACCGTTCCCACAGGGGCCGTTTATCCTGGCCTCCATCCTCCGCTGCCCGGTGGTGCTGATTTTCGCCCTGCGCCAGCAGGGTAAGCTCGTCCTGCACTGCGAGCCGTTTGCCGACCCGCTGCGCCTGCCGCGCGGTGAACGCCAGCAGGCACTGCAAGATACCGTCGATCGCTATGCGCAGCGGCTGGAACATTACGCCCTCATGTCGCCGCTCGACTGGTTTAATTTTTTCGATTTCTGGCATCTGCCAGAGTCCAGTGAGAAGGAGTAAAGGGTGCTGACCGATCCCCGCTTTACGACTGAAGTCGAGATCACCGTTCCGTTCCACGACGTCGATATGATGGGCGTGGTCTGGCACGGTAACTATTTCCGCTACTTTGAGATCGCCCGCGAGGCGCTGCTCAATCAGTTCGATTATGGCTATCGCCAGATGAAGGCCTCCGGCTACGTCTGGCCCGTCGTCGACACCCGGGTGAAATACCGCGATGCGGTGACCTTTTGAGCAGCGTATTCGCGTCCGCGCGCACATTGAAGAGTATGAAAACCGCCTGCGCATTGCCTATCAAATTTTCGATGCACAGACCGGCAAACGCACGACCACCGGTTACACCATTCAGGTGGCGGTGGAAGAAGCGACCCGCGAAATGTGCTTTGTGAGCCCGGCAATACTGTTTGAACGTATGGGAGTAACACCATGAAATGGTTGCCTTTACTAGCGCTGATCGTCAGCCCGCTGGTCAGCGCCGTGACGCTGGATGAGCTGCAGCAGCGCTTCACCGAGCAGCCCGTGGTGCGCGCGCACTTCGAACAGGTTCGCACGATAAAAGATATGCCGCAGCCGCTGCGCTCGCAGGGCGAGATGCTGATCGCCCGCGACAGCGGCCTGCTGTGGGATCAAAAAGCGCCGTTTCCGATGACGCTCCTGCTGGACGACAAGCGGATGGTTCAGGCGATTAACGGCCAGCCGCCGCAAACCATCACTGCCGACAATAATCCGCAGATGTTCCAGTTCAACCATCTTCTGCGCGCCCTGTTCCAGGCGGACCGCAAGGTGCTGGAAGAGAACTTCCGCATCGATTTTAAAGACCTGGGAGCGGGCCGCTGGTCGCTGGTGCTTACGCCAAAAACGACGCCGCTGGACAAGATTTTCGCCACCCTCGATCTGGGCGGCGCGACCTATCTGGAAACGATTCGCCTCAACGACAAACAGGGCGACCGTACCGATATCGCCCTTTCTCGCCACCAACTGACGCCCGCCAGCCTGACCGATGACGAACGCCAACGCTTTGCCGCACCGTAAATCCCTGCGCCCGGCGCTGCTGTGGGCCACGCTATGCCTGATTCTGCTGGGCGTGTTGCTGTCGCTTCTGCCCGGCGCGCGACTGAACAGCAGCGTGCTGGCCATGCTGCCGAAGCAGACGCTGGGGGCGATCCCGCCGGCGCTCAACGACGGGTTTATGCAGCGTCTCGACCGCCAGCTGGTCTGGCTGGTCAGCCCCGGCAAAGAGCCGGATCCGCGCGTGGCACAGCAGTGGCTGGCGCTGCTGCAAAGCACTGATTCGCTCAGCGAGGTCAAAGGCCCGATGGACGCCGCCGGGCAAAAGGCCTGGGGAGAGTTCTTCTGGCAGCACCGAAATGGCCTGATTGACCCCGCCACCCGCGCCCGCCTGCAAAACGGCGGAGAAGCGCAGGCGCAGTGGATTTTATCTCAGCTCTACTCGGCCTTTTCCGGCGTCAGCGGTAAAGAGCTGCAAAACGATCCCCTGATGCTGATGCGCGGCTCGCAGCTCGCTCTGGCGCAAAACGGCCAGAAGCTGCGGCTGATGGACGGCTGGCTGGTCGCAAAAGATGAGGCGGGAAACTACTGGTATCTGCTCCACGGCGAGCTGGCGGGCTCATCATTTGATATGCAGCAGACCCACCGGCTTGTGGCGACGCTTAACGCGCTGCAGGAGACGCTGAAAGCCCGCTACCCTCAGGCACAGCTGCTTTCCCGCGGGACCGTGTTCTACAGCGATTACGCCAGCCAGCAGGCCAAACGTGATGTTTCGACGCTGGGTATCGCCACCCTGCTTGGCGTGTTCCTGCTCATCGTGGCGGTGTTCCGCTCTCTGCGCCCGCTGCTGCTGAGCGTGCTCTCCATTGCCATCGGCGCGCTGGCGGGGACGGTGGTGACGCTGCTGCTCTTTGGCGAGCTGCACCTGATGACGCTGGTGATGAGCATGAGCATCATCGGTATTTCGGCCGACTATACGCTTTATTACCTGACCGAGCGCATGGTGCACGGCACGACGCGTCGCCGTGGCAGAGCCTCGCCAAGTGCGTAACGCCCTGCTGCTGGCGCTGCTGACCACCGTCGCGGCGTATCTGATCATGATGCTCGCCCCTTTCCCCGGCATTCGCAGATGGCGGTATTTGCCGCCGTGGGATTAGCGCCTCCTGCCTGACGGTCATTTTCTGGCATCCGTGGCTGTGTCGCGGGCTGCCTGTGCGCCCGTTCCGGCAATAGTGCTGATGTTGCGCATGGCTGGCGGCGTGGCGGCGCAATAAAAAACTGTCCATCGGCCTGCCTGTGGCGCTGGCGATCTTCTCGCTGGCGGGCATCGCAACGCTGCATGTGGATGACGATATTTCACAGCTACAGGCGCTGCCGCAGCAGATTCTGGCGCAGGAAAAAGCGATCACGCCCTGACCGGGCAGAGCGTCGATCAGAAATGGTTTGTGGTTTACGGTCAGTCCGCACAGCAAACGCTGGAACGGCTGGAAGCCTTTACCCCAGCGCTGGAACAGGCAAAGCGCGACGGGCTGTTCAGCGGCTATCGCACGCTTCCGATCAACTCGCTCGCCCGTCAGCAGCAGGATCTGAAGCTACTGAAAAACGCCGCTCCGGCGGTGAGCCGCGCGCTACAGAATGCCGGGCTTTCCACGGTTAACCCGGATCTGAACGCCATGCCGGTAACGGTGGACGCCTGGCTGCCAGCCCGGCCAGCGAAGGCTGGCGGCTGCTGTGGCTGACGCGGGAGAATGGCGAAAGCGGCGTGCTGGTGCCGGTAGACGGCGTGAAGCGGAGCGACGCGCTGAACGCCCTCGCCACGCAATATTCCGGCGTGGGCGTGGGTTGACCGAAAAAAGCACCTTCGACACGCTGTTCGCCCTCTATCGCAATGTGCTGACAGGACTGCTGTTTGTGGCGCTGGCGGATCATTGCCTGCGGCGCGATGATCAGGCTTGGCTGGCGCAAAGGGCT
>OIEO01000089.1_pt1 | contig 20863 bp, 22 predicted proteins | sample 1581851 | NCBI WGS metagenome assembly OIEO01 (sample SAMN03281010, study PRJEB24777) | human gut metagenome | isolation source: fecal sample PR157 from 1 month old male Malay infant, caesarean delivered... | reverse complement strand
GGGGTGGAGCAGCCTGGTAGCTCGTCGGGCTCATAACCCGAAGGTCGTCGGTTCAAATCCGGCCCCCGCAACCAACACTTCTAAAACAATAAACACCCTTAAGGGTGATTTTTTTGTATCTGTCATTTGTGAATTTGCCGGGCGTAAACCCGGCCAAAAGATCTACCCGCGCCGCGCCAGCGTCGCCCCGTCAGAGAAATACGCCCGTATCCCTGCCAGAATCGACTCCGCCACTTCCTGCTGGAATTTTGCCGTCTTGAGCTTACGCTCCTCTTCCACGTTACTGATAAACGCGGTTTCAACCAGGATGGACGGGATATCCGGCGCCTTGAGTACCGCAAATCCGGCCTGTTCAACGCTGTTCTTGTGCAGCTTATTGATGTTGCCCAGCTTGCCCAGCACCGCTTTACCAAACTTCAGGCTGTCGTTAATGGTCAGCGACTGCACCATGTCGAACATGGTGTGGTCGACGTAGCGGTCGCCGCTTTTGCTCACGCCACCGATCAGGTCCGAGGCGTTCTGGGTATCCGCCAGGTATCTTGCTGCGGTACTGGTCGCGCCTTTGGTTGAGAGCGCAAACACCGACGAGCCGCTTGGCTGACGGCTGGTAAACGCATCCGCATGGATCGAGACGAACAAATCTGCGCGCTGCTTCTGTGCTTTCGCCACCCTGACCTTCAGCGGAATAAAGACGTCTTCATTACGCGTCATATAGGCGCGCATATTGCCTTCTTTATCAATCAGCGCCTTCAGACGACGGGCAATTTGCAGAACCACGTCTTTTTCACGCGTGCGGTATTTCCCCACCGCACCGGAGTCTTCGCCGCCGTGGCCTGGATCGAGCATGATCACAATCGGACGATCGCGCCCTGCTTTCCCCGGCTGCGGACCGCTTTGCGCCGGCGGAACCTGACGCTGCAGATCGCCTTTGTTGTAATCTTCCAGCAGGGCAAGAAGCGGATCCTGAATATCCGTCGCATTGGCCGGGTAGAGATCCATCACCAGGCGCTCTTTGAACGTCGCGACAGGCGCCAGGGCAAACAGCTGCGGCTTCACGTTCTGCTTCAGTTCAAACACCATGCGCACGGTTTGCGGATCGAACTGCCCGACGCGCGCCGATTTAATAAACGGATCGTCGCCGCGGATCTGCGCCGCCATCCCTTTCAGCACGGAGTTGAGGTTAACGCCTTCGAGATCCACCACCACACGTTCCCGGGTTGCTGAGGGCAAATTGCTTATATTTCAGCACGCGATTGGATTCGACCGTCACGCGCGTATAGGTCGACGATGGCCAGACGCGCACCGCCACGACCTGACTGGTGGCGGCAAGACCGACCTGACTGACGCTAAGCAACCACATTGCCCCGGCCCCTTTTAACAAACGGCGGCGGCTTATTGCTGAATTGGATCCCGACATGCTTCTCCCGAGCAAGAACACTGACTGATATACAAAATGTCCAGATTGACCGAAAACTTTAACGAATGACGCATAAACTGTCATCTATAAAAGGGTAAACAATCATACGCTAACGCACGGATTACTTATCATTTTCTGTGGGTCGCGGAAAATTTGCGCTTGCACACGCGGCCACAATCGAATAAAAATACAGAAATTACGAATAAACATTCATTAAGGGTTGTGCCATGGTGAAGGAACGTAGAACCGAACTGGTCCAGGGATTCCGCCATTCTGTTCCCTATATCAACGCCCATCGGGGAAAAACGTTTGTCATCATGCTTGGCGGCGAAGCCATTGAGCATGAAAATTTTTCCAGCATCGTCAATGACATTGGCCTGCTGCACAGCCTGGGGATCCGCCTGGTGGTGGTCTATGGCGCGCGCCCGCAGATCGACGCCAACCTGGCCGCTCACCAGCACGAGCCGATTTACCACAAGCATACCCGCGTCACCGATGCCAAAACCCTTGAGTTGGTGAAGCAGGCGGCAGGTCTGCTGCAGTTGGATATCACCGCTCGCCTGTCCATGAGCCTGAACAACACGCCGCTGCAGGGCGCGCATATCAACGTCGTGAGCGGCAACTTCATCATTGCCCAGCCGCTCGGCGTGGACGATGGCGTGGATTACTGCCACAGCGGCCGCATTCGTCGTATTGATGAAGAAGCCATTCACCGCCAGCTGGACAGCGGCGCCATCGTCCTGATGGGCCCGGTCGCCGTTTCGGTGACCGGCGAAAGCTTCAACCTCACTTCAGAAGAGATCGCCACGCAGCTGGCGATCAAGCTGAAGGCGGAAAAAATGATTGGGTTCTGCTCCTCTCAGGGCGTCGTGAATGATGAAGGAACGATCGTGCCGGAACTCTTCCCGAATGAAGCCCAGGCCCGCGTGGAAGCGCTGGAAGCCGAAGGCGATTATCACTCCGGCACGGTCCGCTTCCTGCGTGGCGCCGTGAAGGCCTGCCGCAGCGGCGTGCGTCGTAGCCACCTGATCAGCTATCAGGAAGACGGCGCCCTGCTGCAGGAGCTGTTCTCCCGCGACGGTATTGGTACGCAGATTGTCATGGAGAGTGCGGAGCAGATCCGCCGCGCCACCATTAACGACATCGGCGGCATTCTGGAGCTGATCCGCCCACTGGAACAGCAGGGTATTCTGGTGCGTCGTTCGCGCGAGCAGCTGGAGATGGAAATCGACAAATTCACCATTATTCAGCGCGATAACCGTGACCATTGCCTGCGCCGCGCTCTATCCGTTCCCGGAAGAGAAGATCGGCGAAAGTTGGCCTGCGTCGGCGGTGCATCCTGATTACCGCAGCTCTTCACGCGGTGAAATGCTGCTTGAGCGCGTGGCGGCACAGGCGCGCCAGATGGGGCTGAGCAAGCTGTTCGTCCTGACGACGCGCAGCATTCACTGGTTCCAGGAGCGCGGGTTCACGCCGGTGGATATCGATTCTCTGCCGGAAACGAAGAAAGAGATGTACAACTATCGCGCCGTTCAAAAGTGTTGATGGCGGACCTGGGATGATACGACGCCCTCACCGTGCGGCGAGGGCTTTCATTCAGAGGGACTCAAATATCGCGCCCAGCCCGCTTCGGCGTTCCGTGCGGGTGGCAATCGCCTGCACCAGCACGCGTTCATCGGTATACAGCGACAGGCGCTGACGCGCGCGCGTAATGGCGGTATAGATCAGCTCGCGGGTAATGACGGGGAAAGCTGCGTGGGCAGGATCAGCGCCGCGTGGTTAAACTCGGAGCCCTGGGATTTATGCACCGTCATCGCCCAGGCGGTTTCATGCTCGGGCAAACGGCTGGGCTGGAAAGACTTCACGCTCCCGTCCGGCATCTGGAACCAGACGCGCAGCCCCTGGCCGCAGTCGAGCGCAATCCCGATATCCCCGTTAAACAACCCCAGCGCGCTGTCGTTGCGGGAAATCATCACCGGCCGCCCTTCATACCAGCGCGAGTGCGGGGTACGGTTAATTTTACGCTTTTGCACCAGCAGCTGTTCCAGCCTGTCGTTCAGGCCCCGGACACCAAAGGGACCTTCCCTCAGCGCACAAAGCAGCTGATATTCACCAAATGCGGCAATGACCTGCTCCGGCGAACGCTGCTGTTGTACGCCCGTCAGAAAGTGCTGATACCCCTGCAGGGCATCATCCAGCATCGCCTGATACTCTTCCCCGGTCTGCAGCGAATTTTTTCTCAATATCCGTAAAGGTGCCGTCAAACACCGCAGTGGTTGTGCGCCGGTCGCCCCGGTTCACGGCCGCCGCAAGCTGGCCGATACCGGAATCGCTGCCGAAGCGGTAGCTTTTCTGCAGCAGACATAGGCTGTCGCGCAGCGCTCCTGCAAGCGAATGGTTTTCAGAGGTGAGCGAGCATCCGGTGAGACGGGCTAACTCCTGAGCGCGTTCTGCGGTATATCCCAGGCTGGCATAGGTGCAGATATCGCCCAGCACCGCCCCCGCCTCCACGGAGGCAAGCTGGTCGCGATCGCCCAGGAAAATAACGCGCGCGTGCGGCGGTAGGGCATCAATCAAACGCGACATCATCGTCAGGTCAATCATCGACGCCTCATCCACCACCAGCACATCCAGGTGCAGGGGATTACCGGCATGGTAGCGCAAACGCTGGCTGCCAGGCTGGGCGCCAAGCAAACGGTGCAGCGTGCTGGCTTCGTTGGGGAAAAGCGCCAGCTGCTCCCCGGTAAGCGGCAGCTTTTGCAGCGCGCCGCCTAACGACTCCGTCAGACGCGCCGCCGCTTTACCGGTGGGGGCCGCCAGGCGAATACGGCACTTTTGCTCGCCCGACAACTGAATCAGCGCGGCAAGCAGTTTTGCCACGGTGGTCGTTTTCCCGGTGCCCGGACCGCCAGAAATCACCGAGATCCGACGCGTTAAGGCCACGGCTGCCGCCACTTTCTGCCAGTCTGTCGCCTCGTCAGAAGAAAACAGCGTATCCAGCGTTTGCCGAAGCTGCGTTTCATCGCAGGGAAGCGGGGCGTTGGTCTCGCTGAAGAAGCGCGCCACCGTCAGTTCGTTACGCCACAGCCGGTTAAGATACAAACGCTCGCCGACCAGAATCATTGGCGTCCCGGTATCGGCCCCGCTCACGGCAGGCGAACCGCGTAGTATCGCCTGCCAGTCCACGGCGTCACCCAGCAGCGCGAAACACGCCTGTAAAGCCGGAGGCATTTTCTCATCCACCGCCAGACGCGACAGCGGCAGGCATACGTGCCCCTCCCCCGCGTCTTTGCTCAGAATCGCGGCGGCAAGCATGACGGCAGGCTCCTCGCCTGCCACCATCATGGCAAACTGCACGTCCAGGTGGCGAAGTAATCGTTGTTCAACCGCGTCCAGCAGTAGCGCCTGCATCGTCATGCCATCTCCTCCGTGCCTGCGGCAAACAGGTTATCCATTTTTTCAATCAGTTCCGCAGCCGGACGCGTGCTAAAGACGCCGGAACGCGGGTCGTTGGCATCCACGCCGCGCAGGAACAGGTAAATCACGCCACCAAAATGCGCGTCGTAACGGTAATCGGCAATACGATGGCGCAGGTAACGGTGCAGCGCCAGGGTATAAAGCTGGTACTGCAGATCGTAGCGATGCAGTTGCATAGCCGACGCCATCGCCTGTTGGGTATAGGCTGTGCTGTCTTCGCCCAGCCAGTTCGATTTGTAATCCAGCAGGTAGTAGCGCCCGTCGTGGCGGAAAACGAGGTCGATAAAGCCTTTTAGCATTCCCTGCACCTGGCGGAAGTTCAGCGGCGGGCATCCGGCGGACAGCGGATCGTACTCGCGGATCAGCGCACCAAGCGCCTCGGCCCTGAGCGGGCTGGCGATGGGAAGATAAACTCCATCTCCACTGCTTATCTTTGGCGGTCAACTGCTAGCGAGATCCCCTGTGCGGTGAGCGGGGCGTGCAGACCGCGCGGATCCATTCAGTAAGGAACCGGCTGCCATTGCGCGTCGTACCACCGCTCTGTAGCATCTTCGCACCACTCTTCAGGAACCGGCTGGGCTAAAATCCAGCTCTTCAAACAGGCTGTGTAAAACGTGCCCGGCGAGGCGCCGCGCGGGAACTGGTGCGGCGTCAGCACCGGCTCAACGGGTACGCTACCGGCGCCTGCGGATCCACGTCCAGTTTTGGCACAGATCCTGCGCAATACTCTGCCCGTGCTGCTGTAAGCCAGAGTAGCTGGTAACGCGCCAGTCGTCGGCAATCGTACGTACCACCTGACGGGCATAGAGATCTGACTCGTGCGGCTCCGGCATGTGCCAGCGGCTGTTGTCGGGCAGCGATGGAATATGCAGGGCAACATGCTCAGTACAAAGCGATTCGATGCACTGGCGCAGGCCCGCCGCGTCTTTGGGTTCACCCTGCTGAATAAGCCGCCCCAGCGCGCTCAGATGAAAATCGCTCTCCCCGCTCTTTTCGCTCCGACGCCGGAACAGCGGCGCAACGCCCAGGCTGCAGTGCCAGACCGAGCGGGTCAGCGCCACGTAGAGCAGGCGCAAATCTTCCGCCAGACGTTCGGCCTCTGCCAGCTCAACGCTGGACTCCGCGTTGCTGAGATCGAGCACCGCCTCGAACGACTCGCGATCGTGGTAAAAAGCCTGATCCTGCACGCGGTAATTGGCGATAAACGGCAGCCAGACCAGCGGATATTCCAGGCCTTTCGACTTGTGGATGGTGACGATCTGCACCAGATGTTTATCACTCTCGAGGCGCATCTGCTGGCTGGAGGAATTGCTGTTCGGATCGGCAATCTGCTGCGCCAGCCAGCGCACCAGGGCATGCTCGCTCTCCAGCTGCGTACCGCCTCCTGCAAGAGTTCGCTGATGTGTAAAATATCGGTCAAACGCCGCTCGCCACCTGCGGTAGCCAGCATATTCTCGGCAATGTGGCGCTGAGCCATGAGCTCGCGCACCATCGCCATCACCCCGCGCTTCTGCCATCTTTCCCGGTAGTGGACAAACTCTTCCACCACCGCATCCCACGCGGCTTCGTCATTGTTGAGCGCATCAATATCGCGCGCGTTCAGTCCGAGCATCGCGCTGGCTAATGTGCTGCGCAATGTACTTTCCCGCTCCGGGGCCAGCACGGCCTGCAGCAGCCATAACATCTCCTGCGCCTCCAGCGTTTCAAAGACGCTGTCGCGGTTCGAGAGGTAGACGGAGGGGATATTCAGTAACGTCAGGGCGTCGCGGATGAATGCGGCCTCCTGACGGCTGCGCACCAGCACCGTAATATCCGATGCCTTTACCGGGGTGGGGTTATCCCCCTTCCACAGCAGCGCCTCGCCTCGCGCTCCCGCACTGAGCCAGTCACGGATTTGCGCAGCACAGTGCTGGGCCATGGCATTTTGATAGTCGGCAACGCCGCAGCCTTCCCCATCCAGCAGCCAGAAGTTCATGGCAGGCTGCGTCACGCCGTTAAACTCGAAGCGCAACGAGGCATTTTTCGGGGCAAATTTTACCGGCTGAAACGGGATCTCACGGAACATAAACGCCGTATCCATGCGGCTAAACAGCGCGTTGACGCTTTCCACCATGCCGGGGGAGGAGCGCCAGTTGGTATCGAGCGTGTAGTGCGCGGCAACCTCGCTGCGGGCCTTCATATAGGTGAAAATATCCGCACCGCGGAAGGCGTAGATGGCCTGTTTCGGATCGCCGATTAACAGCAGCGCGGTGTCGGGCTGCTGGCGCCAGATACGGCGGAAAATGCGGTACTGCTGAGGGTCGGTGTCCTGGAATTCGTCTATCATCGCCACCGGGAAGCGGGTGCGAATCGCGGCGGCAAGCGCTTCGCCATTTTCACTGCACAGCGCCGCATCCAGGCGGCTCAGCATATCGTCGAACCCCAGCTCGCCACGGCGGCGCTTTTCGCGCGCCACGGCTTCACGAATTTCCGTCATGGCGCGAGCGATCATCAGATCGTTGAGCGTAAGGGGCTCCGCCAGCAGGGTTTCAATCGCCACAAACAGGGGATGCTCAGGCACAATGCCGTCGGCTTTTGTCCGCTCAGCCAGGAAACGTTGGGAGAATTTCTCCAGCGCGTCCGGGAGCTGGTAGCCCCGCGTCTCTTCCTGCGCCCAGGCGCTGACCTTGTCGATCCATTTTCCCTGATTGCCACGGTTGAACTTGCGACGATCGATGCCGGAATTTTCGATAATGGCGTCAATCTCGCCGACTGACTCCATCCACTTTTGCTTGATGTCTGCAATTTTCGCGATGATTTTTTCATGCCGCGTGGCCAGGGTTTCATCTGCCGGCGGCGGGGATTTGATGACCGGCGCTTCCCCTGCAGATAACGATCGATCGCGCGCAGCAGTGCTTCCGGGCCTTTCCAGAGCGCGTGTACCGCTTCGGCAATATCGCGCTGTAAGGGGTAGCAGTGGCGACGCCAGAAATCCGCGCAGGCCTGATAGCGAAGCACGGACTCATCTTCAATGAGCTGCTGTTCGAACAGCATACCGGACTCGAACGCGTTCAGGCTCAGCATGCGCTGGCAAAAACCGTGAATGGTAAAGACGGACGCTTCGTCCATCTGCCGTTCCGCGAGCAGCAGCCACTGGGCTGCCTGCTGCTTATCGGCAATCTCTTCCAGAAGGCTCGCGTAGAGGGGGTTATCCGTGCTCTGACGCAAACAGGCAATGCGCAGCTCGTGGATATTGGTACGAATACGGCCCCGCAGCTCCGCGGTAGCGGCCTCGGTGAAGGTGACCACCAGCAGCTCTTCCACGCTCAAAGGGCGCGGAAAAGCGGCGTTGCCGCCAAGCCCTAACAGCAGGCGCAGATAGAGGGCGGCAATGGTGAAGGTTTTTCCCGTTCCCGCTGAGGCTTCAATCAATCGTTCACCCTGCAGAGGTAAACGTAAGGGATCAAGGGACTCAGCGGTATCGGTCATTCTTTCTTACTCCAGGGCATAGATTGCTGCAGCGCGCTGACGCTCTTCCAGACTTTCCAGCCTTTCGGGTTTACGTACTCCGTTTTCCCGTTCTGGCTACCGGAAACCTGAGACAGGATGGTGATTCCCTGCGGCTTAATGACCGCCTGATGGAAGAAGTCGGCAACCTTCTGCGGCGTCAGCTGTTTTATCTCGGCCACTACTTTATCACGCGAATCAAATTTCAGATTACCGCGATCGAAATCTTTGCTCAGCTGCGAGGCTTCTTCACCCAGCGTCTGCGGCGGCTGCATCACCTGCGCGATGACGGCCTGCTGGATCTGGGCAAACTCTTCCGGCTTCATGGCACGCAGTTTTGCTTCCACCTGCGGGAAGAAGGCCTGGTAACGCTGCCAGAGATACGCCGGTTGTTTATCGCTGCTTTGCAGCAGGAAACCCAGCCCCCACTGACGACCGACGTTCATGGAAAAGGCAAACACCGCGTAGCCAAGCTGCTCCTCTGTGCGTAACTGGTTATAGAACCACGGCTGAATAATCTGTCCCAGCACGGCGCTCTGCGCTGAACTGGCGAATTCATCGTAGCCCGTTGGCACAAAGACCGCGGCCAGCGCGGAATCCGTGCTGTTACCCGCTTTTTCAAAGATCACATTCTGCTTTTTTCTCAACCAGCACGTCCTGGTTGCGGCACCACTCGTCGCCTTTAGAGCCGAGCTGAGTGCGAACATTCTGCGCCAGGGTTTTGGCCTGCTCCTCACTCATGTTGCCAACGATCAGGAACTCCGGACGCGTGTTGGTTTTCAGCGCATCGCGGTACGCCAGCACGTCTTTTAAGGAGATGGAAGGCAGCAGCGCGCGGCGATCCTCACGCTGGAAATAAGGAACCTGAGACAGCATTTGCGCTGGCATAAGCGCCAGATCGTAAGCCTTGCCCTTCTCGGCAGAATCCATCATCTGGGCATACCAGGATTTAGGCCTGCTCAAGCTGCTCTTCCGTCGGCGTGTAGCTGAAGTAGCCCTCCAGCAGGGCCTGGAACAGCTGAGGCAAGCGCTGGGTATAGCCGTTTGCATTAAGCATCAAACCGTTATTGGCGTTGGTGGAGAAGCTGATCCCGCCCACGGCGGCCTGGTTGCTGAGCTGATCGAGCGCGATACCGGCGAGATAGTCATTGAGCGCGAACATCACCTGATTTTTGCGCTGTTCATGGCTTTCGGGTTACGCAGCACCACGCTGACATCAGCCTTTGGCTCGCTGGCGAAATAGCGGCTTGGGGTGTACACGACACGCAGCGTGGGCTCATCAATGATGAGTTCCGGATGCGGGTAATCTTTCGTCGTTTTGATCAGCGAGAAGTCATCCGGAATATAGGGGTTCAGCTCCGGCAGCTTCAACGCAATCTCCCCGGCCTTCTTCTGCCAGTCGGCGAAGGTCTGGGCGCTGATTTTATCCACCTGATAAGGGGCATCGACAAAGTACGCCGTCTTGTTATGCGGTTCGTTCGGGCTGATGTACCAGATGCGGGCATTCTCCGGCGTCATCATCGCCAGGCGGGCTTTTACCGCCCCGGCATCATACTGGTCGGCAATATTTACCGCGTCGAGGGTATGTTCCACCGGCACGCGGATCATGGTGTCAGCAAGCCACTCCACATAATCCATGTCGCGGGTGATGGACGGGTAGCGGAAATCGAGATCCAACACGTGCGCGAGTTCATCAAAATAGCGCTTATCGACGCCTTTCTCACGCAGTAAGGAGAGGTAGCTAAAGATAGCCGCTACGACTTCATCACGGTTGGCCTGTCCTTTGTCAGTCAGGGTCGCGGAGATCGCCAGCACGCCGCTATTGCCGTTCACAACCGGATCGGAGTCGGCGCGAATGCCTTCCGCCAGCCCCTGCTTTTGCAGCCAGTCAGACAGCGTACCCGGGCTACGGTTACCAATCAGATAGGTGACCAGCTCATCGGTTTTACTGCGGAACTGTGCCGTGTTGTTATCAATGCGGAATTCCACGCGCAGCACTTTGCGCGGCATGGCAGGAACGTAGTGGATCACGATGCCTTTTTGCGCGTCAGTGACCACCGGAACGGTTATTTGCGGCAGGTCGATATTTTTATTCGGCACCCGGCCAAAGGTTTTGGCCGCCATGGCTGCCAGCTCCGGCAACGGTTTATTGCTGTAGATGACCGCTTTCATCAGGTTGGCGGAGTAGTATTTATCGCGAAACGCGTGCAGGGCATCCAGCACCGGGCTGTTCGGTTTGTCGCTCAAGGTTTCCAGGTTACCACCGGAGAAGCGCGAACCCGGGTGCGCCGGGTTGATGGGTTTCGGCGCTGACCTGCGCCATGCGCATACCGTCTCGCGTGCGGGCCATGGTCAGCTCGGCATTCACCGCATTGCGTTCACGATCGGCGTATTTTTATCCAGCAACGGCGCGGCGATGGAATCGGCAAGGCGATCGACCGCCCCTTCCAGCGCATCATTTTCGACTTCGAGATAAAAGGCCGTGCGGTACGGTGCCGTACTGGCATTGTGGCTGCCGCCATGCATCTTCAGAAATTCGGACAGGCTATCTGGCTGCGGGTATTTTTTTGACCCCATCAGCGTCATATGTTCCAGATAGTGTGCAAGCCCAGGATGAGCGTCAGGATCTTCCAGCGACCCAACCGGCACCACTAATGCTGACAGGGATTTCACCGCCTGCGGGTCGGAAACCAGCAGCACGGTCATCCCGTTATCAAGGCGAATAGCCTGATATTGACGGGTATCTTTTTCGCTCTTACGGATAGTTTCCTGAACGGGTTGCCAACCGGAGTCTGCGTGAGTGACGGGCGCCCAAAGGGCAATAAACAAAACAAACGCTTTAAACAAGGTGCTGCCTGGCATTACGACCTCTTTATCACGGCTACATCATTTAACAAACTGCGTGCTGGACACGCCAACATCTCTTTCTTTGGGTACATCAGTCCGTGATAAGAAGTGCATCATAAATGAACACCTTTATCTGCGCAATTTTTATACAGCGCTCAGGACTGATTAAATCTAAACAACGGCAACAGGTAGCGCTGCGCCTCTTCCGTGATCGCCTCAAAGTATTCTGGCTCGAGCGCTCGCCACAAACGCTGATACCAGACATCCTCACCTTCACCCCGCACCATCATGTTTCCTTCATAGGCCTGCATAAACTTACTGCGCGCTTTCTGGAGCGAAGCCTCATCCGTTAACATCGCATCATTCTGCGCGTCATAACAGGCTTTTATCCAGGCGCCGCCACTTTCCGGTAGTAACAGGAGCGGTTTGTTCATTCCCTGACGGTAGCCTTCAATGTACAAAGACAGATAACCTAACGCCTGCTCGGCTTCCATCGGCGGGAAGCGCCATTCGCCCTCTTTGCGCACGAAAATGCGGCTTTCGCCTTTATGCCCACCCGCACTGTAGACAAGATGTTCCAGCCAGAGTTGCAATCCTTGCGAAACGCTTAGCATTGAGGGCCGCCAGCGCAGCAGCCCATCCGGCTGTACCTGGGTTAACCAGCCCGTGAGCTGTACCCCGTTGCAGTTGAGATCAATTTCAATACTTTTCCCCGGCTGTCGGCACGCTCTTACGCGCTCTGCCAGAGCGGTCATCTCCTGGCACTGCGCCTCCCAGACGATCTCCCCAAACGCTCCGTAGGGCAGCTGACCCGCAGCACGGTAGCGACGGTAAAATTTGTCCGCATCTTCCTCTTCAACCAGCGCATTCAGCAGCTGCAGGTTTAACTGGTAGCGCTCCAGACCTTCCAGCGTAAACGGTTCTGCATCAGGAATTTCACTCTCTTCAGAGCGGAAGTTGACCTGCAGTCGCTGCTGGAAGAAGGCGCGCACCGGATGTGCCCAAAACCGCTGAAGCTGCTCGAAGGTCAGGGTGTCGATGGGGCGCGGGTCAAGTTCCTGAATGAAATCAGTATGCGCATTCCCCTCTTTTTTCGCCGCCGGTAACCACTCATGGGCATAGCTCTGGCGCTCGCCGGCAATATAGTTCACCGGGTCAAACGGCATGCGGCTGTGGAAACAGGTGATATGGGCTTTCACCCTCTGCTCGCTTTCATCACAGTTGCGCTCTTCATCTCCCGGCAGGTAGTGGCTCTGGCCGATATAGTCCACCAGCTCCTGCACCAGTACGGAGGGGAAACGCTCGCTGTTGTCCTGAATAGAACGGCCGATATAGCTGATATAGAGCTTGCTCTGAGCGGAAATGAGCGCTTCAAGGAAGAGGTAGCGGTCATCATCGCGGCGGCTACGATCGCCCCAGTTTTTGGGTTTTGCGCTCATTTAAGTCGAACCCCCAGCGGCGGCAGCGCGCGCGGATACACACCGTCGTTCATGCCAAGCAGGCAGACCACCCTGAACGGGATAGAACGCATGGGCATCAGGGTGCAGATATTGACAGGACCCGCCAGGAAACGCTGGCTGATTCGCTCCTGGTCAAGCCGCTGCGTCAGCTCATCACGCAACAGCGACAGCGGGATGGCTTCGTGATAGTGGGAATTCACGCCTTCGTCGATGATAGCCTGCCACTGGGTTTCAATGAGCGCCATCGCCGCTTCGGTGTCATTGTCCGGCAGAAAGAAATCATTGAGTAATGCCCTGCAGACCGGGAGCCATTCTTCAAGTGGACGCGGCTGCAACAGCGCATATCGCCAGCGATTAAGCTGCATTAATAGCGATGCTAAATGCCCCACCAGTTCAGCAATTAACCCGCTGGACTCATCATAAGGCAGCACCTCATTCCACTCGCCCTGGCTGCTTTCCATGGCGTAGCCCAACAGCATACGCGTCAGGCCAAATCGCCAGGTGTGCTGTCCGGTTGCGGGAAGCTCGAACTCCTGAACGTTATCATCATCGATCCCCCAGCGCACGCCAGACTCATTCACCCACTGACGAAGGTAGCGCAGACCCCTCTTCATTGATGTTGAAGCGTGCGGCCAGCACGGGAACATCCAGCAACGCCAGGACATCTTCGGAGATAAACCGGCTATCCGGCAGTGAAAGCAGAGTGATAAACGCCTGCAATACCGGATGCGACTGGCGGGCACGACGGTCAGATATCGCGTAAGGCAGGTACCGTTCCCCCGTCGCGCTGCCAAAGACGGCCTGAATAAAGGGACTGTAGGTGTCGATATCCGCCACCATCACCACGATATCGCGTGGCGTCAGATCGGGATCCTCCTGCAGCATCGCCAGCAGCTGGTCGTGAAGCACTTCGACCTCACGCTGCGGGCTGTGACAAACGTGGATCGTGATACTGCGATCGTCAGGATCCAGTTTTCGCTTATTGTCGCTGCGTTCGAACTCGTTTCGCCGTCACGCCCATGACGGCGCGGTTTTCCAGATCCAGAATATCTAACTGAATATTATGCAGCAGGCAGTCCGGGGCGATCTCAACAAAGGCATCCACATCACCTTCACCTGAGGAAGTGATGTCTGAAAGCATGTGAATGTAGTCACGCCCCAGCTTCCCCCACGAGGCAAGCAGCGGATTGGGCAGGTTCTGGATACCATCTTCATCGAAAAGCTGCCCGGCCGTCGAGCCGTCTTTAAACAGCGGGATGGATCGTTCTTCAAAAAGGCGTTTTCGTTGGCGAGTTACCAGCCGTGCAAGCCAGCGTTCGTCGAGAATATCCCCCCAATACTGTCGGCAAGGGTTGGTAAACAAAATATGAATATCAATATGTTTACCCAGCGCATTCAGCGCCTTCAGATAGACAGGGGGTAATGCGGATATCCCGCAGATAAAAACGCGTGACGGCAGTCGGGCCGGGCGTTCCGACGCATTTTCAAGTATCGAGATAAACCGATCGTAGAGATTGGCACGGTGCCACTTAGGCTGGCCCAGTCTCTCGGTATGCTCCACCAGCGCTTTCCACAGCGGGGCCTGCCATATTTGCGCCTCCGGCAGGCCTTCAACCAACTCGCCCGCTTCCCAACGAATTAACCAGTCGGAGCGGTAAACAAGGTATTGGTCGTAGAGATCGGCAGTGCGCGACGCCAGCTGGAACAGCTTGCGCTTGTCGGTATCGTCATTGAGGTAGTGGCGCAGCATGGCAAATTCATCGTGCTGCAGCATTTCCGGCAGCAGCGCCATCAGCTTCCAGCTCATGGCCTGTTTGTTGAAGGCGCTCTGCTCCGGGATATCCGGCAACACGCGGACAAACATCTCCCAGATGAAGCTCGCAGGCAGCGGGAAATCAATATTCGCGGCAATACCAAACTTGCGGGAAAGCGACATTTGCAGCCACTGTGCCATACCGGTGCTCTGCACCAGCACCATTTCAGGCTCAAAAGGATCGTCAAGCCGCTCGCGCTCAACGATAAACTCTATCAGTGCTTCCAGCACATCCAGACGATTTGAGTGGTAGACCCTTAACATAGACGCTCCCGACTACTGGCTAACCGGGCAATGCAGACGCGTTAACTCACCGCGCCGACCCAGAGGAGAAATAAGTGTAACCGTGATGCTGACACATCCTGCGAGCGTTGTCTGCCCCCGACTGGCCTGCCAGCCTGCCGGGAGAACATTTGTTGAGAGCTGAGACTGGTTCCAGGCATGGTGCCAGAGCTGGCGATACTGATTAAACACGGTGAACCGCGCCGCCAGCGCCCGGTGATACCCCGACAGTGCCGTCACGACCACCACCAGCAGCATCATCGCCAGCAGGACCTCAACCATGCTAAACCCTTTTTCTCTGCTCACGGCAGCTGACATAACGCACTCTCCTTAAGGGGGCAAAAATCGCTCCAGCCGTGAGGCGAAAAGCGCACTATCCCGTCGACGATCTCTCCCCTGCGCCAGAGCAGCAGGTCGTTGCCGCCGGCTATCAGCAGTACCCGCGCCTCGCTCAGCTGACGCAAACACACCCGCCATGCCGATGTCGTTTTGCACTGGACTGGTGGCGCTGACGCCCAGCGCTGAACGCGCCCCCACTCAAGCGCGGACTGAACCGTCGCCAGCTGCTGAAGCGAGCGGCTCTCACCGCCAACGAGCGCACTGAACGTTGTGACCTGCTGATTGAGGCCCGTCAGGATCAAAGTACCGAGCACCAGTAAAAGCAGAACCAGCGCCAGCGAAGATATGCCGCGTTGACGATTCACAGGTTGTACCCCGTGACCGTATACAACGCCTGCCAGGGTTCCCCTTTTTCATCTTTACGCCTCGCGGCCAGTTCGATATTCAGCTCTGGCGCAAAACCGGCATGTTCGACTCTCCTCACCACAAAGTGTGCTATCGTAAGCCTGTCCGGGTCCGTGAGCTTTTCCCACCCTTTTCCTTCACACGACGTCGCGCCACGCAGGGTTTCCAGCGCCCCCGATTCCAGACGAAAACCGGTGCTGTCATTTTCTGATGCGCTGCTATCCCAGTAGCCGTTACTGTTGGCATCCCACCGCGCAATGATGCAGCGCCCCTGCCTGCCGATCGTCAGCGCCTGTCCCTGGCAATTTCCCGCGCAGTACCCCGCACGCTGAAGCTGTTTGCCGAGGGCGAACAGGCGTTGCCAGACCTCTTCTTCCAGCTCTCGCTGGGCAGATTGCAGTAATACCGCCCGCTGCAATCCGGGTAAAAAGCGCGATGTGCTTATCAATAACAGGCTGCTGATGGCTGTAGCAATCAGCACTTCGGTAAGCGAAAAGCCGCCCTGTCTCATCGACATTGTCCTCCCTCGGAGACCTTACACATCCTGATGCGCCCTCCGTCTGAAACGATAATCAGCCAGTCTCCGGCACGACTTTGAACGCGTATCCGCCCTGCCCATGCCGTATCCCGTAATCCATAGAACCCCAGCGACGGCGTGACCTCGCCGATCGCGACCTCAGGCCAGAGGGGGAGCAGCACAAAGGGACTGTCCTTCTCACAGCCCTGCACGGCAGAGCTCACCAGACAGTCCCTGTCGCCAACCCGCTGACGGGTAATTTGATGGTCGCGGTTGTGGCGGTTGGCATGGTTGCGCAGAAACAGCAGGTAATCTCGCACCTGACTGGCGGTTTGCCACAGCCGCTGATGCCGTTGCCAGCTGTCCCAGCCGTACAGACCTGAAGCGCTGAGGATAACGACAAGCGAAACAGCGACCAGCGTTTCGATAAGCGTAAAACCGTTCTCTTTTTTCATACCGGGAGTGTGGCGAAGCGCCGTGAACATGACGAGCATCGGATTATCGTTTTGCGAGGCGTTATCCGCAGCATTAGGAGGGTTGCAGCGCGTTGCACGCTTTCTGGATAGCGCTTCGGGAAACGGGAGAAAGGCGGAAAAAAAAACCGGCGCTAAAGAGCACCGGTTATGTCAGGCTTTACCGCATCAGATCGCGACAGGCGCTTTGATGCCCGGATGGGGGTCGTAGCCCTCAATCTCGAAATCTTCAAAGCGGTAGTCGAAGATGGATGCCGGTTTGCGTTTGATAATCAGCTTCGGCAGCGCACGCGGTTCGCGGGTAAGCTGGAGATGCGTCTGTTCCATATGGTTGCTGTAGAGATGGGTATCCCCACCGGTCCAGACGAAATCACCCACTTCCAGGTCGCACTGCTGCGCCATCATATGAACTAACAGCGCATAGCTGGCAATGTTAAACGGCAGGCCGAGGAACACGTCGCAGGAGCGCTGGTAGAGCTGGCAGGAGAGCTTGCCGTCAGCGACATAGAACTGGAAGAACGCGTGGCACGGCGCCAGCGCCATTTTATCCAGTTCGCCGACGTTCCAGGCGGAAACGATGATGCGGCGCGAGTCCGGATCGTTTTCAGCTGGTTCATCACGGTGGTGATCTGATCAATATGGCGGCCATCAGGCGTTGGCCATGCGCGCCACTGCTTGCCGTAAACGGGGCCCAGGTTGCCGTTTTCGTCTGCCCATTCGTCCCAGATGGAAACGTTATTTTCGTGCAGATACGCAACGTTAGTATCGCCTTGCAGGAACCAGAGCAGTTCATGAATGATCGAGCGCAGGTGGCAGCGCTTTGTCGTCACCAGCGGGAAGCCTTCTTGCAGGTTGAAGCGCATCTGGTGGCCAAAAATGGAGAGCGTACCGGTACCGGTGCGGTCATTTTTTGGCGTGCCCTCGGCGAGCACTTTCTGCATCAAATCAAGATACTGTTTCATGGTTCCTCAGGAAAGTTGTTGCTGTGGACGACGACGATACGCCCAAATCATCATAATGGCACCCGCGACGATCATCGGAATGGAGAGGATCTGCCCCATGCTGATGTACTGTACCCACTCGCCGGTAAACTGGGCGTCCGGCTGGCGGAAGAACTCGACGATAATACGGAATGCACCGTAGCCAATCAGGAACAGCCCGGAAACAGCCCCCATCGGACGTGGCTTGCGGATAAACAGGTTGAGGATGATAAACAGCACCACGCCTTCCAGCGCCAGCTCGTACAGCTGGGACATATGGCGCGGCAGCACGCCGTAGGTATCGAAAATGGACTGCCACTCAGGGTGCGACGGCAACAGCGCCATGTCTTCCGCGCGCGACCCCGGGAACAGCATGGTAAAGGAACGCTCGGGTCGACACGCCCCCTACAGCTCACCGTTGATGAAGTTGCCCAGACGACCAGCGCCGAGACCAAACGGGATCAGCGGTGCGATGAAATCTGATACCTGGAAGAAGTTGCGTTTGGTGCGTTTCGGCAAAAAGTCACCATCACCAGGATCACCCCAATCAGGCCGCCGTGGAAGGACATGCCGCCGTCCCAGACGCGGAACAGATAGAGAGGGTCATTCAGGAATACCGGGAAGTTATAGAACAGCACATACCCAATTCGGCCACCCAGGAACACGCCGAGGAAGCCCGCATAGAGCAGGTTTTCAACTTCGTTTTTGGTCCAGCCGCTGCCAGGACGGCTGGCGCGACGGCCCGCGAGCCACATGGCAAAAATGAAGCCCACCAGGTACATCAGACCGTACCAGTGAAGCGAAACAGGTCCTACTGAGAAAATGACCGGATCAAATTCCGGAAAATGCAGATAACCACTGTTCATCTGTCACCACAAGATGTTGTTATTCCGCTGAAAGTGGACAGCGGTAGAAATGCGATTCTGCCGTAAGCAGAGGCTCCAAAGTTGCGAATCATAGCACAAGGCGGGCGCGGAGGATGCGCCCGAGATGTAAAAGATGTGTATAGGGTTTTATGCGCGCTGGTGCCCTCTCCCACAGGGAGAGGGAGAAAGGCTTTAGCGGCCGCCGCGGATCAGACCGCCCATACCGCGTCGTTCCATAAACGCCGCGACCTGGTGGCGAACCTCAGCAGCCAGCTGCGCCTCAAGGCTACGTTCAGCCAGCTCGCGGGCATCATTGATGTCAATATGCCGCAACAGATACTTCACGCGGGCAACAGCGCGACCGTTCATCGACAGATGGCGATATCCCAGACCAATCAGGATCGCAACGCACATGGAGTCCCCGGCCATTTCACCGCACAGGCGTAAATCAATGCCGTACTGCTCCGCTTCACGGGCAATCATCGCTAAGGCGCGAATGATCGCCGGATGCAGGCTATCGTAGATACTGGCGACGCGGGTGTTGTTACGGTCGACGGCCAGAATATATTGCGTCAGGTCGTTCGTGCCGACAGAGATAAAATCAACCCGGTTCGCCAGCTGCGGCAGCATAAAGACCATAGACGGCACTTCAAGCATGACGCCGATCCGCGGTTTCGGAATCGCATAACCGATCATCTCTTCCACTTCACGGCCTGCACGTTCGATCAACCGACGCGCTTCGTCGATCTCATCGATGCTGGTGACCATCGGCAGCAGGATGCTGAGATTGCCCGTCGCCGCGTTGGCGCGGAGCATCGCGCGAACCTGGATCAGGAAGATCTCAGGCTGGTCGAGCGTAATGCGGATCCCACGCCAGCCCAGGCACGGGTTTTCTTCGCTGATCGGCATATAGGGCAGCTGTTTATCCGCCCCGACGTCCAGGGTTCGCAGGGTGACAGGTTTGTCGTTAAACATTTGCAGCATGCCCTGATACTGCGCCACCTGCTCCTCTTCAGAGGGGAAACCGCTTTGCAGCATGAACGGGATTTCAGTACGGTACAGGCCAATGCCGTCGATGCGGCTGCCCAGCTTCTCTTCATGCTCAGGGCTTAAACCGGCGTTGAGCATGACTTTGATCCGCTCACCGCTCTTAAGCTGGGCGGGCAGGTTAACGTCATCTTCCGCCAGCTTGCTTAATTCATTCTCTTCGCTGATAAGACGCTGGTATTCCTGGAGCAGAACCGGCTCAGGATCGACCAGCAGCTCACCGCGATAGCCGTCGACCACCAGCGTACGGCGATGAAGCACCGACGGCTGAATGTCCGCCCCCATAACGGTAGGGATACCCAGCGCGCGCACCATAATGGCGGCGTGCGAGTTGGCGGCACCATCGCGCACCACCACACCGGCCAGCCTGTCCTGCGGCAGTTCAGCCAGCGTCGTTGCCGAGAGTTCATCGGCGACCAGAACAAACCGTTTTGGCCAGGCGTTTGGCCCCTGAATGGTGTCATCAAGATGAAACAGCAGGCGCTGCCCCAGGGCGCGCAGATCGCCTGCGCGCTCTTTCAGGTAACCGTCGGTCAGTGCCGCAAATTGATCGGCAAATTTTTCGATGACCTTCTTAACCGCCCACTCCGCGACCGAGCCTTTATCCACTTCCGCAAAAAGCTCACGGCGCAGGCGCGCATCGGATAGCAGGTGCGAATAGAGGTCAAAGATGGCAGCCGTCTCTTTTTGCGCGCCTGCGGCAAAGCGCTTGCTGTAGCGACGAAATTCATTCGCGGCCTCTTCCAGCGCGGCGGTAAGCCGCTCGCGCTCCAGCGCTTCATCAAGCGTTGAGGCTTCGTAAACCTGCTCCATGAGCGGCAGCGTGGCATCCATCCAGCCTTCAGCAATCGCCACGCCTGGCGAGGCCGGAAGGGCACGAATGCGCGTATGGCGATACTGGCCAAAGAGCGCGGCAAGCTGAGACTGGGAGAGGATCGCCGCCATCTGCGTGGCCAGCGTGACGAGGAATGACTCCTCGCTTTCGTCGTACTGACGTAGCTCACGCTGCTGGACAACCAGCACGCCGAGAAGCTGGCGACGCTGGATAATCGGCACGCCAAGGAAAGCGCGGAAGCGCTCTTCTTTTACGGAAGGAATGTATTTAAAGCTGGGGTGTTTTTGCGCGTCAGCAAGGTTAATGGGTTCAGCCAGTCGCCCAACCAGACCCACGATACCCTCATCAAATGCGAGCGTTACGGTGCGTCCACGCGGTTTTTTACAAACCACGGGTCGCCATCAGGTAATAGCAGCGCCGATCGTGGTCGGCCAGATACACCGAACAGACCTCGGTCTCCATCGCAAGACAGATGTCGGTGACCAGAATATTCAGCGCCTCGTTCAGACGCGGCGCGCTGGCCACCTTCTCGACTATTTCTCGCAAGCGGGTGAGCATGATTTGCGTAGCTAACCTCTTTTACGTCGCCAGGCAGGTGCGCTCTGCGGCTTAGGCGGGA
>OIEO01000088.1_pt1 | contig 20915 bp, 25 predicted proteins | sample 1581851 | NCBI WGS metagenome assembly OIEO01 (sample SAMN03281010, study PRJEB24777) | human gut metagenome | isolation source: fecal sample PR157 from 1 month old male Malay infant, caesarean delivered... | reverse complement strand
TCCTTGGCCGCCCCATGTTGCAGGCACGTCTGGAAAACCTTCAGGCCGTCGGTCCTGATTTTGACCTCGATTACGATCAAAATCGCGCGATGCTCAATACGCTTAATGTCGGTCCATCTCTGGACCCGCGTTTTCAGACCTATCGTTATTTGCGAACGCCTGAAGAACCTGTAAAACGCGATAGTCCGCGTCGTGCATTCCTGATGATCATGTGGGGGATTGTGGGCGCACTGACGGGCGCAGGCGTGGCGTTAACGCGTCGTCGTACAAACTAAGAATACCGTTTACGATGAAGGCTACTGCCTTGATCGCCTAATCGAAGAGAATCGATGTGAAAGTACTAACCGTATTTGGCACCAGGCCGGAGGCCATAAAGATGGCGCCTCTGGTTCATGCGCTGGCCAGCGATCCTGATATTGAAGCGAAAGTGTGCGTCACGGCCCAGCACCGTGAGATGCTCGATCAGGTGTTAACGCTCTTTTCCATCGTCCCGGATTACGACCTCAATATTATGAAACCGGGGCAAGGATTGACGGAGATAACCTGTCGCATTCTGCAAGAGCTGAAGCCTATCCTGGAGTCATTCAAGCCTGACGTGGTGCTGGTACACGGCGACACTACCACGACCGTGGCGACCAGCCTGGCCGCGTTTTACCAGCGAATTCCCGTGGGGCATGTTGAGGCGGGTCTGCGTACCGGCAATCTCTATTCGCCGTGGCCGGAGGAGGCCAACCGCACGCTTACCGGCCATTTGGCGATGTACCACTTTGCCCCAACGGAAAACTCGCGTCAGAACCTGCTGCGTGAAAATATCGCCGATAACAAAATCTTTGTGACCGGCAATACGGTCATCGATGCGTTGATTTGGGTACGCGATCGCGTCCTCGCAAATGACGAGCTTAAGAAAGAACTCGCTGCCCGCTATCCATTCCTGCACAACGGCAAAAAACCATTCTGGTCACCGGCCATCGTCGCGAAAGCTTTGGCCGGGGTTTTGAGCAAATCTGTCACGCGCTGGCTGAAATCGCGGCGCAGAACGACGACGTGCAGATCGTCTATCCGGTCCATCTCAATCCTAACGTCAGCGAGCCGGTTAACCGCATCCTGGGCCATATCGAAAATGTCCTTCTGATTGAACCTCAGGACTATCTGCCGTTTGTCTGGCTGATGAACCATGCCTGGCTGATCCTTACCGATTCCGGCGGCATTCAGGAAGAAGCGCCTTCTCTTGGCAAACCGGTGCTGGTGATGCGTGAAACCACCGAACGTCCGGAAGCGGTCAAAGCCGGTACGGTGCGTCTGGTCGGCACCAACGCGGAACTCATCGTCGAAGAGGTCACGCGCCTTCTGCATGACGACGAAACGTATCAGGCGATGAGCCGGGCCCATAATCCGTATGGAGACGGGCAGGCTTGTGGCCGTATTTTGCATGCACTTAAAAACAATCGGGTATCGCTATGAGTTTTACTACCCTCTCTGTCATTGGTCTTGGCTACATTGGCTTGCCCACCGCGGCGGCGTTTGCCTCTCGTCAGAAACAGGTTGTCGGTGTGGATATCAACGCCCGTGCGGTGGAAACCATTAACCGTGGCGAGATTCATATTGTCGAGCCCGATTTGGATCGCGTAGTGAAAGAGGCGGTGGAGGGCGGCTTCCTGCGCGCCAGTACCACGCCGGTTGAAGCGGATGCCTACCTGATTGCCGTTCCAACGCCCTTTAAAGGCGACCACGAGCCCGACATGGTCTACGTCGAGGCGGCGGCAAAGTCCATTGCCCCTGTGCTGAAGAAAGGGGCGCTGGTGATTCTGGAATCAACCTCTCCGGTCGGTGCTACCGAGCAGATGGCGCAGTGGCTGGCCGACGCGCGCCCTGATTTAAGCTTCCCGCAACAGGCGGGGGAGCAGGCGGATATCAACATCGCCTACTGTCCGGAGCGCGTCCTCCCGGGCCAGGTCATGGTCGAACTGATAAAAACGACCGCGTCATTGGCGGTATGACGCCCGTCTGTTCCGAGCGCGCCAGCGCGCTGTACAAGATTTTCCTGGAAGGCGAGTGTGTGGTGACAAACTCCCGCACCGCCGAGATGTGCAAGCTGACGGAAAACAGCTTCCGTGACGTTAATATCGCCTTTGCGAACGAACTGTCGCTGATTTGCGCCGATCAGGGGATTAACGTCTGGGAGTTGATTAGCCTGGCGAATCGCCATCCGCGTGTAAACATTCTCCAGCCAGGCCCGGGCGTGGGTGGACACTGCATCGCCGTCGATCCGTGGTTTATTGTGGCTCAGAATCCGGCGCAGGCGCGCCTGATTCGCACCGCGCGTGAAGTGAACGACAGCAAACCTCACTGGGTGCTCAATCAGGTCAAAACCACGGTAGCGGATTGTCTGGCAGAGAGCGGAAAGCGCGCCAGCGAGCTGAAAATTGCCTGCTTTGGTCTGGCATTCAAACCCAACATTGACGACCTGCGCGAAAGCCCGGCAATGGAAATTGCTCAGATGATTGCCGAATGGCACAAGGGTGAAACGCTGGTGGTTGAGCCGAATATCGATGAGTTGCCGGCAAAACTGGCGGGGCACTGCACGCTGGCTGCGCTGGATGAGGCGCTGGCGACGGCGGACGTGCTGGTGCTGCTGGTGGATCATAAAGCGTTTAAAGCGACGTCCGGTGATGCGGTGCGTCAGAAGTATGTGGTTGATACCAAAGGTGTCTGGCGTTGAACAGCCTGAACGGGGTACTTGAGCCCCTGCAGTGGGAGAGTGCCTTTTTCGGCCTGCCGTCGGCCATTGTGCGTCTGCGCGATGATGCGCCGGTACTGGCTGAATCGGATTTCATCGCCTGGCAACGGATTCAGGCGAAGATCCCGGCGGACCGTACCGACCTGCTTGATGCGCTCCAGCAACGCGGCTTTCAGCTGGTGGAAGGTGAGGCAGACCTTTCCATAACCCCTCACCCGGCATGATGCACCCGGCGCTGAAATCGCAACCGAACAGGATATTCCCGTGCTGCGTCAGATGGCGGCTCAGGCGTTTGCGCAGAGCCGCTTTCGTGCGCCCTGGTACACACCTGACGATAGTGGACGTTTCTATGCCCAGTGGATAGAGAATGCGGTTAAAGGCACCTTTGACCACGTCTGCCTGGTTTTACGCGCAGGGGACGGTCAACTCCAGGGGTTCGTCTCGCTTCGCAAGCTCAACGTGCGCGAGGCGCGTATTGGCTTATTAGCCGGGCGCGGCATGGGTGAGAAACTTATGCAGGCGGCGCTGCACTGGGCGCAGCAGCAGCAGGTTGAGACGCTGCGGGTGGCGACCCAGGTGGGCAACACCGCCGCGCTTAAACGTTATATTGCGAGTGGTGCCAACATCGACGCCACCGCCTACTGGTTATACAGGTGACACGATGATTCCATTTAACGCACCACCCGTCGTCGGAACGGAACTCGACTATATGCAGTCTGCCATGGGCAGCGGCAAACTCTGCGGTGACGGCGGTTTCACCCGTCGCTGTCAGCAGTGGATGGAACAGCGTTTTCGCAGCGCCAAAGTACTGCTGACCCCGTCCTGTACGGCATCGCTGGAAATGGCCGCACTGCTGCTGGATATCCAGCCCGGCGATGAAGTGATCATGCCGAGCTACACCTTCGTTTCCACGGCGAATGCGTTTGTCCTGCGCGGGGCGAAAATCGTCTTTGTGGATATCCGCCCGGATACCATGAACATTGATGAGACGCTGATTGAAGCGGCGATCACCGACAAAACGCGCGCGATCGTGCCGGTTCACTACGCAGGTGTGGCCTGTGAAATGGACACCATCATGGCCATCGCCAAAAAACATAACCTGTTTGTGGTGGAAGACGCCGCGCAGGGCGTGATGTCGACCTACAAGGGACGCGCACTGGGCACCATCGGCCACATCGGCTGCTTTAGCTTCCATGAAACCAAAAACTACACGGCAGGTGGAGAGGGTGGCGCGACGCTGATTAACGACCGGGCGCTCGTGGAGCGTGCGGAAGTGATCCGCGAAAAAGGCACCAACCGCAGCCAGTTCTTCCGCGGCCAGGTAGACAAATACACCTGGCGCGATATTGGCTCCAGCTATCTGATGGCGGATCTGCAGGCCGCGTACCTGTGGGCGCAGCTGGAAGCCGCGGATCGCATCAACCTGCAGCGTCTCTCCCTGTGGCAAACCTATTACGATGCGCTGGAACCTCTGGCAAAAGCCGGGCGTATTGCGCTGCCAACGATTCCGGCGGATTGCGTCCACAACGCGCACATGTTCTACATCAAGCTGCGCGATAACGACGACCGCAGCGAGCTCATCGCCTGGCTGAAAGAAGCCGAAATTATGGCGGTGTTCCACTATATCCCGCTGCACTCCAGTCCGGCGGGCGAAGCGTTTGGAACGTTCGCAGGTGAAGACCGTTACACCACCAAAGAAAGTGAGCGGTTGCTTCGTCTGCCACTGTTCTACAACCTCGCGCCAGTTAACCAGCGTACGGTGATTAATACCCTCCTGAGTTATTTCAGCTGATATGTCTCTGGCAAAAGCATCGGTGTGGACCGCCGCGTCCACGCTTGTAAAAATTGGGGCCGGGCTGTTGGTCGTCAAGCTCCTGGCCGTCTCATTTGGCCCGTCAGGAGTGGGGCTGGCGGGTAATTTCCGTCAGCTTGTCACCGTCCTTGGCGTGCTGGCCGGTGCCGGTATCTTCAACGGCGTCACCAAATACGTTGCGCAGTATCATGATGATGCGGCCCAGCTCCGCAGGGTGGTGGGCACCTCCTCGGCGATGGTCACGGGTTTTTCGACCCTGATGGCGATCATCTTTCTGCTGGCGGCGGCGCCCATCAGCCAGGGATTATTCGGCCACACCCACTATCAGGGGCTGGTGCGTCTGGTCGCATTGGTTCAGATGGGGATTGCCTGGGCTAACCTGCTGCTGGCGCTGATGAAAGGGTTTCGTGATGCTGCCGGAAACGCGATTGCCTTAATCCTGGGCAGCGTTATCGGCGTGATTGCCTATTATTTCTGCTATCGCCTGGGTGGCTATGAAGGCGCACTGCTGGGGCTGGCGCTGGTTCCGGCGCTGGTGGTTGTGCCTGCGGCATTTATGCTGATGCGTCGGGGCGTCATTCCGCTGAGCTACCTGAAACCGCAATGGGACTCGATGCTTGCCAGCCAACTGGGTAAATTTACCCTGATGGCGCTCATCACCTCCGTCACGCTGCCGGTGGCCTACGTGATGATGCGAAACCTGCTGGCGGCGCACTATAGCTGGGATGAGGTCGGGATCTGGCAGGGCGTAAGCAGTATTTCCGATGCCTATCTTCAGTTTATTACGGCTTCCTTTAGCGTTTACCTGCTGCCAACCCTGTCGCGTCTGACGTCCAGACAGGACATAACGCGCGAGATTTTCCGATCGCTGCGCTTTGTATTGCCGGCCGTCGCGGCTGCCAGCTTTACCGTCTGGTTATTGCGCGATGTCGCCATCTGGCTGCTGTTCTCGGCGAAGTTCACCGCCATGCGCGATCTCTTTGCCTGGCAGCTGGTGGGTGATGTACTGAAAGTGGGGGCTTACGTTTTCGGCTATCTGGTGATCGCGAAAGCGTCCCTTCGGCTCTATATCCTGGCGGAAATTAGCCAGTTTGTTTTACTGACGGCATTTTCACACTGGCTGATACCCACGCACGGTGCGCTGGGGGCGGCCCAGGCCTACATGGCAACCTATATCGTTTATTTCGCCGCCTGTTGCGGTGTATTTTTATTGTGGCGTAAACGCGCATGACTGCACTGATTCACATCCTGGGATCGGATATCCCACACCATAACCAGACCGTTTTGCGGTTCTTCAACGACGAGCTGGCATCGGGAGATCCTGATGCGCGTGAGTTTATGGTTGCAGGTCAGGATAAGGGCCTGAGCGAGGCGTTTCCGGCACTGACGATTCGCTTCTGGCCGGATAAGGCCTCACTGGCGAAGGCGGTGGTTGCCAAAGCCAAAGCGGATCGTAAGCAACGTTTCTTTTTCCACGGGCAGTTCAATACCGGCCTGTGGCTGGCGCTTCTCAGCGGAGGGATTAAACCCTCCCAGTGCAGCTGGCATATCTGGGGAGCCGATCTTTATGAAGTCTCCCGCGGCTGGAAATTCCGTCTTTTTTATCCCCTGCGCCGCATGGCTCAGGAGCGCGTAGGCTGCGTTTTTGCTACCCGCGGCGATCTCAACTATTTTGCTAAACAGCACCCGAACGTGCGCGGCGAGTTGCTCTATTTCCCCACCCGCATGGATCCGGCGCTGAACGCCATGGCGAATGACGCGGTGCGTGAAGGCAAGCTGACGATTCTGGTGGGGAATTCCGGCGATCGCAGTAACGAACATGTCGCGGCGCTCAGGGCGGTGCATCAGCAGTTTGGCGACACGGTGAACGTGGTGGTGCCGATGGGCTATCCCGCCAACAACAGCGCCTATATCGACGAGGTTCGTCAGCAGGGGCTGGCGCTGTTTAGCGCTGAAAATCTGCACATCCTCAGCGATAAGCTGGAATTTGATGAATATCTTGCGCTGCTGAGAAAATGCGATCTCGGTTATTTCATCTTTGCCCGGCAGCAGGGGATTGGCACGCTGTGCCTGCTGATTCAGGCAGGTGTACCGTGCGTGCTCAACCGCGACAACCCGTTCTGGCAGGACATGGCCGAGCAGCATATTCCGGTGCTGTTTACCTCAGACACGCTGAATGTCGAGGTGGTACGTGAAGCTCAACGTCAGCTCACGCTGGTGGATAAAAACAGCATCGATTTTTTCAGCCCGAATTATCTCACGCCGTGGCACCGCGCGCTGCGTATCGCTGCAGGAGACAAAGCATGAGTCAGTTGCAATTCAGCGGCTTACTGGTTGTCTGGCTTCTGAGCAGCCTGTTCATCGCCACGCTCACCTGGTTTGAATTCCGGCGCGTGCGCTTCAACTTTAACGTCTTCTTCTCGTTACTGTTTCTGCTGACGTTCTTTTTCGGCTTCCCGTTGACCAGCATACTGGTCTTCCGTTTTGACGTGAGCGTCGCACCGCCGGACATTCTGCTCCAGGCGCTTCTGGCGGCGACCTGCTTCTATGCGGTCTACTACGTCACCTATAAAACGCGTCTGCGTTCAGCGCAGGCTGCTGCCCCACGCCGGGCGCTCTTTACCATGAATCGGGTGGAAACCCACCTGACATGGGTGATGCTGATGACTATCGCCCTGGTCAGCGTTGGCATCTTCTTCATGCATAACGGCTTCCTGCTTTTTAAACTCCACTCCTACAGCCAGATTTTTTCGGCAGAAGTCTCGGGCGTGGCGCTTAAAACGCTTCTTTTACTTTTTCATCCCGGCGATGCTGGTGATCTTCTTCCTGCGCCAGGACAGCAAAGCGTGGCTGTTCTTCCTGGTCAGTACCGTCGCATTTGGCATCCTGACCTACATGATTGTGGGCGGTACGCGCGCGAACATCATCATCGCCTTCGCGATCTTCCTGTTTATCGGCATTATCCGCGGCTGGATCTCGCTCTGGATGCTGGTTGCAGCAGGCGTGTTTGGCATTGTGGGGATGTTCTGGCTGGCGCTGAAGCGCTACGGGATGAACGTGGCGGGTGATGAGGCGTTTTATACGTTCCTTTACCTCACGCGCGATACGTTCTCGCCATGGGAAAACCTGGCACTGCTGCTGCAAAATTACGACAAGATTGATTTCCAGGGGCTGGCGCCGATTGTTCGCGACTTCTACGTCTTTATCCCTTCCTGGCTATGGCCGGACCGTCCTGGCGTGGTGCTGAATACGGCGAATTACTTCACCTGGGAAGTGCTGAACAACCATTCCGGTCTGGCAATTTCACCCACGCTGCTCGGTTCCCTGGTGGTGATGGGCGGGGCATGGTTCATTCTCCCCGGAGCGGTTGCCGTGGGGCTGATTATCAAGTGGTTCGACTGGCTTTACCTGCGTGGCAATGAAGAGACCAATCGCTATAAAGCGGCCATTTTGCACAGTTTCTGCTTTGGTGCCATTTTCAATATGATCGTTCTGGCGCGCGAAGGTCTGGACTCGTTCGTTTCGCGCGTGGTGTTCTTCATGGTCGTTTTCGGCATCTGCCTGTTACTGGCCAAGCTGTTGTACTGGCTGTTTGACAGCGCCGGGCTTGTGCACAGGCGCGAGCGGCAGGGCAGCACAACGCTGTCGCAAGTCTGAGTAAGGATAGTAATGACTGATAGAATTTCTGCACCGCGCTATGCGCTACGTGGTCTGCAGCTGATTGGCTGGCGCGACATGCAGCACGCGCTGGATTTTCTGTTCGCCGACGGCCAGATGAAATCCGGTACGCTGGTGGCCATCAACGCGGAAAAGATGCTGGCGGTTGAGGATAACGCGGAAGTCAAAAGCCTGATAGACGCGGCCGAATTTAAATACGCAGACGGGATCAGCGTGGTTCGCTCTATCCGTAAAAAGTATCCTGACGCTAATGTTTCCCGCGTGGCGGGTGCCGATCTCTGGGAGCAGCTTATGGCCCGTGCAGGCGCGCAGGGAACGCCCGTGTTCCTGATTGGCGGGAAGCCGGAGATACTGGCCCAGACGGAAGAGAAACTGCGTCGTCAATGGAATGTTAATATTGTCGGCAGCCAGGATGGTTACTTCAAACCGGAAGATCGGCAGGCGCTTTTTGCGCGCGTTCGTGACAGCGGGGCGAAGATTGTCACCGTGGCGATGGGGTCCCCGCGCCAGGAGATCCTGATGCGTGACTGTCGTCTGGTCTGCCCGGATGCCCTCTACATGGGCGTTGGCGGCACATATGACGTCTTTACCGGCCACGTCAAGCGTGCGCCAGCGGTCTGGCAACATCTGGGGCTGGAGTGGCTGTACCGCCTGCTATCGCAGCCGACACGCATTAAACGACAGATCCGTCTGCTTCGCTACCTCGCCTGGCATTACACCGGGAAAATGTAATCAAAATGTAGCGCGATATGCTATTCGCGCTGCAACTCGCCTGCAAAACTGCTGATAATCTGTGCAATGCATTCATTTTTTTATGCATCGTTTGCCATTTGGCACATTTTAAGAAACCATTCGCTCCGTATTTTAGTCCCCCTAAAAAACAATACCCGGTCTTAAGTCGGGAAACAGCAAACACAATCGAGGATCTATGGCAGAGAAAAAACCGGAGCTACAGCGTGGGCTGGAAGCTCGTCATATTGAACTGATAGCGCTGGGCGGCACTATCGGCGTGGGCCTGTTTATGGGCTCCGCCAGCACGCTCAAGTGGGCAGGCCCTTCCGTATTACTGGCGTACATTATTGCCGGGCTGTTTGTTTTCTTCATCATGCGTTCCATGGGCGAAATGCTCTTCCTGGAGCCGGTAACCGGCTCCTTCGCCGTTTACGCGCACCGGTATATGAGCCCCTTTTTCGGCTACCTGACTGCCTGGTCATACTGGTTCATGTGGATGGCGGTGGGCATCTCCGAGATCACCGCGATAGGGGTCTACGTCCAGTTCTGGTTCCCGGACATGGCCCAGTGGATACCCGCGCTTATTGCCGTGGGGCTGGTGGCGCTGGCAAACCTGGCCGCCGTGCGTCTTTATGGTGAGATCGAGTTCTGGTTCGCGATGATCAAAGTCACCACGATTATCGTGATGATTGTCATTGGCCTGGGCGTGATTTTCTTCGGCTTTGGCAACGGTGGACACGCTATCGGTTTCGGTAACCTGACCGAAAACGGCGGCTTCTTTGCCGGCGGCTGGAAGGGTTTCCTGACGGCGCTGTGTATCGTTGTGGCTTCGTATCAGGGCGTAGAGCTGATCGGTATTACTGCCGGTGAAGCGAAAAATCCTCAGGTCACGCTGCGTAGCGCGGTGGGCAAAGTGCTGTGGCGCATCCTGATTTTCTATGTGGGCGCGATCTTCGTTATCGTAACCATCTTCCCGTGGAACGAAATTGGCACGACGGGTAGCCCGTTTGTTTTAACCTTTGCCAAAATTGGCATCACGGCGGCGGCGGGCATCATTAACTTTGTGGTCCTGACGGCCGCGCTGTCAGGGTGTAACAGCGGGATGTACAGCTGTGGGCGTATGCTCTATGCGCTCTCGAAGAATAACCAGCTGCCTGCGGCGATGAGCAAAGTGTCACGTGCTGGCGTGCCGGTGGCGGGCGTGGCGGTTTCGATTGCGATCCTGCTGATTGGCTCTTGCCTGAATTACATCATTCCCAATCCGCAGCGGGTGTTCGTTTACGTCTACAGCGCCAGCGTCCTGCCGGGCATGGTGCCGTGGTTTGTTATCCTCATCAGCCAGCTGCGTTTCCGTCATGCGCATAAAAAGGCGATTGAAAGCCATCCGTTCCGTTCAATTCTGTTCCCGTATGCGAACTATTTAACGATGGCGTTCCTGATTTGCGTATTAATCGGAATGTACTTTAATGAAGATACCCGCATGTCGCTGTTTGTCGGGATGATCTTCCTGGCCGCTGTAACGGCTGCCTATAAGCTTTTTGGTCTCAGTCGCCGTGCCACCACGCAGAAAGTGGAGGAATAAGCGGCAAAATGTGCAAACGATAACCAAACGCGCATTTTTTTCAAAAAAGCACTAGACAGCGGGGACGGAGGTACGTAATATCCAGCCCCGCAACGGCGCTAAGCGCCCGTAGCTCAGCTGGATAGAGCGCTGCCCTCCGGAGGCAGAGGTCTCAGGTTCGAATCCTGTCGGGCGCGCCATTTTAGTCCCGGCGCTAGAGCTGCGGTGGTCTGAGAAGTAGTCAGTACCGCGTGAAAGAATACAGTGGTGGCTATAGCTCAGTTGGTAGAGCCCTGGATTGTGATTCCAGTTGTCGTGGGTTCGAATCCCATTAGCCACCCCATTATTGAAAGAGTTGTGAATTGCGAAGGTGGCGGAATTGGTAGACGCGCTAGCTTCAGGTGTTAGTGTCCTTAGGATGTGGGGGTTCGAGTCCCCCCCTCGCACCACGACTTTTTAAATGAATTGAACTAAAAATTCAAAAAGCAGTACATCGGCGAGTAGCGCAGCTTGGTAGCGCAACTGGTTTGGGACCAGTGGGTCGGAGGTTCGAATCCTCTCTCGCCGACCAATTTTGAACCCCGCTTCGGCGGGGTTTTTTGTTTTGTGCCACTTTTCACCGCTGTAGTGATTCCCCGACAGCGTCCTGTTTCATTGTCGCGATTCAGCGACATATAATTCATTGAAAATAAACATATTTACTATCCATAGGTTTTGCTGTCTCCTCCTGGCGACATATTTCTGCGTTGACCGATATGTTGTAGCGATTAAGACGACGCTTAACAGCATAATTTCCTTTTATCTTAAAATGTTGCGTCATGTAAAAGTTCTGCGTGTCATGTTGGCACGTTACGTGCAATAATATGCGTGTAGATGCTCATTCCATCTCTTATGTTCGCCTTCGTGCCTCATAAACTCCGGAATGACGCAGAGCCATTTACGGTGCTTATCGTCCACTGACAGATGTCGCTTCGGCCTCATCAGACACCATGGACATAACGTTGAGTGAAGCACCAAATATGTTGTCTTACAGACCTGGTTTTAACGCCTGCTTTTATAGCAGGCGGTTTTTTATGCCTTATTCCCGGTACCTGCGCACGATCAGGGCAACCATCATAAGGGCCACTGACGAGACGGCATAGAGTGCGGCTACCGAGCCAAACCCGGCAGCCACTGCCGCTGCGATGCCGGTGAAGAGAGAGGCGCTGAGCGTTTGCCAGCGCCAGGCTTTACCACTGGCCGAAGCGGTTTGCGTAATATGAAAACTACTGAGAACGCCAAACGTCCCGGCCGCGAACAGAACATTCGAAGCCAGATGCGCGATAAAGATCATCCCCAGCGCACATGCCATCCACCCGGACAACAACGGCAGCATTCCATAAGCGGCCAGAAAGATGCCGAGACAAACGATGATGCGTGGCGTGCGAGCGGCAAAGCGCGTCAGGCTCTCTTTTTTTAGCAACATGGGGCCGCAAAGCTGTCCCAGGCTCCTTGCGAAAAGCAGCGGCAAAGCAAGGCCCGCCGCATCCTGAGGATGGAGTTGCTGTGCCAGTGCCGGAAGTAGTGCCATGGCCGGCGAGCCGACGGCCGCCAGCGCTGGCAGGATGAGCAGACTGCGTTTCTGCCGAACGGTCAACGTCCGCCAGCGTAATGCCGCAGGGGCTTCCTCTTCCTCGAGGGACGGTAGTGATGGCGCTGAAAACCGGCGTCCAGCCAGCCATAGCATGAGCAGTGACCCGAGAAAGCTGGCGGCATCAATGGCCAGAAGGGTAAATACGGATATCTTCTGAAACAGCATCACGCCCAGGCCGGTCCCCAGCAAAACCTGAGAAGCAAAAATCACATTTTCCAGACAGGTCGCAGCAGGCAGCTCCGCTTCGCTGAGACCGCGCTTGAAGAGCAACGTCAGCGCGGGCCAGCTCATCCCGCTGAGCAGCGCTTCGGTGGATTGCACGGCGAGTAACGCGGTAACGCTGTGATAACCCACACCAAGGAGGGGAAAGAGCAGGGCGAGCAATCCCAGCGCCTCGGTCAGTATCAGCAGGGCGATCGGAGAACATCGGGAGCACAGCTTTTCGCCGATCGTACTCCCGATAAACCCCGGCACCGTAGCGAAAAGAAAAGCGAGGGTGAGCAGTGCGGGCGGGGCTGACCATGCTAACAGCAAGCCGAAGACCACGACCTGGGTTAAGCCATTCCCCAGCGAAGAAAAGATAAAAGCACAAGCAAGGAGGCGCAGCCAGCGGTGGCAGCGCAGCGCTTCAATCAGCGCATAGAGAAGCGAGTTCATGACGATTTCCTTTCAAAAACGATTTAATCCACGCTGCAGAATGTGCGCGTGTGTGAGAAAAAGTTAATGAAAAGAGATCGTTACATTGGCGTTTTCGTTAGCGGATATAGGTGTAAAGAATGTAGCAGCAGAAAGGCGATAAAAAAAAGGAGGCCGTCTGGCCTCCTTTTTGATTATTGCTGGGTACCGTTGTTTTGCAGGGTCAGCAACAGCCCGTCACGGCGCATGGCGGCGGCCTCTTCCGGCTTATGCTGCTTGTCCAGCGTATCGGCAAGCCAGGCGTAGTCGAAGGCGTCCGGACGCTGCTTCAGCGCTGCACGGAAGGCGAGGCTCGCCTCCTGCCATTCGCCGTGCTTCATCAACGACTGGCCGAGCGTGCTCCACAGCAGCGGTCGATCGCCGACGGTTTTAATCTGCTGACGCAGCACTTTTTCGATTTGCTCAGGATTGTTGGTTTTCAGGCGCGGGATCACCATCACCAGACGATCGTCGTACTGGCGCTTCAGACCGTCGAGGAGGATCGCCTGAGCCGTGTCGTGATCGTCACACTCGATGAGATGTTCCGCCATCGCCACCTGCAGAGGAACCTGCTGACGCGTTTTACGGCTCTGATTCTTCCACCACGTTTTCAGACCGTCGCTGCCCAGGTCTGCGCGCGCCTGATCCATCAGGCCAATCCACGCCAGACGCTGAAGCTCATCACGATGTTCATCGTCGCCCACCTCGGCCTTCGCCATCGACGGAATGATGTCCAGCAGTGAGCCCCAGGCGCCGGTACGAATATAGGCCTGCTCGGCAAGACGCAGCACTTCCGGATGACGCGGCGCGACTTCCAGCAGACGGTCGATGCCGTGGCGAGCCGCGTGATTCTCATTGCGTGCCAGCTGCAGACGAACGCGCGTGATTTCCACCGGAATCGGGTCGCCGTGAGCCAGCTCAGCCGCTCGCTCCAGGTGCTGATTAGCGCGGGCTTCGTCACCGCGCTGCTGCGCCGCTTCGGCCGCCAGCAGATAGTTCACCACCGGCTGTTCGGCATGGTCGGCGTTTTTCGACATCAGCTTTTCAACCTGCTGATAGTCACCCTCTGCGAGCTTAAGCAGCGCCTGCTCGGTCTGTTTACGGGCGCGACGGCGCTTACGGCCAACGAACCAGCCGCGGGTATGGGCACCGGTACGGAAAACTACGGCGCAGGATCCACTCGATCGCAACAGCACCACCACGCCAAGGATTAGATGATCGTCAGACCCGTTACGCTGGTTTCAATGTTGTAGTTATCGGTCTGGATCAGGACATAACCCTGATGACCCGCAAGCATAGGTCCCAGGACGATCCCGGCGATCAGCAGGATAAAGAGTAAGAGGACTTTTAGCATCGTTACTCTCCCTGCGGTGCGCTTTCAGGCGCAGGAGCCGGAGCAGGTGCCGCTCCGCTCGTCTGCTCAGCCGGAACGCCCGGCTGCGCCAGCAGGTTACGCACGCGCGTCTGCATCAGTTTCTCCAGAATCGGCTGGCTGGTCAGCTTGTCCGGCACGTTCATGGTGATGTTCTGCTGACTCAGCTTATCAATGTCTTCGAGGAAGGCGGTGGTCGTCGCATCATCGGTGTTGTAGTAAGCGCGTACCCACGTTGAGACGTTATCCAGCGCCTGTTTATAGGTCTCTTCCTGATGACGCGGCACGGCCTGGGCCGCCACCAGCAGGCGGGAACGAATGTTCTCGCGCAGATAGATGTCCTGGTTCGGCGCGAGCAGCGGTACGGCCGTTTCGTCGCGACGGCGGATAGTGATAAAGCTGTCCATAAAGTTCTGCCAGCTTTTCTGCAGGTTTATGCGCCATTCGCTCAGCGAGCTGGAAAGCTCCGTACCGTCGGAATCCATCGGGGAGTCGTCGTCGTTGTTATCCGCCAGCTGCAGGTTATCAATCTGATTCGACAGTGATTCACTTTAAGGATAATGCCGTCGTAATCCACCTGCGAAACGGCGGAGAGGCTGGCGATGTCTTCGGTAATCGCGCGACGGGCGGTAATGAGGCTTGGGTCGTTCATGTCCGCCAGGCTTGCATCGGCGCTTTTCAGCAGCGCGGCGGCAGTGGTGACGTCCTGATCGCTCCAGAGCTTACGTCCGGCGAGCTTCACCAGGAAGTCAGCCTGCGAGAGCAGCCAGGTTTTGGCATCGGTGCCGGAAATCGTGGCGACTTTCTGCTGAACTTCACCCAGCTGTTTGGTCAGCTCTTCCTGTTTGCTGTTCGCTTCGGCAAGCGCGGCGGCCTGCTGCTTAATCACGGCTTCCAGCTCGGTTTTCTGCGTCTCCTGCTCTTTTTGCAGGGCAGTGAGCTGATTCACCAGCGCATCGCTGGTGGACGTCTGGTTAGCGCTCTGTTGCTTCACCAGCCCGTACAGGCCAACCCCCGCTGCCAGCGCAATGGCGATGGCAATCGCGCTCAGCGTGAGGCTTGTTTTGTTGCTGCCGTTTTTCTTCTCAGCGGTTTTCTCAGTCGTCTCTGGCTGTGGCGTCGTCTCCACAGTCTCCCTGGTCTCTTCAACCACGGCGGAGGATTTGTCGTGTTCCGTCATTATGGCTTCCCATTTGAGAGTTATTTTAATGCGCGCAGCAGCGCATCGTTGTCGGCGTTATCAGCGATCCGAATATCCTGCCAGCCCAGTTCCCGGGCCTGGTTCGCCAGACGCTCACTGACGACCAGAAGCCGACAGCGGAGTAACCAGTTTTCGCGATACCAAAGCGGTATCAGCGTCCAAAGCTGTTGTAACATTTCACCGCTGGTGACCACCAGTGTATTGATGCCTCGCGCGTGCCAGCGCATCGCCTCTTCCGCGCCATCGTAGTGTTTTGCACAGCGCTGATAGCACTCAACGAACGTCACGTTCGCACCACGTTCACGCAGCGTTTCGCCCAGCAGCTCGCGCCCCCCATTGCCGCGCAAAATGAGCGCACGCTTTCCGGCAACAGTTTGTAATTCAGGTAATTGTAGCAAGACTTCAGTGATTTCCCGATCTAACGGGTAACGAACGTCCGCGCCGCTTACGGTATGCAGCGCCAGTGCCGTTGTGCGGCCAATCGCGAAATAGCCGGGGGCGGTTGGCCAGGCCATGTCCTGCTGCTGCAGCTGTGCGTGGGCAAATTCCACGGCATGCTGCGACAGCGCAAACAGCAGGTCATCGTCCTGAAGGGTATTCATCTGGTCGGCGAGCGCAGAGAGCTCGCGACCGGGGGAGAATTCAATGAGCGGAAAACTCCAGGCCACCTGCCCCAGTGTGCGCAGACGGCTCACTAACTGCTCTCCTGCGGGAGAAGGGCGGGTGACGAGAATACTCATGCAGGGGGCTCTCCATTATATACGTCAGCCAGGATCTCGCGGGCGCCGTTATCCAGTAACTCTTCCGCCAGCGACACGCCAAGCTGCTCGGCATCTTGCGCGTTACCGCGACGTTCGCCGCGCACCATCTGCGAACCGTCCGGGGCGCCTACCAGCGCGCGCAGCCACAGTTCGCCATCGTCAATTCAGCATAGCTGCCAATTGGCACCTGGCACCCGCCTTCGAGGCGGGTATTCATCGCCCGCTCCGCTTTACGCGCGTAGCGGTTTCGTCATGATTCAGTGGGGCAAGCAGCTCGCGGGTACGCGCATCGTCCAGACGGCACTCGATGCCGACGGCACCCTGGCCAACAGCGGGCAGTGAGAGCTCTGGCGGCAGCGCTACGCGAATACGTTCTTCCAGCCCCAGACGCTTCAGGCCGGCAACGGCGAGGATAATGGCATCGTAATCGCCGTTATCCAGCTTGCCCAGACGCGTACCGACGTTACCGCGCAGCGAGCGGATGATCAGGTCAGGACGACGCTCCGCCAGCTGACACTGACGGCGTAAACTGGACGTGCCAACCACGCTACCCGCTGGCAGCGCGTCGAGCGAGTCATAGCGGTTAGAGACAAACGCATCGCGCGGGTCTTCGCGCTCGCAGATGGTCACCAGCCCCAGACCTTGCGGGAATTCAACCGGCACATCTTTCATTGAATGTACGGCGATATCGGCGCGGTTCTCAAGCAATGCCAGTTCCAGTTCTTTGACAAACAGGCCCTTGCCGCCCACTTTCGCCAGCGGCGTATCGAGGATCACGTCACCGCGCGTGACCATCGGCACCAGCTCGACGCGCAATCCACTGTGGCAGGCTTCCAGGCGCTGCTTCACATAATGTGCCTGCCAGAGCGCGAGAGGGCTTTGGCGTGTGGCAATTCTTAAAACATTGTCTAACATGCTTGTTACCGTCATTATCAATCGCTAACCATCCTAACATTGTTGACTCTGGGATGGCAGTTTTACGGTTGATGAAGAGTGAGAGGGACAAGGCGGCGTATTCGTCAGCCAGAGCCGTATTCAGGAATTTACACGTACAGAACGGTGCTACACTTGTATGTAGCGCATCTTTCTTTACGGTCAATCAGCAAGGTGTTAAATTGATCACGTTTTAGACCATTTTTTTCGTCGGTACCACCAAAAATGATAAGGGCGAAAAAGGGTAACGGTTATCTTTTTGAAATACTGCGGGTCCGCTGTTACTCGTGTTTTGAATAGCTGCGACACCCGGAAACATCAGGCGATACGTCTTGTACCTCTATATTGAGACTCTGAAACAGAGACTGGATGCCATAAATCAATTGCGTGTGGATCGCGCGCTTGCTGCTATGGGCCCTGCTTTCCAGCAGGTATACAGTCTGCTGCCGACATTATTGCACTATCACCACCCGCTGATGCCTGGCTACCTTGATGGTAACGTTCCCCAGGGCATTTGTCTTTTCACGCCTGATGAAAACCCAACAGCATTATTTGAACGAGCTGGAACTCTACCGGGGCATGCCGCCACAGGAGTCCCCGAAAGGTGAACTGCCGATTACCGGCGTTTACTCTATGGGGAGCACCTCATCGGTAGGGCAAAGCTGTTCTTCTGACCTGGACATCTGGGTCTGTCATCAGTCCTGGCTCGATAACGAAGAGCGTCAGCTGCTGCAGCGTAAATGCAGCCTGCTGGAGAGCTGGGCGGCCTCGCTCGGCGTGGAAGTGAGCTTCTTCCTGATTGATGAAAACCGTTTCCGCCATAACGAAAGCGGCAGTCTGGGTGGTGAGGACTGCGGCTCGACCCAGCACATCTTATTGCTGGATGAATTCTACCGTACTGCCGTTCGCCTGGCCGGGAAACGTATTCTGTGGAATATGGTCCCGTGCGAAGAAGAAGAGCATTACGACGATTACGTCATGTCGCTTTATGCGCAGGGCGTACTGACGCCAAACGAATGGCTGGACCTCGGCGGTCTCAGCTCACTGTCTGCGGAAGAGTATTTCGGCGCAAGCCTCTGGCAGCTCTATAAGAGTATCGACTCACCGTACAAAGCGGTGCTGAAAACGCTGCTGCTTGAAGCCTACTCCTGGGAATACCCGACGCCGCGCCTGCTGGCGAAAGACATCAAGCAGCGCCTGCACGACGGGGAGATCGTCTCCTTCGGGCTCGACGCCTACTGCATGATGCTGGAGCGCGTGACCGAATACCTGAAAGCCATTGATGACACTACGCGTCTTGACCTGGTGCGTCGATGTTTCTATCTCAAAGTCTGTGAGAAGTTGAGCCGCGAGCGCGCCTGTGTGGGCTGGCGTCGTGAAGTGGTCAGCCAGTTAGTGAAAGAGTGGGGATGGGACGAAGCGCGTCTGTCCATGCTCGACAACCGGGCCAACTGGAAAATCGATCAGGTGCGTGAAGCGCACAACGAACTGCTCGACGCGATGATGCAGAGCTACCGCAATCTGATCCGCTTTGCGCGCCGCAACAACCTCAGCGTTTCCGCCAGCCCGCAGGACATCGGGGTATTGACCCGTAAGCTGTACGCCGCGTTTGAAGCGCTGCCGGGTAAAGTCACGCTGGTTAACCCGCAGATTTCGCCTGACCTGTCAGAACCGAACCTGACCTTTATCTACGTGCCGCCGGGCCGCGCGAACCGCACCGGGTGGTATCTGTACAACCGTGCGCCAAGCATGGATTCCATCATCAGCCATCAGCCGCTGGAATATAACCGCTATCTGAACAAGCTGGTGGCCTGGGCCTGGTTTAACGGCCTGCTGACCTCGCGCACGCGCCTGTTTATCAAAGGCAACGAGGTGGTCGATCTCGCTAAGCTGCAGGAGATGGTCGCGGATGTGTCGCACCACTTCCCGCTGCGTCTGCCGGCGCCGACGCCAAAAGCGCTCTACAGCCCGTGCGAGATTCGCCATCTGGCGATCATCGTCAACCTGGAATACGACCCGACGGCGGCCTTCCGCAATCAGGTGGTCCATTTTGACTTCCGCAAGCTGGACGTCTTTAGCTTTGGCGAGCAGCAAAACTGCCTGGTGGGCAGCGTGGACCTGCTGTACCGCAACTCGTGGAACGAAGTGCGTACCCTGCACTTCAACGGCGAGCAGGCGATGATCGAAGCGCTGAAAACCATTCTTGGCAAGATGCACCAGGATGCCGCGCCGCCGGACAGCGTGGAAGTGTTCTGCTACAGCCAGCACCTGCGCGGGTTGATTCGTACCCGCGTGCAGCAGCTGGTCTCCGAGTGTATCGAGCTGCGTCTCTCCAGTACCCGTCAGGAAACCGGGCGCTTTAAAGCGCTGCGCGTCTCCGGCCAGACCTGGGGCCTGTTCTTTGAACGTCTCAACGTGTCGGTACAGAAGCTGGAAAACGCCATTGAATTCTACGGCGCGATTTCGCATAACAAGCTGCATGGCCTGTCGGTGCAGGTGGAAACCAACCACGTTAAGCTCCCGCAGGTGGTGGACGGCTTTGCCAGTGAAGGGATTATTCAGTTCTTCTTTGAAGAGTCGGGCGACGATGCCGGGTTCAACATCTACATTCTGGATGAGACCAACCGCGCCGAGGTGTATCACCATTGTGAAGGCAGTAAAGAGGAGCTGGTGCGCGACGTCAGCCGCTTCTACTCCTCTTCGCATGACCGCTTTACCTACGGCTCAAGCTTTATCAACTTTAACCTGCCGCAGTTCTACCAGATTGTGAACGTCGATGGCCGTGCGCAGGTGATCCCGTTCCGCACTCAGGCCGTCACGCCTGCCGCGCCTGCCAATCAGGACACCGCGCCGCTGTTGCAGCAGTATTTCTCCTGAGCCTTTTCGCCGGGTGGCTAATGCTTACCCGGCCTACGGTTCGAGCCGTTGTAGGCCCGGTAAGGCGCAGCCGCCACCGGGCAACAAAACTATCTGAAACTCACCGCCTCACCCGCCTGCGCGGTCGCGGCCTGTTCCAGCAGATCCCAGAACGGTACGCCGCTACGGTCGCACACCCACTCATCACCCTTCAGATCGAAGTGATAGCCGCCCTGTTTGGCCGCCAGCCACACCTGGTGAAGCGGCTCCTGGCGGTTAATAATAATTTTGCTGCCATTTTCGAAGCTCAGGGTCAGAATACCGCCGTTGATTTCACAATCGATATCGCTGTCGCCGTCCCAGTCGTCAAGACGCTCTTCGATGGTCATCCACAGGTTGTCGGCAAGGCGATGGAATTCACTGTCGTTCATGGTTTTGTTCCTGATTTTTCGTGATGCCGGCAGTATAACCCTAAATAATTCCCGTTGCAGGAAAGCGGCAAACTCTTGCTTTTGTGTCTTCTCCTGCGATGATAGAAACAGATTTGAACTTACGGGCAACTTTATAATGAAAAACGCTTTCCGAACGCTTGCCGTTCTCATCACGCTGTTTAGCCTGACTGGCTGCGGACTGAAGGGACCACTGTACTTTCCGCCTGCGGATAAAACCGCACCGCCGCCGACGAAACCGGTTAACAGCGGCATTGAGTCTTCCACGCCAGATACTAACGACCGTGGCGACAACGGCGGCCCGACTCAGGTTAATCTCTGACGACAACGTTCTGTACCCGCGCAATGGAGCAAATGATGCAGTTCTCTAAAATGCATGGCCTTGGCAACGATTTTATGGTCGTCGACGCGGTAACGCAGAATGTGTTTTTCTCCCCGGAAACTGATTCCGTCGTCTGGCGGATCCGGCAATCTGGCGTGGGGTTTCGATCAGCTGCTGGTGGTTGAGCCGCCG
>OIEO01000084.1_pt1 | contig 22721 bp, 25 predicted proteins | sample 1581851 | NCBI WGS metagenome assembly OIEO01 (sample SAMN03281010, study PRJEB24777) | human gut metagenome | isolation source: fecal sample PR157 from 1 month old male Malay infant, caesarean delivered... | reverse complement strand
GGGTGTTCATGTCGTTGATGGCGTCCCAGGCACCTTTTGCTAGCTGATGCCCGCGTTTTTCGCCCCCTGGCTAATCGAGCCCGTTTGTTCTATTTGTTTAAGCAGGGCGATACGTCGCGGATCGGCGAAAAGCTTTTGCTGAAGTCGGAGTGTGAGAAGAATTTCGGCCTGCATAACAGTGTCCTGGCAAAAAGGGTATTGTGACCCAAATGGTGCAGGGCGCAAAGGGTACCGCACAAAAGGGGATGTTTTTCTCAGTTGAAAGGGTAGAATAAGCTGTTCACAATATCTGGAGAAAACCATGTTAGAGTTGTTGAAAAGTCTGGTATTCGCCGTGATCATGGTACCAGTAGTGATGGCCATCATCCTCGGTGCCATCTACGGCCTGGGTGAAGTGTTCAACGTCTTTTCGAACATTGGTCACAGAGACCAGGCTAAAAAGCAGCATTGATTCCCCCCAAAACGCCGCTCGCCTGGCCGGTTTGCTTCTCAAGATTTTCCCGTTTTCGCCGATACTCTTTAACGCACTACGCCGGTTTACCTCTTCAGCGGTACGATTAAACGCTGGGATCTCCCTGACGTTACCGTTATATTAATGTGTATATAACGCTACTCACAGGAGTTACAGATGGCACGTACATGGGTACGCCTTTTTGCAGGGGCAACATTGACGCTTTCCCTTACCGGACACGCGCTGGCGGATGAGGGTAAAATCACGGTCTTTGCGGCGGCGTCGCTGACCAACGCGCTGCAGGATATCGCGGCGGCGTATAAAAAAGAGAAAAACGTCGAGGTGGTCTCCTCTTTTTGCCTCTTCTTCGACGCTCGCTCGCCAGATAGAAGCGGGCGCGCCGGCGGATCTGTTCATCTCGGCTGACCAGAAGTGGATGGATTACTCGGTGGAGAAGAAAGCGATTGATGCGGCAACCCGCGAAACGCTGCTGGGGAATAGCCTGGTTGTCGTGGCGCCAAAAGCCAGCGCGCAGGCTGACTTCACCATCAACAAAGAGACCCACTGGATAAGTCTGCTGAACGGCGGGCGCCTGGCGGTGGGCGATCCGGAGCACGTTCCGGCCGGGATCTACGCCAAAGAAGCGCTGCAAAAATTGGGCGCATGGGAGACATTGTCACCGAAGCTGGCCCCGGCGGAAGATGTCCGCGGCGCGCTGGCGCTGGTGGAACGCAACGAAGCCCCGCTGGGCATTGTGTATGGCTCTGATGCCATTGCCAGTAAGGGTGTGAAAGTGGTGGCAACGTTCCCGGAAGACTCCCACAAGAAAGTGGAATATCCTGTTGCGATTGTTGATGGACATAAAAATGCGACCGTGACGGCCTTCCGCGATTATCTGAAGGGGCCGGAGGCGTCCGCGATCTTTAAACGTTACGGGTTTACGACTCACTGATGATATTGACCGATCCTGAATGGCAGGCTGTTCTGCTGAGCCTTAAAGTCTCTTCCCTGGCGGTTGCGCTGAGTTTGCCCTTTGGGATCTTCTTTGCCTGGCTACTGGTTCGCCGTCGGTTTCCCGGCAAAGCGCTGCTCGACAGCGTGCTTCATCTTCCGCTCGTGTTGCCGCCCGTGGTGGTCGGTTATCTGCTGTTAATTTCCATGGGGCGACGCGGTTTTATTGGCGAAAAACTTTACGACTGGTTTGGGCTGACGTTTGCGTTTAGCTGGCGCGGTGCGGTGCTGGCGGCGGCGGTAATGTCATTCCCGCTGATGGTGAGGGCGATCCGCCTCGCGCTGGAAGGCGTGGACATGAAGCTCGAACAGGCGGCCCGTACGCTGGGTGCCGGGCGCTGGCGCGTTTTTTTGCACCATCACGCTTCCCCTGACGTTACCCGGCATTATTGTCGGGACGGTACTGGCCTTCGCCCGCTCGCTGGGCGAGTTTGGCGCGACCATCACCTTCGTCTCGAACATCCCCCGGGCGAGACGCGAACGATTCCGTCGGCCATGTATACCCTGATTCAAACGCCGGCGGAGAGGCCGCGGCGGCGCGGCTGTGTATCATTTCAATCGTATTAGCCCTGGTATCGCTGCTGGTGTCGGAATGGCTGGCGCGGCTGAGCCGCGAGCGGATGGGGAAATAAGCATGCTGGAACTGAATTTCACCCAGACGCTGGGAAACCATACCCTGACGCTTAACGAGACGCTGCCTGCAAGCGGTATCACTGCCATCTTCGGCGTCTCGGGAGCGGGAAAAACGTCGCTGATAAATGCAATCAGCGGCCTGACGCGCCCGCAGTCAGGACGGATTGTATTGAATAACCGCGTCTTAAACGACGTGGAAAACAAGGTTTATCTCACGCCGGATAAACGCCGCATTGGCTATGTTTTCCAGGACGCGCGCTTATTCCCGCACTACAGCGTGCGCGGGAACCTGCGTTACGGCATGGCAAAAAGCATGGCCGGACAGTTTGATAAGCTGGTGACGCTTTTAGGCATTGAGCCACTGCTCGACAGACTGCCCTCGTCGCTTTCCGGCGGAGAAAAACAGCGCGTGGCCATTGGCCGCGCGTTGCTGACCGCACCCGAACTGCTGCTGCTCGACGAACCGCTGGCCTCGCTGGATATTCCGCGCAAACGTGAGCTCCTGCCCTACCTGCAGCGCCTGACGCGAGAAATTAATATTCCGATGCTCTACGTCAGCCATTCGCTGGATGAGATCCTCCATCTGGCCGACAAAGTGCTGGTGCTGGAAGAGGGCAGCGTCAAGGCCTTCGGCAACCTGGAAGAGGTCTGGGGCAGCAGCGTAATGCACCCGTGGTTACCCCGGGAACAGCAGAGCAGCATTCTGAAGGTGAGCGTCCTGGAACACCATCCGCACTACGCGATGACGGCGCTGGCGCTCGGCGATCAGCACCTGTGGGTCAATAAGATCGACAAGCCGTTGCAGTCCGCGCTGCGTATTCGTATTCAGGCATCAGACGTCTCGCTGGTGCTGCAGCCGCCGCTGCAAACCAGTATTCGAAATATTCTGCGCGCCAAAGTCGCGGAGTGTTTTGATGATAACGGCCAGGTGGAAGTGAAGCTCGAGGTGGGAAGCCGGACGCTCTGGGCGCGCATCAGCCCGTGGGCCAGGGATGAGTTAGGGATCAAACCCGGCCTGTGGCTTTACGCGCAAATTAAGAGCGTCTCGATCACCGCCTGATTACAGCAGGTGGGTATAAATATACTGCGCGATGCTGTCGGTGGTGTTGTCGCCAATCACCACGTTAGCGCGCGCTTTTACCGCGTCGTCGGCATTGCCCATCGCCACGCCCGTACCGACGGCTTCCAGCATGCTGATGTCGTTGTAGTTGTCGCCGAAGGCGATCGCGTCCTGCATTGACCAGCCCTGTGATTCCACATATTGCGTCAGACGCTTGCCTTTGCTGTTGCCTTTGCGGGCAATATCCACCTGATCGTGCCAGGACCACTCGCACTCCAGCCCCAGCGTTTCCTCGACGTGCTTCGCGAAGGTATTCAGTTTGGTCGTGTCTTCATCCGTCCAGGGCGAATTTCCAGATAGCCTCAACGTCCTGGGCTGCCTGACGCAGCGAGGAAACCTGGGTAAAGACCGGACGCTGCGCTTTCAGGCAGGGACAACGCCCAGTTGCTGGTGCGCACCACGTGGCCGGTAGGGCGCTCGTAGACCATTGCGTTATCCACATACATCAGGCCGTGAATGGCGTGCTCATCCAGCAGATCAATCAGTTGCAGCGCCTGGGGAACCGGCAGCGGGTCGGAGGCTAAAACCTTTTTTGCATGATAATCATACAAATAGGTACCATTACAACAAATTGCAGGTGTATCTAACGCCAGTGCCTGATAAAAAGGGTGAATGGCTACGTGATGTCGACCCGTTACGATAAGGAGTTGATATCCCGCTTCCTGCGCGCGTTTAAGCGCTTCAAGGGAGGAGGGGAGAAGGGTTTTTTGCGGCGTCAGTAAGGTACCGTCTAAATCCAGAGCAATCACACGCGAGGTCATCTGTTTTCCCGGGTTAATATTGAATTTACGTTTTGATGGGATGGTACACCGAGAGGCGAATGCTTCAAAATTCCTGTCGACAATTCAGCATTCACCGTCAAAAGTTAATTACTTTCATGCGCAGTGAGGAGTGAATATTCATGAAACAAACCGTTTATACCGCCAGTCCTGAAAGCCAGCAGATCCACGTCTGGCGCTTAAATACCGAAGGGACACTCACGCTGGTTCAGGTTGTTGATGTGCCAGGCCAGGTACAGCCGATGGTCATCAGCCCGGATAAACGTTTCTTGTACGTGGGTGTGCGCCCGGAGTTTCGCGTGCTGGCCTATCGCATCTCTCCGGACGACGGCGCGCTGACTTACACTGCCGAAGCGCCGCTGCCGGGCAGTCCAACCCATATCTCAACCGATCGTAAAGGCAACTTTGTCTTCAGCGGCTCGTATAATGCGGGCTGCGTCAGCGTAACGCGCCTGGAAGATGGCATTCCGGTCGAAACCGTGGATGTGGTGGAAGGGCTGGAAGGCTGCCACTCGGCGAATATCTCTCCGGATAACCGCACGCTGTGGGTGCCTGCCCTGAAGCAGGATCGTATCTGCCTGTTCACCCTGAGCGACGATGGTCACCTCGTGGCGCAGAATCCAGCTGAAGTCACGACGGTAGAAGGCGCGGGCCCGCGTCATATGGTCTTCCATCCGAACCAGCAGTACGCCTATGTGGTCAACGAACTGAACAGCTCCGTGGACGTATGGGAGCTGAAAGATCCAAACGGTCAGATTGAGTGCGTGCAGACGCTGGACATGATGCCGTCTGATTTCTCCGACACCCGCTGGGCGGCGGATATTCACATTACGCCAAATGGCCGTCATCTCTATGCCTGTGACCGCACCTCCAGCCTGATCACCGTGTTTAGCGTTTCCGAAGACGGCAGCGTGCTGGCGATTGAAGGCTTCCAGCCGACGGAAACCCAGCCGCGCGGCTTCAATGTTGATCACAGCGGCAAGTATCTGATTGCCGCCGGGCAAAATCTCACCACATCGCGCTGTATGAAATTAAAGGCGAGCAGGGGCTGCTGGAAGAGAAAGGGCGCTACGCCGTAGGCCAGGGGCCGATGTGGGTGGTGGTTAACGCTCACTAAGTGGCTTAAAACAAAAAACCTCGCGAATGCGAGGTTTTTTTAATGCCCGGTGGCAGTGCGTTTACCGGGCTTACATAACCTGTAGGCCGGGTAAGGCAAAGCCGCCACCCGGCAAAAGGACAGCTTACTGCTTCGGCTCAGCAACCACTTTGCTGCCCAGACCGCGGTTGTTGTACTCCCACATGCGGTTGAAGCTAGCGTCGTTCAGGTTGCGCTGCACGTTCCCTTTATCGTCCACCGCACCGGTATTGCCGGAGAACGGACGTTTAGAGATCGCCGCATCCGCCCACGGCTTCGCCATGTTGAAGCCTTCGTTGATCACGCTGTCGCGGATCACAACCTGACCGTTGGTCGCCGCGTCCACGTCCAGGGAGCGTCCCAGCTGCGCCACGCCGTCACCGGCAGCGTTAAAGCGGCTGTTCACGGCCAGGAAGCCGAAGAAGAGGTTCGACGGGGTTGCCGGAGCAAACACGTAACCTTCCTGCTGAGTGCGTGAGTTCACCACGCGGAAATCGGTGTTATCAAATACCACCGCGCCGCGGCCGGACACCAGATCCACGTCACCTTCAACGTAGCTGTTGGTTACCAGCGTACGGGTCAGACGGTTATTCTGCAGGGTGTTCTGCACGCCGCTGTTGGTCACGAAGAAGGTGTTCTGACGACCCAGAATGTTGACGTTGTTAATCTGCACCTTATCGCCATCGCTGCGCAGCGCGACGGCCTGGTGGTTACCGGCGTCAACGCTGTCGCCCAGGGTATTCTGAATGGTCAGGTTCTGCAGCTGCAGACCGTTATTCTGGGACCAGAACACCGCAGAGCACATCACGCCAACGGTGGCGGAACGCTTGCTCTGGCAGTTATCAAACATATACCACGCCGGTTTGCCCGGCATATATTTACCGGCCGGGTTCACCAGGTGACGCCAGGTGTTGCTGTCGATTTCAGAATCGATCGCCAGGCCAATTTTTACGTCGATTGCTTTTTCGCCCAGACCGTAAAGCGTAATGCTGCCCGGTGCAGCCGGAACATACACGGTGCCTTCATATTCGCCTGGCAGGATCGCGATGTACTGGCGAGACGCGCTGTGTTTCGTGATGGCAGCATCAACCGCAGCCTGAATAGAGGTATGCGTTACGCCCTGCGCACCTGCCGGGCCAACCACGAAGTCAGGCTGTTTCGGCAGGTTAATAGAAGACGGGGTCCACGGCGCAGCGTTAGGATCCATCGACGAGAAGTAGTGCGAACGGTCGAAGTTCTTCGCTTCATCAGCGGACAAAATCGGGCGGGAGGCGGTACCGGGCGCGACCTGCTCAGAAGGGCGCTGATCCGGTGGGGTTGAACTGCATGCGGATAAGGTCACGCCAAAGGCGAGCGCTAACGCCAGACGGGAAATCCTGGAAATGTTCAAGGTGAAGCTCCTGGGTATGCAAGTCTTTACGGGATAGACGAAATAGCCTGCTTTTTTATACTAACTTGAGCGAAACGGGAAGATAAAAAGGGTAAAAGTTGCATTTTTAGCCCTGGAGCGGCGGGTAAGTGATCACAAATAAATAACATTTTCCGCAAAGTCGGTTGACAGCAGACAACAGATGAAAATAAATGTCTATACAACCCATGACAAGTGGAAAGCCCATGCAGCAGATTCATCCTGACGATGTGATATGGCGAAATGCGCGACTGGCTACGATGGCGCCGGACGTCCGTGCGCCCTATGGACTGAAAGATCACACGCCCTGGTTATACGGGGTCAAACTATCCTGGCCGTGATACCTGAATCTGACATTCCGGCCGGACACACTCACGGTGTCGATCTTCAGGATCGTCTGGTCACCCCGGGCCTGATTGATTGCCATACCCACCTGGTGTTTGGCGGCGATCGCGCGGCGGAGTGGGAGCAGCGTCTGAACGGTGTCTCTTATCAAACCATCAGCGCCCAGGGGGGCGGCATTAACGCGACCGTGACGGCGACGCGCAGCAGTTCACCCGAAACCCTGCTTAATCTGGCACAGCAGCGGCTTCAGCGTCTGATAAATGAAGGCGTCACCACGGTTGAAATCAAATCGGGATACGGCCTCAACGCCGAGGCCGAAGAGAAAATGCTGCAGGTTGCACGCCAGCTGAGCCTCAATAATCCGATCGATATCAGCCCAACGCTGCTGGCGGCCCATGCCGTTCCGTCGGAATACCGACAGGATCCGGATGCCTACCTCACGCTGGTCTGCGATCAGATATTGCCCACGCTGTGGCAAAAAGAGTTGTTTGAAGCTGTCGACGTGTTCTGTGAAAACGTCGGCTTTACCCCGTCGCAAACCGAGCGCCTCTTCAAGGCGGCGACCGCGCTCGGTATTCCGGTGAAAGGGCACGTCGAGCAGCTGTCGAATCAGGGCGGTGCGGCATTGGTCTGCCGGTATAAAGGACGCTCAGCCGATCATATCGAATATGTTGACGACGCAGGCGTTCAGGCGATGGCGCAAAGCGGCACGGTTGCGGTTCTGCTGCCCGGCGCGTTCTATTTTCTGCAGGAGCGCCAGCGTCCACCGGTTGAACAGCTCAGAAAACACGGCGTGCCAATGGCGGTCGCCACCGACTATAACCCCGGCACCAGCCCGTTTGCCAGCCTGCACCTGGCGATGAACATGGCCTGCGTCCAGTTTGGCCTGACGCCCGAGGAAGCCTGGGCTGGCGTCACGCGCCATGCCGCGCAGGCGCTGGGCCGCGGGGAAACCCACGGACAGCTGCGGGCCGGGTTTGTCGCTGATTTATCGTCTGGGATGCTCACCATCCGGTAGAGATGGTCTACGAGCCGGGACGCAATCCGCTGTATCAACGTATTTTCCGTGGGGAGGCAGTATGAGGTTATGGCGGCTCGTCGCCGAAACGGTCTGGCAGGGGCGCGACGACAGCGCCGAGGCCAGCAACGCAACGCGCATTTTCCAGACGATACGGCAGCAGGGAGCGTTCACGCCGCTGGCATCCGGCATTGCGCTGATAGGCTTTGAATGTGATGCAGGGGTAAAACGCAATCAGGGCAGGCCCGGCGCCGTGCAGGCGCCTGATGTGCTGCGTAAGGCGTTGGCAAATATGGCAAGCCATCTGGGACACGAGCGGCTGGCGGATATGGGGTCGGTTTACGTTGAAGATGACGACCTGGAAGCGGCACAGCAGGCGTTAAGCGATGCCGTGACGTCATGCCAGCGGTCCGGGATGCGCACGCTGGTCTTTGGCGGCGGACACGAAACCGCGTGGGCGCACGGTCGCGGCGTGCTGGACGCCTTTCCGAACGAGCGGGTGGTCATTATCAACCTGGATGCCCATCTCGATCTGCGCAAGGCCGACCGGGCGACGTCCGGCACGCCGTTTCGCCAGCTGGCGCACTACTGCGATGAGCGCGGGCGGGCATTTCAGTACGCCTGCTTTGGCGTGAGCCGGGCGGCGAACACGCAGGCGCTGTGGGATGAGGCTGAACACCTTAACGTCACGCTGGTGGAGGATCTCCATTTCAGGCGCGATGCGCTATCCGCGCTGGAAAAGGTGCTGGCCCAGGCCGATCGCGTCTACCTGACAATCGATCTGGACGTCCTGCCCGCCAGCGAAATGCCTGCCGTTTCCGCTCCGGCTGCGTTAGGCATACCGGCACTGGATCTCCTCCCCATCATCGAACAAATCTGCCGTAGCGGTAAGCTACAGGCCGCCGATCTGGTAGAGTTTAACCCGCAGTTCGATCGGGACGGGCTGGGCGCAAAGCTTGCCGCCCGTCTGGCCTGGCAAATTGCTCACTGGTGGGCATAACACTATTCAAGGAGTCACGATGTTTTCACGCTCACCCCTGCCGCCGTCGAGCCCTCCCGCGCCTTTCTACGAAAAGGTGAAGCAGGCGATCAGCGAAAAAATCGCCACCGGCGTCTGGCGTCCGCACGACCGCATTCCCTCGGAGGCCGATCTGGTGGCCCAGTTTGGCTTTAGCCGGATGACCATCAACCGGGCGCTGCGCGAGCTGACCGACGAAGGGCTTCTGGTGCGCCTGCAGGGCGTCGGGACGTTTGTGGCGGAGCCGAAAGGGCAGTCCGCCCTGTTTGAAATCCGCAGCATTGCGGACGAGATTGCCGCGCGTAATCATCAGCACCGCTGTGAGGTGCTGGTGCTCGAAGAGACCCAGGCCAGCGCCGAGCAGGCGGTAGAGCTGAACGTCAAAGAAGGCAGCCGGATCTTCCACTCGGTGATGGTGCATTTCGAAAACGACATTCCGGTGCAGATTGAGGATCGCTGCGTGAACGCTGAACGGATACCGGACTATCTGAACCAGGATTACACCCAGACCACGCCGCATGCCTATCTCTCGCTCGTCGCACCGCTGACGGAAGGGGAGCACATTGTGGAAGCCGTGCGCGCCACGCCGCAGGAGTGCGAACGGCTGCGCATTAAAGAGCACGACCCGTGCCTGCTGATCCGCCGTCGAACCTGGTCCTCGTCGCACATCGTGTCACATGCCCGGCTGCTTTTCCCGGGGAACCGTTACCGGCTGCAGGGCCACTTTATGTCATAAGTTTTATAAGCGTGATCGCTAACGCAATATAACAAAATTGTATCCTTTTTTGTTAAATGTGACCTTGTGTGTGCTTGTCTATACAAGTATATCTAAATGCATCATCTGTCCCGTATAGGAGCACACAATGTCGTCAGGTAAATACCGCCAGCAGGACGTCCGCGCCGCGCGCGGCACCACCCTTACCGCCAAAAGCTGGCTCACCGAAGCCCCGCTGCGCATGTTGATGAACAACCTTGATCCTGAGGTGGCGGAAAACCCCCACGAGCTGGTGGTCTACGGCGGCATTGGCCGCGCCGCGCGCAACTGGGAATGCTATGACGGCCATTGTTAAGGCACTGACCGAACTCGAACACGAACGAAACCCCTGCTGGTGCAGTCCGGCAAGCCGGTTGGCGTGTTTAAAACCCACAAAAACGCCCCGCGGGTGCTCATCGCCAACTCTAACCTCGTGCCGCACTGGGCCACCTGGGAACACTTCAACGAACTCGACGCGAAAGGGCTGGCGATGTATGGCCAGATGACCGCGGGCAGCTGGATCTACATCGGCAGTCAGGGGATCGTGCAGGGCACCTATGAGACCTTCGTGGAGGCCGGTCGCCAGCACTACAACGGCTCGCTGAAAGGCCGCTGGGTATTGACCGCCGGTCTCGGCGGGATGGGCGGCGCGCAGCCGCTGGCCGCGACGCTGGCAGGCGCCTGCTCGCTGAACATTGAATGCCAGCAGAGCCGCATCGATTTCCGTCTGCGTACCCGTTACGTCGACGAACAGGCCGAGAATCTCGATGACGCGCTGGCGCGCATCAAAAAGTACACGTCCGAAGGCAAAGCGGTGTCGATTGCCCTGTGCGGCAACGCGGCGGACATTCTTCCTGAACTCGTTGCCCGCGGCGTGCGCCCGGATATGGTCACCGACCAGACCAGCGCCCATGACCCGCTGCACGGCTACCTGCCAAAAGGCTGGTCGTGGGAAGACTATCAGCAAAAAGCGGAGACCGACCCGGAAGGCACGGTGCTTGCCGCGAAACGCGCCATGGCGGAACACGTCTCCGCGATGCTGGCCTTCAGCCAGATGGGCATTCCGACCTTTGACTACGGCAACAACATCCGCCAGATGGCGAAAGAGATGGGCGTGAGTAACGCCTTCGACTTCCCGGGCTTCGTCCCGGCCTATATCCGCCCGCTGTTCTGCCGCGGCATCGGTCCGTTCCGCTGGGTTGCCCTGTCCGGCGACCCGGAGGACATCTACAAGACCGACGCCAAAGTGAAGGAGATCGTCGCCGATGACGAACACCTGCATCGCTGGCTGGACATGGCCCGCGAGCGCATTAACTTCCAGGGCCTGCCGGCGCGTATCTGCTGGGTAGGGCTGGAGTGGCGTCAAAAACTGGGCCTCGCCTTTAACGAAATGGTGCGCAGCGGTGAAGTTTCCGCGCCGATCGTCATCGGCCGCGACCACCTGGACTCCGGCTCCGTCGCCAGCCCGAACCGCGAAACCGAAGCCATGCGCGACGGCTCGGACGCGGTCTCCGACTGGCCATTGCTGAACGCCCTGCTCAACACCGCCAGCGGCGCGACCTGGGTGTCGCTGCACCACGGCGGCGGCGTGGGAATGGGCTTCTCCCAGCATTCCGGGATGGTCATCGTCTGCGACGGTACCGATGAAGCCGCCGCGCGTATCGCCCGCGTGCTCCACAACGACCCGGCCACCGGCGTGATGCGTCACGCGGATGCGGGTTACGAGATTGCCATTGACTGTGCCAAAGAGCAGGGACTTAACCTGCCGATGATCCCTGCCACACAAGGAAAGCATGAATGAGCGCGTTAACACTCACTCCCGGCTCACTGACGCTCAAGCAGCTGCGTAACGTCTGGCGTCAGCCGGTCACCCTGTCGCTTGATGAAAGCGCCCACGCCGCCATTAACGACAGCGTGGCCTGCGTTGAAGCCATCGTTGCCGAAGGGCGCACGGCTTACGGGATTAATACCGGCTTTGGGCTGCTGGCGCAGACCCGCATCGCGACGCACGATCTGGAAAACCTGCAGCGTTCGCTGGTGCTGTCGCACGCGGCGGGCGTCGGTCAGCCGCTGGACGATGAGATTGTCCGTCTGATGATGGTGCTCAAAATCAACAGCCTGGCGCGCGGTTTCTCGGGCATTCGCCTGAGCGTCATCCAGGCGCTGATGGCGCTGGTGAATGCAGAGGTCTACCCGTGGATCCCGGCGAAGGGCTCGTCGGTGCCTCCGGCGATCTCGCGCCGCTGGCGCACATGTCGCTGCTGCTGCTGGGCGAAGGCAAAGCGCGCTGGCAGGGCGAGTGGCTGCCTGCGAAAGAGGCGCTGAAAAAAGCCGGGTTAAACCCGATCACCCTGGCGGCGAAAGAAGGGCTGGCGTTGCTGAACGGTACCCAGGCATCGACCGCTTTCGCGCTGCGCGGCCTGTTTGAAGCGGAAGATCTGTTTGCCTCGGCGGTGGTGTGCGGTGCGCTGACCACCGAAGCGGTGCTGGGCTCGCGTCGCCCGTTCGATGCCCGCATCCACGAGGTGCGCGGTCAGCGCGGGCAGATTGATGCCGCCGCGATGTACCGTCACGTGCTTACCGACACCAGCGAGATCGCGGAGTCACACCACAACTGTGAGAAGGTGCAGGATCCGTATTCCCTGCGCTGCCAGCCGCAGGTGATGGGGGCGTGTCTGACGCAGCTGCGCCAGGCGGCGGAGGTGCTGCTGGTGGAGGCCAACGCGGTGTCCGATAACCCGCTGGTGTTCGCCCAGGAAAACGAGGTGGTCTCCGGGGGCAACTTCCACGCCGAGCCTGTGGCAATGGCGGCGGATAATATCGCGCTGGCGATTGCCGAAGTCGGCGCGTTGTCCGAGCGCCGCATCGCGCTGATGATGGATAAACACATGTCCCAGCTGCCACCGTTCCTGGTGCGTAACGGCGGGGTCAACTCGGGCTTTATGATTGCTCAGGTAACGGCCGCAGCGCTGGCAAGCGAGAACAAGGCGCTGTCGCACCCGCACAGCGTGGACAGCCTGCCAACCTCGGCCAATCAGGAAGATCACGTTTCGATGGCACCGGCTGCCGGGCGTCGTCTCTGGGAAATGGCCTCCAACACCCGCGGCGTGCTGGCGTTGGAATGGCTGGCGGCAAGTCAGGGTATCGATCTGCGTGAAGGGCTTAAATCCAGCCCGCTGCTGGAGCAGGCGCGTCATGCGCTGCGCGAGCACGTTACGCATTACGATGATGACCGCTTCTTTGCCCCGGATATTGATAAGGCGATGCAGCTTCTGGAAGAAGGGCGGCTGGTGGGGCTGTTACCTTCGGTGCTGTGAATTTTTTTGCCCGGTGGCGCTGCGCTTACCGGGCCTACGAGTGCGAAATCCAGGCCGGGTAAGGCGTAGCCGCCACCCGGCATTTTTTTACGAATACATCGCCGTAATCGACGCGCTCCCCAGGGAATGGAAATGCACGTTAAACCCGACCATCGCGCCGCTCGCGCCTTCATCGACCTCAATTCTCTCCACGTCCAGCGCGTGCACCGTGAAGATATAGCGGTGAGTTTCCCCTTTTGGCGGCGCCGCGCCGCCGTAGCCCGCTTTACCGAAGTCAGTACGCGTCTGAATGGCACCTTCAGGCAGGGCAACCAGGTCTGAACCGAAACCCTGCGGCAGCACGCGCGTGTCGGCAGGCAGGTTCGCCACGATCCAGTGCCACCATCCGGAACCGGTTGGCGCATCCGGGTCATAGCAGGTCACGACAAAGCTTTTGGTGCCTGCCGGAACCTCGTCCCACGCCAGGTGCGGGGAGATGTTATCGCCCTGATACCCCATGCCGTTGAAAACGTGCCGTTCCGGCAGCTTTTCGCCGTCGCGCAGATCTTTACTGATGATTTTCATACGGTTTACCCTCGTTGATCGCTCGTTCAGCAAGTGTAATGCATTGGGTTAAATCGTGAAATGCGCGGGAATGTTAACGGCTGTTACAACCGCGTCGGTTAATTTTCGAAGCTGCTCTGGCGTGATGCTGTACGGCGGCATCAGATAGATAAGCTTGCCGAAAGGCCGGACCCACACGCCCTGGTCCACGAAGAAGCGCTGCAGCGCCGCCATATTCACCGGATGGGTGGTTTCAATCACCCCGATGGCGCCCAGCACGCGCACGTCCGCCACGAAATTCGCGCCCGAGGCGGCGCTCAGCTCCGATTTCAGCTGCGCTTCTATCGCCGCAACCTGCGTCTGCCACTCGCCGCTCTCCAGAATCGCAAGGCTTTCACTCGCCACGGCGCAGGCCAGCGGGTTACCCATAAACGTCGGGCCGTGCATAAAGCAGCCGGCTTCACCGTCGCTGATGGTGTCGGCCACCTGGCGGGTCGTGAGCGTGGCGGAGAGCGTCATGGTGCCGCCGGTCAACGCTTTACCGAGGCACAGAATATCCGGCGCAATGCCCGCATGTTCGCAGGCAAACAGCTTGCCGGTGCGGCCAAAGCCGGTGGCAATCTCATCGGCAATCAGCAGAATGCCCTCGCGGTCGCACATCCTGCGAATACGCCTCAGCCATTCCGGGTGGTACATCCGCATCCCGCCCGCGCCCTGCACGATCGGCTCAAGAATGACGGCGGCGATCTCATGGCGATGCGCCGCCATCAGCCGCGCGAAGCCGACCATGTCCATCTCGTTCCACTCGCCGTCGAAGCGGCTCTGAGGCGCCGGGGCGAACAGGTTTTCCGGCAGATACCCCTTCCACAGGCTGTGCATGGAGTTGTCCGGATCGCACACCGACATCGCTCCGAAGGTATCCCCGTGATAGCCGTTGCGGAAGGTGAGGAAACGCTGGCGCGCTTCGCCTTTGGCCTGCCAGTACTGCAGCGCCATTTTCATCGCCACTTCCACCGCCACGGAGCCGGAATCCGCCAGGAACACGCACTCCAGCGAGTCAGGCGTCATCGCCACCAGACGGCGGCATAAATCCACCGCGGGCTGATGGGTGATCCCGCCAAACATCACGTGCGACATCTGGTCAATCTGCGTCTTCATCGCCGCGTTCAGGCGCGGGTGGTTGTACCCGTGAATGGCCGCCCACCAGGAGGACATCCCGTCAACGAGCCGCTCGCCGCTGGCGAGGTGCAGCTCGCAGCCGTGGGCGGAGGCCACCGGATAGACGGGAAGGGGGCGGGTGGTGGAGGTGTAAGGGTGCCAGATATGCTGCTTGTCGAAGGCGAGATCGTCCTGGGTCATAATCGACTTGTAAACCATTTTGAAAAGTTTTAGGTTTACGAGTATAAACCGAACCGAAAATTAACAAAACCCTTTGGAGAAGCCCGATGGCTCACCACGCACGCTGGACGATGTCGCAAGTTACTGAATTATTCAACAAACCTTTCCTTGAGCTGATGTTCGAAGCCCAACAGGTGCATCGCCAGCACTTCGATCCCCGCCATGTTCAGGTCAGCACGCTGCTGTCGATCAAGACCGGCGCGTGCCCCGAAGACTGCAAATACTGCCCGCAGAGCGCGCGCTACAAAACCGGTCTGGAGTCAGAGCGCCTGATGGAGGTCGAGCAGGTCCTCGACTCCGCGCGCAAGGCCAAAAACGCCGGTTCAACCCGCTTCTGCATGGGCGCGGCGTGGAAGAACCCGCACGATCGCGACATGCCGTACCTGGAGCAGATGGTGAAGGGCGTGAAGGAGATGGGCCTCGAAGCCTGCATGACCCTCGGCACGCTCAACGAGGAGCAGGCGCAGCGCCTCTCGGCGGCGGGGCTGGATTACTACAACCACAACCTCGACACCTCGCCGGAATTTTACGGCAACATCATCACCACGCGTACCTACCAGGAGCGTCTGGATACGCTGGATAAGGTGCGTGACGCGGGGATCAAGGTCTGCTCCGGCGGCATCGTGGGCTTAGGCGAGACGGTGAAAGACCGCGCGGGCCTCCTGCAGCAGCTGGCGAACCTGCCGACCCCGCCGGAAAGCGTGCCGATCAACATGCTGGTGAAGGTTAAGGGCACGCCGCTGGCGGATAACGAGGACGTGGATGCGTTTGATTTTATCCGCACCATCGCGGTGGCACGCATCATGATGCCGACCTCGTACGTTCGCCTCTCTGCGGGCCGCGAGCAGATGAACGAGCAGACCCAGGCGATGTGCTTTATGGCCGGCGCCAACTCCATCTTCTACGGCTGCAAGCTGCTGACCACGCCGAACCCGGAAGAGGACAAAGACGTCCAGCTGTTCCGCAAGCTGGGGCTGAACCCGCACCAGACCGAGGTGCTGACGGGCGATAACGAGCAACAGCAGCAGCTGGAGCAGCAGATTTTCAACGCCGACACCGACCAGTTCTACAACGCGGCAGCCGTATGACCTGGCAGGCACGGATCAACTCTGCGCTCGACGAGCGTCGGGCGGCAGAGGCATTTCGCGTTCGCAGGGTGGTGGAAAACGGCGCGGGCCGTTTTCTTACCCGTGAAGGCCAGCAGTTCTGCAATTTCTCCAGCAACGACTATCTCGGGCTGAGCCAGCATCCGGCCATTATCCGCGCCTGGCAGCAGGGCGCGGAGCGGTTTGGCGTGGGCAGCGGCGGATCGGGACACGTCAGCGGATACACCACGGCGCATCAGGCGCTGGAAGAGGCGCTTGCCGACTGGCTGGGCTACCCGCGCGCGCTGCTGTTTATCTCTGGGTTTGCCGCCAACCAGGCGGTCATCACGGCCCTGATGGGCAAGGACGATCGCATTGTCGCCGACCGCCTGAGCCACGCCTCCCTGCTGGAGGCGGCAAATTTAAGCCCGGCGCAGCTGCGGCGTTTTGCCCATAACGATGCGGGGCAGCTTGCTGCGCTGCTGGATAAACCCTGCGACGGACAACAGCTGGCGGTCACGGAAGGGGTGTTCAGCATGGACGGCGACAGCGCGCCGCTTGCCGCGCTGCACGAGGCCGCAAAGCGGCAAAACGCCTGGCTGCTGGTGGACGATGCCCACGGCACTGGCGTGATGGGCGACGAAGGGCGCGGGAGCGCGTATCAGCAAAACGTGAAGCCGGAGCTGCTGATTGTCACCTTCGGCAAAGGCTTTGGCGTCAGCGGCGCCGCCGTGCTGTGCAGCGAACCCGTCGCCGACTATCTGCTGCAGTTTGCCCGCCACCTGATTTACAGCACCAGCATGCCTCCGGCGCAGGCCGTAGCGCTGTCAGCGTCGCTGGCGGTGATACGCAGCGCAGAAGGAGATGAGCGTCGCCAGCGGCTGGCAGAGCATATTGCGCGCTTCCGTCAGGGACTCGCGGCGCTGCCTTTTCCACAGTCCCGATTCGCAGAGCGCTATCCAGCCGGTGATTGTCGGTGAAAATGCCCGCGCGCTGGCACTGGCACAGGCGCTGCGCCAGCGGGCATGTGGGTCACGGCCATCCGCCCGCCCACCGTCCCACCGGGCACGGCGCGGCTGCGCTTAACCCTGACGGCGGCGCATGAAGCACAGGATATTGAGACGTTGCTGGAGGCGCTCCATGATGCCGGTGAATAAGCAGGCCATCGCGGCGGCATTCGGCCGCGCCGCGCAGAGCTATTCGCAGCATGATGAGCTGCAGCGTCTGAGCGCGCAGGGGCTTCTGGCCGCCCTTGGCGAGACCTCGTTTGCGCAAGTGCTGGACGCCGGCTGTGGTCCCGGCAGCAACAGCCGCTACTGGCGCGGGGCGGGAAGCCAGGTGACGGCTATCGATCTCTCAGCCCGGATGCTGGAAGAGGCACGCCAGCGGCAGGCGGCAGATCGTTATCTGCTGGCCGATATCGAGGCGATCCCGCTGGCGGACGCGCAGTTCGATCTGGTCTGGAGCCATCTGGCGGTTCAGTGGTGCAGTAGCCTGCCGCAGGCCCTGCGCGAGCTTTATCGCGTGGCGCGGCCGGGCGGGAAGGTGGCCTTTACCACCCTGCTGGAAAGTTCGCTGCCGGAGCTGAATCAGGCCTGGCGGGCAGTCGATGAACAGCCGCACGCTAACCGGTTTTTATCGCATGAGCAGGTGACGCAGGCGCTGGCAGGCTGGCGCTATCGCAGCACGGTGCAGACCATCACGCTCAATTTTAGCGATGCGTTCAGCGCCATGCGTTCGCTGAAGGGCATCGGCGCCACGCACCTGCATACCGGACGCGAGAAAAAACCGCTTACCCGGGGTCAGCTGCAGCGCCTTGAGCTGGCCTGGCCGCAGCAGCGGGGGCATTTCCCGCTCTCCTATCAACTTTTTCATGGGGTTATCGAACGTGACTGAACGTTATTTTGTCACCGGCACGGACACAGAAGTGGGCAAAACGGTTGCCAGCACGGCATTGCTGCAGGCGGCACGGCTGCTCGGGAAAAACACCGCCGGGTATAAGCCCGTGGCGTCCGGCAGCGAGATGACGGCGGAAGGGTTACGCAACACCGACGCGCTGGCGCTCCAGCGTAACAGCACGCGTGAACTCGCCTATTCTGCAGTGAATCCGTACACCTTTGCCGAACCGACCTCGCCGCACATTGTCAGCGCCGATGAAGGCCGTCCGATTGATTTCGCCGTGCTGTCTGCCGGACTGCGGACGCTGGAAAATCAGGCCGACTGGGTGCTGGTGGAAGGGGCCGGCGGCTGGTTTACGCCGCTTTCAGACACGCAGACGTTTGCTGACTGGGTGCAGGCCGAGCAGCTTCCGGTCATTCTTGTCGTCGGCGTCAAGCTGGGCTGCATCAATCACGCCATGTTGACCGCACAGGCCGTCCAGCAGGCCGGGCTGCGTCTTGCGGGCTGGATAGCCAACGACGTGGTTGCGCCGGGTAAACGCCATCAGGCGTATCTGGCGACGCTCAGGCGCGTCCTGCCCGCGCCGTGCCTCGGGGAGCTCCCCTGGCTGGCTGACGGCGCGGAAAATGCCGAAACCGGACGTTATCTCGATCTCAGCGTTTTGCTTCCCGCGACATCCAGTGAGCGATAAGCTCGTCATCCAGTTCGTTAACGTGGCCCTGCGCCACGTTACGCCCGCGATAGAGCAGACAGAAACGGTCCGCCACCCGGCGGATAAACGACAGCTGCTGCTCCGCTAACAGCACCGTCATCCCTAACTCCCGGTTTAAGCGCCCCAGCAGCTGCACCAGCTTCTGGGCAACGCTGTGCCCCGCGCCGTGCAGCGGTTCATCCAGGATCAGCAGGTGAGGGCGGTTCACCAGCGCATTAGCCAGCGCCAGCTGATACTGGTCGTCCGGAGAGAGCGTGTTGGCGCGGGTTCGTCGCAAGGCATAGAGCGCCGGGAACAGGTCGTAAACGTCATTTTTCGCCTCCGGGTTCGGTTTCCCCGTCGCCCGCATGGCGATATGCAGGTTCTCCTCAATCGTGAGCTGGGAGAAGATCCGCCTGTCCTGCGAGACATAGCCTATCCCCGGCCCGGAACGCTGTTCTGGCGGCGGGTTGAGCAAATCGCGCGGCGGCGCGCCCGCCTCATACCAGATGATGCTGCCGCTTTCGACGGGCACTTTCCCGGCGATGCAATTCATGAGGGTGGTTTTTCCCATCCCCGGCAGGCCAACGACGCCTGTACACATCCCTTGCGGAAAATCTAAATCCACATTCCATAGCGTATGTTGACTTCCGTAAAACTGATTCACTGCACGCAGGCTCAACATCTTTCTCTCCTTAAAAATGTGTGTAGGTGTGGCTCGTTGTTAAACTGCAAAACCCCTGCCATAAAGCGGAAAGTGATTAAAAAAGCGTCTTTTTTAGGAATAAGTCACAGAAGCGCGGGGGATAAAAAGGGGGATTGCACATCGACGGTGCCGACGGTGGTGAGTTGTGGTGCAGAGCCAGAAATGATGGAAATGTGAGCAAGATCTCGTCAGTTGGTTATGAATGACGCGACTGTTAATCAGCAAAAAAAGAGCTATAAAAATTTTTTTGCTGCCGCCTCGTGGGAAAATCCGGGAATTTGCAGAGCGCCAGTCTGTATGGGCTGGAAGCAGTTATCCACTATTCCTGTGGATAACCATGTGTATTAGAGTTAGAAAACACGCGATAAGCGAGAGAAGACGCGGCTTACGCCCAAATTGACGCGAAACGCGGCTTTAGAAAATATCGTTATTTTTAATTGGTTAGATAAAATCAATTCCCGTCATGAAAGTGTCACCCGTTGCCATAAAACTATCATTACCTGGCTTGACAAATGTTAAAAAAGAAAAGTTCTGGGATAACCTGACCTGACTGGTGTTTTATGTTGCCACTGTCCAAATTTTGGCCGCTATCGCGCTAATCATTCAGGCGCTATGCTAAATATCCTGACATGCCACTGGTTTTTCATCCAGTGTTTTTTACTGGCATTCCTGGCAACAAGGAGTAAAATTATTCACCTGCCGCTTATAACGTCATCAGGTTGTCGCCCATGAGTAAACCGTTCAAATTGAATTCTGCTTTCCGTCCGTCTGGCGATCAGCCTGAAGCGATCCGTCGTCTGGAAGAGGGGCTGGAAGATGGGCTGGCGCACCAGACGCTGCTCGGGGTTACCGGCTCGGGTAAAACCTTTACCATTGCCAACGTGATTGCGGATCTCCAGCGCCCTACGATGGTGCTGGCGCCCAACAAAACCCTGGCGGCGCAGCTTTACGGCGAGATGAAAGAGTTCTTCCCGGAAAACGCCGTTGAGTATTTCGTCTCCTACTACGATTACTACCAGCCAGAAGCCTATGTGCCGAGCTCTGATACCTTCATCGAGAAAGATGCGTCGGTGAACGAGCACATTGAGCAGATGCGACTGTCGGCCACTAAGGCGCTGCTGGAGCGTCGCGATGTGGTTGTGGTGGCCTCTGTTTCGGCGATTTACGGCCTGGGCGATCCGGATCTCTATCTCAAGATGATGCTGCACCTGACGCAAGGGATGATCATCGACCAGCGCGCGATTTTGCGCCGCCTGGCGGAGCTGCAGTACACCCGCAACGACCAGGCCTTCCAGCGTGGTACGTTCCGCGTGCGCGGCGAAGTGATCGACATCTTCCCGGCGGAATCGGACGATATGGCGCTGCGCGTTGAGCTGTTTGACGAGGAGGTCGAACGCCTGTCGCTCTTCGACCCGCTGACAGGACACGTTGAGTCGGTGATCCAGCGCTTCACCATCTACCCGAAAACGCACTACGTGACGCCGCGCGAGCGTATCGTGCAGGCGATGGAAGAGATCAAAGTGGAGCTGGCCGAGCGCCGCAAAGTGCTGCTGGCGAACAATAAGCTGCTGGAAGAGCAGCGCCTCAGCCAGCGTACTCAGTTCGACCTGGAGATGATGAACGAGCTGGGCTACTGCTCCGGCATCGAAAACTACTCCCGCTTCCTCTCCGGGCGCGGGCCGGGCGAGCCGCCGCCGACGCTGTTTGATTACCTGCCAGCAGACGGTTTGCTGGTGATCGACGAATCCCACGTCACGATCCCGCAGATCGGCGGAATGTACCGCGGCGACCGGGCGCGTAAAGAAACGCTGGTGGAGTACGGATTCCGCCTGCCGTCAGCGCTGGATAACCGTCCGATGAAGTTTGAAGAGTTTGAGGCGCTGGCGCCGCAAACCATCTACGTCTCTGCCACGCCGGGCAACTACGAGCTGGAAAAATCGGGCGATGAGGTGGTTGACCAGGTAGTGCGTCCGACCGGGCTGCTGGACCCGATTATCGAGGTGCGTCCGGTGGCGACGCAGGTAGACGACCTGCTCTCTGAGATCCGCGCCCGTTCCGCCATTAACGAGCGCGTGCTGGTGACCACGCTCACCAAGCGTATGGCGGAAGACCTGACCGAGTATCTCGAAGAGCACGGCGAGAAGGTGCGTTATCTGCACTCGGATATCGATACCGTGGAGCGCATGGAGATTATCCGCGACCTGCGTCTGGGCGAGTTTGACGTGCTGGTGGGGATTAACCTGCTGCGGGAAGGTCTGGATATGCCGGAAGTCTCGCTGGTGGCGATTCTGGACGCGGATAAAGAGGGCTTCCTGCGTTCCGAGCGTTCGCTGATTCAGACCATCGGCCGCGCCGCGCGTAACGTCAACGGTAAAGGCGATTCTGTACGGTGACAAAATTACCCCGTCGATGGCGAAAGCGATCGGTGAGACGGAGCGCCGCCGCGAGAAGCAGCAGCGCTACAACGAAGAGCACGGCATTATCCCGCAGGGGCTGAACAAGAAGGTGGTGGATATTCTGGCGCTGGGCCAGAACATTGCCAAAACCAAAGCGAAAGGCCGCGGCAAGGCGCGTTCAGTGGTGGAAGAAGATACCGTCGTGCTGACGCCGAAGGCGCTGCAGCAGAAGATCCACGAGCTGGAAGGGCAGATGATGCAGCACGCGCAGAACCTGGAGTTCGAAGAGGCGGCGCAGATCCGCGACCAGCTTCATCAGCTGCGGGATCTGTTTATCGCGGCATCGTGAGTTTTTTGCCCGGTGGCGCTGCGCTTACCGGGCCTACAGGTTTAGCGTCTTTTGTCACCCCGGTAAGCGCAGCGCCACCGGGGTTTTTGTTAACCCAACGCCTGAATCGCTTTCTCCAGCGCCTCGCGCAGCAGGTGGCGGTCGTGACGATATTTAATATCGCTGGCTTCCAGCGGCTCCTGCACCACCACGCGATCGCCAATCCCTGTCACATCCACTTTTTGGCCCAACCACGACACCGTCGATAAATTTTCTTACCGACGTACTGCTCCATCAGGTCGAGCTTGTCCGCCAGCGACAGGCTCGCCGCAGCCGGACTCAGCTCACGCCCTAAATTGCCGATGTAGACCATCGGCGCCGGGGTGCGGCGCAGCGCCTGCGCCAGCTCTTTCACCAGCAGGATCGGCATCAGGCTGGTGTAAAAGCTGCCCGGGCCGATCAGAATTAAATCCGCATCGCCAATTGCTTCTACGGCTTCACGCGTCGCCGGCACGCTCGGGTAAGTCATCAGCTCTTTGGGCGGCAGTAGAAGCTGGTCAATGTTCACTTCGCCGTATACTTCATGCCCTTCGGCGTCGATGGCCATCAAATCGACCGGTTGTTCAGACATCGGGATCAGAAATGCGTCCACTTTGAGCAGGTTACGGATCAGATTGATGGCTTCA
>OIEO01000083.1_pt1 | contig 22872 bp, 36 predicted proteins | sample 1581851 | NCBI WGS metagenome assembly OIEO01 (sample SAMN03281010, study PRJEB24777) | human gut metagenome | isolation source: fecal sample PR157 from 1 month old male Malay infant, caesarean delivered... | reverse complement strand
CGGTAAGCTGGAAACAGACGTGTCGGACGCCATGACCCAGGGCGGGCTGACGCTGAACGCCGAGAGCCGCGCCATTGAAGCCAAAGAGGTGCTGATGAAGCGCAAAATCACCGCCGCACCGGTGGTGGATGACACCGGCAGACTGTGCGGTGCCATTAACCTGCAGGATTTCTATCAGGCCGGGATTATCTAACCCTTCAGCCCGAGACGCTTCGCCAGCCGGTGCAGGTTGGCGACGTCCATCTCCAGCGCTCGGGCGCACGCCGCCCAGTTGCGGTTATTCTGATCCAGCGCGCGGATAATCATCTGACGCTGAAACGCCTCTGTCGCGTCACGCAGGTTTTCGCTCGTTATCTCCGGAGCTGCATGGGCAATCGTCGGTGCGGTTTCATCATGCTGCGCAAAATTGCCGGGCATGTATAACCACTTCATCACCCGAACGCGTCGCTCGCGCCAGCACCACCGCGCGGTGAATCGCATGCTCCAGCTCGCGCACGTTGCCCGGCCAGCCGTAGCTCAGCAGATGCGATCTCGCCCCCGGGCTTAACACCACGCGGGAAAGCCCCATCCTGAGACGGCACTGTTCGCAGAAATAGCCCGCCAGCAGCACCACGTCGTCCCCGCGCTCGCGCAGCGGCGGCACGGTAAGCGGGAACACGCTCAGGCGGTGGAACAGGTCGGCGCGGAACTGCCCGGCCAGCACCGCTTCACGCAGGTCGCGGTTCGTCGCCGCCAGCACGCGAACGTCCACTCTGTGACTGCGGTCATCCCCCACGCGCTGGATATCGCCGTACTGCAATACGCGCAGAAGTTTGGCCTGGAGCGACAGAGAGAGCTCACCTATTTCATCCAGAAACAGCGTGCCGTTATCGGCCATTTCGAACTTGCCGCTGCGGTTGCTGATGGCGCCGGTAAACGCCCCTTTGACGTGGCCAAACAATTCGCTTTCCGCCACGCTTTCCGGCAGCGCGGCGCAGTTGAGGTACACCAGCGGATTGACCGCGCGCGGCGACGCTTCGTGAATCGACTTCGCTACCAGCTCCTTGCCGGTGCCGGTCTCCCCGAAGATCAGCACGTTCAAATCGGACGCAGCAACAATCTCAATCTCTTTTTTGAGCTGCGCCATGCCCGGCGAGAGGCCAATCATCTCCGTGTGCGTCACCTGCTCAAACGCCGCCGGGCTGCCGGGAGAAATATTCTGACTCTCCAGCTGTTCAATCAGCAGCGCATTGTTCAGCGCCCGGCGGCAGGCGGCATCAGGCGAAGCTCCTCATCGCTGAAGGTATCGAACTGGTCCGGCGACAGGCCGTCGAGGGTCAGCGCCCCAATCAGATTCTGCCCGGCAAACAGCGGCAGGCCGATACAGGCGTGCACCTTCAGGCTCTCCTGGCCTGGAATCAGCCCGTCGTACGGGTCGGGCAGATCGCTGTCCGCCGGGAAACGCACCACGTCACCCGCGCGGGCGATAGTTTCCAGACGCGGATGGCCTTCAAGGGTAAAGCGCCGCCCGAGCACGTCCTTCGCCAGGCCGTCGATGGCCAGCGGAATAAACTGCCGTCCTTCGTAGCGCAGCAGCGCCGAGGCGTCGCACGCCAGCACGTGGCGCAGCGTGGAGATCAGCCGCTGGAAGCGGTCCTGATGACCAATACCGGTTTGCAGTTCAATGGCGATTTTCGCCAGCACGTCTACGGAAAAGCTCATCTCTGCCTCGCTGTCATTTTGACAGTGCATGTTGTCATAGTGACACTGTTTTTAATAGTCATAATGACTACCCATTTCGGATTATCAAAGTATTAACCTATAAAAATCAATATCTTAAAAGTTGGCACGCGGCTTGATATAAGCAAACCATCCTATTTGAAAAACGCGATATTACGCTGAGGTTTGCTATGTCTATTCTGGTTAAAAATAACATTCATTGGGTGGTCAACGTGACTGGGAAGTGCGTGATTTCCACGGTACCGAATATAAAACGCTGCGCGGCAGCAGCTACAACAGCTATCTCATTCGTGAAGGTAAAAATGTGCTGATCGATACCGTCGATCACAAGTTCAGCCGCGAGTTCGTGCAGAACCTGCGCGGCGAAATCGATCTGAACGCCATCGACTACATCATCATCAACCACGCGGAGGAGGATCACGCCGGGGCCCTGACCGAGCTGATGTCGTATATTCCGGACACCCCGATCTACTGCACCACCAACCGCCATCGACTCGATCAACGGCCACCACCACCATCCGGAGTGGAACTTCCACACCGTGAAAACGGGCGACGCGCTGGATATCGGCAACGGCAAGCAGCTGATCTTCGTGGAAACGCCGATGCTGCACTGGCCGGACAGCATGATGACCTACATGACCGGCGACGCGGTGCTGTTCAGCAACGACGCCTTCGGCCAGCACTACTGCGACGAACGCCTGTTCAATGACGAAGTGGATCAGACCGAGCTGTTCGAGCAGTGCCAGCGCTACTACGCCAATATCCTGACTCCGTTCAGCCGTCTGGTGACGCCTAAAATCACCGAGATCCTCGGCTTTAACCTGCCGGTGGAGATGATTGCCACCTCCCACGGCGTGGTGTGGCGTGAAAACCCCACCCAGATCGTGGAGCTGTACCTGAAGTGGGCGGCGGATTATCAGGAAGATCGCATCACGATCTTCTACGACACCATGTCCAACAACACCCGCATGATGGCGGACGCCATTGCCCAGGGCATCAACGAAGTGGACCCGAACGTGGCGGTGAAAATCTTCAACGTGGCGCGCAGCGATAAAAACGAGATCCTCACCAACGTTTTCCGCTCGAAAGGCGTGCTGGTGGGCACCTCCACCATGAACAACGTGATGATGCCGAAGATTGCCGGTCTGGTCGAAGAGATGACCGGCCTGCGTTTTCGCAACAAGCGCGCCAGCGCCTTTGGCTCACACGGCTGGAGCGGCGGCGCGGTCGACCGCCTTTCCACCCGTTTACAGGATGCAGGGTTTGAGATGTCGATGAGCCTGAAAGCGAAATGGCGGCCGGATATCGACGCCCTGGAAATCTGCCGCCAGCACGGCCGCGACATTGCCCGTCAGTGGGCGCTCGCACCGCTGCCGGAAAACCGCCCCCGCCGCGGCGGTTGCGCCGGAAGCCGTAGCTGAAGCCGCCGCTGCCGACCTCGGTCCTTGCATGCAGTGCAGCGTGTGCCAGTGGATTTACGACCCGGAACGGGGCGAGCCGCTGCAGGATGTCGCTCCGGGCACGCCGTGGAGCGAGGTGCCGGACAGCTTCCTCTGCCCGGAATGTTCCCTCGGGAAAGACGTTTTTGATGAACTGGCAACGGAGGCAAAATGAGCCACGGTATCGTCATTATCGGCTCGGGCTTTGCCGCCCGCCAGCTGGTGAAAATATCCGCAAGCAGGACGCTAACGTGCCGCTGACGCTGATCGCCGCCGACAGCATGGACGAGTACAACAAGCCTGATTTAAGCCACGTCATTAGCCAGAACCAGCGCGCAGACGATCTCACCCGCCAGACGGCGGGGGCGTTCGCAGAACAGTTTAACCTGCGTCTGTTTCCGGTACACCTGGGTCACCGATATCGACGCCAACGTCCGTCTGGTGAAAGCGAAAGATAAAACCCTGGCAGTACGACCAAGCTAGTGCTGGCCACGGGTGCCTCTGCGTTTGTGCCGCCGGTTGAGGGCCGCGAGCTGATGGTCACGCTCAACAGCCAGCAGGCGTATCAGGCCAGCGAAACGGAGCTTCGCGACGCCACGCGGGTGATGATTGTCGGCGGCGGGCTGATCGGTACCGAGCTGGCGATGGACTTCTGCCGGGCAGGTAAATCCGTCACCCTGGTCGACCACGCGGCGAGCATTCTGTCAGCGCTGATGCCCGCGGAAGTGAGCAGCCGCTTACAGCATCGTCTGACCGACATGGGCGTCCATCTGCTGCTGAAATCGCAGCTGCAGAGCCTGAGCAAAACCGGCAGCGGCCTACGTGCAACGCTCGACCGCAGCCGCAGCGTGGAGGTGGATGTGGTGATTGCGGCGACGGGGTTGCGCCCGGAAACGGCGCTGGCGCACCGCGCAGGCGCCGAAATCAACCGCGGCGTGAAGGTTAACAGCTACCTGCAAACCACCCAGCCGGACATGTATGCCCTGGGCGACTGCGCGGAAATTAACGGCCAGGTGCTGCCGTTCCTGCAACCGATTCAGTTAAGCGCCATGTGCCTGGCGAAAAACCTGCTCGGCGGCAACGCCCCGGTGAAATTACCCGCCATGCTGGTCAAAGTGAAAACGCCGGAATTACCGCTGCATCTCGCAGGCGAAACGCAGCGTCAGGATCTGGACTGGCAGATTGCCCTTTCGCCGCAGGGCATGGTGGCGCGCGGCACCGATACCGACGGTCAGATGCGCGCCTTTGTCGTCAGTGAGGACAGAATGAAGGAGGCCTTCGCCCTGCTGAAATCGCTCCCTGCTTAACCCTCGTATTGCCGGGTGGCGCTCCGCTTACCCGGCCTACATGCAGACCCGTGCAAGCGTAGCGCCACCGGACTGGGTCGTTCAGGAACGTACCACCAGCGCGTCGTAGCCGCGCCAGCGGTAATTCGCCATGGAGATCAGCCAGCAGGCGACAAACAGACCCACGACGACAAACCCGGCGTTGCCCAGATTGTCGTTTACCGCGCCAATCAGATCCCAGAGGCCGCCGCTGAGGGCAAATTTATCCATCAGCAGACCCAGCGCTTCCAGCCCGCCGATAAACAGCGCCACCACCACAGAAGTGCCGGTGATGGTCATGTTGTAGTAAAGCTTGCGCTGCGGTTTGTTAAACGCCCAGCCGTAGGCACCCACCATCAGTAGGTTGTCGAGGGTATCCACCAGCGCCATGCCGCTGGCGAAGAGTGCCGGGAAGATCATGATTGACCACACCGACATTCCGCTGGACGCGCTGGCGGCAGAGATCCCCAGCACGCCGATCTCGGTGGCCGTATCAAAGCCGAGACCGAACAGGAAACCGACCAGGTACATCTGCCAGCTTTTATTGACGAGGCGGAAGGTCTTGCCGAACAGCCAGTTCATCACCCCGCCCTGAGCCGGTAGCGTGATGTCGTCCTGCACCGGCCTGCCGCGTTTTAGCGCCTGAAAACTGCGCCAGACGCCGCGCAGGATCACCATATTCACCAACGCCATCGCCAGCAGGAAGGTCGCGGAAACCGGCGGTGCCAATCAGGCTGCCGGTTTCGTGGAACCACGCCATGTTCTTCTGAAACGCCGTGGCGGTAGCGGCGATGGCAATGGAAGCCAACACCCACGATGCTGGAGTGGCCCCAGCGAGAACCACGCCCCCACGCCGGACGGGCGTTTGCCCTGCTGCATCATCTTACGCGTCACGGTATCTATGGCTGCAATGTGGTCAGCGTCCACCGCATGACGCAGTCCGTAGCACCACGCCAGCAGGCTTGCCGCCATCAGCGCCGTGCTGCCGCTAAAGGTGTGCCATGCCCATCCCCAGGCCAGCAGGTTTGCCATTACCAGAGCCAGCAGCAGAAGCGCGGCGCGAGGTTCATTGCGTAACAGTCGTAACATTTTTAGTCCTTTGTAAACATGACCGGGCAGCGGCGACCACCGCCTGCCCGAAGGAGATCGCTCCGTCACCTGCGGGCAGGCGCGAAGGAAAAAGAAGCGTAAAGTCAGAAAGATAATGACGCAGACGCGCGCGCAGCAGACGGTTGTGCAATACCCCGCCGCTGAGGCAGATTGTCGACAGCGACAGGCGCCGGGCGTGAAACGCGGCGAGCTCCGCCAGCCCTTTTGCCAGCGCGTCGTGAAACGCCCAGGCGCGCGCGCAGGGCTCCGCCTGCCAGCTCAGCCACAGCTGCCAGAAATGCGCGAGGTTATCCGCGTCCAGCGTCACCGGATGGTCGACACCCGCGCACTGCGATGCCAGGGCTTCCAGCCGGCAGGCGGCTTCACCTTCCCAGGATTGGGTTTCGATACCCAGCGCGCAGGCGACTGCATCAAACAGGCGACCGCAGGACGAGGCCCGCGGCGCGTTGAGGCCACGCTGGATCGCCGTCGCCAGCAGCGGCCAGTTCTGGCGCTGTACCGCGTGGGTTTCCGGGTACTGCTGCCAGTCAGGCACAAACGCCAGGCAGTGGGCGAGCAGATTGCGCCACGGCTGCCGCGCCGCCAGATCGCCACCCGGCAGCGCAACGGCAGGCAGGCCACCCAGATGCGCGTATTCGAGATAGCTGACCCGCAGGCACTCTCCACCCCACAGCGCGCCGTTTTCCCCCATGCCGATCCCGTCCAGCGTCAGGGCGATAACGTCTCCGCCCTCGCGCGGCCAGCCGTTTTCGGCCAGGCACGCCGCGGCGTGAGCGTGATGGTGGTATACCTCTTCAAGGGGCAACGCCTGCGCCTGCGCCCACTGACGAGCGCGATACCCCGGATGGGCATCACACACCACGCGCACCGGCTGGAAGGCGTAAATGTCCTGCATCACCGACAGCGCGGAACGCCACTGCGCTTCCACCCCCTCGTCACCGAGATCGCCAAAATGCTGGCTCAGCACCGCCTGATTCCCACGCACCAGGCAGAAGGTGTTTTTCATCTCCGCCCCGGTGCACAGCATGGCGGGGATATTGTCGAACCCGGCAGGCAGCGTGATGGCATCGGGCACAAAGACCGCGCGCGCGACGCAGCATCGCACCGTCCCGATCCATCACCGAATCGATCCATCCGCTGCAGGATATCGCGGTTATGCAGCAGGAAGCCGTCCGCGATGCCGCTGAGCTCATCCAGCGCCTGGCGGTTGGTGACGGCAGGCGGTCTGCCGCTGAGGTTGCCGGAGGTCATCACCAGCGGGCGCTGACAGTCCATCATCAGAAGATGCTGCAGCGGGTTCGCAGGAAGCATGATGCCCACGGAATCCAGACCGGGCGCGATACCTTCCGGGAGCGCGGGCAGCCAGGCTTTTGGCGTGAGCACAATGGGTGCGGCGGGTGAGCGCAGCAGTGCCTGAACCGTCTCCGGCAGGTCATCCGCATGCGGGATCATTACCGCCAGCGGCTTCGACGGGCGCTGCTTGCGTGACCGAAGCGTCGCAACCGCCTGCGGGTTACGCGCATCGCAGACGAGGTGAAAGCCGCCCAGCCCTTTAACCGCAACAATACCGCCGCTTTTCAGCATCGCTACCGCCGCGCGCAGCGCAGCCTCGCGCTCAGCGGTCATGTCGCCCGCACGCCACGCCAGCGCGGGTCCGCAGTCCGGGCAGGCGACCGGCTGGGCGTGAAAACGGCGGTCGGCAGGATTACGGTACTCTGCTTCACACGGCCCGCAGAGCGGGAACGGCGCCATTGCCGTGGCCGGACGGTCATAGGGCATCGCGCGGATAATGGTAAACCGCGGCCCGCAGTGGGTGCAGTTGATAAACGGATAGCGATAGCGGCGTTCGCGTGGGTCGCACATCTCAGCCAGACACGCCGGGCAGGTCGCGGCATCGGGGACAATCTGGGTGTCCATCGTCCCGCCTGCGCTGTGGCGGATGGTAAAGTCCTCCGGCACGTGCGCCCAGGTAAACGGCTGCGTTTCCACGCGATCAATGCGTGCCAGCGGCGGGCAGTCCTGATGCAGCCTCGCGGTAAAGGCCCCCCCATTACCCGCGAGGCGCACCAGCACGCCCTCTCCGTCATTGCAGACGTCACCGGTCAGCTGAAGCGCCTGCGCCAGCTGCCAGACGAAGGGACGAAACCCCACGCCCTGCACCTTGCCGCGCACCCGCAGCTGAACGCCGTTGCTGCTCATACGGCTCAGAACAGCAGTGATGACGAGGTGTCGAACGCCGCGCGACGGCGCTTTTCGGCGCTCATCTGCTCAAGCTTGTCGCGATCCACGCAGACCAGCGCGTGCGTCGGGCAGGCTTCCATACAGGCCGGGCCGGCCTCACGGTGGTAGCACAGGTCGCACTTGTTGGCTTCGGCTTTCTCCGCCCGCACGCTCAGCCCAATGCCGCTGTTGCGCACCACCGGACGGACCACCACCTCCATCGCGCCATACGGGCAGGCAACCACGCAGGTTTTGCAGCCAATGCAGCGCTCCTGCATCACGTGCACAAAGCCTTTCTCGCGTTTAATCGCCCCGTTCGGGCAGACGTTCGCGCACGGTGCGTCTTCGCACTGGCGACAGATGGCGGCGGTAGAAATATTCACGCCTTTGATGACGTGGATGCGCGGCAGGAAGGTGTCAGGGGTGAGCGACGCGCAGTCCTGCTCCGCCTGATGGGAAACCACGCACGCCACTTCACAGGTACGGCAACCAATACACTTACTGGCATCGGCCATAATAAAACGGTTCATCTGCTTCTCCAGCATTACAGTTATGCGCGGAGATATTCATAAACCGTGCCAATAATTAAAGCATTGATTTTATGGGACTTTTAAAATCACAGCGGCGCTGTCATCGTCACTTATGACGATGACAGCTGTCGACATCAGCGGTGTGGGCCGTCAATAACCGAGTCGCGCAGGACAAGCTCGCCGGAGAAGGTTTGCTGATATTTAAACTCGCCGCCGTCGAGCATGAAGATCAGGCGGCTGATGGTCTCCTGAATCATCTCCGTTACCGGAATGCGTACGCTGGAGAGCGACGGCACGATGTAGGGCGCGATGGCCACATCGTCGAAACCGATCACCGACACCGCGTCCGGCGTGGCCACGCCGCTGTCGTGCAGCTGCTTCAGGGCACCGATGGCCATATCGTCATTGCTCGCCACCAGCGCCGTAAAGCGCTCACCGCGCGCAAGCAGGTCGGACACCGCCGCCGCGCCGCTGGCGGGGTTCCACTTCCCCTGCGCGATCAGCCCCTCGCGCAGCGGAATACCATGCTGCGCCAGCGCGTCCTTGTAGCCGGAGAGACGCTCGACCCCGGTGGGGGAATCCATCGAGCCGGTGATAAAGGCGATCTCCCGATGCCCTTTCGCAATCAGCTGTGACACCGCGTCCTGGCTGGAGGCTTTATGATCGGACCAGACGCTGTGGCTGCTGTTTTTCCGCAGGCGGCGGTTGAGCACCATAATGGGCTGCTCGCACTTCTCGACGATCGCATCCATCTCATCCACGCTCAGAAAACGCGGATAGATGATCACCGCGTCGCAGCGCATATCCAGCAGATACTGGATCGCCTCGCGCTCCTCATCGGCGCTGTGCTTGCCGTCCGCGAGGATCAGCTGTCGCCCTTTCTCTTCGGTCATGCGCGCGGCGTGAAACAGCAGTTCGCTAAAGTAGACGCCGTGATAAAGGGTGTTCGTCACCACCAGGCCCAGCGTCTGGGTGCGTTTGGTCGCCAGGTTGCGCGCCAGCAAATTTGGGCGATAGCCGCTCTCTTCAATGGCCTGAAACACCCGGTCTTTGGTCTCCTGGCTGACGTAGCCATTACCCGACAGCACCCGGGACACCGTCGCTTTCGAAACGCCTGCCCGCTTCGCCACTTCCAGCATCGTGGTCATGTTTTTTTTCCATCCGAAACTCATGCGGGCAGTGTACTGCACTGCAGAAAAATTGTCGCAGCGGCGACATCACGCTTTCGGCACCTCATTGCGACATTCATCACGAAACGAAAAAATGGTCAAAAAGCGATCTTGTTTCATTCATAAAAACTCATGATGATTATGTGGAACCGGTTTCCTACATTTCACACAACGATAACAGGATCACATCCGATGGCCAAAAAATTTACGCTGCGCTGGCGAACGACGTTATCAGCGCGCTGGGCGGCAAAGAGAACATCGTCGCCGTCACCCACTGCATGACGCGACTGCGTTTCGTTCTGAAAGACGAAACCCTCACCGACGCCGCGCGCCTGAAAAGCATCAGCGGCGTGCTCGGCGTGGTGCGTAACGACAACCAGTGCCAGGTGATTATTGGCAATACCGTCTCTCAGGCGTACCGCGAGGTGGTAAGCCTGCTGCCCGCTGACCTGCAGCCCGCGGTGCCGGAAGGCCCGCAAAAGCTGACGTTACGCCGCATTGGCGCCGGGATCCTCGACGCGCTGATCGGCACCATGTCCCCGCTGATCCCGGCGATCATCGGCGGCTCGATGGTCAAGCTGCTGGCGATGATCCTCGAGATGACCGGCGTGCTGCCCAAAGGCGCACCGACGCTCACCATTTTGACCGTCATCGGCGACGGCGCGTTCTTCTTCCTGCCGCTGATGGTGGCGGCCTCGGCGGCGGTGAAATTCAAAACCAACATGTCGCTGGCGATAGCCATTGCGGGCGTGCTGGTGCACCCGAGCTTTATCGAGCTGATGGCGAAAGCCGCGCAGGGCGAGCACGTTGAGTTCGCCTTTATCCCGGTGACGGCGGTGAAATACACCTACACCGTCATCCCCGCGCTGGTGATGACCTGGTGCCTGTCGTACATCGAACGCTGGGTGGATCGCATCACCCCGGCGGTGACGAAAAACTTCCTCAAGCCGATGCTGATCGTGCTGATTGCCGCCCCGCTCGCCATCGTGCTGATTGGCCCGCTGGGGATCTGGATCGGTAGCGCCATCTCCGCGCTGGTCTACACCATTCACGGCTACCTGGGCTGGCTCTCCGTGGCGATCATGGGCGCATTGTGGCCGCTGCTGGTGATGACCGGGATGCACCGCGTCTTTACGCCGACCATCATTCAGACCATTGCCGAAACGGGCAAGGAAGGGATGGTGATGCCGTCGGAAATTGGCGCCAACCTGTCGCTCGGCGGTTCGTCGCTGGCGGTGGCGTGGAAAACCAAAAACCCGGAGCTGCGCCAGACGGCGCTGGCGGCGGCGGCCTCCGCCATCATGGCGGGGATCTCTGAACCGGCCCTGTACGGCGTCGCGATCCGTCTGAAACGCCCGCTGATTGCCAGCCTGATCAGCGGCTTTATCTGCGGCGCGGTGGCGGGCATAGCCGGTCTTGCCAGCCATTCGATGGCGGCACCGGGGCTGTTCACCAGCGTGCAGTTCTTCGACCCGGGCAACCCGATGACCATCGTCTGGGTGTTTGGCGTGATGGGTCTGGCAGTGGTGCTGTCGTTTATTCTGACTTTGATACTGGGCTTTGAGGATATTCCGGTCGAAGACGAGGCTGAAAAAGCGCGCGCCCTGCAGACCGCACCGGTACAGAACAACGCAGCAAAAGCATAAATTGAAAGCGAGGTAAGAATGTCTGTTTTTCCACAAGGATTTTTATGGGGCGGCGCGCTTGCCGCCAACCAGAGCGAAGGGGCTTACCGTGAAGGCGGCAAAGGGCTGACGACGGTCGATATGATCCCCCACGGCGCGAATCGCCTGGCAGTGAAGCTCGGTAAGGAAAAGCGTTTCTCGCTGCGTGACGACGAGTTCTACCCGAGCCACGAGGCGATTGATTTTTACCATCGCTATAAAGAGGATATCGCCCTGATGGCGGAGATGGGCTTTACGTTGTTCCGCACCTCGATCGCCTGGAGCCGCCTCTATCCGAACGGCGACGAGCCGCTGCCGAACAAAGAAGGCATTGCCTTTTACCGCGCGGTGTTCGAGGAGTGCAAAAATGTACAACATCGAGCCGCTGGTGACCCTCTGCCACTTTGACGTGCCGATGCACCTGGTGACGGAGTACGGCTCCTGGCGCAACCGCAAGATGGTCGATTTCTTCGCCCGCTACGCCCGCACCTGCTTCGAGGAGTTTAACGGGTTGGTGAAATACTGGCTGACCTTCAACGAAATCAACATCATGCTGCACAGCCCGTTTTCCGGCGCGGGACTGGTGTTTGAGGAAGGCGAAAACGAAGACCAGGTGAAATACCAGGCCGCGCACCACGAGCTGGTGGCGAGCGCGCTGGCGACCAAATTGCCCACGAGGTAAACCCGGAAAACCAGGTGGGCTGCATGCTGGCGGGCGGTAACTTCTACCCCCTACTCCTGCAAGCCGGAACGACGTGTGGATGGCGCTGGAGAAAGACCGCGAGAACCTGTTCTTTATCGACGTGCAGGCGCGCGGCCGCTATCCGGCCTATTCTGCCCGCGTGTTCCGCGAGAAAGGCGTGGTAATTGTGAAAGACCCGGGCGATGACGAACTGCTGAAAAAGTACCGTCGATTTTGTCTCGTTTAGCTACTACGCCTCGCGCTGCGCCTCGGCGGACATGAACGCGGGCAACACCAGCGCGGCGAACATCGTGAAGTCCCTGCGCAACCCGCACATCCAGGTAAGCGAATGGGGCTGGGGCATCGACCCGCTCGGGCTGCGCATCACCATGAACATGATGTACGACCGCTACCAGAAGCCGCTGTTCCTGGTGGAAAACGGCCTCGGCGCGAAGGACGTCATCGATGAAAACGGCGAGATCAACGACGACTACCGCATCAGCTACCTGCGCGAGCATATCCGCGCAATGGGCGACGCGATTGAGGACGGCGTGCCGCTGATGGGCTACACCACCTGGGGCTGCATTGACCTGGTCTCGGCCTCGACGGGGGAGATGAGCAAGCGCTACGGGTTTGTGTACGTCGACCGCGACGACGCCGGGAACGGCACGCTGGAGCGCAAACGCAAGAAATCGTTCGGATGGTATAAGAAGGTGATTGCGAGTAACGGGGCGGATCTCGAGTAGCCTGTTTTGCCGGGTGGCGGCTTCGCCTTACCCGGCCTACAAAACCGTAGGCCCGGTAAGCGTAGCGCCACCGGGCGCTGCTCAGAGCTGAGAAAACCCTCCGTTCCCAACCCATCCGGCAAGCCGTGAATACACCACGTCCACCGCCTCTTTCACCGGCGGCGTCATCGGGTAATAAAACCCGACAATATCCGGCTGAATGCCCAAAAACAGCACCTCGCCCACGTCACCTTTGATCTGATCCACGAGGTAGTTCAGCGGCATATTGTGGGTGGTCATCATAAACATCTCGGCGATGTCGTCCGGGTCAATCAGGCGGATCTCGCCGGGGTTGAGCCCCATATCGGTGGCATCGACGATTAACAGCCTGTCCGGGCGCAGCTCGCGGATGGCCACCACGTCGTTTTCCGGCGCGCTGCCGCCGTCAATCACCACCCAGTCGCCCTGCGGGTTGGCGGCACACATCTCTGCGAGCAGCGGACCCGCGCCGTCATCGCCCATCATGCTGTTGCCGACACACAGTAAAACGTCAGTCACGTAATCTCCTCACCATCAGGTAGATGGCGCTCTCCTGATGAATATCATGCAGCATGCCGAGCAGCGTTTTGCTCCACGCCTGCTGCTCCGGGGTTTGTCTGCCGAGCGCCGCGTCAAAGGCGTTGGCGAGCATGGCAATGTGGTTCACATCGATCACGATCTCACCGTACTTCGGCACGCCTTCCATTTTGCGCCGCGCCGTACTGCCCTCCTCCAGCGTGGCAATCCACGCCAGGTATTCCGGCCACGGACAGCTCAGCGCGGCCTCCAGGCAGTCAATCACCCCGAGGTGATGCCCAATCGCCAGGCTGTAATAGACCACCTGCTGCGCCGCATCCGGCGTGGCATCGTTCTCATCAATAAACTTACGGCTCAGCTGGCTGAACACCACCGTTTCACTCATCGGATACGCGCCTCGTCGACGATGCTGTTCAGGTTCGCCACAATCTCATTGAGGCGCGGATCGTTTTCCGCCTCCAGCCAGCGTGCGACCTGGTGGTCACCCTGGCTCAGCAGGCGCAGATAGTCGTCGGCAATCTGGCGCCCGTAGCGGTACCCCGCCAGCCTGCGCGCCGTGCGGTCAACCTTCACCCGCAGCGGCTGCACCATGTCCGGGTGCAGAATGGCGGCCGGCTGGTTGTCGAGTTCGCCCGGCTCGCGGGCGTGGATTTTCTGCTCCAGCAGGCCGAGCGCCATCGCAAAGCCGTACAGCGTGGCGGCGGGCGTCGGCGGGCAGCCCGGAATGTAGACGTCCACCGGCACGATTTTGTCGGTGCCGCCCCAGACGCAGTAGAGGTCATGGAAGATGCCGCCGCTGTTGCCGCAGGCGCCGTACGAGATGCAGATTTTCGGGTCCGGCGCGGACTGCCAGGCGCGCAGCGCGGGCGAGCGCATTGCGCGGGTGACGGCCCCGGTGAACAGCAGGATGTCCGCATGACGCGGGGACGGCACCACTTTGATGCCGAAGCGCTCGGCGTCAAACAGCGGCGACAGCGTAGCGAAGATCTCAATCTCGCAGCCGTTGCAGCCGCCGCAGTTCCACGCGGTAGATCGTAGGCCGAGCGTTTGATTTTTTTCAGCAGCGAGGCCTTCATGCTGGCGATGGATTCATCCACCGTCATCGGCACCGGAATGCCGTTCGCGTCGCGCGGGCCCAGTAGGTTTTCCATCAGCTGGCCTCTCTCATGTGGCGGGTGATATCAATGCGGTCGGACGGCAGCAGGCACTTCTGTCGCTTGCACGCCGGGCAGGTTTCGAAGCTTTCGCGGTGGTGTTCCGCGCGCGCGTCGCCGTTGTGCTGCAGCAGCGCGATGGCGTAATCGATCTCTTTTTCGCACGGCGAACGGGCGCTGGCAGACCCGCAGTGGCACAGGTCAAAGCGCGACTGCTGCAGGAAATCCTCTTTCTTCCACACCGCCAGCTCGTACTCCTGAGACAGGCGAATGGCGACCGTCGGGCAGACCTCCTCACAGCGGCCGCAGAAGATGCAGCGTCCAAGGTTAAACTGCCAGGCCAGCTCGCCGGTTTTGAGATCCGTTTCCACCGTCAGGGCATTCGACGGACAGGCGTTGAGGCAGGCCGCGCAGCCGATGCACTGCTGCGGGTTGTGCTCCGGCTTGCCGCGAAAGTTTTTGTCGACCGGCATCGGCTCCAGCGGATAGCGGCTGGTCTGCGTGCCGGTTTTGATCACTTTTTTTGATAAAGGTAAACATGACGAATCCTTATTTCAGCGGCGAGTTCTTACGCTCGATGCTGTAGCGCTCAAGCTCTTTGTACGGCACCACCTGGCTTTTCTTCTTGCGCACGTCCACGACGGTCATGCGGTCGGTGCAGGAGTAGCACGGGTCGAGGCTGCCGATGATCAGCGGCGCGTCGGAGACCGTGTTGCCGCGCAGCATATAGCGCAGGGTCGGCCAGTTGGCGTAGGTCGCCGCACGGCAGCGCCAGCGGTACAGCTTCTGGTTGTCGCCGGTCATGCTCCAGTGGATGTCAGTCCCCGCGCGGCGCTTCGGCAAAGCCGAGGGCAAAGCGGTTTGGAATGTAGGTGAAGCCTTCCACCATCAGCGGGCCGCCCGGCAGGTTGTCCAGACCAAAGTCGATCATGTTCAGCGCGGTGAACACCTCGTTGATGCGCACCTTCAGGCGGGAAATGACGTCGCAGCCCTGCTCGCTGTGCACGGTCATCGGCAGCAGGCCATAGCCGACGAACGGGTGATCGGCGCGGGTGTCGCGGGCGTGGCCGCTGGCGCGCACCATCGGGCCGACGTTGCTGAAGTCGCGGGCAATCTCCGGGTCAAGACGGCCAATGCCGACGGTGCGCTGCTCGATGTTGGGCGTGCTGAGCAGCATATCCACCAGCTCCTGCACGTCCCGGCGCATCTGCTGCGCCAGCTGGCGGGTCTGGATCATGTCGTTTTTTCAGCAGGTCGCGGCGGATCCCGCCGATCAGGTTCAGACCGTAGGTTTTGCGCGCCCCCGGTGAGGATCTCCGCCATCTTCATCGACGCTTCGCGCACGCGGAAGAACTGCATAAACCCGGAGTCAAAGCCGACGAAGTGGCAGGCCAGGCCGAGGTTCAGCAGGTGCGAGTGCAGGCGCTCACCTCCAGCAGGATGGCGCGGATCATCTGCGCGCGTTCCGGCACCACGATCCCCGATGCCGTTCTCTACCGAGGTGGTGTAGGCGGTGCTGTGGGCGAAGCCGCAGATGCCGCACACGCGGTCAGAGAGGAACGTGACTTCGTTGTAGCCCATGCGGGTTTCCGCCAGCTTTTCCATGCCGCGGTGGACGTAGAACAGGCGGTAGTCGGCGTCGATAATGTTTTCGCCGTCAACGAACAGGCGGAAGTGGCCCGGCTCGTCAGAGGTGACGTGCAGCGGGCCGATCGGCACCACGTTATTCTTCTTGCTGCCCAGCTCGTTGATGAACTCGTAGGTTTCGCTGTCGGTAGTCGGCGCCGGGCGCTGGCGGTAGTCCATGCTGTCTTTGCGCAGCGGATAGAGTTCGTCCGGCCAGTCGTCCGGCAGCACCAGACGGCGCTCGTCCGGCAGGCCAACCGGCACCAGGCCATACATGTCGCGCACTTCGCGCTCGCCCCAGACGGCGGCGGGCACGCGCGGCGTGACGGACGGGTATTCCGGTTTATTCGGGTCGACCTCGACGCGCACGGTGATCCAGCACTTCTCGCCCTGCTCCATCGACATCACGTAGTACACCGCGTAACTGCCGCACAGCTGGCGCTCGTCGTTACCGAACAGCACCGACAGCCAGCCGCCCTGCTGGTAGTAGAGAAACTCCACCACTTCCGGCAGATAGTTCACCTTAATGGTGACGGTGATCTGGTCTTTGGTTTGCCAGGACTCCTCCAGCACCACGCTCGGGAAAGCCTGATGCAACGCGGCGAGATACTGCTGACCTTTCTTTTCTTCAGACATAAATACTCTCTTTAATCACGCCGCCAGCAAGGAGACGAACGCTAAAATGCAAAACCAAACCCGGCCCAGGTGATGCGGGACGTTTCCACAAAACGCAGGCGCGCCATGCTGTTTTCGAACAGGGCAATCACCAGCACGCCGACCAGCAGCTTGAGGGCGGCAACCACGACGGCCAGCAGCAGTCCACCCGCGGAGAAGTGCGTCATCTGCCCCCACGGGAAGAAGACGCCAACAAACATCTGCAGCACCACCAGCTGTTTCAGGCTGATGCCCCACTTCAGCACCGCAAAGCCGTAGCCGCTGTATTCGGTGAGCGGCCCTTCCTGCAGCTCCTGCTCGGCTTCAGCCAGATCGAACGGCAGCTTGCCCATCTCGATAAACGTGGCGAACGCGCAGGCGCACAGCGCCAGCACCAGCGGAAGGGAGCGGGCAACTGGCCAGTGGTAAACGGTGTCGGTGATAAAGCTGATGTGCGTGGAACCCGCAGCCTGCGCGGCGACCCACAGCCCCAGCAGCAGGATCGGCTCAACCAGCACGCCGAGCATCGCCTCGCGGCTGGCACCGATGCCGGTAAAACGGGCTACCGGTGTCCAGGCCCGCAATCGCAAAGAGAAGCGGGCGATGGCGAAGAGGTGATAGGGTAATCAGATCGCCAAGCACGGGCAGGGGCGAAGCCACCGTCACCACCGGCAGCGCGGTGGCGACGGTGAGCATCACGCCCACCATCACAAACGGCGTCAGGCGGAAGACCCAGCCTGCGGCATCCGGGGCCACGCTCTGGCGAGAAAGCAGCTTGAAGAGATCGCGGTACTCCTGCAGTACGCCAGGCCCACGACGGTTGTGCATCCGGGCGCGCGCCACGCGCGTGATGCCCGACAGCAGCGGCGCGGCGGCGAACAGCACCAGCGCCTGAAGAATTGCCAGTAACAGACTCATGTCAGGCTCCTCGTGAAATCACAATCACTACCAGCACCGCCAGCTCGATCAACGCCAGACGGCGGAACAGCGCGGGCGCGGCAGCGTTCTGCCAGCCGGGTACCCAGCCCACCGGGTTCAGCCAGTGGCGCAGCTTCAGCACGGCGGCGAAGTTCTCTTTCACCGGCATAGCAAAACCGTGGGCGGTGATGACCATCGACTGTTCGTGTTCATAACCGCAGGCCCACGCGGCACCGCGCGAGCGGGAGGTGAGCCGGTCGCGTTTGAAGAACAGCATCAGCACGAACGGCAGCAGCGGCGCGGCAATCAGCAGCAGTGCAATCATCGGCTGGGAAACGACGGTGTGCGCCGTCTCAAGCGGCAGCGGAATGGCGTGACCCAGCAGCGGCAGCAGCCACGGCGCGGCAACCCCGCCCGCGATGCAGCACAGCGCCAGCGCGACCACGCTTACGCCCATCAGTACCGGTGCGCAGCAGGCGTTCTCAGCCTCACGCGTACGCGGCGCGCCAAGGAAGGTCACGCCATAGACTTTCGCCATGCACATCACGGCCAGCGCCCCGGTAATCGCCAGCCCGACCGCCAGCAGCGGCCCCAGCAGGCGGGCGATAAACGCCTCGCTCTGACCGAGGGCGAAGAAGGACTGATAGATCACCCACTCCCCGGCAAAGCCGTTCAGCGGCGGCAGCGCGGCCATCGCCATCAGCCCGACCAGCATCGCCAGCGAAATCACCGGCATTTTTTTGCCAATCCCACCGAGCTTTTCGATATCCCGATGGCCGGTGCGGAACCAGACGCTGCCCGCCCCGAGGAACAGGGTGCTTTTAAACAGGCTGTGGTTGATCAGGTGATACAAACCGCCGATAAAGCCGGCGGCAATCAGCGCCGGTTGATTAAGCGCCAGCCCGGTCACCCCCGCGCCCATGCCGAGCAGCATGATGCCGATATTCTCCAGCGTGTGGTACGCCAGAAGCGCTGGATATTGTGCTCCATCAGCGCGTACAGGCCGCCGATGAAGGCGGTGATCATGCCCGCAATCAGCAGCACCACGCCCCACCACAGCGGCGGCTGGCCGCCGGTCAGCGTCATCGCCAGAATCCCGACAGACCGACCTTCATCACCACCACAGAAAACAGCGCGGCAGCGGGCGCGGAGGCATTCGCATGCGCCTGCGGCACCCAGCCGTGCAGCGGAATAATCCCGGCCAGCAGGCCAAAGCCGATCACGCCCAGCAGCCAGACGTCATTGCCCAGCGGATGCCCGTTAAGCGCAGCGAACTCCAGCGTGCCGAAACGCTGCCACACCCGCCAGCAGGCCAGCGCCAGCAGCAGCGTCCCGAGGCGTCCCAGCGCAAACCACACTTTCCCGGAGGCGCTGCAGCCGGTCAGGAACACGCCGCAGAGCGCCATGATCTCCGCCATCACCACCAGCGCGCCGAGGTTGCTGGCGATCACGGTGCAGACCGCCGTCGCCATCAGCAGGTTCACCAGCAGGCCGTTGGCTTTGGCGTGCGGATGGCGGTGCCAGTCGATATTGAACAGGCTGATAAACAGCCCGCACAGGCCAAAGGTCACCAGCCAGATGGCGTTCAGCGGCGTAATCGCAACGGTGTGGCGAATCAGCGGCATCACGGCCTCTGCGGACTGCCCGCCGAGCAGGACAACCCCACCCGCCGCCAGCGTCATCAGGCTGCCGACCGCCCCGCCGATCCCGGCGATCCAGCCGCTCAGGGTTTTATGGAATGACAGAAGCCACGCCAGCACGGCGGCGGCGGCAAAGTACGCCACGGCGCTGGTAATCATCGTAATCGCGTTCATTTCACCCCCTCGTTGAGCGCCTGCAGAAGCGAAAGATCGCCGACGTCGGTATTAATGGTCAGCTCGCGCTTGCGCTTGCTAGTGCGGGCGATGTCGCGAATGTTCACCAGAATCAGCGCTTTGGTTGGACAGGTGCGCACGCAGGCCGGGCCCTGTTCATCGAAGCTGCACAGGTCGCACTTCACCGCCACGGCGCGGATGCCGGGCACCCAGTCCAGCAGCGTGCTGACGCGTGCAGGCGCCGGAGGCGCGGGCGGGGCTTTAGGCGAGTTGGCATTGGCCGGAATATGCAGCGGGCGGCTGCCGGAGAATTCAATCGCGCCGAACGGGCAGGCAATGCCGCACAGCTTGCAGCTTACGCACAGGCTTTCGTTCAGCTGGACTGCGCCATCCACGCGGGTGATGGCGTTCACAGGACAGACACCCGCGCAGGGGGCATCTTCACAGTGATGGCAGAGCTGCGGGGCAGACTCTTTTTCATTACGCATGACGTGCAGGCGCGGCATGGACTGTAGCCCATGCAGGCGATGCGTTTCCGAACACGCCGCCTCACAGGTTCGACAGCCAATACAGACCGTCGAGTCAGCAATTACAAAACGGTTCACCGGGTTATCCTCTGGTGATAGTCATTTTTGACGAAAAACTGTCTTGTCGACACTTCTCGACACACTGGGGGTCAGGCCACGTTCGCTGAGGTATTTCCGTCCATCAGCTGCTTCAGGTTGACCGGGAGATCGTGTTCAACGGCGGTGTACAGGCCGTTATAAACCGGGGCGATTTTTTCCAGATAGTGCTCCAGTACCTGCTGGCGATCGCGGTTGCTGACGTGGCCGTCCACCATGCCGTCAGCCATCAGCTGCGCCTTTGCAATACACTGTTTTTCACCGTCTTTTGTCTCGAGGTGGTACTCGATGGTGTGGCTATTGAAGTTATCCGCCAGGGTGACGTTGATGATGAAATGGCCGAAGAGGACAAAGCGCATATCCCCCTGCGCCGCGCAGCTCATCGCGTGGTGAAGACGCGCTTTCGACAAGGTAATGCCCTGAACCAGCGAGTTGCAGTAAAGGTGCCACTGGTCCTGTAACTGTTGATGACGCTGCGCGATGTATTCCGCTTTTTCGCTGATTTCCCAAATAGTCATAGAAGGTATCCGTTTAATGGAGATAGCGGCTGTTAAGCAGATTCCATGCCAGTTTTTATGTTTATGATTTTCAATGGATTTAATTAAAAATTCGCTGTCAACATCGCGGTGTCGACGTGTCATTTCGACAGCGGTGACATCGACACGCCTTAACAAAAATCAAGCTGGCACTGTTATTGCATTACCGGGGCAATTCATTGAGGAGGCGTCATGCACGAAATTACCCTCTGCCAGCGGGCTCTGGAACTTATCGAACAGCAGGCAGTGCAAAACCACGCGAAGCGCGTCACCGGCGTCTGGCTGAAGGTCGGAGCGTTTTCCTGCGTCGAGACCAGCGCCCTGACCTTCTGTTTTGAGCTGGTCTGCCGCGGCACGCTGGCGGAAGGCTGCGAACTGCATATTGAGGAGCAGCAGGCGGAGTGCTGGTGCGAGCAGTGTCAGCAGTACGTCACCCTGCTCTCATCGAAGGTACAGCGCTGTCCGCAGTGTCAGAGCGGCGGTCTGCACATCGTGGCGGATGACGGCATGCAGATCCAACGCCTCGAAATCGAGAAGGAGTAAAGTATGTGTAGTACCTGCGGTTGCGCCGAAGGCAACCTGTATATAGAAGGGGATGAGCACCGTCCCCACTCCGCGTTTCGCTCCGCGCCCTTTTCCCCTGCCCCGCGCCCTGCGGCAGCCCTGACCGGCATTACCTTTGCGCCGCAGCGTTCCGACGCGGGCGACCTGCATTACGGCCACGGCGAAGCGGGTACCCACGCGCCGGGCATGAGCCAGCGCCAGATGCTGGACGTGGAAATCAACGTGCTGGACAAAAATAACCAGATCGCCGCCCGCAACCGCGCCCGCTTTGCCGTCCGCACACAGCTGGTGCTGAACCTGGTCTCCAGCCCCGGTTCCGGTAAAACCACGCTGCTGACCGAAACGCTCAAACGCCTCAACGGGCGCGTCTCCTGCGCGGTGATCGAGGGCGACCAGCAAACGGTAAACGACGCGGCGCGCATCCGCGAAACCGGCACCCCGGCAATTCAGGTTAACACCGGCAAAGGCTGCCACCTGGATGCGCAGATGATTGCCGACGCCGCCCCGCGCCTGCCGCTGGCGGATAACGGCATCCTGTTTATTGAAAACGTCGGCAACCTGGTCTGCCCGGCGAGCTTCGATCTGGGTGAACGACACAAGGTGGCGGTGCTTTCGGTGACCGAGGGCGAAGACAAGCCGCTGAAATACCCCCACATGTTCGCCGCGGCATCCCTGATGCTGCTGAACAAAGTCGACCTGCTGCCGTACCTGAATTTCGACGTGGATAAGTGCCTGGCGTATGCCCGCGAAGTGAACCCGGAGATTGAGATCCTGCTGGTCTCCGCGACGCGCGGCGACGGCATGGACGGCTGGTTACGCTGGCTGGAGAACGAACGATGTGCATAGGCGTACCGGGACAAATCCATTCCCTCAACGGTAATCAGGCCAAAGTCGAGGTCTGCGGCATCCTGCGCGATGTAGACCTGACGCTGGTGGGCAGCACCGATGAAACGGGCGCGTCGCGTCTCGGCCAGTGGGTGCTGGTCCACGTGGGGTTTGCCATGAGCGTGATTAACGAAGCGGAAGCCCGCGACACGCTGGATGCGTTGCAAAACATGTTCGACGTGGAGCCGGACGTCGGCGCGCTGCTGTATGGCGAGGAGCGGTAATCATGCGTTACGTTGATGAATACCGCGCGCCGGAGCAGGTGCTGCAGCTTATCGGACACCTCAAAACGCGCGCGGCGCGGCTGGACTACACCAAAGAAAGGCCGCTGCGGATCATGGAGGTGTGCGGCGGGCACACGCACGCGATCTTCAAGTTTGGCCTCGACCAGCTGCTGCCGGAGAACATTGAGTTTATCCACGGCCCCGGCTGCCCGGTCTGCGTGCTGCCAATGGGACGCATCGACAGCTGTATCGAGATTGCCAGCCAGCCCGACGTCATATTCTGCACCTTTGGCGACGCGATGCGCGTGCCGGGGAAAAACGGCTCGCTGCTGCAGGCGAAAGCGCGCGGGGCCGACATCCGGATCGTCTATTCGCCGATGGATGCCCTGACGCTGGCAGCGGATAACCCCGCGCGCAAGGTGGTATTTTTTTGGCCTGGGGTTTGAAACCACCATGCCCGCGACGGCCATCACGCTGCAGCAGGCGAAAGCGCGCGGCGTCGATAACTTTTTCTTCTTCTGCCAGCACATTACGCTTATCCCCACCCTGCGCAGCCTGCTGGAAGCGCCAGGCAACGGCATTGACGCCTTTCTGGCACCGGGCCACGTCAGCATGGTGATTGGCACAGACGCCTACGGTTTTATCGCTGAACAGTACAATCGTCCGTTAGTGGTGGCTGGTTTCGAACCACTTGATCTACTGCAAGGTGTCACCA
>OIEO01000082.1_pt1 | contig 23015 bp, 22 predicted proteins | sample 1581851 | NCBI WGS metagenome assembly OIEO01 (sample SAMN03281010, study PRJEB24777) | human gut metagenome | isolation source: fecal sample PR157 from 1 month old male Malay infant, caesarean delivered... | reverse complement strand
GTATCGAAAACCCCGCAACTGCGGGGTTTTTTGCATTCTGTATCTCAACGGAGGAACCATGCCTGAATTACCTGAGGTAGAAACCAGCCGTCGCGGCATTGAGCCCCATCTGGTCGGCGCGACGATTCTTCACGCGGTTGTCCGTAACGGGCGTCTGCGCTGGCCGGTGTCCGATGAGATCCATGCCCTGAGCGATAAACCCGTCCTTAGCGTGCAGCGCCGTGCGAAATACCTGCTGCTGGAGCTGCCCGACGGCTGGATCATTATCCACCTGGGGATGTCCGGGAGCCTGCGCGTTCTTACCGAAGAACTGCCTGCGGAAAAGCACGACCACGTGGATCTGGTGATGAGCAACGGCAAAGTGCTCCGTTACACCGATCCACGGCGCTTTGGCGCGTGGCTGTGGACGAAGGAGCTGGAAGGGCATAACGTGCTGGCGCATCTGGGCCCGGAGCCGCTCTCAGACGCGTTTAACGCGGAATACCTCAAGGCGAAGTGCGCGAAGAAGAAAAGCCCGATTAAGCCCTGGCTGATGGATAACAAGCTGGTGGTCGGCGTGGGGAATATCTACGCCAGCGAATCGCTGTTTGCGGCCGGGATCCACCCCGATCGGCTGGCCTCGTCGCTGTCGGCGCAGGAGTGCGAGCTGCTGGTCCGGGTGATTAAAGCCGTATTGCTGCGCTCGATTGAGCAGGGGGGGACAACGTTGAAGGACTTCCTGCAAAGTGACGGCAAGCCGGGCTATTTTGCCCAGGAGCTGCAGGTGTATGGCCGTAAGGGCGAACCGTGCAGAGTCTGCGGCACACCCATTATTGCCACGAAGCACGCCCAGCGCGCCACGTTCTACTGCCGTCAGTGCCAGAAATAGGGCTACTTTAGCTTTTCCATCAACGCCTGGTGGACGTTAACCGGCAGGAAATGGGTAACGTCCCCGTGATGGCGCGCCACCTCTTTCACCAGCGTGGACGAGATAAACGACCACTCTTTGGAGGGCATCAGGAATACGCTCTCCAGTTCCGGCATCAGGTGGCGGTTCATGTGTGCCAGCTGCATCTCATATTCGAAGTCTGCCACCGCGCGTAAACCGCGGATCAGAATGTTCGCCTGCTGGGCCCGGGCGAAGTTCGCCATCAGGTCGCTAAACCCGACCACCTCAACATTCGGCAGGTGCGAAATGGCATCGGTGGCGAGCTGCACGCGCTCGTGGAGGTCAAACATCGGCTTTTTGCTGGGGCTGGCGGCAATGGCCAGGATCACCTTGTCAAACATGCACGCCGCACGGGTGATGATATCAAGATGACCGTTGGTGATCGGATCGAAGGTACCCGGATAAATCGCTTTTGTGCTCATGGCTCACGTTTTCTCTGAGTAGCCGCGGCAGAGCGCCCACAGCTCGGTGTATTTGTTGAAAGTATACTGGGCATTGACTACCGCGAGTAACCAGCCCTGCTTACCGTCCAGCACGCCACCACGCAGCAGCAGCGTTTTCAGAAACGCGCCCAGCGTGTGGGTGAAGATTCCGGTCAGCGAGGCCTTCTTGCCACGCTGGTGACGCTCCTGCGCCCATGCGGTGGCATAGTTGAGCTGTTTGCGCTGGAAGCTTGCGAAATCGCGGCAGGTCAGGTGCAGCAAATCGCCCGTCAGGGGGATGACCTGGGCATTGTCGCAGGCCAGAGATTCATGCACCAGATTGTCGTTGTACTGATAGCGCTCGCGCTCGTAGAGGCGCGTCACGCGGTCAGGATACCAGCCGCTGTGGCGCATAAAACGGCCAAGGAAGTAGTTGCGGCGGGCAATGCTGTATACAGCACCAGGTTGAGGTGAGGAAAGCACCGCCTGAATGGCCTGCTGAAGCTCCGGCGTGATGCGCTCGTCAGTATCGAGCATCAGGACATAATCTCCGGTGGCAAACCCCTGCGCGCGCTGGCGCTGGAGGCCATAGCCTTGCCAGTCAGTATCGATAAAGACTTTTGCGCCCGCTGCCCGGGCTACGTCCACCGTGTTGTCCGTACTTCCGGAATCAAGAATGACTATCTCGTCAGCCCAGGCTACCGACGCCAGGCAGTCCGGAAGCAGGTCGGCGGCGTTTTTGGCGATCATCACGACCGACAGACGCGTTGACATCAGTGGCTCCGCTGGGGCAGGTAAGGTTGCAGAAGTTGCAGCAGACGGGTCAGGGCACCCTGGTTCTGGTGCAGCACTTCGACCGCATGTCGCCCGTACCACAGGCGATAATCTTCGTCAGTCAGAAGGGTTGAGACCTCTTTGACTACCGAATCCGCATCGGTCACGGTAATTAAACCATCGGCCTGCTGTAATTTTGCGCAGATATCTTTGAAGTTAAATGTGTGCGGCCCCATCAGCACTGGAATCGCGTGGGCTGCCGGCTCGAGCGGGTTATGGCCGCCGCGCTCCACCAGGCTGCCGCCGACAAACGCGAGGTCAGCAATGCCGTAGAGCAGCATCAGTTCGCCCATCGTATCGCCAATCACCACCTGGGTGCTGCCAGACGGGATCTCCCCGCTGCTGCGCAGCGTGAAGCTGAAACCGCCTTTTTGCACCATTTCACGGGCATCTTTAAAACGTTCCGGATGGCGGGGCACGAGGATTAGCAGTAAATCAGGGAAGCTTTCCAGCAGCTTGCAGTGCGCCTGCAGGATGATCTCTTCTTCACCGTCATGGGTACTGGTCGCAATCCAGACCTGACGACGCGGGGCCCACTGGCGGCGAAGCGTGATGGCGCGGGCGGCGAGTTCCGGGGGTAACCGAAATATCAAATTTCAGGCTGCCCGTCACCGCAAGCTGGTTGCGTTTGAGGCCCAGAGAGATAAAGCGTGCCGCATCTTCTTCATTCTGCGCGGCAATCAGGGTGATCTTGCTCAGCAGGCGGCGCATAAATTTACCCAGCTTGCCGTAACCTTTCGCCGAGCGCTCTGACAGCCGCGCGTTGGCAATCACCAGCGGAATTTTACGGGCATGCAGGGCGGAAATCATGTTCGGCCACAGTTCGGTTTCCATCACAATCACCAGCTTCGGGCGAACGGTATTCAGGAAACGATTCATGGCGCAGGGGAGATCGTAAGGGAGATAGACGTGATGAACGTCTTTGCCGAAAGCGGATAACGCGCGCTCCGAGCCGGTTGGCGTCATCGTCGTGACTGTGATCGGCAGCGACGGGTAGCGGTGACGCAGGGCGCGAACCAGCGGGATCGCCGCCAGCGTTTCACCCACAGAAACGGAATGCAGCAAAATACCGTCCGGTGCGACTTTATTGCGGCAGAAGCCATAGCGTTCAGCCCAGCGTTTACGATACGCAGGCGCTTTCCGGCTACGAAGCAACAGTCTCAGCCACACCAGTGGCTGAATAATGTAGAGCAGGGCGGTATACAACAATTCCAAGCGATTATCCGGTTTTTTTAGTTTCGGCGGGCAAATTCTAAGCATTTGAGCCGTCTAAAGCTATCTCTTTGGTGTTTTAAGATACCCATTTGCCTGCGTTACGCTCATTCGCCTGCAAAAAAACGGGCAATTTCTTGCCCGTTTCATGTCTGACCGATTAGCGCTCCGCTTCGGGGAGGGCATTCAGATGGTAGGTTACGCGCTCCGAAAGCCCGCGAATATCACCGCCAGTGATAAAGAAGCTGTCATCTTTTTGATTCGGATTGCTGACGTCGTAGCCCAGCATCTTGTTGATGAGCGTTGCCACCTGATAATGGTTGAGAGGTACCTGCGGGCTGATCTCCTTCATGGCGTAAGCCGGATCGTTACTGAAGTAGAGGAACGGTACCTGAGCAATTGGCATTTCAACAACCGAGTGGCCAAACAGACCGTTATCGCCCACGCGTTCACCGTGATCGGAGGTGATAAACACCAGCACCGGCAGTTTGGATTTTGCCAGCGCGGTGCGAATCGCGGACGCGAGTTCTTTGTCATACAGGCGGACCGCATCGTCATACTCGTTTTTCTTCTGCGCCACATCATCACTCAGACGCGGCGTAGAGAATTTCGCGAAGCCCTGCGGAATATTACGCTCGTACGGGATATGTGGCGCGCGGCTGTTGAGCACCATCAGGAACGGTTTGTTCCAGTCCAGGGTTGCTTTCTCAACGGATGGCGTCAGAACAACGTCTGCGCCGACATCTGGTGCCGGGCGGATCTGGGTATCTTCCCACAGATCGATATCATGGATGCCAATCCAGTTGCTCAGCCCTTCCAGCCCCTGGGCGGAGATAAAGGCGGTCTGATAACCCTGTTTCTTCGCGTTGGCGAAGATATTGGTGGATTTTGATTTATAGGCCCCGTAGTTATCCGGCTCGCGCAGATTATTCACCAGCATCGGGATGGCCACGCGGGTGGACACGGCGTTGGAGACAATCAGGCGGCCCGTACCTTGATACTGCTGGAGCAGTGCTTTCAGCTCGGGCGTGGTATCGCGTTCGTAGCCCAGAGCACTGACGTGGTGCGGATTAAGGCTTTCACCTATCGCCAGAATAATCGAATATTTACCCGCGCGCGTATCCTTAACAGGTTTGACCTGGTAGGGATCGTAGTGGGTCAGATTCTGGTTTTCGCCTGACATCGCTTCCGGGATCAGGCGTATGGCGCTGAAGCTCATTGCAGACAGGCCGTTACGCAGCAGGGAGTGGCGCAGGTCCGGGTTGAACTTGTACATCTGCCCGTCGATCGCTTTGTAGAACTGACCGACAAACATCACGACAATCGCAAGCAGGCAAGGAAGCGCAATCCATTTGTGCCAAAGCGGCGCCAGACGACGCGCAAAGACCAGCGCAAACACGACCGCCACAATCATGATGGCGAAGTAGATGCCCAGTGAACCCAGGCTGTCGGTGATCCCACTGGCAATGTCTTTCGTTTCCACGAACGCCAGCCAGACTTCGCTCGGGCCATAGAACTGACCGTAGAACTGGTAGTACACCGCTTCCGAAATCTGACGATAAACGTGACGGCCAGCAGCAGGCGAGTCAGGAAGAAAACGCGCGCTGGCTGCGGCAAGCAGGGAGATGATCAGATACAGCGAGATATCACCGGATTTCGGCTGGTAGACGTGATCTTTTCAGCAGAATGATGATTTCTGAGAGCGAGAACAGCAGCAAGAATGCCAGCGTCAACCCCAGGGTGCGCAACAGATTGCTGCGCGGGGTGAACGAAGAGTGTGTCGTTGTTTTGAACATGGAAGGACTCTATTCCGATCAGAACTTTTTAGTCAGCGGGCGAATGGCTTTACCAAAGCCAAAGCGCAGTGCGCGAACTACCGTAGGACGATTGTGCAATCCTTTTCGCCAAATATCCTCAAACAGGGCATACCAGCGTGCAGCGACCGCTTCGCGGGAATAGACCTGTAGGCGTTTTTCACCCTGTTCGCGCATCTGACGATACAGTTCAGGGGAGTTTTTCAGACGCATGATGGCATTGAAGGCTTCATCAGGGTTTTTGGCGATCAGGTAGTCCAGCTCGCTTTCGCGGATCGCGCGATAAGACGGCTCGTCATCGCAGACCATCACCGTTTTCCCCAGCCAGTTGTTAATGAGCTTACTGGCAGGCTTACGCGCCAGTTTATGATCGTGTGATTTGCGGAAGCTGATGCACACGTCCACGTCCTGGTAGTTTGTCCAGTTATCGAACGAGATGCGGAGCTCAATACCTTGTTCGGCAAGACGTTGCTTAAAATTCCCTTCGCGGTATTCGTCCGGGAAACTGTCTACACGGCCGAAGAATGCGACGGTTTTGATTGTCTCGTCGGTGCGTTCGCGTGGTTTTACGCCCGGCTGTGGCCAGTAGGGGACGAAAATACGATTGCTATGGTTGTCTACTTCCGGATTCTGGTCGACGACAACATCGGCGCCAATCACGGGAGGGCGGTCCGCACGCGCGACCACGGTGAAGCCACGCCACGGCTTCACGCGGGAACCAAAGTCGTCGTTATGCATCAGGTTAATGGCATCTGGCCTGCATTCAGAGCCAAACGAACACTCGATTGCGTCACCATAATAGTGCTTTAGCGCCAGGGTAGTCTGGAACGTCCAGCCACCGCGGCCGCCACAATAAAATCGCTCCGGAATATCGTCAGGATTGACCTGGTTATCCAGGAGAGTCTGGAAATCTGCGTAGTTTTTAGCGATGAAATCCGCGCGGGAAACCGCGTGTAATTTAAGTTTGCTCATAATTTCCGTTAGCCAAGAATTTTTTTAAGACGGAAGTAGCGACGTCCCAGACGCCACCGTTGGCGGAAGCCGCGCGCATTTTGCCAAATCAGAGTCCAGATACCGCGATCGAAAAGCTCACGGGTGATCTCGCGTTTTTTGGCCATATCTTCAATGTTATTAATGCTATGCAGGATCCCCAGACCCTCTTTGGCGATTTGCCAGCGGCAGGCGGGCACGCGTTTCACCTGTTCCGGATAGCGTTTGTTGATGGCGTCCAGCATCTCCAGAATCTTCATATAATGGCGCGAAGAGCGCATGCGCGTGTCGTCCGTGCCTGGCGTATGGGAAACGGAAGCGGAGTGGATCAGGTAGTCGTAATAGGTCTCATCAATATACTGCACGCGTCTGGCGGTGAGCAGCACTTCCGTAGTCCAGGGGATGTCCTGATGGCGCAGACCCTGTTCAAAGCTGAAGCCCTGCTCTTTGATAAAGGCGTGGCGATAGATGTTCAGCCACGTCACGTGCAGGAACTTGCGCGATTCGAGCGCCATCTGCAGCCAGGTCGGGCCGTCCAGCACGTCGGTTGACGCAAGTTTATCTGAAGGGAAAATCTTCTTCGACGGGCGTCCGTCGTCATAAATGTAGGTACCGTTGCAGGTCGCGACGTCCAACTGCCCGGCGAGTGCAATCTCCAGCAGGCGCGGATACATGCCCGGATAGATGACATCATCAATATCCGGGAACGCGATGTAATCGCCCGTTGCTGCGGCCAGACCGGTATTACGGGCCGCAGAGACACCCCCATTAGGCTGGTCGATGACGTTAAAATGACTGAATTCACTGGCGTAGCGGGCGATGATCTCTGCAGAGCCGTCAGTAGAGCCGTCATTAACAATAACAAGTTCCAGGCTGTGCAGATTCTGTTTCTTTATGCTGTCAAAAAAAGCGCTCAGGAAATTCTCGCCATTATAGACGGCGACAACGAGGCTTAATTGAGGCGTTCCAGACATGCTTACTCCGTAATTTAACGCGGTGAGATGCGGCTAACGAGCGATACAGCAATGTGCAATGGCTTTTCGACAGCCGGCAGGCAAAAGAGTTCTGATAGGTAACGTTGCGCCGATGCGTATTGTCAACGGCGCTATGTATACGCAATCAGGAGGTTGTTTCTGTTCGTTTAGCGGGCCGTAACGCGCACATTCCCACAAGCAACCCGGTTAACAGCATATATTGTTCCAGGTAGTGATCTTTCAGATTGTGGTCAACCATGGTTCGGGAGAAGAAACCAACCGTAAACAGCAGCAAGAACATGCCTGCCATCATATTGCCATGGCGGAACTCGCGCCAGCCGATGTACCAGCAGCCTGCCAGCAGAATCAGCCAGCCTGCAATGCCCGCGATGCCGTTCTGGATACCAAACTCAATCAGGCCGTAGTGGCTGTGCGGAATATCAATGCGATTGTCCTGCGTGTCGCGACGCAGCACATAGCGGAAGGCCTCTTTGCGAGGCCCCATTCCCGCAGGGTGTTCACCTACCAGTTTCCAGCCCTGATGGAAGAAGCTGGCACGACAGCCGTTGGAGTGATCCATTGGACGACCGAGATCGTTAGTCGGTACAGTTCCGTCTGTTCTGTTATAGCAAAAACTGGTGAAAGGCGCGTTCCAGCCTGTTACCGCATCATCTTCCAGATTTTGCCAGCGCGGATCGGTTTTCCAGGAGGCATAGCCCAGAAGCGCAGAAGCGATAATAATGCCCAGAAGGATGCCACCGGTGAGCAGCACCCGGCTGCGACGCATACTGTGCAGGCTGAGCAGTAGGAAGGTGGAGAACAGGCTGCCGACCAGTCCAATCGTTCCCCAGCGGGTATCGACTAACGCCGTGCAGACAAGGTTACACAGCAGCATAAAGGCGAGGAACGGTGTCTTCAGGCGTAAGAAACGCTGATGAAGCAGGCCGCGCGTAAGCAGTTCGGCGAGCAGGAAACCGGTGATCATATTGACCTGGAAGCTCATGCGCGTGCGGTTATAAACAATCCGCGTTTCGCCCCAGTGGATCACGCCGTCTCGCCAGTAAAGCCAGACGGTATCAAGGAGATGGATACAGACGACGCCCCAGAAAAAAAGGACGACGAGAGTAAAGAAACGGGCTGCCGATAAAGAGGGGAAGCGCTCCTGAATCACCGGTAATAACACCAGGCCCGCACAGAAAAGCAATACCGGACGTAACCACTGTCCATCCCAGGTCGACACCATTTCTTTAATATCTGGCGCGACAAAAAAGCCGTTAATCAGGATAAAGAAGGTTAATGCCCAGAGCACAATAAGCACGAACTTAATTTTGTTTAAGTCCAGCGCTTTTCTCGCCACTGTGGAGCTAAAGAAAAGACCGAGCGCCACCACAATATTAGGATAAATCAGTCCATTACGATGAAAAGGTAGCTGATCGTTTGGGATTGGCCAGATAAAACATAAAGCCAGTACAGACAGTACTAAAAGACCTGTCAGGATGTTACGAGTATTTGTCATAATTTTGGTACTGGTAAAGGATCTCGGCGTTAATTCCGGTTAGTTAACAATGCCATATGCAGATTCCACTGATTTTGAGTGGAATAAAAGCCTGAGAAAATTACCACAGAAGCCACTACTACAGAAGGACAATGTTTGTAAGCAAGATTAATCCGCCTGTGCATTATCGTAATACCCACGTATATAATCGGCGGCCTGGACAGCGGTTTCAGCTAAACGACAGGAAATATATGCATATTGTTCACACTGAAGCAGACGGCGGCAAAGGCGGGCAGCCTCTGCGCATTATCAACGAATCGCTTGGGATGATTCAGCGTGGCCATCAGGTGACTCTCCTTTGTCCGGAAACTGCGCCGCTCCACGCGCTGGCACGCAATGCCGGTCTGCCGGTGGTCACGATGCCGTTGAAGCGTAAGAACCTTAAAAACCTGCAGGTGCTGCGTCGCTGGATGAAGGATAACCGTCACTCGATTGACGTCATCAACAGCCATAACTCTGCCGATACCTGGCTGGTGGCGCTGGCGAATCTGACGCTGTCCAACCCTGTACCACTGGTGAGAACCCGTCATGCGTCCGGCGTACCGCGCAACAACTGGACGACCCGCTGGCTCTTCCGCACGGCCTGCGCGCATATCGTGACCACCGGCGAGGCGCTGCGCCATCAGGTGGCAAATATTGGCGTGCCGATGTCTCAGAGTACGTCGGTGCCAAGCGGTGTCGATACGCAGCGTTTCCATCCGGGAGATAAGCACCAGGCCCGGGTTCATTGTGGTTTGTCGCAGGACGATTTCTGGCTGGGCGTGGTATCGCATTTGCGCCCGAACAAAGGCCATAGCGTACTGCTGCGCGCCCTGGCGAAAATCGACAATCCACACATCAAGCTGGCGATTGTCGGCGAAGGTCCGCACAAAGCGACGCTGGAACAGGAAATCACCGCCCTGGGGTTACAGCAGCGCGTGGTCATGGCGGGACATCAATCCGATCCGGAACGCTGGTTCCCGGCCTTTGATATTGCGCTCAGCCCTTCGCACGATATGGAAGGTGTGCCGCAGGGCGTGCTGCAATCGTTAGCCACCCGTATTGCCACCATTGCGACGGATGCGGGTGGAACGGGAGATGCGGTGATTAACGGGCAGACGGGAGTGCTGGTCGCGCAGCGCGACGAAAACGCGCTGCACGATGCCATAATGAAACTCTATGACGACTCAGCCCTTCGTGAGACGCTCGCGCAACAGGGATATGACTACCTGAGCACGCACTTTACCCGCGAATGTATGCTGGACGCGATGGAGAAAGTCTTCTCCGATGCCGCTCAGCGCAGCAAATCGCGATAAAGCGCCTGTAGCTCTTTCGCCATTCTGTCCAGGGTGAAGGGCTCGGCGGTTGCACGCGCAGCGGCGGAGTAATCGACACCCTGTTCACGGCCTTTCAGCCACAGCGAGATGGCCTGCTGGTAGCCTTCGCTGTCCAGCGCATCGCGCACCCAGCCGTTATGACCCTCGGTTATCCACTCCGCCGCGCCGCAGCCGTGGCTGGTAAGCAGCGGCAAACCACAGGCCAGCGCTTCCACGCAGACGTTCGGGAAGGGATCGTAGAGCGTCGGCAGGATAAGGGCATCCGCCGTGCCATAGACTTCACGCACGTTGGCAACGGGGCCCAGGAACTTCACTCGTGAGGAAATCCCCAGCGCCTGTGCCAGCTTTTCGAACTTCCGCGCATGTTTATCGCGGCCAGCAATCAGCAGCCAGACGTCAGGATGCGCCACAATGGCGCGCAGCGCGGTGGCGACGCCTTTGCGGCTGAAGCCTGACCCAACATACGCCAGCACCGGTGCGTCAGGAGGAATACCCAGGGCATCACGCTGCGAAAGGGCGCGGACCTCAGGGCTAAACTGAACGGTGTCCACGCCGTTGTAGATCACCGTCAGCTTGTCGTCCGGCAGCCCGAAGCGACGCACGATATCATCGCGCACCATCTTCGAATTACAGATCACCTTGCGCAGCTGCGGATGGGTAAACATCTGCGCCTCGGCCTGCAGAATGTAGCGGTGATAGCGGCTCAGAGATTGCGCCCAGCGCGCCAGCGGCGACAGAATGCGACCATATTGCTCAAGCCAGGTGGCGTGAACACCGTCGCCCGCCCGGAAGATGGTGGCTCCCGGTATGCGTTCGTGGCTTTGCACAATATCAAACTGCGCAAAATGCGCGGCGGCTTCGAGGGCAAAACCGGATTCACGCGCGATGCGATTGCGAAACGGCGGATTGACCGTCAGCGTTTTCCAGCCTGCGGCATCCTCCCACTGGCGGGCAATCAGCGTGACATCAAGCGACGTATCCTGCGCCAGCACGTTCAGCGCACGTGAGACAAAACGCTCTGCGCCACCGTTGGGGTTGTAGGTCTGTCGGACAATAGCCAGCTTCATGCAGGTGTTTCCGTTTCCAGAAGCATCGTATCAATGGCGCTCAGCACCTGCTGTGGGGTGATGGCCGTGATGCAGTCAGAGACACCGCTGTCTCCGCAGCCCGCTTTGCCGCAAGGCTGGCAGGTAAACCCGGCAACGATTACGCGATAGTTCACCCCCCACGGCGCCCATTTGATGGCACCGGTAGGGCCAAAGATGGCGACGGTTGGCGTACCGACGGCGCTCGCAAGATGCATTGGCATGGAATCCACGCCGAAGTACACCCGGGCGTGCTTCATGAGCGCGCCCAGCTCTTTCAGGTTCAGCTGACCGCTTAAATCAAAGACCGGCTGGGTGAGGGCTGCGCGCAGCTCATCCATATAGGCCTTCTCTTCTTTTGACGGTGCGGCGGAGAGGACGATCGGCAGGCCGCGCGCCGCCAGGTTATCAATGGTCGCTGCCAGCTTTTTGATATCCCAGGCCTTAAACATCCAGCGCGAGGTCGGGTGAACCAGAATGTAGGATTTACTCGTGAGCCCAAACCCGGCCAGCGTTTTCGGCCAACAGAGGCTTCTGCCGCGTCACCGGGCACAAAAAGCGTATGTTTGTCTTCGTCGGACTGCGGATGAATGCCGATCCGGCGCAGGGCATCCAGATTAACCTCCACCATATGACGGCTGTTGTCCTGAATCGCCGGATAGAGCGTGGTGAACGATTTCACCCAACGGCGACGCGCCAGGCCACCGCGCTTATCCGGCTTAAAGCCGACGGAGACGCGCGGTTTCAGGCGACGCGCCAGACGCGCGCCGTGCCAGTGTTCGGTCAGGTTAATCAGCACGTCATACTGACGGCCTTTCAGGGTGTTCAGCAGGGCGCGGTAGAGGCGGAATTGTTCAAACCAGCCCTTCTTGCGCCAGTTGCGCCCAATAGTGTGCACCTGGTCGATATGCGGGTGGCTGGTCAGCATCGCCTGGGTATCGTCATAAACCAGCGCATCGACTTCCACGTTCGGCCAGTTCTTTTTCAGCACGGTAAAAACCGGCGAGGTAAGCAAAACGTCACCGTGGTGACGAAGCTTAATAATCAGCACGCGCTTTGGCGGGCGCTCCGCTGAGAAAAAATCAGACATAGGCTCTCTCTGCTGCCAGCAAAGGCTCTAATTGCGCAAATACCGCAGCGGCGCTGAGATCGCTCAGCTGCGATGAGTGTTCCGGGCGGCAGATATACTGATTTTTTCCATAGCCGCCGATCAGGCCCGGGTCCGTTGGGCCGTAAAGCGTAATATTAGGACGGTCCAGCGCCGCCGTCAGGTGGCTGAGTCCCGTATCCACGGAGACAACAGCCGTAGCGCCTGCCAGCGCCTGAGCGACGCCATCCAGCTTCATGCGCGGCAGAACGTCCACATAATCAAACCCTGCCGCCAGGCGTTTGGCCCGTGCCTCTTCGTGCGGTGCGCCCCACGGGAGTTTGATACGTAACCCCGCACTCCCCAGCAGGCCGATCAGTTCGCGCCAGTGCGCTTCCGGCCAGTGCTTGTCGTCGCGGGTCGTTGCATGAAGGAAAATCAGGTAGGGTGCGTCTGTTTGTTGCGAACCGTGCAAAAAATGCTGCGAAATGGCGTAATCGCCCTGCGTTTCCGGCTTTGCATAGCCAAGACTCTTTGCAAATAGCTCGCGGGTACGTTCCACCGCGTGCTGCTGCTTCGCGATGTGGTGGCGGTGATTATAGAACAGGCTCGCCAGCGGTTCGCGGGCGCTGTGCCAGTCCATGCCGTGCTTTACGCCGTGTGCCAGACGCGTTACCAGCGCGGCGCTTTTGACCAGCCCCTGCGCGTCGATGATGGCATCATAACGCTGCGCCTGTACCGCCTCGCGGAAGGCTTTGCGTTCGGCTTTAATCGGCGCGGAGAACCACGCTTTCCGCCAGCGGCGAATCGCCACCGGGATCACGCGGTCAACCGCTTCATGCCAGGTGGGGATCTGCGCGAAGCCCTCTTCCACCACCCAGTCAAAACGAATGCCCGGTACGGCCTGCATGGCGTCCGTCAGTGACGGCAGCGTGTGCAGAACATCGCCCATCGACGAGGTTTTAACGATCAGTACCCGCATTCGTTATCCTTCTTCGCTCAACAGCAGTTCGTTAAGCTCTTCAAGAACGCGCTGCGGGGTAATGTCGATCAGGCTCTGATGATAACCTTCAGCGGCATCGCCTTTGCGCACCTTGTGGTAGCCGGTGATCAGGCGAATAACGCGCGCTTTATGGGAAAGCGGAGGCGTAAAGTCCGGGCTGCTTGGCCCATACAGCGCCACCAGCGGACGGTTGAGCGCAGCGGCGACGTGCATCAGGCCTGAATCGTTGGTAACCACAGCGTGGCAGGCAGCAATCAGGATAACCGCCTGCTCAAGCTGCGTTTCTCCCGCCAGGTTGCGGCACCAGGCCTGCTGTTCATTACTGAGCGTCGCGAGAATTTCGTTGCCCGCCTCGTGGTCTTTTGCCGAACCGAACAGGACAATCTGGTAGCCTTCGTCGATCAGCTGTTTCGCCAGCTCTGCATAGTGGTAGTGCGGCCAGCGTTTTGCCGGGCCGAACTCGGCGCCAGGGCAGAAGCCAATCATCGGACGTTCAGCTGAAAGGCCAAACGCGCTGCAGGTCTGGGATTTTTCACCGTCGTTAACCTGAAGCTGGGGCCAGAGCAGCGGCTGCGGCAGGTCTTTCGCGCTGCGCATCACGCCTTTGTCATAGGCCAGCGCCACGTAGCGCTCCACCATTAATGGCCAGGCTGCTTTATCCAGCACGCGCGCATCGTTCAGCAGGCCGTAGCGCATTTCGCCGCGCCAGCCGGTGCGATGCGGAATGCCCGCAAAGAAGGGCACCAGGGCAGATTTAAAGGAGTTGGGCAGAACATACGCGCGGTCATACCGCTTCTCGCGCAGGCTATGGCCGAGCTTGCGGCGTTCGCCAATTTCCAGCGCCCCGTGGCCGAGCGGCATCGGGATCGCTTCATTCACTTCCGGCATACGCGATAACAGCGGACGGCACCATGCGGGGTGCCATCACGTCGATTATCGCCTGGGGATAGCGCGCCTTGAGCGTGCGATAGAGACTTTGCGACATCATCATGTCGCCCACCCATGACGGGCCGATCACCAGAATCTTCATACTTACGCGTCGCGGTTCAGCCAGGCCATATACTCCGTTACGCCTTCGGCAACGGTTTTGAACGGCTTGTCATAACCCGCTGCGCGCAGGTTAGTCAGGTCAGCCTGGGTGAACGCCTGATAGCGGCCTTTCAGCTTGTCCGGGAACGGAATGTACTCGATGCTGCCTTTTTTGTGGTACGCCAGCGTGGCGTCAGCCACCGCCTGGAAGGACTCTGCGCGGCCGGTACCCAGGTTGAAGATGCCGGACACGCCGTTTTCCCAGAACCACAGGTTTACGGCTGCCACGTCGCCCACGTAAACGAAGTCACGCTTAAAGCCGTCGCTGCCTTCGAACAGTTTTGGACTTTCACCGTTATTCAGCTGGGTGTTCAGGTGGAACGCCACGCTTGCCATGCTGCCTTTGTGGCCTTCGCGCGGTCCGTAGACGTTGAAGTAGCGGAAGCCGACGATCTGCGAGTTCGCTTCTGGCAGAACCTGACGCACATATTCGTCGAACAGGAATTTGGAGTAGCCGTAGACGTTCAGCGGCTGCTCATATTCGCGGGACTCGATGAAGTCCGAGGTGCGGCCGCCATAAGTGGCGGCAGAAGAGGCGTACAGGAACGGAATTTCACGCTCCAGGCAGTAGTGCAGGATCTCTTTGGAGTACTGATAGTTGTTGTCCATCATGTACTTGCCGTCCCACTCGGTAGTGGAGGAGCACGCACCTTCGTGGAAGATGGCTTCGATTTCGCCGAACTCTTCACCTGCCATAATCTGGATAAGGAAGTCTTCTTTATCCATGTAGTCAGCGATGTTCAGATCCACCAGGTTAACGAACTTGGTGCCGTCTTTCAGGTTGTCCACCACCAGAATATCGGTGATGCCTTTGTCATTGAGAGCCTTAACAATATTGCTGCCGATAAAGCCTGCGCCGCCGGTAACGATGATCATAACTGTAACCTTTGAAGTGTGGAGCCCGGGGACAATCCCGGACGCTAATGTTTCTATCATATCATTAGTATGGCTGCCCTTCAGCCATTCACCGACATAGCGCAAGGGTACACGTGATTTATGCTGCAAAAACGACAAGAGATGACGTGTCATCTCGTCATGAACTATAGGTTTGGGTAATATGTCCCGAAATTTGCCGAGTCTGGAGAATTGCAATGCGTGGTGATTTTTACAAACAGTTAAACAGCGACCTTGAGACCGCACGTGCGGAAGGGTTGTTCAAGGAAGAGCGTATTATCACGTCTGCACAGCAGGCGGACATCACCGTTGCCGACGGCAGCCATGTGATCAACTTTTGCGCGAACAACTACTTAGGTCTTGCGAATCACCCTGAGCTGATTGCCGCGGCGAAAAACGGCATGGACACCCACGGTTTCGGTATGGCCTCCGTTCGCTTTATCTGCGGTACCCAGGACAGCCACAAGCAGCTTGAGCAAAAGCTGGCGAACTTCCTCGGAATGGAAGACGCGATTCTGTACTCATCCTGCTTCGACGCCAACGGCGGTCTGTTTGAAACCCTGCTCGGCGCAGAAGATGCGATTATCTCCGACGCCCTGAACCACGCCTCCATCATCGACGGTGTTCGCCTGTGTAAAGCGAAGCGTTTCCGCTACGCCAACAACGACATGGTTGAGCTGGAAGCCCGCCTGAAAGAGGCCCGTGAAGCCGGTGCCCGCCACGTGCTGATCGCCACCGACGGCGTGTTCTCCATGGATGGCGTGATCGCCAACCTGAAGGGCGTGTGTGACCTGGCGGATAAATATGATGCGCTGGTGATGGTCGATGACTCTCACGCGGTCGGTTTTGTCGGCGAAAATGGTCGCGGCTCCCACGAATACTGCGACGTCATGGGCCGCGTGGACATCATCACCGGCACGCTGGGCAAAGCGCTCGGCGGCGCATCCGGCGGCTATACCGCTGCGCGTAAAGAGGTGGTGGAGTGGCTGCGCCAGCGCTCGCGTCCGTATCTGTTCTCCAACTCCCTGGCACCGGCGATTGTTGCCGCCTCCATCAAAGTGCTGGAAATGGTGGAGTCCGGCGCTGAACTGCGCGACCGCCTGTGGTCCAACGCGCGTCTGTTCCGTGAAAAAATGAGCGCAGCAGGGTTCACCCTGGCTGGTGCTGACCACGCGATCATTCCGGTGATGCTGGGTGATGCGGTCGTGGCGCAGAACTTTGCCCGCGAACTGCAGAAAGAAGGGATTTACGTCACCGGGTTCTTCTTCCCGGTGGTGCCAAAAGGTCAGGCGCGTATCCGCACCCAGATGTCTGCGGCGCATACGCCTGAACAAATTGAACGTGCGGTGGAAGCCTTTACCCGCATCGGTAAACAGCTGGGCGTCATTGCCTGAGGACGTGTGATGAAAGCGTTATCCAACTGAAAGCGGAAGAAGGGATTTGGATGACCGACGTGCCGGAACCGGAAGTCGGTCATAACGATCTGCTGATCAAAATTCGTAAAACGGCTATCTGCGGTACTGACGTTCACATCTACAACTGGGACCAGTGGTCGCAGAAAACCATTCCTGTACCGATGGTTGTCGGTCACGAATATGTCGGTGAAGTGGTGGGTATCGGCCAGGAAGTGAAAGGCTTCAAAATCGGCGACCGCGTCTCCGGTGAAGGCCACATTACCTGCGGCCATTGCCGTAACTGCCGCGGCGGGCGTACGCACCTGTGCCGCAATACCATCGGCGTGGGCGTGAACCGTCCGGGCTGCTTCGCGGAATACCTGGTGATCCCGGCCTTTAACGCCTTCAAAATCCCGGACAATATTTCTGACGATCTGGCCTCCATTTTCGATCCGTTCGGCAACGCCGTGCACACGGCGCTCTCCTTCGATCTGGTCGGTGAAGACGTGCTGGTCTCCGGCGCGGGCCCCATCGGCATTATGGCGGCAGCCGTGGCGAAGCATGTAGGTGCGCGCAACGTCGTGATCACCGATGTAAACGAATACCGCCTGTCGCTGGCGCGCAAAATGGGCGTCACCCGCGCAGTGGATGTCTCGAAAGAGAGCCTGACCGACGTGATGGAAGAGCTGGGCATGACCGAGGGCTTTGACGTGGGTCTGGAGATGTCCGGTGCGCCACCGGCGTTCCGCACCATGCTCGACACCATGAACCACGGTGGCCGTATCGCGATGCTGGGTATCCCGCCGTCAGATATGTCCATCGACTGGAACAAAGTGATCTTCAAGGGGCTGTTCATCAAGGGCATCTATGGTCGTGAGATGTTTGAGACCTGGTACAAGATGGCGGCGCTGATCCAGTCCGGTCTGGATCTGTCCCCGATTATTACTCACCGTTTCTCCATCGATGAGTTCCAGCAGGGCTTTGACGCGATGCGTTCCGGCCAGTCAGGGAAAGTGATTCTGAGCTGGGATTAACTGCGAAAGCGCCTTCGGGCGCTTTTTTTACGGCCTCTTCACGTTTCTTACATCCGCAATCAGATTATTTCGATTTTTCCTTCGCTTTTTTACCCGCACACTTATAAAGTTTGTTGACGATCCGTTTACTTTACAGAGCCTATGTTCAAGCTTACCGTTTGTTTATTGACCTGTAATTCTGCGCGTTTGCTGCGCGAGGTGATTCCTCCGCTGCTGACGGTGGCAGATGAAATTGTCGTTCTGGATTCCGGCAGTACGGATGCCACCCTTTCTATTTGCCGCGAGTACGGCCTCTCCCTTCATCATCACCCCTATGCAATGCATGGCGTGCAGATGAACCATGCAATCGATCTGGCGAGCAATGACTGGGTGCTATGTATGGATAGCGACGAGATCCTGGACGCGGAAACGGTCGACTTTATTCTGACCCTGAAAGCCGGGGATGAACCTTCCGCCGATCGCGCCTGGCGTATCGCCCGCTACTGGCACGTGCTGGGCGAGGAGGTGCGTACAATCTATCCTGTTTCCTCGCCTGATTTCCCGGTGCGGCTGTTTAATCGTACCCAGGCTCGCTTCAACCAACGACCCGTAGATGACAAAGTTGAAGGTAAGATTGTCGCAGTGAAAATGCCGGGGCGGGTGCGTCACGACACGTTTTATAACCTGCATGAAGTGTTCAACAAGCTCAACAGCTACACCACCCGGCTGGTGAAGTATCAGCCGGCTCGGCCTTCGATCGGACGCGGCATCATCAGCGCCATCGGGGCGTTCTTCAAATGGTATCTGTTCAGCGGAGCCTGGCGTCAGGGCAAGGTTGGGGTCGTGACGGGTCTGTATGCCACAGCCTACAGCTTTTTGAAATATTTCAAATCCTGGTATCAGCATCAGGAGAAAAAAGAGCCCGTTGCGAATGAGCAGACGGACTCTCAGATTGCGAAATAAGCGTCAGGCTTTCTTACCCCATCCCTGCCACTGCTGCTGGACGTATTTGACCAGCGTACTGTTACTGATGCTGTCTCCGATGACAGAGAAGAAGCGGGTCGCGTAGACCGGTTCAAGCGGCTGCTTCGGTACGCAGCGCTTCACGCCGCGGAACGGATTACGCGGTGCAGTTGGCACGGGCTGCGCAGAATTCGGCGTAGAGGTATCCACTTGCGGCTCGTTAAGCAGATCGCTCGGGCGCACCAGCGTGATATCGGAAGGTAAGGTCGGCAGCATTTGCTGCAGGACGCGGACGGTCGACGGGTGCGGGTGACCGATGGCAATGGCCGAACCATTGCGGCGGGCCAGCTGTACCGCGCGATTAAACTGCACGCGAATATCGGCTTCGTTCTGGGTATCATCCAGGAACACCTTGCGCTTAATCACCTTTACGCCCGTTCCCTGAGCGGCGCGCATCGCCTGGCTGTTGCCGATGGTCATGCTGTCGAGGAAGTAGAGATTGTAACGCTCCAGCGCCTGCATCACTTTTAGCATCCCGTACAGGCTGGAGGTCATCGCGCTGCCCATATGGTTGTTCAGCCCTACGGCATACGGCACCTTGTTGTAGGCGTCGCGGATGATGCGCTCAATCTCCTCACTGCTCATATCCGGGCGCAGGGTATCTTTTTCCAGCGGCTGCTTGCTGAGCGGGGCCATAGGCAGGTGGATGAGAACCTGATGCCCGCTGCTGTGGGCTTTGGTCGCCATCTCACGCGCGTGGGGGGCATTCGGCAGGACGGCAACGGAGATGGCCGACGGCATCGCCAGCACCTGGTTTTCATAGTGCGGACGATAACCGAAGTCATCAATCACGATAGCGAGCTTACCGGCGTATACCGGTGCAGCCAGCGCCAGCGCGCTGACGACGGAGAAAACGATTCGACGAAATTGAAGCAAAACTTATCTTCCCAACCACGGCTGTGGATTGACCGCCTGACCCTGACGACGAATTTCGAAATAGAGTGACGGGCGGCCCTGACCGCCACTGCTGCCCACAAGGGCGATGGGTTGTCCGGCGCGCACCTGCGTGCCGACGCTGACCAGCGCGCTTTGGTTATAGCCGTAAAGACTCATGTCGCCTTTACCGTGCTCGACCACTACCACAAGCCCGTAACCCTGCAGCCAGTCGGCCAGAATCACGCGGCCATCGGCGATGGCTTTCACTTCGCTACCTTCAGACGCACCGATAACGATCCCTTTCCAACGTAGCTCACCCTGCAGCTGTTCGCCATAGCGATGCAGAATTGAACCGCGAACGGGCCAGAAAGCCTGACCGCGAGGAGAGCCGAGGCCGCCGGTACGCGACATCAGGGAACGTTCGCTTTCGCTTGGCTTGTAGGTGGTCCCTTTGCGGGAGGCTTCCTGCTGCTTGTCGCGAACGGCCTGCGCCTCGCGAGCCTCTTTTTCGGCGCGCGCTTTCGCCGCGGCTTCCGCACGGGCGATGCTGTTGCGCAGTTTTGATTCGTTGGCGCGCATTTCGCTCAGCTGGCTCTGACCTTCCTGAATGGAGGACTCGAGACCGGCCAGGGTTTTCTTACGCTCGTTGCGCGCTTGCTCAAGCTTTGCCTGCTGGGCCTGCTGATCGTAGAGCAGCGTCTGCTGCTGGCTCTGCTTCTCTTCCAGCTCGGCTTTTTGCGTGGAGACCTCTTCGCGCGTCTGCTTCAGCTGCGCGATCGTCTCCTGACGCGCCTGGTTCAGATAGCCAAAGTAGGCCTGCAGGCGCTGGCCGCGCTGGCTCTCTTCGCCGCTGAGGATCAGCTGGAGTCCGGTATGTTCACCCTGGCGGAATGCGGCATCAAGCTGTGCGGCAAGGTTGCGCTCCTGCGCATCGCGCTGGCGCTCCAGTTTGGCAATCGACGCGTTCATCTCGTCGATCTGCTTATTCAACTGGGCAAGGGTGTTTTGCGTTTCACGGAGTTTACGTGTGGCAGCGGAGATGGCCTCTTCCTGCTGCTTAAGCTGGGCGAGCAGGGCGGCGCGCTGCTGCTGCTGTTGGCGTACCGCACGCTCTTTGGCGGCGATATCGGCCTGAATGGATTTCAACTGGTCGCGGTCATCGGCGTGAGCGGATGCGGCGCACAGCAATACGCCAGCGCTGAGTGCGCTGGCGTAAAACAGAGGTCTGACTGATAACCTAAGCGGCTTCACGACCCATGTGATTGAAAAAATCGCCTTTCCCCTCATGGGGAGGGATTATTCCACGATGAACAGCGGCTTACCAGTCATCTCTTCAGGGATCGGCATACCCATCAGCGACAACATGGTTGGCGCGATGTCAGAAAGCTTGCCGCCTTCTACGGCTTTCACTGATTTATCACCCACATAAATCAGCGGAACCGGCAGGTTGGTGTGGGCGGTGTGCGCCTGTCCGGTCGCCGGATCGCGCATCTGTTCAGCGTTACCGTGATCCGCGGTGATCAGCAGCTGGCCGCCAACGGATTCAACCGCCTTCGCCACCTGCTCAACGCAGTGGTCCAGCGCTTCAACCGCTTTCACTGCCGCTTCCATAACCCCGGTATGACCGACCATGTCGCCGTTCGGGTAGTTACAGATGATGGTGTCGTATTTGCCGCTCTCGATGGCCGCAACCAGTTTTTCAGTCAATTCTGCAGAGCTCATTTCTGGCTGCAGATCGTAGGTGGCGACTTTCGGGGAGTTGATCAGAATGCGCTCTTCGCCTTTGAACGGCTCTTCAACGCCGCCGTTAAAGAAGAAGGTCACGTGTGCGTATTTTTCCGTTTCGGAGATACGCAGCTGCGTTTTGTCGTTCTTCGCCATCCACTCACCGAAGGTGTTTGCCAGCGAGGCGGGTGGGTACGCGCACGGCGCTTTGATGTCTGCCGCGTATTCGGTCAGCTGAATGAAGTCGATGTTTACCACTTTCTTACGGGCAAAACCGTCGAAGTCGCTGTTGACGAACGCACGGGTGATTTCGCGCGCGCGGTCAGCGCGGAAGTTCATGAAGATCAGCGCGTCGCCGTCTTCCATGGCGGCATCGGCCTGGCCTTCGGCGCGAATCACGGACGCTTTCACGAATTCGTCGTTTTCATCGCGTGCATAAGCCGCTTCCAGCGCTTCAACGGCGGTCGCGAACTGGAATTCCCCTTTTGCAAGGGTCAGCAGGTCATAGGCCTGTTCAACGCGATCCCAGCGGTTGTCGCGGTCCATGGCGTAGTAACGACCAATGATGGAGGCCACGCGGCCTTTACCCAGTGCAGCGAATTTGTCTTCGAAGGCTTTCAGGGAGCCTTCCGCACTGCGTGGTGGCGTGTCGCGACCGTCCAGGAAGGCGTGCAGATAGATTTTTCCGCACCGCGCTCAGCGGCCAGTTCAACCATCGCCATGATGTGATCTTCGTGGCTGTGAACGCCGCCAGCAGAGAGCAGACCCATGATGTGAACGGCCTTGCCAGCAGCAACGGCTTTATCAACCGCGCCACACAACGTTGGGTTGGAGAAGAAGGTGCGTTCTTTGATTTCAACGTCCAGACGAGTCAGGTCCTGATACACGATACGCCCGGCGCCCAGGTTAACGTGACCGACTTCGGAGTTGCCCATCTGGCGGTCCGGCAGGCCCACTTCCAGGCCAGACGCGTCAATCAGCGTATGCGGACGTTTTGCCCACAGGGCATCCATGACCGGGGTTTTGGCGTTGAAAATAGCGTTATCCTGGCTGTCTTCACGGTAGCCATAGCCATCCAGAATCACCAGTACCATAGGTTTTTTAGAAACCGACATTGCGACAACCTCATGCTCAAGAGTCAAAATTTGCGTAATTTTACTACAGCTGAATCGATCAAATAGCCGCAGAAGATCAAAGAAAGCGCAGGGGCAAGGTACTCGCCAGACCATTTTGAGGCATTTTTTAGGTGGCATGCCGCAGAAAATGGATTAGGTTAGGGTCGCTGGCTGTATTTGCCAGAACGCACAGGTATACTCCTGTCCTGGTTTTTTTAATCACTACGTCGGGAGTTGTTACCCCCCATGCAAGAAATTATGCAATTCGTTAGCCGCCATCCGGTTCTGAGCATCGCGTGGATTGGCCTGCTGGCTGCTGTGCTGTTCACCACATTTAAGAGCCTGACGTCTAAGATTAAGGTTATCACCCGTGGTGAAGCGACGCGTCTGATTAACAAAGAAGATGCTGTCGTGGTCGATCTGCGTCAGCGTGACGATTTCCGCAAAGGGCACATTGCAGGTGCGATTAACCTGCTGCCTGCTGAAATCAAAGCGAACAACGTGGGCGAGCTTGAGAAGCATAAAGCCCAGCCGATTATCGTTGTTGACGGTACCGGCATGCAGGCGCAGGAATCCGCCAGCCTGCTACATAAAGCAGGCTTCGAAAAACGTATCTGTGCTGAAAGAAGGCATTTCCGGCTGGAGCGGGGAAAAATCTTCCTTTGG
>OIEO01000081.1_pt1 | contig 23362 bp, 23 predicted proteins | sample 1581851 | NCBI WGS metagenome assembly OIEO01 (sample SAMN03281010, study PRJEB24777) | human gut metagenome | isolation source: fecal sample PR157 from 1 month old male Malay infant, caesarean delivered... | reverse complement strand
CCATGGAAGCGAAACGTAAGGCTGAAGAGCACATTAGCAGCTCTCACGGCGACGTAGATTACGCTCAGGCGTCTGCGGAACTGGCCAAAGCGATCGCGCAGCTGCGCGTTATCGAGTTGACCAAAAAGCGATGTAACACCGGCTTGAAAAGCACAAAAGCCAGTCTGGATACCAGGCTGCATTTTTTTTTCGACCTTAATTCATGATGAAAAAGATGTAGAATTTTAAGCATCAAACGTTTTTACTTCTCACTCAAACAACCGTCAGGATGCGTATGTCAAACAGTGCGATGAGCGTGGTTATCCTTGCCGCAGGCAAAGGGACCCGCATGTATTCCGACCTGCCTAAAGTGCTTCACACGCTTGCTGGAAAGCCAATGGTGCAGCACGTCATTGATGCAGCGAATGAATTGGGCGCCAGTCAGGTCCACCTGGTCTACGGCCACGGCGGCGATCTGCTTAAAAAGACGCTGAGCGACGACAAGCTCAACTGGGTGCTTCAGGCCGAGCAGTTGGGTACAGGCCATGCCATGCAGCAGGCAGCGCCCTTCTTTGCGGATGACGAAGACATTTTGATGCTCTACGGCGATGTCCCGCTGATCTCCGTTGAAACGCTGACTCGCCTGCGTGAAGCCAAACCGCAGGGCGGCATCGGTTTATTAACCGTCGTGCTGGACGATCCAACCGGTTATGGCCGTATCACCCGTGAAAACGGCAACGTTACGGGTATTGTTGAGCATAAAGATGCCAGCGAGGCGCAGCGTCAGATTCAGGAGATCAACACCGGTATCCTGATTGCCAATGGTGCGGATATGAAGCGCTGGCTGTCGAAGCTCAATAACAATAACGCCCAGGGTGAATACTACATCACCGACATTATTGCGATGGCATACCTGGAAGGGCGCGAGATTGCGGCGGTCCATCCGGCGCGCATCAGCGAAACCGAAGGGGTGAACAACCGTCTTCAACTCTCCCGTCTTGAGCGCGTTTATCAGTCCGAACAGGCCGAGAAACTCCTTCTGGCTGGCGTGATGCTGCGCGATCCGGCGCGTTTCGATCTGCGTGGAACGTTAGCGCACGGGCGCGACGTTGAAATTGATACTAACGTCATCCTCGAGGGTAACGTGACGCTGGGCAACCGCGTCAAAATTGGCGCTGGCTGCTTGATCAAAAACAGCGTCATTGGTGACGACTGTGAAATCAGCCCGTACAGCGTGGTGGAAAATGCCCGTCTGGATGTGGCCTGTACCATCGGCCCGTTTGCGCGTCTGCGTCCGGGGGCTGAGCTGCTGGAAGGCGCTCACGTGGGCAACTTCGTTGAGATGAAAAAAAGCGCGTCTGGGTAAAGGCTCAAAAGCCGGTCATTTGACCTATCTGGGCGACGCGGAAATTGGTGACAACGTCAACATTGGCGCAGGCACAATCACCTGTAACTATGACGGCGCCAATAAGTTTAAAACCATCATCGGTGATGATGTGTTTGTCGGTTCCGACACCCAGCTGGTGGCGCCTGTTACCGTGGGTAACGGCGTAACGATTGCCGCCGGGACAACCGTTACGCGCGATATCGCCGATAACGAACTGGTATTAAGCCGTGTGCCGCAGGTGCACAAGCAGGGCTGGAAACGTCCTGTGAAGAAGAAGTAACACCAAGGCGGTGGCGCTACGCTTACCGCCCTACCGATTGATAGGGCCTGATAAGGCGTAGACCGTCATCAGGCAAAACCCGGGTGAGGAGATAAACATATATCTCCCCCCCACAAGCAGTACCCATAAAAATAACCCCACTCTCTACAAGGCTCGGGGCGCCCGTAAAGGGCAAATACAGGTCAGCGACAACGCAGGCATTAGGCCTAAATTCGGAATCTAAAATTATGTGTGGAATTGTTGGCGCAGTCGCGCAGCGTGATATTGCTGAAATACTTCTCGAAGGTTTACGTCGTCTGGAATACCGTGGTTACGACTCTGCCGGTCTGGCTGTCGTCGATGCAGAAGGTCATATGACCCGTCTGCGCCGTCTCGGTAAAGTGCAGATGCTGGCCCAGGCCGCGGAAGAACATCCGCTGCACGGGGGAACCGGTATTGCGCACACCCGCTGGGCGACGCACGGCGAACCGTCTGAAGGCAACGCGCACCCGCATGTGTCTGAACACATCGTGGTCGTGCACAATGGCATTATCGAAAACCACGAACCGCTGCGTGAAGCACTGAAAGCGCGCGGCTACACCTTCGTCTCTGAAACTGACACCGAAGTGATTGCTCACCTGGTGCACTGGGAACTGAGCAGGGCGGTACGCTGCGTGATGCGGTGCTGCGTGCTATTCCTCAGCTGCGCGGTGCGTACGGTACGGTGATCATGGATTCCCGCGACCCGTCCACGCTGCTGGCCGCGCGTTCCGGTAGCCCGATGGTTATCGGCCTGGGCATGGGTGAAAACTTTATCGCTTCCGATCAGCTGGCACTGCTGCCGGTAACGCGTCGCTTTATCTTCCTCGAAGAGGGGGATATCGCCGAAGTGACTCGCCGCAGCGTAACCGTGTTCGATACCAAAGGCGAGCAGGTGAAACGTCAGGAGATCGAATCGAATCTGCAGTACGACGCGGGCGACAAAGGCGCTTACCGTCACTACATGCAGAAAGAGATTTACGAGCAGCCAAACGCCATCAAAAACACCCTGACCGGGCGCATCAGCCATGGTGAAGTGGATCTGAGCGAGCTGGGCGTTAACGCGAACGAACTGCTCAGCAAGGTTGAGCATATTCAGATCGTGGCCTGCGGCACCTCCTACAACTCCGGTATGGTCTCTCGCTACTGGTTTGAATCTCTGGCGGGCGTGCCGTGCGACGTAGAAATTGCGTCTGAGTTCCGCTATCGCAAATCTGCCGTGCGTCGTAACAGCCTGATGATCACCCTTTCCCAGTCAGGTGAAACGGCAGATACCCTGGCGGCGCTGCGTCTCTCTAAAGAGCTGGGTTATCTGGGTTCTCTGGCCATCTGTAACGTCCCGGGCTCATCGCTGGTGCGTGAATCCGATCTGGCGCTGATGACCAAAGCGGGTACCGAAATCGGCGTGGCCTCCACCAAGGCGTTTACCACTCAGCTGACGGTTCTGCTGATGCTGGTGGCGAAACTGGCGCGTCTGAAAGGTGAAGATGCCTCTGTTGAGCATGACATCGTTCACGGTCTGCAGGCGCTGCCGAGCCGTATTGAGCAGATGCTGTCTCAGGACAAACGCATTGAAGCTCTGGCGGAAGATTTCTCTGACAAACATCACGCGCTGTTCCTGGGCCGTGGCGATCAGTATCCGATTGCGCTGGAAGGCGCGCTGAAGCTGAAAGAGATCTCTTACATTCACGCTGAAGCCTATGCGGCAGGCGAGCTGAAACACGGTCCGTTGGCGCTGATTGACGCGGATATGCCGGTTATCGTCGTGGCACCGAACAACGAACTGCTGGAAAAACTGAAGTCCAACATCGAAGAAGTCCGCGCCCGTGGCGGCGTGTTGTACGTCTTTGCTGATAAAGATGCCGGTTTCGCCAGCAGCGACAACATGCACATCATCGAGATGCCGCATGTGGAAGAGGTGATTGCGCCGATCTTCTACACCGTTCCGCTGCAGCTGCTGGCCTATCACGTGGCGCTGATCAAAGGCACCGACGTTGACCAGCCGCGTAACCTGGCGAAGTCCCGTTACCGTAGAATAATCTCCAGCCTACCCGAGGCTGCCAGTATTCTGGCAGCCTCATAGTCCTCCCCTCAGCGATTACTTCTTTTTATCGCAGCCTGTTTCTTTTTTCATGTTTCCTTACATTATTGCGTCATCTGATTGTCTCGCCGATTTCTGCTTAAAAAATAAACTTATTTAGCGGTGGCAAAGAAAAGATATTGATAAATTCTCAAAAAAACAGAAAAGAGACATCAATAGCATTTTTTAATTATTTTTTATTCTTATTTGTAAGTGGTTTTTTATTTTTCGTTTTTATTATTTTATTTTAAAGATATTTCATGAGAGAAAACGTGTTTGTCATAGGGCAGGAATGAATTGTACTATCGCCACGCTTTAAAGGATGGTGTGTTTTATTTGAATGTATAAATGAAACGCATACAAATAATATAAATTATGGAGAGTTTCATGAAATTAAACGTTCTAGCCACTTCGCTGGTTTTATCCTCCGCCCTGTTTTCAGGTGCGACATTAGCGGCTGACGGTACTGTTCATTTCCGTGGCGAGGTGATTGATTCTACCTGTACAGTCACGACTGATACCAGCAACCAGACTGTTAATATTGGTCGTGTGGCGGCCACTACTTTCGCAGGTATTGATTCCACCGCTTCTGTTAAAGATTTCCACATCCGTCTGGAAGGCTGCCCGGCAACCTATACTCAGGCGGCAGTACGCTTTGACGGGACGGAAGATAAAGATACCATCGGTAAAGGTTATCTCTCAATCGGTACGCCGGTGAATGGCGAAAGCGGTACGGATGGCGAGTTCACTGGCAGCGGCGATGCCATTGCGGCGACGGGCGTGGCGATTAAACTGTTCAACCTGAGCGATGATACCGCGATCCCGTTGTACAACAATTCTAAATACGTTGCCATTGCTGATGGTAAAGCGGATATGGGATTCAAGGCGAAATTCGTCCAGACTCTGGCAACAGTGACGCCGGGTACTGCGAATGCTGACTCTCAGTTTACTATTGAATATCTGAAATAATCAGCGATTATGGATTCGGAGCCTGTTAAGAACTTATTAACAGGCTCCTTTATATATAAGGACATTGGATTATGCCAGGGCGTATAGTGAATGTATTAATAGCGTGTTGTCTTACGGGTATTTCTACACTGGCATCGGCAGGTGTGGTTATTGGTGGCACACGAGTGATTTATTTGAGTGATAAATCCGACACAACCATTACTGTCAAAAATAACGAAGCGGCTATCCCTTATCTTATTCAAACATGGGTTGACCCCTTCAATAATACAGGAACCGCGAAAAAACCACCGTTTACCGTCATTCCACCGGTATCTCGTCTGGAGGCTGGGCAGGAAAAAATTCTGCGCATTATGAAAACCGAGGGCAATTTACCGCAGGATCGGGAGTCGGTGTTCTGGCTGAACATCAAAAATATTCCCCCGGCGAGCAATAAGCCGAACGCGATGGAAATCGCCATTAAGACGCGTATCAAGCTGTTCTGGCGTCCGGCCTTGTTGAACATCACCCCGGAGCACGCCGCTACGCAGGTGAAGTGGCACAGAGAAAATCGGCAGTTGGTAGTTGAAAATCCCACGCCGCTAAATATCAACGTTATGAATGTGACAGTGGACGGCAAAGATGTGCCACTCAATATCGTCCATCCCTTTGAAACCCTGCGTTTACCCTTACCGGAAGGCGTGAATGGCCATGCGCTGGTGTGGCGGTATGTGAATGATTTCGGTGCGATTAGCCAGGATTTAAAAGCAGCGCTTTAAGCAAAGGATGGTTTATTTATGGAGTGTTCCCGTATTTTCATCGCGTTTGCTTCCGGGGTGGTGCTTGGTTTATCCGCCGAGACGGCAGCGAGGGATATGTTTAACCCTGCGTTGCTTGAAATCGATCATCCTGTGGACGTTGATATCCACCAGTTTAACCGCGCGAACAATCTACCTGCCGGGAACTATAAGGTCAGTATTCATGTTAACGGCGAATATGTTGACCGCCGGGAGGTGACCTTTGTCGAAGATACTGCCACCAGCAACCTTCATCCTTGCTTCTCAGCCGTCAAAACCGTGCTCGCTGAGCTTGGGGTAAAAGTGGCGTCTATCAAGGCCCTTAACGACATAGATGACAAAGCCTGTCTGAACCCCGCGCCGCTCGTTCCCGGCTCAACCTGGACGTTTGATACGGATAAACTCCAGCTTAACGTCACGTTGCCGCAAATCTATATTGATGTATCGGCGCGCGGCTATATCAGTCCCTCACGCTGGGATGAGGGCATCAATGCGCTTATGGTGAACTACGATTTTTCCGGCTCCAGCACGGTGCATTCGAACGAGGATGTTAACGACGATTTTTATTATCTGAACCTGCGCAACGGTGCCAACCTGGGGGCATGGCGTTTACGTAACTACAGTACGCTAAACGTGGCCGATGGCGAGTCTTCGTATCATTCGATCAATACCTATTTACAGCGCGATATCGCCGCGTTACGCAGCCAAATCATGCTGGGGGATACGTGGACCGCAAGCGACGTGTTTGACAGCACGCAACTGCGTGGTATGCGTCTCTACACGGATGATGACATGCTGCCTTCGAGCCTGACGGGGTTTGCGCCAGTGGTTCGCGGCGTGGCGAAAAGCAATGCGACCGTGATTGTGCGGCAAAACGGTTACATCATTTACCAGTCTGCCGTACCGCAGGGAGCGTTTGCGCTCAAGGATTTAAACACTACCAATTCGGGTGGCGATCTGGATGTTACCATCAAAGAAGAGGATGGCAGCGAGCAACATTTTACCCAGCCTTACGCCTCACTGGCGATCCTGAAGCGTGAAGACCAAACCGATGTCGATATCAGCGCGGGTGAACTGCGCGATCAAAACGATTTTCAGCCGACCGTTTTTCAGGCGCAGGTGTTACACGGTTTTCCTGCGGGTATTACCCTCTACGGGGGCGTGCAGGGAACCAGCGATTACACCTCCGCCGCGCTTGGCGTGGGGAAAGATATGGGTTCGCTGGGCGCCATTTCGCTGGACGTAACGCATGCCCGCGCGCGGTTTGAGGACGATGACGAAAGCGGGCAATCTTACCGTTTTCTCTATTCCAAACGTTTTGATGAAACTAACACAACGTTTCGGCTGGTGGGCTACCGCTACTCCACAGAGGGCTACTACACCCTGAACGAATGGGCGTCCCGGCAGAATAACGAGAGTGACTTCTGGACGACAGGTAACCGCCGTAGCCGTCTGGAGGGAACATGGACGCAGACCTTTGGCGACGGGATGGGAAATATTTATCTTACCCTTAGCCGCCAGCAGTACTGGAAGACGAATGAAGTCGAGCGGCTGGTGCAGCTGAGCTACAGCAATAGCTGGCGCTCTATTTCCTGGAACGTCTCCTGGAACTACACCGATTCACTCACCTCGGCCCAAAATAGCACCGACACTGACATCAGCGACAGCCAGGGCAGCGAACAGATTTTTATGCTCTCTCTCTCCATACCGTTGTCAGGCTGGCTGCATGATAGCTACGTCAACTATGGGTACACCCAAAACAACCATGGGAAAAGGGATGCACCAGGTGGGGCTGAGCGGTAACGCGCTGGATGCGCACAACCTCTCATGGAACGTTCAGCAGTCTTACGATGCGGATAACGAAGATTACAACAACAGCGCAGGGGTGGGCTATGACGGCACATATGGTTCGGTAAACGCCAGTTACGACTATACCCAGGACAACCAGCGCCTCAACTATGGAATGAAGGGCGGGATTCTGGCCCACAGCGATGGCATAACTTTCTCTCAGGAGCTGGGGGAAACCGTCGCGCTGGTTAAAGCTCCGGGAGCTTCCGGCCTGGCGCTGGAGAATGGTACGGGTAAGGCGACGGACTGGCGCGGCTATACGGTACAGACGCAGCTCAATGCCTACGATGAAAACAGAGTGGAGATCGACAGCGATTACTTTGCGAAGGCCAACGTCGAAATCGACAACAGTATCCTCAGCGTTATCCCGACGCGCGGCGCGGTGGTACGGGCGGAGTTTGTCACTCACGTGGGCTATCGCGTCCTGTTCAATGTGCGGCAGAAGAGTGGCAAACCGGTGCCGTTTGGCGCAATGGCCTCGGCTGATTTACCCCACGGCAGCGTAACCGGCATTGTGGGCGAAAATGGCGAGCTTTATCTGTCCGGCATGCCGGAAGAGGGGGCGTTTGTCCTGAAGTGGGGTGCAGATAACACGGTGACCTGCCCGGTTAACTACCATTTTACCCCGCCAGAAGGCGTTGAACTGATACAAATATCGGCAGTATGCCAATAGGGAAATAAGATGAAATTCAGGACACCTCTGTTTTTAAGCGCGTTGATAATATTTATGACGCCAGTATGCAAGGCGTACACCACGGGCGACGGGATTTGTCACTCCGAAGGTGGCGCTTATATCTATAACCTTAATCTGAACGGGCAGTCGATCCCGGCGGATAAAAATAAAGCAGGTACAGAGATCAGGGATCTGGAAACGCTCAGTTCATCTACGAGTTACAAAGCGCAATGCAACTGTCTTACGCATTACTCTACGGGCTTTCGCCAAATCTACTACACCGCACGATCGCCGTTAAGTGAAGATGTGGTAAAGAACGGGTATACCTATTTTACCCTTAATAACAACCTCAGCATCGCCACGTCGATACTTGTGCTTGGCAGAGAATATATACCGGTACCTTTCAGCGCAGAACCAAACGTAATGTCTCATAGCTCCTATTGTTATGCACCTGGCGAGGAAGGGAGCGAACCAACACTCAATACCGGTTCACAAATAAAAATATCATTCTTAATTAACAAGCCGTTTATTGGCCGGGTGAGTGTGCCAGGTACGATAGTCGCCGATCTTTATGGAGGGCTGGATGCGGCCTCCTCGACCTCCAGCACCGAAAAAATGGCAGAGATCAAAATCGCTGGCGATATCGTCGTGCCGCAAAATTGCGAGATAGCGCCCGGGCAGACGCTTGAGATAGATTTTGGCAAAATCCCGGCCCCGGAATTTTCCGCTACCAAAGGCACCGCCGTGACGAGTCACAAGGTAAAAAAGACGATTCAGGTACAGTGCACAGGCATGCTGGATGAGAATATTGTCTACTCCACTTTCCATGGAGACCCTGTTGACGCCGATGCCACGATGATGAAAGTCAACGGCAATGATGATGTAGGCATTGTGGTATACGACAAGTGGGATCGTCAGGTCAGCGTCAACGGCGGCAGGATGGACATGGATAGGGGCGAAAACAATAACGGCGCCGAAAACAATTCGCTTACCTTTTCCGCTGCGCCTGCAAGCGCAACGGGGGCTCAGCCAAAACCTGGAACGTTTGAAGCGTACGCGACGGTCACGCTGGAAATTGAACATTAATCACCCGACGGCTGTTTATGACAGTCCGTTGTCATTTTCCCCCTTTTGTACCAGGCTTATCCCTTTCTGTATGACAACTCTATGACGCAATCCTGAATAAATATCATTTATTATCAATGAGTTATTTTTAACGCCTGCATTGTCATAAAACTGTCATAATTCGTACATTTATCTGTCACCTGTTTGTCCTATTTTGCTCATCGTAGCCACTAAACAACGATTTACGAAAATCTTGCAGGAGACATTATGAAAGTTATGCGTACCACTGTCGCAACTGTTGTCGCCGCGACCTTATCTCTGAGCGCGTTCTCTGTATTTGCAGAAGCAAGCCTGACAGGTGCAGGTGCAACCTTCCCTGCGCCGGTGTATGCCAAATGGGCGGATACCTACCAGAAAGAAACCGGTAACAAGGTTAACTATCAGGGTATCGGCTCCTCCGGTGGCGTAAAACAAATTACCGCGAACACGGTTGATTTCGGCGCATCAGATGCTCCGCTGTCTGATGAAAAACTGGCTCAGGAAGGCCTGTTCCAGTTCCCTACCGTGATCGGTGGCGTGGTTCTGGCGATCAACCTGCCGGGCGTGAAGTCGGGTGAGTTGGTGCTGGACGGCAAAACCCTGGGTGACATCTACCTGGGCAAAATCAAAAAATGGGATGACGAAGCGATCGCCAAACTCAACCCAGGCCTGAAGCTGCCTTCTCAGAACATCGCCGTGGTTCGCCGCGCGGATGGTTCTGGTACCTCTTTCGTGTTCACCAGCTACCTGGCGAAAGTGAACGAAGAGTGGAAATCTAAAGTCGGCTCCGGCTCTACCGTTAACTGGCCTACCGGTCTGGGCGGTAAAGGTAACGACGGTATCGCCGCGTTCGTACAGCGTCTGCCTGGCTCCATCGGCTACGTAGAGTATGCGTACGCGAAGCAGAACAACCTGTCCTACACCAAACTGGTGTCTGCCGACGGCAAACCGGTTAGCCCGACCGAAGAGAACTTTGCTAATGCCGCCAAAGGCGCTGACTGGAGCAAATCCTTCGCGCAGGATCTGACTAACCAGAAGGGCGAAGGGGCGTGGCCAATCACCTCTACCACCTTCATCCTGGTGCACAAAGAGCAGAAGAAACCTGAACAGGGCGCTGAAGTGCTGAAGTTCTTCGACTGGGCATACAAAAACGGCGGCAAACAGGCTAACGCTCTGGATTACGCCACCCTGCCAGACAACGTGGTTGAGCAGATTCGCGCTGCATGGAAAACCAACGTGAAAGACAGCAGCGGTAAAGCGCTGTACTAACAGGATATATTTAACGAAGATGGCGGGTGGCGCTGCGCTTACCCGCCCTACGGTTTACTCTGTAGGCCCGGTAAGCGTCAGCGCCACCGGGCATATTCGTAAAAACGTCTCAAACAGAAGAGTAATTTATGGCTGCAACCAAGCCTGCATTTAACCCTCCGGGTAAAAAAGGTGACATGATTTTCAGCGCGCTGGTCAAACTGGCTGCGCTGATTGTGCTATTGCTGCTGGGCGGCATTATCGTGTCTCTGATTTTCTCCTCCTGGCCGAGCATCCAGAAATTCGGTTTCTCCTTCCTGTGGACCAAAGAGTGGGATGCGCCGAACGATATCTACGGTGCACTGGTGCCGATTTACGGCACGCTGGTGACCTCGTTCATCGCCCTGCTGATTGCGGTTCCGGTAAGTTTCGGTATAGCCCTGTTCCTGACGGAGCTTGCGCCGGGCTGGCTGCGTCGCCCATTGGGTATCGCCATCGAACTGCTGGCGGCCATCCCAAGTATCGTCTACGGCATGTGGGGCCTGTTTATCTTTGCGCCGCTGTTCGCCACGTACTTCCAGGAACCGGTGGGTAACGTCCTCTCTGCCATTCCGTTTGTGGGGGCCCTGTTCTCCGGCCCGGCTTTCGGTATCGGCATTCTGGCGGCGGGTGTGATCCTCGCCATCATGATTATTCCGTACATTGCGGCGGTGATGCGCGATGTGTTCGAACAAACGCCGGTGATGATGAAAGAGTCGGCCTACGGCATCGGCTGCACCACCTGGGAAGTGATCTGGCGCATTGTTCTTCCGTTCACCAAAAATGGGGTGATCGGGGGCGTGATGCTGGGCTTAGGTCGTGCGCTGGGTGAAACCATGGCGGTGACCTTTATCATCGGTAACACCTACCAACTCGACAGCGCGTCGCTGTATATGCCGGGCAACAGTATTACCTCTGCACTGGCAAACGAATTTGCGGAAGCGGAATCCGGCCTGCACGTTGCGGCGCTGATGGAGCTGGGTCTGATTCTGTTCGTTATTACCTTCATTGTTCTGGCGATTTCCAAGCTGATGATTATGCGTCTCGCTAAAAATGAGGGAGCACGCTAATGGCCACTCTCGAAATGCAAGCTACTGCTGAACTGGCGGAATCCCGCCGCAAAATGCAGGCCAGACGCCGCATGAAAAACCGCATTGCCCTGACGCTCTCTATGGCGACGATGGCATTCGGTCTGTTCTGGCTTGTCTGGATCCTCTTCTCAACGGTCGTTCGCGGGATTGACGGAATGTCACTCTCGCTGTTCACCGAAATGACGCCGCCGCCGAACACGGCGGGTGGTGGCCTGGCGAATGCCCTGGCGGGCAGCGGATTGCTGATCCTCTGGGCCACGGTCTTCGGCACGCCGCTGGGCATCATGGCGGGCATCTACCTGGCAGAATACGGTCGTAAATCCTTGCTGGCGGAAGTGATTCGTTTCATTAACGACATTTTGCTGTCAGCCCCGTCTATCGTCGTGGGTCTGTTCGTTTACACCGTGGTGGTGGCGCAGATGGAACACTTCTCCGGCTGGGCGGGTGTGATTGCGCTGGCGCTGCTGCAGGTGCCGATTGTGATTCGAACCACCGAGAACATGCTGAAACTGGTGCCGGACAGCCTGCGTGAAGCGGCTTACGCGCTGGGTACGCCAAAATGGAAGATGATCTCTGCGATTACGCTGAAGGCGTCGGTCTCCGGGATCATGACCGGTATCCTGCTAGCGGTGGCGCGTATTGCGGGTGAAACGGCACCGCTGCTGTTTACGTCCCTCTCCAACCAGTTCTGGAGCACGGACATGATGCAGCCGATCGCCAACCTGCCGGTGACGATCTTTAAATTTGCGATGAGCCCCTTCGCGGAATGGCAGCAGCTGGCCTGGGCCGGGGTGCTGATCATTACCCTTTGCGTACTGTTGCTGAACATTCTGGCGCGCGTCATTTTCGCGAAGAAGAAACACGGTTAATTTTTTACGGCGCGGCAGCTCGCGGCGCCGAATGAGGAAATGAGTCAATGAGTATGGTTGATACTGCCCCGGGGTAAGATTCAGGTTCGTGATTTGAACTTCTACTACGGCAAATTCCATGCCCTGAAGAACATCAACCTGGATATCGCGAAGAACCAGGTCACGGCATTTATCGGTCCGTCCGGCTGTGGGAAATCCACGCTGCTGCGTACCTTTAACAAAATGTATTCGCTCTATCCGGAGCAGCGCGCTGAAGGGGAAATCATCCTCGACGGCGAAAACATTCTGACCCAGGCTCAGGATATCGCCCTGCTGCGCGCGAAAGTGGGGATGGTGTTCCAGAAACCCACGCCGTTCCCGATGTCCATTTATGACAACATCGCCTTTGGCGTTCGCCTGTTTGAAAAGCTCTCCCGTGCCGATATGGACGAGCGCGTGCAGTGGGCATTGACCAAAGCCGCATTGTGGAACGAAACCAAAGATAAATTGCACCAGAGCGGTTACTCTCTCTCTGGTGGTCAGCAACAGCGTCTGTGCATTGCGCGCGGTATTGCGATTCGCCCGGAAGTGTTGCTGCTGGATGAGCCGTGTTCAGCGCTGGACCCGATTTCAACCGGTCGTATTGAAGAACTGATCACCGAGCTGAAGCAGGATTACACCGTGGTTATCGTGACCCACAACATGCAGCAGGCTGCGCGTTGTTCCGACCACACGGCGTTTATGTACCTGGGTGAATTGATTGAGTTCAGTAACACGGACGATCTGTTCACTAAGCCCGCGAAGAAACAAACCGAAGATTATATTACTGGCCGCTACGGTTGATTTGCCTTAGTGCATGTGGAGAAACCATGGACAACCTCAATCTTAATAAACACATTTCCGGCCAGTTCAACGCAGAGCTGGAAAGCATTCGCACCCAGGTGATGACCATGGGCGGCATGGTGGAGCAGCAGCTTTCTGATGCGATTACGGCGATGCACAACCAGGACAGCGAGCTGGCGAAGCGCGTCATTGAAGGCGATAAAAACGTCAACATGATGGAAGTGGCTATCGACGAAGCCTGCGTGCGCATTATCGCGAAACGTCAGCCGACGGCGAGCGACCTGCGTCTGGTGATGGCGATCATCAAAACCATCGCCGAGCTGGAACGTATTGGTGACGTCGCCGATAAAATCTGCCGCACCGCGCTGGAGAAGTTCTCTCAGCAGCATCAGCCGCTGCTGGTGAGCCTCGAGTCGCTGGGCCGCCACACCGTGCAGATGCTGCACGACGTGCTGGATGCCTTTGCGCGGATGGATCTGGACGAAGCGGTGCGTATCTACCGTGAAGACAAGAAGGTCGATCAGGAGTATGAAGGCATCGTGCGCCAGCTGATGACCTACATGATGGAAGATTCCCGCACGATCCCGAGCGTGCTGACGGCCCTGTTCTGCGCGCGCTCCATCGAGCGTATCGGTGACCGCTGCCAGAACATTTGCGAATACATTTTCTACTTCGTGAAGGGTCAGGACTTCCGTCACGTGGGCGGCGACGAGCTGGACAAGCTGCTGGCGGGTAAAGATCCGAAAGAGTAATCCTGTCATCTGATAACAACGCCGGTACTCACCGGCGTTGTTATTTCTAGTGTAATCACAATTTTCCCCTTCATCCGTTGCCTGACGTTCGAAACGCGCTAACGTGAGACGAAAAATAGCAAAGGATGGTATATGAAAAATTCATTAGCGTGCCTGGCGATGGCCATCAGCATCGGGATCGGTACTGGAACAGACGTGATTGCCGCACCGTTGCCGGTCACACCTGACCAGACTACCCCGGTCAGCCACTATGTGACCCAGGTTAATGCGGATAAAAGCATTACGTTTCGCCTGTTTGCACCCGGCGCAACGCGAGTCTCCGTGGTGACGGGGTCAATGCCTGAAAGCCAGGTTTCCCATGATATGACGAAAGAGAAAAATGGCGTCTGGTCATGGAAAAGCGAGCCGATGGCACCGAATCTGTACGAATATTATTTCGACATCGATGGTTTCCGTTCAGTTGACACGGGAAGCCGCTATCAAAAACCCCAGCGGCAGGTGAACACCAGCCTGATTCTGGTTCCGGGCAGTATTCTCGACGATCGTCCTGTACCGCATGGCGATCTGACGACCTTGACCTGGCACTCGCCGTCGCTCAAGTCAGAGCGCCGCGTCTATGTATGGACTCCCCCTGGCTACAACGGCACAGGGGAACCCTTACCGGTGCTCTACTTCTACCATGGTTTTGGCGATACAGGACTCTCTGCCATCGACCAGGGCCGTCTGCCGCAAATCATGGATAACCTGATGGCCGAAGGGAAAATCAAACCGATGCTGGTGGTGGTACCCGACACCGAGACGGAGAGCACTGAGGCCATCCCCGAGAACTTCCCACCGGCAGAACGACGGAAGTCTTTCTATCCGCTCAATGCGAAAGCCGCAGACCGTGAACTGATGAGCGAGATTATTCCGCTGGTGGATACACGCTTCAACGTGCGTAAAGATGCGGCAGGCCGGGCACTGGCGGGATTGTCACAGGGCGGTTATCAGGCGCTGGTCTCCGGGATGAATCATCTGGAGAGCTTCGGCTGGCTGGGAACGTTCAGCGGCGTTACCACGACAACCGTGCCTGACGAAGGCGTGGCCGCACGCTTTAAGCAGCCTGAGGCCATTAACCGGCAGCTGCATAACTTCACCGTCGTTGTGGGAGAGCGCGATTCGGTGACCGGCAAAGATATCGCCGGTCTGAAAGCGGAGCTGGAAAAGCAGGGCATCAAATTCGACTATAAAATGTACCCCGGTCTGAATCACGAAATGGACGTCTGGCGTCCGGCCTATGCTGAGTTTGTTCAAAAGCTCTTCAGATAAACCTGTCGCCCTCCCTGCCGGGAGGGGCGGCTTAACGCGTAATATTCCACCCGCGCGCCTTCCACAGCGCGGGTAGCTGCGCCAGATCGGTGAAGGTCGTGACTTTTGGATGAACGATCGGCTTGTTGTGCGGGTCGGCGCAGAAGTAAAACACCTCCATCCCCGCATCAATCCCCGACTGCGCGCCCGCAGACGAGTCATCCACCAGAATGCAGTGCTCTACGTTAACGTTCATCGCCTTTGCCGCATGGAACATCAGTGCCGGGTCCGGCTTCCAGCGCTGGATATCGTAGCCGCTGAACAGTTTTTCCGGGAAGTGGTGCAGCATCTCAAGCTTGCCGAGCGAGTGCTGCATTTTGCTGACCGGTCCGTTGGAGACCACGCAGATCGGCACCGTCATGGCATCCAGCAGCGCGTTTGCGCCCGGAATCACCTCCAGCTCCGAATCGAACAGGCGCGCAACCTCGGCGCGGTACACCGGTTCCAGAGCCGCTTTATCCAGAACGACGCCGTGTTCTTCGTTAATGATGTCGATGATCTCGTAGAGCTTCACGCCCTTAAAGCGTTTAAACACCTCGTCGAGTTCCAGCGTAATGCCAAATTCCTGGAACATGGCGACATACGCGCGGGAACAAATGACCTCACTGTCGACCAGCGTACCGTCGCAGTCGAAAAATACCGCTTCAATTCCGGACATGCCTTTCCTTTTTAACCAGTTTAACGTTTACGTACGGCAGTTCACCGGAACGCAATCGTTGCCGTATAAGCAAATTCAATGAAAAAGTATCACGTAACCGCCACTATTGTCGCATTTTGGTATAGGATAGCGACGAATTTTCCCTCCTTGTTCGGAAATTGATGATGAGTCAACAACACACTACCCAGACATCTGGTCAGGGTCTGCTTGAGCGCGTGTTTAAACTGCGCGAGCACGGCACGACGGCACGCACCGAAGTGATCGCCGGTTTTACCACCTTCCTGACGATGGTCTATATCGTTTTTGTTAACCCTCAAATTCTGGGCGTTGCTGGCATGGATACCAGCGCCGTCTTCGTGACTACCTGTCTGATCGCGGCCCTCGGCAGCATTCTGATGGGTGTGTTCGCTAACCTGCCGGTCGCGCTGGCCCCGGCGATGGGTCTGAATGCTTTCTTTGCCTTCGTGGTAGTTCAGGCGATGGGCCTGCCGTGGCAGGTGGGTATGGGCGCCATCTTCTGGGGTGCGATTGGCCTGCTGCTGCTGACCATTTTCCGTGTGCGTTACTGGATGATTGCGAACATTCCCGTGAGCCTGCGCGTGGGCATTACCAGCGGTATCGGTCTGTTTATCGGGATGATGGGGCTGAAAAACGCCGGCGTGATCGTGGCGAACCCGGATACGCTGGTGAGCATCGGCCACCTGACCTCTCATAACGTCCTGCTGGGCGTGCTGGGCTTCTTTATCATCGCCATCCTGGCTTCCCGCAATATTCATGCGGCGGTGCTGGTCTCCATCGTGGTGACCACGCTGCTGGGCTGGATGCTGGGCGACGTTCACTATAACGGCATCGTTTCCGCGCCACCGAGCGTCTCTACCGTTGTTGGCCATGTTGATCTGGCGGGTTCCCTGAACCTGGGCCTGGCGGGCGTGATTTTCTCCTTCATGCTGGTTAACCTGTTCGACTCCTCCGGTACGCTGATCGGCGTGACCGACAAAGCGGGTCTGGCAGATGAGAAAGGCAAATTCCCGCGCATGAAGCAGGCGCTGTTTGTTGACAGTATCTCCTCTGTGACCGGCTCATTTATCGGGACCTCGTCTGTGACCGCTTACATCGAATCCTCTTCCGGCGTCTCCGTGGGCGGCCGTACCGGCCTGACGGCGGTTGTAGTGGGTATTCTGTTCCTGCTGGTGATCTTCCTCTCTCCGCTGGCGGGCATGGTGCCTCCGTACGCTGCAGCGGGTGCGCTGATCTACGTGGGTGTGCTGATGACCTCCAGCCTGTCGCGCGTGAAGTGGGATGATTTAACCGAAGCGGTGCCGGCGTTTATTACCGCCGTGATGATGCCGTTCAGCTTCTCGATTACCGAAGGTATCGCGCTGGGCTTTATCTCTTACTGCGTAATGAAGATCGGTACCGGCCGCTTCCGCGACCTCAGCCCGTGCGTCATCGTTGTGGCGCTGCTGTTTGTACTGAAGATTGTGTTTATTGACGCGCACTAAGGTGCGGTTTGTGGTGTCAGGTGGCGCTTCGCTTACCTGACCTACTGACGAGTGTAGGCCCGGTAAGCGCTAGCGCCACCGGGCTTTTTTATCAGGCTTTAACCCGCTTAATATAATCCCCGAACGCCGTCAGCTGGCCAGTACAGATGGTCGCGCGTGCTCTGATCCACCACCTCACCCGTTTGCGGGTCGACCTTGTTCTGAATCACTCCGCCCATAAATTCCGGCTTGTTCATCACCATCGCATCGAGGAAGACCAGGATCTGACGCAGGTGATACTGGCAGCGCGCGCCGCCAATCGCGCCCATGGAGCTGGTCTGGATCAGCACCGGTTTGCCTGACAGCGGCTGCTCAGGTAAACGGGACAGCCAGTCGATGGCATTCTTCAGACCACCGGGTACAGAGTAGTTGTACTCTGGCGTGACGATGACCACGCCGTCAGCCTGGCGAATCTGCTCTGCCAGCGCCTCAACGCTCTGCGGGAACCCTTCTTCCTGCTGTACGTCAGCATCATAAAGCGGAATATCGCCAATAGACGGCAGGGCGCTAATTTCCATACCTGCAGGTGCCAGCTGTGGCAGCGTGCGGGCTACCATCCCGTTAAATGAACCTTTGCGCAGACTTCCGAGTAACGTAACAACTTTCAACGTATCAGACATGATTACTCCTGTTTCATCATGATGACCCTGATTGGATCAGCTAAGGGTGAATGCTTTTTCTGCCGGTAAACTGGTTAATCGCATCAGACGTGCAGCGGGCTCGTTGGCGCGCTCGGGCACATCAGGAAGGCTACGCCATCCCTGTTGACTGTCAAATTCCCAGATTTTCATGCGTTCGATGGCGGGGGTCACCGCGATGGACCAGATGAGCACATCCTCCGCGTCGCAGAGCGCTTCTACCAGCGTGGCCTGGGTGGCGCGCAGACGTCCGGAGCCTGGCAACAGCTGCAGCAGGCTGGCGTCGTCTGAGGCGCATCCGCAGAGCTTGCGAATGCTCTGGCGCAGGGTAATGAGCTGAGCTCTGGCTTCAACAGGATCGTTCTGGTTGCGTACCCACAGCTTCTCATTGCTGGAGAGCGGATAGTCTTCATGCGCGTTACCACCGTGGAAGCTGCGCGTCGCGCGCTGAAGCTCCATATCAAGCCCACAGTCCCCTTCGGTGGTCAGCGCGACCCCAATGATATTGCCCGTGTAGGCAATGGAAAAACGAGGGAGATCCGGGTCCGCAAAGACCGGGCGGCCTTCTGGCTGGGTAATGATGTCCGGCAGCTCGCTGGTGCCGTACAGCATAAACATCAGTTCTGCGAGAAGCGCTCGGGACGCTAAAAACCGCGACCTGCGGTGCTCCGGAAGCGTGAGTGCTTCACGGTGACAGGCTGAAGAAATTCTTGCCGATACGAGACGTCCTTCTGTAAGTATCCCTCTTGCAAAGTGCGTAGCCATTTTTTCGCTCCTTGATAATGGTCGTAATCGGTTAAACGGTTACATGATTATCGCTTAACTTGCCTCCTGTTTTAATCAGTAAATGGAAGTAAGAGAAGCCTTAGGACCGAACTTTACATTTTCTTAGGCAAAAATTGGATCGCTCGCACCGTACAGCGCCTTGATGGTCTCCCGCAGCCAGAGAATTTTGGGATTATGGCTGTTCCGTTTATGCCAGATCAGCGTGAAGGGCACGGTCAATTTATCCGCCTGCTCCTCATCAATGGGGATCGGAAGCGCGATCAGCTTACGCTGGTGGAGTTCATTGTAGTGATGACAGTAGTGCGGGGCGGTGGCGATATAGTGATGGCCGGGCTGCGCCGCCATAAACATCGCCTGTTCGAAGCCCGGCAGGCTCATGGCGATAGTGCGATCGCGTCCCATCTCCTTTAACACCTCATCAAGCGCCCAGGTATCGCTGCGTTCCCAGAAGATGCTGATGTGGGGATAGCGCAGGAAGGTCTCCAGATTCCATTCTTGCTGAAGCGCCGGATGATCCTCGCGCAGATAGACGCAGGGGCGGTCGCTGAACAGGATTTCGTAGTCGATAAACCACGGCATCAGCTTAAGCAGCTCGCGGGATCGCGGATGCGTTTCACGCCCGGTGAAGCCCAAATCCACCTCGCCACGCGTAATCGCGTCCAGCGAGTCGTAATCCCACTGGCGCATTTTCACCGTCGCCTGCGGATAGCGCTGGTTCACCTGCTCCAGCAGGGTATTGAAGCGGATCAGCATCAGCGGCGTTTCCGCGGCCAGCACGAACGTCAGCCCGCCCGGAGAATCATGATGGAATTTATCGAGGATCTGGTTGCCGATTTGCATCCAGTCAGCCAGATCCTGCTCCAGGCTCACCGTCAGCGGCGTCGGCAGCAGCCCTAGCGGCGTTTTGACAAACAGCGGGTCGTCAAACCAGTCACGCAGCTTGGCCAGTGATTTACTCACCGCCGACGGCGTCACGTTCATCCGCTTCGCCGCTTTGGTAACGCTGCGCTCCTGCAGCAAAAGCTGCAGGCACAGCAACAGGTTAAGATCGAGACTGCTGATGGGCTTCTTCATAGTGCGCCGCGGGCTGGATAACCATAAGTAAGGTAATGCAGACTATGCTACAGCCAATCAGAACCCCGATCAGCATATTCAGCGCGTTAAGCCCGATGACTGCCGCCAGCCAAATCCACAGCGACGAGCCGCAGACCTGTGCGATCCTCAGCACCGAGCTTGCCACTCCTGCCCGCAGCGAGAAGGGACCAAGCGCCTGGCTCATCGCGACGCCAAAGCCAACCGAGAACCCGGCGCAAATGAGCGTAATGCCCACCAGCATCACCGCATGTGAGCTGGCGGTCGCCAGGATCGCGCCTGCGGCAAGGAATAAAACCTGTGAGGTCAACATCAGCGTGCGCTGGCGGAAGATATTCAGCGCAAACGGGGTGGAGAACGACACAGCCATACTGACCATCGCGGTTAATGCCATCACCGTTGAATACTCACCGCGATCGAAGCCCATGGTCTCCATCAGCAACACCGGGGAAACGTTTACATAGGTCAGGATCACCGCCACGCTTAGCGTGGTCACGGTCAGACGGCTGAGGAAAAAGCGGTTTAGAAGCTTCTCTGCCGGGTGAATGGTCGCGGTATGGCCGGTATTCTGCGAGCCCGGGTGGGTCTCTTTCAGCACGGCAATCGACAGGACAAACACCAGCGCGCCCATCGCCGCCATGGTCCAGAACAGGCTCTGCCACGGGAACTTCAGCATGATCAGATAGCCCACGACCGGGGCCAGCACCGGGATGATGCAGGTAATGCCGTTCAGCATCGAGAGCACCTTAGCGCGACGCTGGGCGCTTAAGGTGTCGCGCAAAATGGCAAACGCCACCACGTAGCAACCGCCCGCACCGATGCCCTGGATAAAGCGCCCGGTCAGGAACACGGTGCTGTTTTGCGCCTGTGAGCAGAGAAGCGACGCCAGGGCAAAAACGATGGCACCGGCGATTGCGACAGGCTGACGGCCTGCTTTATCCGCAATCTTCCCGGCAAAGACCATCGACGATGCCATCCCCGCGAGGTAGGCCGAAAACGCAATATGCAGCTGCGCTTCGCTGGCGCCCAGATCGCGGGCGATATGCGGTAATCCCACCAGATACATATCAATACCGGACGGATAAAGCAGAACTAATGCGAAACTACAAAACAGAAAACGCGCCATAAACCCCCATAGATGCAGGCATGCAGGATAGGGGGTGAAAAGGGATTAGGCGAGTTGCCATTTGGACAATGGTGATTTCCCAGGAGGAAATCACCATGGATTAGCGGGAATTACTTACCAATACAGAAGCTCGAGAAGATCCGTCCCAGCAGATCGTCCGACGTAAACTCCCCGGTGATCTCGCTCAGATTCTGCTGCGCCAGACGCAGCTCTTCCGCCAGCAGTTCACCTGCCCATGCGCCAATCAGCTGCGCTTTGCCCTGGTCAAGATGGCGTGCCGCCTCTTCCAGCGCCTGCAGGTGACGGCGACGCGCCAGGAAGCCGCCTTCCATATTGGTGTCAAAGCCCATGCTCTGTTTGAGATGGTTACGCAGGTCGTCCACGCCTTCACCGGTCCGCGCCGACAGGCGGATCAGTGAGTGACCATTCACATCGCTGATACCGAGCGTTTCGCCGGTCACGTCCGCTTTGTTACGCACCACGGTGATCGGCAGTTTGGCCGGCAGACGGGCAATAAAGTCCGGCCAGATCTCCGCCGGGTCAACGGCGTCGGTGGTGGTGCCGTCCACCATAAACAGCACGCGGTCGGCCTGCTCGATCTCCTGCCAGGCGCGTTCGATACCGATGCGCTCAACTTCGTCGCTGGCATCGCGCAGACCGGCGGTATCGATGATGTGCAGCGGCATGCCGTCGATGTGGATGTGCTCGCGCAGCACGTCGCGAGTGGTACCGGCAATGTCGGTTACGATTGCCGCTTCACGGCCCGCCAGGGCGTTCAGCAGGCTCGATTTACCGGCGTTCGGGCGTCCGGCAATCACCACTTTCATCCCTTCACGCAGCAGGCTGCCCTGGCGCGCTTCTGCACGAACGGCGTCGAGATCGGCCATCACCTGGTTGAGCTGGGCTTCGATTTTGCCGTCAGAGAGGAAGTCGATCTCCTCGTCCGGGAAGTCGATAGCCGCTTCCACGTAGATCCTAAGGTGAGTAAGTGCGTCCACGAGGTGATTCACACGCGCGGAGAATGCGCCCTGCAGCGAGTTCAGAGCAGAGCGGGCCGCCTGTTCAGAACTGGCGTCGATCAGGTCAGCAATGGCCTCAGCCTGCGCCAGGTCGAGCTTGTCGTTGAGGAAGGCACGCTCGGAGAACTCGCCCGGCTTCGCAATGCGCAGGCCCGGCAGGGTCAGGATACGTTTTAACAGCAGGTCGAGGATAACCGGGCCGCCGTGGCCCTGCAGCTCCAGCACGTCTTCACCGGTAAAGGAGTTCGGGCCGGGGAACCACAGCGCAATGCCCTGGTCCAGCGGCGTGCCGTCGGTATCTTTAAACGGCAGGTAATCAGCGTAGCGCGGCTTTGGCAGTTTACCCAGCACCGCTTCGGCCACCTCGCGTGCCTTCAGGCCGGAGATACGCAGAATGCCTACACCACCGCGTCCCGGTGGGGTTGCCTGGGCGACGATAGTGTCGTTATGGCTCATGGTTGCTCTCGTTCAATACAAATAAAAAAGGCGGTCAATCGACCGCCCTTATTTTAGCGTTAACTTATCGGATCAGGACTTTTTCTTTTCGCGGCTATGCAGGCCACGTTTTTCCAGACCACGGTAAATCAGCTGCTGCTGGATGATGGTCACCAGGTTGCTGACGATATAGTACAGCACCAGACCTGACGGGAACCACAGGAAGAACACCGTGAAGATGACCGGCATAAAGGTCATGATCTTCTGCTGCATCGGGTCGGTCACGGTGGTCGGCGACATCTTCTGGATGAAGAACATCGTCACGCCCATCAGGATCGGCAGGATGTAGTACGGGTCCTGTGCGGACAGGTCATGGATCCAGAGTGCGAACGGCGCGTGGCGCAGCTCAACGGAACCCATCAGCATGTAGTACAGCGCAAGGAAGATTGGCATCTGAATAATCAGCGGGAAGCAGCCACCCAGTGGGTTCACTTTCTCTGCTTTATACAGGGCCATCAATTTCCTGGCTCTGACGCTGTTTGTCATCGCCCAGACGCTCACGCATTGCCTGAATCTTCGGCTGCAGCATGCGCATCTTCGCCATGGAGGTGTACTGCGCTTTAGTCAGCGGATACATGATGCCACGAACGATGAAGGTGATAACGATGATGGAGAAGCCCCAGTTACCCAGGAAGCTGTGGATGAACTTCAGCAGCTTAAACAGCGGCTGAGAGATGAACCACAACCAACCGTAATCCACGGTCAGATCCAGGTGCGGCGCAACAGCG
>OIEO01000080.1_pt1 | contig 23913 bp, 30 predicted proteins | sample 1581851 | NCBI WGS metagenome assembly OIEO01 (sample SAMN03281010, study PRJEB24777) | human gut metagenome | isolation source: fecal sample PR157 from 1 month old male Malay infant, caesarean delivered... | reverse complement strand
AGAAAGGCAATCAGTGGCACTTTGGCATGAAGGCCCACATTGGTGTCGATGCCAAGAGTGGCCTGACCCACAGCCTAGTCACCACCGCGGCCAACGAGCATGACCTCAATCAGCTGGGTAATCTGCTGCATGGAGAGGAGCAATTTGTCTCAGCCGATGCCGGCTACCAAGGGGCGCCACAGCGCGAGGAGCTGGCCGAGGTGGATGTGGACTGGCTGATCGCCGAGCGCCCCGGCAAGGTAAGAACCTTGAAACAGCATCCACGCAAGAACAAAACGGCCATCAACATCGAATACATGAAAGCCAGCATCCGGGCCAAGGTGGAGCACCCATTTCGCATCATCAAGCGACAGTTCGGCTTCGTGAAAGCCAGATACAAGGGGTTGCTGAAAAACGATAACCAACTGGCGATGTTATTCACGCTGGCCAACCTGTTTCGGGCGGACCAAATGATACGTCAGTGGGAGAGATCTCACTAAAAACTGGGGATAACGCCTTAAATGGCGAAGAAACGGTCTAAATAGGCTGATTCAAGGCATTTACGGGAGAAAAAATCGGCTCAAACATGAAGAAATGAAATGACTGAGTCAGCCGAGAAGAATTTCCCCGCTTATTCGCACCTTCCCTAAGAGAGCACAAAGCAAAAGAAAATGTATTTATATTTATGCATATTAATCCTGTAGCGCAAACTCACTTTGCCGTTGAATGCGATCAACTCCTTTCTCTACTATCAGAATACAAAAATGTTAAAGCTGTATTCAATGGTCACGACCATGACCATGACGAAGTGTTAATAAAAAATGATATCCCATTTGTATTTGATGGTCACTTTGGTGGAAGTTGGGGAACTGATTATCATGGATTTAGGATAGTAGAAGTAGATCAGGATAATACTATAACCACATATATGATGGATCCTTCAAAAAAATTCAAAAGCTCATCCTTATAATAATATCTTACTAATTTTTCGATTAGACATTGAATTAATAGAAAACACCCTGCCAGCGTACCGCTCACAGGGTGGGGCGACCATCTCCTTGGCCCCGTCATTTGGCGTAGCGTTAGAGGGCTAGATTTAGCTGATCCTTTCCATAGTGAGACGCCGGGAAGGCATCGCGGGGGATAAAGTCAGGCGGTAACGGCGCTGTACCTGCGCGTTTTGTTACTTCCCTTTCCACGCTGTTAAGCGTGGTGAATGACCGGCTACATTCCAGATTCTGACACTGGTGATATTGACGGATTGTCATATCGGTTATTTTACGGCTGGTACGGGTGCGGGCCATAGCGCCGCAGAATGGACATCTGAACATAATGATGGCTCCCCTGTGGGAGTTGAACTCCATTTCATTTTATTCAGTTTCCGCTATCCAGTCAGGTATTTTTGCTTCCAGCTCCAGCCGGGTGGTAAAACCGCTGTCGTCTATGACGTGCTCAGCACGCGCAATGATCCAGTCCTGATTATCTATTTCATCCTTAAAACCGCTAACCGTCACGTGCATTTCCGGGTAAAGCTCAGCGCGGCCACGCGCCAGGGTGATCGAAAACTCTGCCGCGCCACGCTGAAGCTGCTGCCACTTTGCCGCCGCCGCACGTTTAGCCGCCTCTTCATTCTGGTAGGTTTTGCGCAGCACATAGACGTTACCGTCTGCGCCCTCCATGTAATCGCCCTCACGGCTGCTGCTCTTCTCTTTTTGGGCTTTACAGACTTGCGGCGCTTAACGCTGACCTTTTTCTTTTTACCGAAATTGAGATCCAGCCAGTAAGCCCTGACGCCGGTATACGCATCCCGATCGGCAATACGAAAGCGGTGCCGGTCGCCACTGGTGCGGTCAATGCTGGCAGAAGGTAGCGCCTTTCCGTCAGCGGTCAAACCACCACCCGGCAGAATAAACAGCAGACTGCCGTTCTTGACGGTGGCAATTGCACCCAGCATTTCCGCCATGCGGGTAAGGAAAGACATATCGCTTTCCTGCGTCTGGTCGGCGTGATCAATCTCAATATCCATGAGCATTTCACTGATCTGCGCCTTCAGTCCGTATCGGTGCGCTATTGCCGACACAACGCGCTCAACGGTCACGTCATGCCATGAGACTTCGCGCTTTACGTTGAATTCTTCACGAAATCAGCGCTGCGGGCAGTAACGCCAATGGTATCTGCCGGGCCTTCGTGGGAAACCTCGTCAACCGTGTACAGCCCCTTGTAAATCAGCGGTTCACCCAGCCAGCCAAATGATACGGCAAGCTCAGCACCACGCGGCGGCAGTGCAACCATGCCATCACTGTCATCAATGGATATTGACAGCTGATCGGCATCAAAAACCCCGATTGTCCGTCAGTGACAACGACATGATCCGATCATCAAGCTGCGTCAGTACCTTGCCACCCATCGTAATGCTGAATCCCGGACTTTTTTACTGCCTCGGTCAGTGAATCGTTATAACTGCTGCCGGCGTCGTTAAGTGATTTAGTCAGGTCTGTAAGTGCCATGCTTTCCCCCTTCTTCCGGCGAAGGATCCCACGCGCGCGGGAGAGACCAAATCGGCTTTTTGTTGTCGCCGTCCGGCCAGACCCGCAATAGCGTGAGTAGCGTTCAGACATGAGGGATTATCACTGCGAACTCAATAACGTAATGGTGGCTAACATGTCAGAGACACGTTTCCACGGTGTACGCGTCCGGGAGAATACCGACCTGGTGACGGCCATCAATGACATTGAATCTAGTGTCATTGGGGTCGTTGCCGTGGCGGATGATGCCGACGCGGAAACCTTTCCCCTGAATACCCCCGTGTTGCTGACGCGGGTTAACAACGTGCTGGGTAAGGCGGGTAAAACCGGCTCCCTGTACAAAACACTCAAAGCCATCGCTGACCAGACCAGTCCGAAGGTTATCGTTGTGCGCGTGGCAGCAGCCACGGAAGAGGAAGGCAGTAAAACGCAGTCGCAGCTCATCATGGGTGGCACGGCAGAAGACGGCAGCTATACCGGCATGTACGCGTTTCTGACTGCCGAGCAGAAGGTCGGCTATCGTCCGCGCATTCTGGCTGTGCCGGGCTACGACACGGAAGAAGTGACCTCCGCGCTGTGCGTCATTGCACAAAACCTGCGCGCGTTTGTTTACGCCAGTTGCTATGGATGCAAAACGATGGCTGAAGCCACCGCATATCGTGCGACCTTCGCCTATCGCGAGCTAATGCTTATCTGGCCTGATTTCATCGCATACAACCCGCAGACAGGAGAAAACGAAACCTTCCCTGCCCCGGCCTATGCCTGCGGCCTTCGCGCTCTGATTGACAACAATCAGGGCTGGCACAAATCGCTTTCCAATGTGTCGGTAAGCAACGTGCTGGGTATTTCACAGGATGTTTTCTGGTCGCTTCAGGCCGAAGACAGCGACGCGAACGAACTGAACAACAAGGAGATCACGACGCTCATCAAGCGTAACGGTTTCCGGTTCTGGGGCAACCGCGTTACAGACACCAAAGATTATATCTTTGAGGTTTATACCCGAACGGCACAGATTCTGGCTGACAGTATCGCTGAGGCGCAATTTGAATCAGTGGACGAACCGCTGACCCCTGCCAACGTTAAGGACGTGGTCAGCGGCATCAGCGGCAAACTCAATTCGCTGGTGACGCAGGGGCGGCTAATTGGTGCTGAATGCTGGTTTGATATCCTGGATAACCCGACAACCGGTCTCCGTCAGGGTCAGGTACGCATTCGCTATAAATACACACCGGTTCCGCCTATGGAAGATCTGACGCTCTACCAGACCTTCACGGACGAGTATTTCGAATCGGCGTTTTCTTCCCTGGGAGGTGCATAAATGGCGGTTCCTCACAAACTGCGCCTGTTCACCTGCTTTGTGAACGGCAGCAACTGCATCGGCAAAGTCTCTTCCGTGACGCTGCCAAAACTGACCCGCAAGACTGAAGACTTTCAGGGCGGCGGGATGATTGGCTCCGCTGCGGTGGATCTCGGTCTGGACAGTGGCGCACTGGATACCACGATGGTGGTTGGCGGTCTGGTTCAGTCGTTACTGCTGAATTACTGCGGCGATATCGACGAAACCCGCTTCCGCTTCGCCGGTGAATATTACACCGATGGAGAAAGCCTGCTGGTTGAGGTCGAACTGCGCGGCCGCATCACCGAAATGGACGGCGGCGAAAGCAAGCAGGGAGAAGACACCTCCGTCAGCTACACGATGAAGAACACCTATTACAGGCTCACCATCGACGACAAGCCGATGTTTGAGTTTGACCTGCTGAACTTCATCTACAAGAAAGACGGCAAGAATATCTACCCTGACCGCATTACATCTGTGCTGGGAATGGGTAACTGATTAATCTGATAAGTGGCGGTACAGCCGTGCCGCCCGGAGTATTAAACAATGAGCAAAAAAAACGATAACGCCATTACGCTGGTAAAACCCGTTGTTCGCGGCGATGAGAAAATTACTCAGGTAACGATCACGGATGAGATCAAACAGGCTGGCTCCCTGCGCGGGCTGAAGCTGGTTAACGTGATGAATATGGATGTGGATTCGGTGGCGGTACTGCTGACCCGCGTCACGTCACCGCGCCTCAAACAGATCGAAATCAATGAAATGGATACCCGCGATTTCGTCAGCCTGTCAGAAGCGCTCGTCCCTTTTTTGACACCTGCGGGGTCTGGAGCATCGAACGAGGCGGAGACGGAGAATCAGTAACACTCCTGCGGTTCGACCTGATCGACGATCTGGTCGCTGATATCGCGGTTGTTTTCAACTGGCCGCCCTCTGAAGTCTTCACGATGGAACTGGGCGAAGTCATAGCCTGGCGTGAGCGGGCGGCTGTCCGAAGTGGAGCCAGTGACAGTGAAAAGCCTTAATATCCGCGTCGCGTTCAGCGCGATCGATAAACTTACCCGCCCGGTCAATGCCGCCCGCCAGAGCGCGGGCGGTTTGTCAGAATCCCTCAAAAAACGCAATCCAGCATTAAAGATCTGGACAGCCAGTCCCGCACGTTCAACCGTCTGCGCGACAGCGTGCAAAAGACCTCCCGCAAAATTGACGAAGCCAGCCGGACGCTTGAAGGGCTGAATCAGGCGCAGCGGGAAGGTACACAGCTTACAGACAAGCAAAAAGCACATATGGCAGCGCTGGCCGCAAAGCTGGAGCGCCTTAACTCTGCACGCACGCAGGAAATGGTTAAGCTGCGTGCTGCCTCACAGGCGCTGCGCAGCCACGGCGTTTCGCTGGTCGGCAGCGATCGCACCATTCAGAGCGCGATACGTCGAACCGAACAGTACAACCAGACGCTGGAGCGGGAACGGCGACAGCTTGCCGCTGTCACACAGGCACGGGCGCGCTATGACCAGATGCAGCAAACAGCGGGTAAACTTCGCGGCGGTGGCACGATGGCCGTTGCCGGGGCCACTGCTGCCGGTTACGCAGCGGGACGCTTCTTATCCCCCGCAGTTGGGTTTGACCGGGAAATGTCCCGCGTGCAGGCGCTGACCCGTATAGACAAAAGCTCCGTTGACTTTTCCGCACTTCGTGAACAGGCCAAAAAGCTGGGCGCTGAAACGCAGTTCACCACGACTGACGCCGCCAGCGGGCAGGCGTTTCTCGCTATGGCCGGTTTCACTCCGCAGGCCATTCAGGCCGCACTGCCCGGCGTGCTCAATATGGCGCTGGCCGGTGGTATGGATTTAGGCGAAAGCGCCGATATCAGCTCAAATATTCTGTCTCAGTTCCGTCTCGATCCCAAAGAAATGGATCGCGTCAGTGACGTACTAACGGGGGCGTTCACCCGCACCAACACCGATCTGCAAAATATCGGTGAGGCGATGAAGTACGCCGGGACAGGTCTTTCCAGTCTTGGCGTCAGCGTCGAACAGACAACAGCCATGATCGGCGTAATGGCGAACGTAGGCCTGCGCGGTAGTATCGCCGGTACAGGATTACAGGCCGCGTTTTCACGCCTTGCCGCGCCAACCGGCAGGGCAAAAACCGCCCTCAAGGAACTGGGCGTAGACGTTGCTGACGCCACGGGGAAAATGCGCCCTGCTGAAGAGGTTCTCACTGAACTCTATAAAAAGATCAGCAAGTACGGCGATACCGACAAGCTCTCTTTCTTTAAAGATATCGCCGGTGAAGAGGCGTCAAAGTCATTGCAGGCACTGGTTATGTCAGCCGGGAGTGGGGAACTCCAGAAGTTGCTGGAAGCACTGAAAAACGCCAAAGGTGAGGCGCAGAAGGCCGCCAAAATAATGGCGGATAACCTTGATGGCGATCTCAAAAATCTGGACAGCGCCTGGGAAGGCTTCCGCATCCAGATTAACGATCTCGTCGATAATCAGCTCCGCGCCCTGACTCAGGGACTGAGTGACGTTGTGGGGAATATGACGCAGTGGGCGAAGGAAAATCCGAAGCTCACCCAATCTCTGCTGGTTGTCGGTGGTAGTGTTCTGGCACTGACCGCCGCCATTGGTGGCACATCGCTGGCGGTCGGCCTGCTGATGGGGCCGCTGGCTAAACTTCAGCTAGGTTTTACCCTACTGACGGGGGGCAGAGGCATAACCGGAACGGTTGCCGCTCTGCGAACACTCGGCACGGCTTCCGGCCCGGCAATGGCAAGCGTGCGCGGATGGGGGTCAGTTCTCGGCTCATTAGCAGGGAAAATGCGGGGAGTTTCAACCATCATACCCGCTATGCGTGGCGCACTTATGGGGGTATTTCTTGCGCCTGGTGCCGCGCTGGGCGCACTGACCAAAAAACCTCGGAATGCTTGCACTTCGCCTTACGGGTTTTACGACCATATGGAGCATTATCACAACTGCTGTGTCTATGCTGGGTACTGCGCTGTCACTGCTGTTGAGTCCGATTGGCCTGATAGTAGCGGCGTTTGTTGCTGCCGGGGTTCTTATCTGGCGTTATTGGGAGCCTCTTAAAGCATTTTTTGCGGGTGTATTTACCGGCATCATGGAAAGACTGGCCCCGTTACGTGAGACCTTCGCGCAGTTTAGCCCTATCTTTGATGCGATAAGCAGCGCTGTTAGCCAGGTCTTTAACTGGTTCAAATCTCTGCTTTCCCCGATGGAGTCCAGCAAAGAAACACTGGATAAATGCGCCAGCGCCGGTGAGGTGTTCGGCAATGTCCTGGGCGGTGCGCTCCAGCTTGTCCTGGCTCCCGCAAAAATGCTGCTGGATACATTAGCCTGGATCCTTGAAAAGCTCGGTGTTCTGCCTGATGAGGCCGAAAAAGCCAGAAAGAAGATCGAAGACGCACAGCGCATGGCTGTTCTTCAGGACAAAGTCGCCCTTCTTCAGGGAGATATCGCGAAGGTTGCACCGAAAAAAGTTGAGGTGAATAACGTTCCGCCTGGCGCACCGCAACCCACATCACCGCTAACCGGCGATAACGGCACTATGCGCAGGTTGCAGAGTATCGACAGCAACACCAAAACGACAGCCGACAACACGAAGAAGATCGGCCCCGGCGATATCGTGTTTAAAAAACCTGCCTCGTGCGCTGGACCGTTCGTGGGGAATGGAAGGAATCGCAGCTGGCCAGCACAGTCAGGAACAACGGGTTAAGCGCACGCCCCGCAGTGGTAGCGGCATCGCTTCCCGTTAAACAGGCTGAACTTCTGCCAGTCAGCCGCAGCTCCAGCAATATACCGGTTGCCACTGGCGGCTTTACGGGAGAAATCCACGTACATCTTCACGGCGTTGACCGGCAGGACGCGCGCGAAATTGGCCGGATTGCCGCCGACGCAGTGAATGCCGAAATGGCCCGCCTTGCGCGGCTCAATCGCGGCAGCTTCAAAGACAGAGATTAAGGGGAAGCAACATTATGATGATGATATACGGGATGTTCGTTTTTGAACTGAAGACGCTGCCTTACCAGCAACTTCGCCACTCGCTGAACTGGCGCCATGTGAAGAATGATCGCATCAACCGATCGGCAAAATGGCAGTACATCGGCGCGGGGGAGACGCAGATCAACCTTGACGGGGTGCTTTACCCTGAAATTACGGGCGGCGACGTATCTCTTACCGTTCTGGCAACCCAGGCATACACCGGGCGTCCCTGGCCTTTAATCAGCGGTGCGGGGCAGATTTACGGTATGTATGTGCTGACCGGGCTACAGGCCACGCATACGGAATTTGACCGCTACGGGAAGGCGAAAAAATTGAGTTTTCAATCAGCTTTCAGCGTTGTGATGAAGACCTACGCGAACGCCTGCAAGCGTCGTCCGTTGGCGACCTGCTTTCAGGTTTGAAGGATAAAGCCACGTCCGCCTACAACTCCGCCAGCAGTACGCTGTCTGGCCTGTTCTGACGGTATCCATATAAAACTAAAGCGGGCATTTGCCCGCTTCATCTTCCGTAACACACCGCCATAACTGACCGTGCTGCAGCACCGTTAAAAATGATCATACTCGATACACATGGCCAGCACAGTTAAAACTGGCAGTGCGTGCCGGAATGCAGACTTATTCTGGCTTATCCGGCCAGGTAATGTCCGGCGCTTTCGACGTATCAACAGCCTGCACAGCTTTGATGTATTTCATCCATGCTATCAAGCTGGCTTTGTCTTCATCGCTGATAATGCCTAACTGTAGTTCGGTCTGCCATAGGCTGATCGTTGTTTGTGCCTCTGCAAGTAACGCAGCCTTCTGTTGCTCCGCCGCTTCCACATCCGCTGCGTGCTGCGCTTTCGTATCCGTCACCCACTCGCTGCCGTTCCATGTGTCGTAAGGCGTTGGCGGTGCAAGCGTAGTGGTGTCATCTGGGTAATCACCGGGGGCGGAAATAATCACCGCTTCACCTGTTTCAGTGCTATATACCGTTTCTCCACGGTGATCAGCTACGTATTCCCAGGCGGTAAAATCCGCTGACCGGCAAATAGTGAAATCTTCTTTACTTTCACCCGGCGCATCAGTGCATGAGTTAGCGGGAATTCCAACCCCAACGGCCAGGTATTCAACGGATGAGGAAAGATACTCGCGCGTTTCGCCATCGTAATTAAACACGGTAATATCACCGGCCACTATCGCAATAAAATTGCTGTTTAATTTTGCCTCTGACATTATGCAGCCCTCACGATGTAGTTAAATGCAACGTTGCGCGGCCTGTTTTCAGACGCCACAGGAACAATGCGAGAGGCATCAAAAAATATTTTTCACCCTGAGAAGGATTCAAGCCACCTGTTCCGCCAACACTCGGTGCATCTAATATGAAAGAGCCATCCTCATAAATTCCCTCATTGGCATTTTTGCCATTATTATAGAATGCTCCTGTTGACTTACCGTTATAGGGAACATCAAGCGACTGCTCTCCCGTGATATTGCGAATAGCATCGTTCTGAGCCGTCAATAAAATGCGCCCGCTGTCAGTGCCGCGCCCATCATCCCAGCCACGAACAAACTCACCTCGCAGATCCGGCAATTTCCCGGTGGAATAGACTTTCGCCAGTTTCGGATATTTGGCGGTATCAAACGTTGCACCATTACATTTAAGCCAGCCGCCCGGAGGCGTCGCCTGCGGCCACGGAAGTGGGAATCCAACTGGGATATATGTATCAATATCCGTCTCAAGCAAATACTGCGTATGGGGATCACTGGCAGCTACATGCGCGGCCAATTTCTGATCTACATAAGCCTTAACCTCAATAACGGCATCATCAACATATTTACGGGTTGCCAGTACCACGGACGGATCGATTTTCAGCGTTATAGCTTCGGTGCTGCTGACAATCAGGATCACGCGAATCACCTGCACGCGCCCGCTGCCTTCCTGCAACTGTGGTTTATAAGTCTCTGCACAGTTGGCAACCGCAATCATATCGCCGTCTTTATCAAACAGGCCGATCTCACGGATCCACCATCCGCCCACATCTTCCGGTATGACCTGTTCCGCAATGATCTGATTGGTGTTAACCGGGTCAATAGTCAGCATATTCAGTTGCGCACGGCGCAGCTCATGCGTCAGCGCGGTCTGTGCCGGGTTCGGTGTCGGCAGCGCGCCGTTACCATCGCCTACGGCCATCTGGGTGATCTCAACCTGCGCACCCAATGCCGTGGCGTTTGCCAGATTTTGCCGCCCCGATATGGTTACAGGGCAAAATATTTAGTCGCCACTTGCGATCTCCACGGTATCAATTAAATGGACTGCCGCGCCGGTGTAGTCGCCACCGCCCACGGATATGGTTTCAGGAAAATAGGGGTAAACGGTCAGCGTATCGCCGATATAACATCCTGCCCCGGCCACGATATCCCCCTGCGACTGAAGCGAAAGAGACAGGCCAGTCAGGTGGCGGCTTCTCGGCTTGGCGTCGTCAATAAGGCGCTCAAGCTCAAGATAGGTTTCCTCCGTAATCCCCTGCTCCTGAATGCCGATTTCAAGTTTGAATGTTCCCGGCTCTTCACCGCTCTGCCACCACTCGATCACGCGCAGCTGAAAGCCGAACGGTTCAACGACGCGACGCAAAGCGGAAATAGTGCCCTTCTGACGGTGAACCAGCCAGGAGGCTTTAATCACCTGCCGCCTTGGTCTGGTTCTGACCAGTTCTTATCCCAGCGGTCAACTGACAGCGCCCAGGCGAGATAAGGCAGAAGATCAGCGGGGCATTCGTCCGGGTTCCACAGCTTGCGCAGGTCAACAGAAATATCGGTAAGCCGTTTCCGTCACCTTCTCCGTACTGCGCATTAAAACTGCTGGCCGAAGGCGGCAGCATGTTGTTATTCATCTGTGCCCCCGGTCTCGATCGTAAAGGACTCACACCGCGCCGCCTGCGTATCGGCGATCACAATATACGCTGGCAGGCTCCAGCAGCTCCACCCTCTGCACACCCTGAACATGCAGCGCCGCCATAATGGCTGAGCGGGCAACGTCACGGCCAATCTTGCCCTGCTGATTCAGCCAGGACTGAAGCGCGTCCTGCGCGGCGGTATGGATTGGTTCAGACTCCGGCCCGGGGTAGAAATACAGCAGCGCATTGATCTGATAATTCACTATCTCCGCTGCCTGAACGGTCAGACGATCGGCAACGGGGCGCTTATCGTCAGCAGACAGCGCCTTATCCACCGTCGCCAGCAGTTCCGCACTGGCAGTGCCGTCGCCCTCGGTGGATAGCACAGAGACCACCACCACGGCAGGCGACGGGCTTATCGCTTTGGCGTCTGCCACTTTGCCGCTGGCACTTTTAGCAAAATATTCGTATGCACCGGTTGGCCCCGCCACGCTCAGCCCTTCAAAATGCAGCCTGCGCGCGCAAACGCAGTGCGGTATCACTTTCCGTTACCGCGTCAGTGGTTGCCGTCTCTGGGGTGATGATCAGACGTTCGGTGTTCAGGTTTCCCGCGAGATTATCAAGATCGGACGATACGGCATGGCTCAACATGCACGCCGCAGCGCCATCATTAATCCGCTGCCTGAGCATCATTTCACGGTAGGCAACCACTTGGGCGATCACGTTCAGCGGTTCGGATTCCAGCTCCAGAGCGGCGGCAACAGAAGCCTGCTGTTCCTGCGGGAATGCCGCCAGCATGACGGCTTTGACCTCGCTGAGAATGACTTCAAAGTCCAGCACTTCGATAATTTGCGGCTGCGGTAGCTGCGATAAATCAACTGTTGCCATTGCTGCCACTCCTGAGCGTCAGCGCACTGCCTGCCGTCTGCATGGTTTCGGTGATAATGCCGACCAGTTCAGCGGTGACAGCGCCATCCTTTGAATAACTGATATTGATGCCGTTCAGGGCAATACGCGGCTCCCACATCGTCAGGGCGATCACAGCCGCACTCATACATTGCAGGCGCGTCACTTCGTTTTGCGGTTCATCCAGCAGATCTGGGATCATACTGCCGTAATCCCGCCGCATCACCCGGCTTGCCAGAGGCGTGGTCAGTATGTCGCGTACTGAATTCCACAGCTGATCGGTATCGGTAAGCTGGCCCGTGCCGTCCGGGTTCATTCCGGTATAGCGGACTGTCATTTCGGCCCCCCGGTGTTGCTGCTGCCACCCTGCACACCACCATGCACGTGCGAATGAACCGCTTACCCCGTTAGACGAAAGCGATCCGCCAGAATGGGTAACATTACCCTTCATCGTGCCACCTCCGACAGTTCGAACGTCCGCACTTTCAGATGGTTGGCTGCATTCCACAATCCGGTGTTCAAGCGTGACGCTGGCAGAGGCTTTGATATGTACTGTCTTCATGCCCTGCGCTTCCAGTGTGCTGGCCTCTGCGTCATAGCGAAAAGAGGCTCCGTCTGGCGCTGTCAGCACAATCTCTTTCAGGCTACTGCCCGGCGCAGGGTGGTCACTACTGTAGAGACTGCCGATAATGACCGCCGTTTCAGGGTTGCCACCGATACAGCCCAGCCAGACCTGCTCACCCACGGAAGGCGGCACCCAGATACTGAATGCCCCGGCGCGCGTGGTGTTCCAGCGCAGCCAGTCGGTCTGAAGCTCGCCGCTTTGCACGCGCACGCGCCAGCTCTCTTCATCAACGGCAATAACGACGCCGACGCGGAGGATATTTTCCAGCAGGCGGATCAGTTCAGCGCTCATCGTGCGGCACTCCCCAGGCTGTTAATCACCTGTTCCGTAATCATCCGTTCATCGCCAGCGGTAAAGCCCAGCAGCTCACGCACCGGATATTTAGCAAAAGCACCCGGCCCGACCTGATCGCGCTGGCCGTACTGGTGCACACGCGCAATGCGCGCAGCCACGCCGTCATAACCCACGGAAGTACCGCCAGCATCAGCGCGCATTTTGAGAAAGCGATAACTGCGCAACCGCTGAAACATCGGCACCTTCTTCGCAGTGCTGCGGCGCACTGAGCGCGTATTGATCTCGATGTAACGCTCAATATCGCTGCGGTAAAACGTGCGAATATCGTTTCGCTCTTCGTCAAAGCCGGTAATGGTTCGCCCGTATTTTCCCCGGCCACCGTGCCAGTTTTTGAGGCGGCGGATCTCGCCCTGCCAGACAAACACAATGCCCTGTTGAGAACGCAGCACCCGGCGACGGCGGGCGGGATATGGCGAACCTTCCGGATTTTGCTGGGCTTTAATGCGCTGTTGCTGGCTCTTTCGCAGTGCCTGACCCACCGCGCGGGCGGTGCGAATACGTCCGGCCTGAGAGGTGCCCGCCAGTATGTCGCTGAAGACCTGATCCAACTCACGGAAGAGATCGTTACTCATGCGTGTCAGCCTCCCACGTCACATCCTCAAAAATGGCGCTCCAGTCGCCGTCCGCTGACGGGATGCGCGGTTTAGGTTCCGGCAAATGCTCCGCCCGGGGAATACCGTTTTCATCCAGAGTGACCTTCACACGCTCGCGCAGCGGCATTTCAAAAAGAATGTCGGCGGTATCGTCGTTGTTGATAAGGGTCGTAAATTTAATGTTTCGGTTCTTCTCCTGGTTCAGCAGCAGATCGGGCTGGTTGTGCCAGAGCCATGCCATTAACGGCAGCGTGAAATCATCAATATCACCGGCAAAGTTCATCACAAACAACACCAGGGTATAGCGGTACATAAACGACGGTGTTTCGCCGGTCGTCTCGATATTCCCTTCTTCCACAAATACGGTGAAGGCTTCAGGATTGGCCCTGCACCATTTGTTAGCGCGGGTCAGGGTCTCGCGTAGTGAATCAGCTTTCAGCATGGTGATACCTTCTTAACGCCCGAAACGTTCAATCGCGCCCGCAATGATCAGCAGGTAAATAAGCGTCCAGTAAGGGTGAGCGCTCAGGTAGTCGAATAAAGTCATGGTGTTGCCCTCGCGTGGTCAGTCAGTCTTTTCAGGCGGCGCAGATCGAGATCGGCTATCGCCGCCTTATCGGCGTTGCAGGTATCCAGCGCATCGCGCAGGCGATCACTCCAGATGGCTATTGCGCCCCACGTTACCGGGGCGGTCAGTTCCGGCGCTGGCGTTGCTGCCGTCAGGCTTTCCGGCACCGGTTCGTGCATGATTTTCATTTGCGGCTGCGGCGGTACGGTGTTGCAGGCTGTTACTGACAGAAGCAGGCACAACAGTACTGGCACACGTATCGTCTTTGATGGCATCGCGCATGTTTTCACGTCGCTTTTCTCCCTCGGCGTTTCTTTGCTGTTCGGTTGCCCGCAACTGTGCAAGGACTTCGCGGGCGTCAGCAGTCAGCGCCCGCAGCTCATCCAGCACCTCACCATTACTCTTCACCTCGCGGGAAAGTGCTTCATTGCGGACGGAGTCTTTACCGCGCTGATGTGTCTGCCAGAGCAGGCCACCAGAGGCCAGCGCCAACAGTGCGCATAAAATGGCTGTAATCTTCACTTAACAGCCTCCACGTCACGCAGGCACCACGCCTTAAAATCCGTTCTCCGGTTAACCAGCCCCTGGCTGCGTTTACCGCCGCTGTTCACAAAGTCTGTCAGCCGGTTACACATCGCCTGCCATTCATGCGCCTGCGCCTTCTTCCAGATGGTCGTGCGCTGCTTTCGCTTCTGGTCGTCCGTGAACCACATCAGGCCAGTACACCCCACATTAAGACCGGCATCCGTCATTGCCTCAAAGGCAGACTGCGGCATATGCGCGCCTTCAAAATTCTGGTTAATGCAGTTTTCAGCGTGCCGCATATCGTTAATCCAGCGACCGGCGATCTCGCTGTCGCTGTACTCACGCTTTTCAACACGTCCCGTCGAACCAATTCCAACCGTCAGCACGCCAGCCGTGCAGTAGTAGGGCGTATTCCGGCAGTCTTCCCAGCCAGCAATCTTCTGCTGGCCTTCAGGCGTTGTGCGCAACGCGCCCGGACTCAGCGTGATACCCAGCGCAACAATGGCCGCAATGGAGCATTTTTTAATAAGCTGTTTCATCTTCCGGCTCATTCTGTTGCAGGAGGTCAAGCGCCCGGCGCTCTGACCCACTCATCTGTCTGTGTTCTGCCTGCTCAAGGATCTGGTTAATCAGTTCGTTGCGACGCTTCTGCCCTCGTTCGATGCGGGCGCGATAGAGCCATCCACGGGCACCAAAAACCATCCCGACGAGAAGACCGGCCAGCGCAATCTTTTCGCTCAGCGTCATGACGCCGATACTTGTGACCATTGCTGACATGGTAAATGTCAGCCAGTCATTCAGGCGCTGAAAGAAACTTAATCCCATAGCTGCACCATCTCCTGTGTCGCTTTACGCGAGATTTCCGGCAGTTCAATCTCCTGACCGGCATCAAGAAAAACCTGCTGACTCAGTCCTGGATTGGCGGATAACACTTTTTCGGTAACGCCCTGCGTGGTGCCGTAGTGACGCCAGCAAAGCAAATCCACCGTATCCCCCTGCAACGCCTTAACTTTCATCAGCAAAGCTCCGCATAGAGTCGTGGTTTGTCGCGAATATCAGCGATGCTCCAGCGGGCATCCCGCCAGAGATCATCCCGTTGCAGGTCAAGCGCGGCGGCGTCTTTGTCGCCTTTCGCCGTGGTATCAACGTCGCGATAGCCTTCAAGTACCAGCGCCCTGGCAATCGAATAGACTGCACGGCGAAAGCGGTACACCTTCACGTTTTCACCGTTGATAACCAGCTTTTCCGTCTCACCTGACGGCAGGACTGAAGGCACATCTTCCAGCGTGTGAAAGCCTGCGCTGACCTGCGCGGCGCGCCAGTCCAGCAACTGTGCGGTGACATGGGCTACCGCTTCAGTGGTGACGTGCATCAGCCTGGACGTGGTGATACCGCCAGTGATACGCGCGGCCAGACGGAGATCGGCCAGTTTAATCACCGGCCAGAAGTCCCCGGCGCTGACAGTGGTATCGCCATCATCAACATCGGGGGTATCACTGTCGGCAGGCAACACGCGCTTATTTGCCACAAGGCTGCTCATGCACTTATCTCCCATAAATCAGGCGGTGGGCGGGTGGTTAAAAGACCTTTTACGGGCAGATATCCACCCGCGCCGCCTGTCGGACGGGGCCGAAGTCGTTAATTCTTTTTCTGGCTGGCAGGCTTGCGCTTTGTCGCTTTGCCTGTTGCCGTCTTAGTCGTGGTTTTACGCGCCGTCGCTTTACCTGCTGCGCTGGCGGTAGTGCTCTTTTCAGGAACAGGCTCTGCAGTACCGTCAGTTTTGTCGGTGCTGGCCGTATCGCCTTCACCCGTGCCGCCATCCACAGACAGCTTCTTAACTTCACGGGCAAGCGTGGCAATCTCTTTTTTCACCCCGGCGTTGGGGTTTCGCGTCAGCGCCTCACGGAACAGCGCCAGCGCTTCCGCTTTGGTCGTGATATCAGTCGCACCACGGCGGGCAAGTGCACGGGCCTTACACAACTTGGCGCGCACCACATCCGGCATATCACTGTCGGCGACAATTTCCGCCACTTCGTCAAGCACTGCGGTGCTGGCTGATAAATCAGCGTCGGCATCAGCAGCCGCGAGCGTCAACAGTGGCTTGCTCATTTCTTCGGTCAGGAATGTTGCCGCTGTGCGGTTGAAGTTATCCGGCAGTGTCAGTCCGTGGCGCACCACATAACGCCCAAGCCTCATCGCAAGCGCATAATCACGACAATCAATCGCCCAGACCATCAGCCTGGTAATGACTTCATCCTGCCGTCCGTTGTCGCCGTCGAGCGTGCCTTCAATCCATCCCTCGTATTCAGGCAGCATGGATTTTTTCATTTCGGCTTTGGTTTCTTCGGACTGCACGCCGCTGAGGCGGGATAAGTCCATACGCAGGCGATGCAGAATTTGCTCATGCGCGGTACGCTGGATATCGGATTCTTCATCCGCCTGGCCCCGGCGTTCTGCCATGACCTTCTGAAAATGTCGTTGTGCCGGTGTTAACATCGTCACTTCTCCCCGTCATGGCGGGGCAATGCCCCGCCGCTTCTGTCACTCGCCTGCCGCTTCAGCCTGGGCGAACTGAATGCCGTCAATGAACGCAACATTGCCGTAGTCTTCAATGACGAAGTCATCGTTTGAAGACTGATACGTTGCGACACGGTTGTATTCCGGCTCTTCCTTGATCGTCCGGCGCAGACCGCCGCGCTGGTAGTACACCGACAGGTTTTTGAATGGCGTGATCAGCACGCCATTCACCGGGAAGTAAGGCGCGATAAAGGTCGGCATGTTGCCTACGCGCTCCTGCGCGACAATCAACTGACCGGCCAGCATTTCGGTATTCGGATTGGTCTGGCTCAACGCGTTGATGGCTGAAAAATTGCTGGTCGTCAGCAGGTCGCCCGCCAGAATCACCACGTTATCCGGGTTACGCTTGTGCCACTCATCCATCAGGGTGTTTTTGGCGTCGTACACCGCAGCGCCAATGTTGCCGTAGGTGCCTTTCGCTACAACCTTGTTATCTTCATCGCGCGAGGTGATCGTCACATTGGAAATAACGCGGTGCGGCGCTTCCTTACGGATTTTTTCCAGCCAGCCAATGCCACAGTCCTGCAAAAGCGGGTTAGCGGCGCGGTCAGACGGATCGCTGTACTTCACGCCGTTAAAGCCAATCATGATGCGATCGAGCGACATCTGACGGGCCATTGCCTTGCTGATCAGCGGCTGGAACTCCGGCATGTGCGCCCACGCATCAAGCTGTTCATAGCTGATGCCGTAGTCATAGTTGACCTTGCGGCACATGTAGTCGAGCGGCTCCATTGAATGATTTGAGCCTGGGTTGCGGCGACTGGTGACGCTGTTGTTTACGCCAGCCATCGGGCCTTTACTGCCGATCAGGACTTTCTGACCAATCTGCTGGTTGACGCCAAACACGTTAATTTTGCTCAGGAAAGAATCATCCTGCTGTGCGGCCTGCTCAAGGCGCTGTTGACGCGTCGGATCTACGGCAAATTTTGCAGCGACAGCGGCGGTGGAAACGCCGTTTAGCTGTGCCTGCCGGGCGATGTACTGATCAAATAGCTGGCGGGTATTGTTATCCATGTTCTCTGCTCTCTTTGTGAATATCAGTAATCAGCCAGTTGCGCGTTAGCGCCACCGCTCGCGGGTTCCCGCTGGCTGAAATTGGCGTCAGTGCTTCCCAGCTTGCTGGTCAGCGCGGCAAGATCGGAGGTCAGCTTCTGGATAGCTTGGCTGTCCTGCTCGCGGGCGCGGCTCAGGTCGTTAAAACTGTCCAGCAGATCGGCATGGGATTGGGCGACGTTCTCCACGGCGTCGCGCACCTGGCTGAATTGTTCACCGTCAGATTTACGGCCTTTGCCGATAATCCCCATGACGCGCCCGAACCACTGCTTACCTTCATCGCTGCGCTGCTCAGCCAGTTCGATAATTTCTGCCTCAATGGCATCGGTGAACAGCGGGGCTTCACCCTGCTGATTGTTGAAGGACATAACCTGCTGACGTTGCTGCGCGGCAAATTTCAGGCGCTCAGTGCCGAGGCTGGCCGGGGTATCGGTCATCGCCAGCCCCATGACATACGCCTTGCCGTTAAGCGCAAACTGCGGATGCAGTTCAATGCTGGAGTAATTTTCTACCTTCTTCCGTCAGCTTCTTCATGCGCTCAGAAGGTTCAATCTCGGCGTAAAGCGCAGTGCGTCCGGCAAGCGGGTCCTTCGCTGATATCTTCCGCACTCAGCGCCGTCACATCCCCATCGCGCCGAAATCACTGCCGGGGAACGGCGAAAGATAGTGCTCCACGTTGACGCGTGCGGCCGTACACGTCTGGGGGCTGTAGTTTGCTGCTGCATCACGAAGGTGCTCAGGGCGAATTTCACGCCCGTCAACGGTGGCACCGGAGACAGCAACGCGGAATTTCTTACGGGCTGGTTTAGCTGCGCTAGCCATGTCGATAATCCTGTTGAGTGGTTTCTGTACGGCCATGATGGCAGAGCGTAACTTGCTGTCTCAACGAGGTTTTGTTGTCGGAGGAAGGCCAGACCATAAAGGGGGCGATAGCGGGATCGCGCGCGGGGTAATCTTCACTCCATAAACGGTGGAGGGCAGATGATACAGGACACTTTTGTACGTCAGAGGGCAAAACAACTTTACTGGCAGGGCTACCCGCCAGCGGAGATCGCGCGCCTGATGGGGATTAATCAGAACACAATTTACGCCTGGAAGAAACGCGATGAATGGGATGAAACGCCGCCCGTACAGCGCGTCAGCCAGTCGATGGATGCGCGCCTCATCCAGCTTACGGACAAGAAAGATAAGACCGGGGGAGACTTCAAGGAGATTGACCTGCTGACCCGGCAACTGAAAAAGCTGTCTGCCGGACAACCGGCAGGGGCTGGCGCGGGCAAAAAGCCACGCAAGCGCAAGCTGAAAAACCACTTCACCGAAGAACAGATCGTCGCGCTGCGGGAGAAAATACTTGATTCCCTTTCGTGGCATCAACGCGGCTGGTATGAGCAACGCCACCACCGAAACCGCATGATACTGAAGTCCCGCCAGATTGGCGCAACCTGGTACTTTGCACGCGAGGCGTTGCTTGATGCGCTGCGCGATGATGTGAAATACCCGTACCAGCGCAACCAGATATTTCTGTCTGCATCCCGCCGTCAGGCGCACCAGTTCAGGGGATTCATTCAGAAGATGGCGGAAGAGGTGGACGTTGAGCTTAAGGGCGGTGACAAAATCGTACTGAGTAACGGCGCAGAGCTGCATTTCCTCGGCACGTCCGCTGCAACAGCGCAGTCATATACGGGCAACCTGAAGTTGACGATCTTCGGGTCAGCAACTTCACCAACCTGCGAAAGGTTGCGGGTGCGATGGCAACGCTGAAGGGGCTGACACGTACTTACTTTTCCACGCCGTCAGGTGAGACCCATGAGGCTTATCCGTTCTGGACGGGCGATCGCTGGAATGAGAAACGCCCGAAGGCACAGCGCAAAGCGTTTGATGTGGGCTGGAAAACGCTGAACAGCGGGCTGTTATGTCCGGATAAAACCTGGCGTCAGATTGTCACCCTGAAGGATGTGATAGACCACGGCTGGGAGTATACCGATCTTGAAGAAATTCAGGATGAAAACAGCGAGGATGAATTCCGCAACCTGTACATGTGCGAGTTCGTTCGCGATGGCGAGTCTGCCTTCAACCTTAACGCCCTGATTGGCTGCGGGGTAGATGGTTACGACGAATGGCCGGACTGGAAGCCTTTCGCGTCCAGACCGATGGGTAATCGCCCAGTCTGGATAGGTTATGACGCCAACGGCAGCAGCGGCAACGGTGACAGCGGCGCGATTTGCGTTGTGGTGCCGCCACTGGTGCCGGGCGGTAAATTCCGCACGGTGGAAACGGAACAGGTGCGCGGCCTTGAATTTGAAGAGCAGGCGAAAGTTATCGAAAACTTCACCTTCAAATACAACGTGCAGCATGTCGGCATCGACGTGACGGGCGGTAACGGTGAGGCCGTTTACCAGATAGTGAAGAAGTTCTTCCCGATGGCAATGCCCTACACCATGTCAATGACGTCAAAGCGCGCCCTGGTGTTGAAAATGCTACAACTGATCCGCGCCGGGCGCTGGGAATATGACCGCAGCGAGCGCGCGCTGATCAACGCATTTAACTCTGTTCGCAAGGTAAAGACGCCTGGCGGATTCATCACCTATGACACTGACCGCTCGCGCGGCGTCAGCCACGGTGATTTAGCCTGGGCGAATATGCTCGCCATTATTAACGAACCGTTGGGCCAGGAGAGTGGCAGCGGCGGGTTTGCTATGGAGTTCTGATGAAGAAGCGCACCTACAAAAACAAACACACTGCCAGCAGTGGCAGTGCCGGACAGCCTGATATCTCTGACGCTCTCAGAAGCGATCCGGCGCTCAGCGCCTTCACGTTTGACGGGCCATATTCAGTAACAGACGGCTATGATCTGCTGGACAGCATGTGCTGCGTCGATAACGGTCGGTACTACGAGACGCCAATAGACTGGAAGGGGTTAACCCGTGCGTTCACACAGTCCCCGCTGCATCAGTCGGCGCTTTACTTCAAACGCAATGTGCTGACCGGGTGCTATATCCCTCATCCGTTACTCTCGCGGCAGGCCTTCTCTGCGTTTGCGCTGGACTGGTTCGTCTTCGGCAATGCCTATCTTGAGCGTCGGTCTAATCACCTGGGAGAGCCGCTAAAACTTAAGCATGTTCCGGCGCTGAACACGCGACGGGGAAGCGATCTTGATACCTACTGGTTTATCCGGCAGTGGAAAGATGAATACGAGTTTAAGGCGGGCGAGGTCTGCCACATCATGAACCCGGACATTCATCAGGAAATCTACGGTATGCCGGAATACATGGGGGCGCTTCTGTCCGCCAGCCTGTCACATTCCGCCGATAAGTTCCGCAAACTCTATTACGACAACGGCTCTCACGCCGGATGTATTCTCTATGTCGGCTCGGAGAAGGTGGATCAGGAAAGCATAAAGGTGGTGCAAAAGACGCTGTCACAGGCCAGAGGGAAAGGCTCCTTCAAAAACGTGCTGATCCACGCGCCGGGCGGCGGCAAAGACGGCGTGCAACTATTGCCGTTCAGCCAGATATCGGCAAAGGATGAGTTTCTTAACATCAAATCAGCAACGCGCAACGATCTCCGCGACGCTCACCGCATCCCGCCGCAACTGATGGGCGCAATGCCGGAAGGCAACGGCTCGCTCGGTGATGTTGAGAAAGCCGCGCGCGTCTTTGCCATCAACGAAATGTTGCCTGTGATGGAAGCAATGAAAGGCGTCAATGACTGGCTCGGTCAGGAAGTGATCCGCTTCAATCCCTACGCTCTGCTCAAAGACGAGTAACCCGATCCAACCGCTGCACAACCTGCGGCGGTTCTCCTTCAATAATTTTCAATCCTCGCAAGAACGGCCACCAACTGAGCACCACTCAGCACAACCTTTAACGCCCCTCACTCAGAGCGCATGAGCGCCATTCTGGCAGGCGCAATCTGCAATTTACCCTGAACACATCCAGACATGAGAAAACGCGCGGAGAAGGCGAAAAAGGCCGGAGAATGGCAATTAAAGGCATCACCTCCCGACCCTCCGTCGCGTGGGCTGTTCCCCCGTCACCTGCGCACGACATTTGCTTCGTTTTTTGTGCATTTCCCGATCCGGGGTCAGACCGCGCCGCCACAGGGCGGAAAGGGTATAAATAGCCTCAAAAAAATTGTGCAAATTTGTGCACTATCGTGCATATAAATTCATAAAAATTTACAGAAAAAGGCCGCTTCGCGGCCATGAAAATTACGTAGTCGAGAGAAATCTGTGTGCGCAGTTGAATAGGATTTAGAATTGTATATCGCTGGCGAATAACATTATATAAATCAAAGTCTTTTACCCTTACGCTTATTACCATCGCATATTGCATATCAGGGGCTGAAACCCCCTTAACATGGCGCGAAGAATCTCGGGCGTGATACCGTATATCAAAAACTGGATCGCTTAATAATGTCTCAGCACTGAATTTTTTGCTTCTGTGCAAGCAAGTTTCCCACTTATGACCTTCACTCCTACACTCCCTTTCGGTCTTATACTGGCTTTTTTGACCAAAGAAATCATCAGTATCGGCATCGTCAAGGCCGAATCTTGGACGGAAAGTTACCTGCATACCGGCCCTTGTATAGTTTACTGAATGTTCAGGATCAACTGGGGTTTGAATGCATAAAGTAGCGGTAAGCTCAAATGCTTCGTCAAAGGGAACATCGGGGAATGGGATCGGTGCCCTTAAATATTTATTTTTGCTAATGAACCATAGTAAATTACTGTAGCAGTATCATTCGCACAATCGATTAAAACGTTAGGATCTTCACTAAACCGTCCCCAACCGATATGTTCACGCGAATATTTTCTTGATGTTTCAGCATGATGAACAAGCAACGCTTTCAATGCAATGGTGTTCAATGGGGTTCCTGATAGAGCCGCAACTCCAGCGGCCGTTCTCAATGCTAATGGAGAGGCATAACTGGTTCCTTGAACTCCGACTATAGAACCAAGCAGCGGGTTGTAAGTGTAAAAAGGCTCGTCGTCGCTTCCACCAAAAATAACACCATCAGGTTTAACGAATCCGGGGCTTCTGCCAGGGCCAATACAGCTATATGGTGCCCGCCCCCATTTTTCACCGCTACGATCAGCAGCACCAATCGCTAGCGCGTTTACCATATCGGAAGGAGGTTGTATTCTCGCTGCATCACCGTCCTCATGACCATCATTCCCAACAGCAACAGTAAGTAATATCCCATGCTTAGCACAGATTTGGTCTAAAACAGCAGTCCATGCATGAACCTCATCATCGCCAATTGGAAGATGAGGACCAATACTTAGATTAGCGAACTTATAGTCACCACTATCAAGAACGGACTGAATTTTCTTAAGGACATCAAACAAATCCCAATCGCCATTGTCACCTGATGTTGGTGAAAGAACTCTATAATGATCAACATTCATAAACGGTCTTTCAAAAGAAGGTGCATTTTCCTCGACACGTCCGAATAAGAAAGTTGATGTTACTTCATTACCGTGCTGCAATAATAATCCGCTTGTCTCTTTGGTGTCTGGATACACGTATTCCGTAACCCAATTACTTAAGTCAGCTGTCCCCAAGCCACCGTCAAAAATTGCAATACGTTCGGATTCAAGAACAGCTTTAGAATTAGGGAACTCCGGTGTAACTATATTAGATAACTTTCTGACAATGTTCGGCTGAGTACACCTTAGAGACGGCATCGGCCGCACAACGCGGATTAATGAAAAATCGAGGTTTTTTCATATCTCAGTCGTGCGTGTGCAACGATTGAAAGTCAGCCCACCAACTTGAATTTTACTTTTGTAATCAACAGAGACGCCATATTGTGCCGCATAGTTAATATAGGCTTTAACGATATCATCGTCTTCAACCCCAGCATGAAGAACCACTTCAAATTTTATCAAATCACTTTTCGCATGCTCAAAAATTGCGTGCTCTCTCTTTTTCCTTCAAAAAAGCTAACACTTTCAATTTCGATCAAATCCTTTT
>OIEO01000078.1_pt1 | contig 25175 bp, 25 predicted proteins | sample 1581851 | NCBI WGS metagenome assembly OIEO01 (sample SAMN03281010, study PRJEB24777) | human gut metagenome | isolation source: fecal sample PR157 from 1 month old male Malay infant, caesarean delivered... | reverse complement strand
GATGCTGGCAAGCCGCGCAGGCAGGTACGGGCATCGCGATTGACCCCTGTCGATATGTTCACCCATCGCTGAACAGTGAGCGCATTGTACAACCCTTTGCGACGCAGATTGACCTTGGTAGCTACTGGCTCACGAGGCTGCAGTCACGCGCAGAGACGCCCGCAATGCGCGAGTTGCTCAATGGCTGGTGGGGAAGATGCAGAAATAAAAGGCCCGCCGGATGGCGGGCCCGAGGCGTCAGATGGTGACTACGGCAATCAGCGTCACCACGGTCAGAATGGTCGCCAGTCCGTAGAAAACCCATTTCCCGCTCGGTACATGGAATTTTCAGGTCATGCATCGCATGGTGAATACGGTGCAGGCCACACCATAGCGGCAGGACGATCATCAGGAAGATGAACACGCGACCAATAAAGCTGCTCGCGAATGCCAGTACGCGTTCGTAGCTCAGCGCATCGCCCGGGAACAGCCCCAGCGGCAGCATAATGCCCACCAGCAAAATGATGACGGGGGCAATGATGGCACTCCACATGCCGCCTGCGCCAAAGAGGCCCCAGAAGACCGGCTCGTCAGAACGTTTTGGATTTGGATTGATCACAGTAGTCTCCTTACCAGAACAGTGCGACAAACAGAATGACCACAGTGACCAGAATCGTCACCGCCCAGAGCCCCTTAATCACCGGTTCTGGCCCCATTTTCTCGCCTTTTACGATGATGTTCGCCGCTTTTGGTGCCAGTTCAAACCAGGTTTTGGTATGCAGCAGCGCGGCTGCAAGCACGATCAGGTTCAGAATGACAATGATCGGGTTTTGCAGGAAACCGACAAAGCTGGCCCAGGTTTCCGGGCCATGCTTGAGGGCAAAAACGCCGTACATCAGCTCAAGGCTGAACCAGACCGCCGGTACCGCTGTGCCTTCACGCAGCATGTAGAAGCGATAAACGGCAGGTTTTTCCACCAGGTGGACGGCACAGGCCGCACATAGGCTTTGCGTTTAGTCGTCATCATGCACTCCTTAGCGTGGTTTCAGGGTAGCGATAAGAAAGTCTTTCGAGCTTTCCACTTTACCCTGCTGAATGGCGGCGGCCGGGTCGACGTGCTTCGGACAGACTTCGGAGCAATAACCCACAAAGGTACAGGTCCAGACGCCGTTCTGGCTGTTAAGCTGCGCCATACGTTCATTTTTTTACCGTGGTCGCGGCTGTCTTCGTTATAGCGGTGCGCCAGCGTAATGGCGGCCGGGCCGATGAACTCGGGGTTCAGGCCAAACTGCGGACAGGCGGCGTAGCAAAGACCGCAGTTGATGCAGCCGGAGAACTGATGGTATTTCGCCATCTGAGCCGGGGTCTGGTTGTTTGGCCCCTGATCCGGCGTGCGCGGGTTGCCAATGATGTAGGGCTTAATGGCTTCCAGGCTTTCGATAAAGTGGGTCATATCGACCACCAGATCGCGCTCGATAGGGAAGTTGCCCAGGGCTTCGACCTTGATGCCTTTGGTGTAGTCACGCAGGAAGGTCTTACAGGCCAGCTTCGGCACCTTGTTGACCATCATGCCACAGGAGCCGCAGATCGCCATGCGGCAGGACCAGCGGTAGCTCAGGTCCGGTGCCAGGTTGTCTTTGATGTACCCGAGCGCGTCCAGCAGGGAGGTTTGCTCGTCGTAAGGAACTTCATAGAAAGCGCTGTGCGGTGCGGCATCCACTTCCGGGTTGTAGCGCACCACTTCAATTTTCAGTTTTTTCATCTCAGCCATTCGCCTTCTCCTTCTTCTCGGCGGCTTCTGCTTCTGCACCGTACACGCGTTTAGCCGGCGGCAGCGTGGTGATTTTCACGTCGCTGTAGTCCAGACGTGTGGTGCCATCCGCATCGCGCCAGGCGAGAGTGTGTTTCAGGAAGTTGACGTCGTCACGTTCGGTACAGCCTTCATCAAGACGCTGATGCGCCCCACGCGACTCTTTACGCGCCAGCGCAGAGTGCGCCATACATTCTGCGACGTTCAGACCGTGGCCCAGCTCGATGGTGTAGAGCAGGTCGGTGTTGAATACGCTGGAGGTGTCGGTGATGCGCACGCGCTTGAAGCGCTCCTGCAGTTCCGCCAGCTTATCGACGGTTTTTTGCATCAGCTCAGGGGTACGGTAGATACCGCAACCTTCTTCCATCGACAGGCCCATCTCGTCGCGGATCTTAGACCAGTTCTCGTTACCTTCCTGGTTCACCAGGTCTTTCAGGCGTTTTTCAACGTCTGCGACCTGCGCATCCAGCGCGGCACCGTTAGCCTCGCCTGCGGTTGCCGCTCGTTCCATCGCGCGCTCGCCCGCCATGCGGCCAAAGACCACCAGCTCGGCCAGCGAGTTTGAGCCGAGGCGGTTAGCACCGTGCAGGCCCACGGAGGAACATTCACCGACGGCGAACAGACCCTTAATACGGGTTTCGCACTGCTGGTCGGTTTCGATCCCGCCCATGGTGTAGTGCGCCGTTGGGCGGACCGGAATCGGCTCTTTCACCGGATCGACGCCGACGTAGGCTTTCGCCAGCTCGCAGATGAACGGCAGACGTTCCAGCAGCTTTTTTCTCGCCCAGGTGACGCAGGTCGAGGTGAACCACGTCGCCACGCGGTGTGGAGATGGTGTTGCCTTTGCGCCACTCGTGCCAGAAAGCCTGAGAGACTTTGTCGCGCGGGCCGAGTTCCATGTACTTGTTCTTTGGCTCGCCGAGCGGGGTTTCCGGGCCCATGCCGTAATCCTGCAGGTAGCGGTAGCCGTTTTTGTTGACCAGGATACCGCCTTCACGCGGCAGCCTTCCGTCATCAGAATGCCGGAGCCCGGCAGACCGGTTGGGTGATACTGCACGAACTCCATATCGCGCAGCGGCACGCCGTGGCTGAGCGCCATACCCATACCGTCACCGGTAACGATGCCGCCGTTGGTGTTATAACGATAAACGCGGCCCGCACCGCCCGTCGCCATCACCACCGCATTGGCGCGGATCTGGACGAGCGTGCCTTCCATCATGTTCATCGCCACCAGGCCGCGCGCGTGTCCATCATCCACCAGAATGTCGAGGACGAAATGCTCATCAAAGCGCTGGATTTGTGGGAACTGAAGGGAGGTCTGGAACAGGGTGTGCAGCATGTGGAAGCCGGTCTTATCGGCGGCGAACCAGGTACGTTCGATCTTCATGCCGCCGAAGCGACGAACGTTGACGCTGCCGTCCGGACGACGACTCCACGGACATCCCCACTGTTCAAGCTGGGTCATCTCCGTTGGACAATGGTGCACAAAGTAGTCAACGACATCCTGTTCGCAAAGCCAGTCGCCCCCTGCAACCGTGTCGTGGAAATGGTATTCAAAGCTGTCATGATCCTGCGCAACGGCGGCGGATCCTCCTTCTGCGGCCACCGTGTGGCTGCGCATTGGATAGACTTTTGAAATCAATGCGATTTTAGCGTTGGGATTAGCTTGCGCTGCAGCAATCGCAGCACGTAATCCAGCCCCGCCAGCGCCTATTACGGCAAGATCGGCCTGAAAAGTTTGCACGACATTCCTCCAGATTTTTGTTATTTCGCAACGCGACAAACTAAAGGTAGTTCACCCGTCCAAAAGGACGATTGCGAAAGCGTTTCCACTGCTCCTTTATGGGTAAAACAGTATAACCGTGTAGATGTCAGGGAAATTTGACGTGTTCGATTTTTTTGCTGTTCTGTCCGGCGATTTATCATTGAGATTGATGAATTGCATCACGCAATTGTTCACCTAAATGAAATGCGCTTTTTTACTGCGCAAAATTTGTCTCTGTCCCTGCTAACGAGTAGACTTCGTGCCCTTGTCTGAAATCGGAGAACAACTCATGAGCGAAACGGCCACCTGGGAGCCGAGCGCATCCATCCCTAATCTGTTAAAACGCGCTGCAATTATGACGGAGATCCGCCGTTTCTTTGCCGACCGCGGCGTCCTGGAGGTGGAAACCCCGTGCATGAGTCAGGCAACGGTAACGGATATTCATCTGGTCCCGTTTGAAACCCGTTTTGTTGGCCCCGGCCACTCTCAGGGCATGAATTTGTATCTGATGACCAGCCCGGAATACCACATGAAACGCCTGCTGGCGGCGGGATGTGGTCCGGTCTATCAGCTGTGCCGTAGCTTCCGCAACGAAGAGATGGGTCGTCACCACAACCCGGAATTCACCATGCTGGAGTGGTACCGCCCGCATTATGATATGTACCGCCTGATGAATGAGGTGGACGATCTGCTTCAGCAGGTTCTGGATTGCTCAGAAGCGGAAACGCTCTCTTATCAGCAGGCCTTCCAGCGCCATCTGGAAATCGATCCGCTGTCGGCGGACAAAACCCTGCTGCGCGAAGTGGCGGCAAAACTGGATCTGAGCAACGTGGCAGATACCGAAGAGGACCGCGACACGCTGCTGCAGCTGCTGTTCACCTTCGGCGTGGAACCGCAGATTGGCAAAGACCGTCCGACGTTTGTCTATCACTTCCCGGCAAGCCAGGCGTCACTGGCGCAGATCAGTACCGAAGACCACCGTGTGGCAGAGCGTTTTGAGGTCTATTACAAAGGCATTGAGCTGGCGAACGGCTTCCACGAATTGACCGACGCGCGCGAGCAGGCGCAACGTTTCGAGCAGGATAACCGCAAGCGCGCCGCGCGCGGCCTGCCGCAGCAGCCTATTGATGTTAATCTGCTTGAAGCATTAAAAGCAGGTCTGCCGGATTGCTCCGGCGTGGCGCTGGGTGTTGACCGTCTGGTCATGCTGGCCCTGGGCGCAGAGCAGCTTGGCGATGTGATTGCCTTTACGGTCGATCGCGCTTAAAGAATTGCCGGGTGGCGCTGTCGCTTACCCGGCCTACTCGGTCATTGGCCCTGCCACATTAAAAACTGCCATATTATCAATATACGGGTCTTTTTCTTAATTTGCCCCTTATAGCCACAATATTAGTCTGGTCATCTGCTACCATCCGCGCAGTTTAATTCCTTTTCGGATGGTTCTATGTCCCAGTCACTCAAAAAGATGACCCTTACCGGGCTCATCCTGATGATATTTACCTCAGTCTTTGGCTTTGCCAACAGCCCGTCAGCGTTCTATCTGATGGGTTACAGCGCGACGCCGTTTTATATCGTTTCGGCTCTGTTCTTCTTTATCCCGTTTGCGCTGATGATGGCGGAGATGGGCTCGGCTTACCGGAAAGAAGAGGGCGGGATCTACTCCTGGATGAACAACAGCGTCGGCCCGCGTTATGCCTTTATCGGCACGTTTATGTGGTTCTCCTCTTATGTCGTCTGGATGGTCAGCACGGCGGCCAAAGTCTGGGTGCCATTCTCCACGTTTCTTTTCGGTGCCGATAAAACGCAGGTCTGGTCTCTGGCGGGGCTGAGCTCCACGCAGGTCGTCGGGATTCTGCGGTATGCTGGATGGTGGTGGTCACGCTGGTGGCGTCTAAAGGCATCAACAAATTGCCCGTATCACTGCCGTTGGCGGTATTTCCGTGATGTGTCTGAACCTGGTGCTGCTGCTGGTGAGTATTGCCATTCTGTGCCTGAACGGTGGTCATTTTGCGCAGGAGGTGAACTTCGTTTCCTCGCCTAATCCAGGTTACCAGTCCGGGCTGGCCATGCTCTCCTTCGTGGTGTTTGCCATCTTCGCCTACGGCGGTATTGAAGCGGTGGGCGGGCTGGTCGACAAGACCGAGAACCCGGAAAAGAACTTTGCCAAAGGGATTATTTTTGCCGCTATCGTGATTTCCATCGGCTATTCACTGGCGATTTTCCTCTGGGGCGTCAGCACCAACTGGCAGCAGGTATTGAGTAACAACACCACCAACCTCGGGAACATTACCTACGTGCTGATGAAAAGCCTGGGGATGACGCTGGGTAACGCCATGCACCTGACGCCGGAAGCATCGGCCACCATGGGGATCTGGTTTGCGCGCATTACCGGCCTGTCGATGTTCCTTGCCTATACCGGCGCATTCTTCACGCTGATCTACTCGCCGCTGAAAGCGATCATCCAGGGTACGCCAAAAGCGCTGTGGCCGGGACGCATGACCCAGCTCAATACCGCAGGCATGCCTGCCAACGCCATGTGGATGCAGTGTCTGCTGGTGTGCGTGTTTATTCTGCTGGTCTCATTTGGCGGCGACACGGCGTCTGCGTTTTACAACAAGCTGACCCTGATGGCGAACGTGTCGATGACGCTGCCGTACCTGTTCCTGACCCTGGCATTTCCGTTCTTTAAGGCAAAGCAGGATCTTGAGCGTCCGTTTGTGATCTTCAAAACCCGCGCGGCAACGCTGTTGGCCACCACGGTGGTGCTGCTGGTGGTGGCGTTTGCCAATATTTTCACCATCATTCAGCCGGTGATTGAGGCGAACGACTGGAACAGCGCGCTGTGGATGGTGGGCGGCCCAATCTTCTTCTCGCTGTTAGCGATGGGGATTTATGAGAATTACCGTCGACGCGTGACGGCGTACATCGCAGAAGTGGCGTAGCGGGAATATTCCCCTCCCGAAAGGGAGGGGAGACGCGTTATAAGCTGCCCGCCGGGCGCGTACGCGCCGCTGACGTCAGCGTTCTTCCCGTTTTACGCCCGTCCAGGCTTTCCAGACGCATCTGGAACGGTGGGAACGGCATATCAATACCGTGCTCGCGGAAGCCCGCCAGAATCAGCTGGTGGATCTCATGGCGCAGCGGCATACGGTGTCCCATCTCGGCGGCGTAAATACGCAGCTCGAAAATCTGGATCCCCTGCTGTAAATCCACAAGGAAGACTTCCGGCGCCGGGTTGTCGATGACCAGCGAGCAGCGTTCCGCGGCAGTGTAGAGGATCTGGGTGACCTCTTCACTGTTCGCGTCCGACGGTGCCGGTACCGTCAGCACCACACGGGTAACGGAGTCTGAGAGCGACCAGTTGATGAACTGCTCGGTAATAAACGCCTTGTTTGGCACGATGATCTCTTTCCGATCCCAGTCGCTGATCGTCGTCGCTCGGGTGTTGATCTTCGTGATACTGCCGGTCAGATCGCGGATCGTGACGGTATCGCCAATGCGGATCGGTTTTTCGAACAGAATAATCAGGCCCGAGATGAAGTTGGCGAAGATCTCCTGTAAACCAAAACCTAACCCAACGCCGAGCGCTGCGACGAGCCACTGGAGCTTCGACCACTCAATGCCGATCATCGAGAAGCCAACCAGACCGCCAAACAGCATGATCAGATACTTGGTAATGGTCGTGATTGCATAGCCCGTACCCGGCGTTAAATCCAGATGCTGCAGCAGCGCCAGCTCCAGCAGTGCCGGGAAGTTGCGCACCAGTTGGGTGGTGATGATCAGCACCAGAATGGCAATCAGCACCGCCCCTAAGGTGATCGGCTCCAGGCTTTCAACGCCCTGCACCGTAGAGGTCACGTCCCACAGCGAGATGTTCTCCAGGAAGCCAAATGCCGAGTGGATCTCCGACCACAGGAAGATCACCGACAGGAGGGCAATCAGCATCAGGATGGAGCGAACCAGACGCAGGGACTGGGTACTGATGGCATCCAGATCCAGTTCGACCTCATCCGCCTCCGTCGTACCTTCCGTACTGTTAACGTGGTTTGGCTCTTCCTCACCCCGCGCGCGCTGGGCGAGGATCTCCGCCCGGCGATGCTTGGCACGGTCAAACGCCAGACGGCGGCGCTGGATCAGCATCCAGCGGCGGATAACGTGATACACCACCAGCAGCAGGAACCAGATGGCCACCGAGGTTTCGAGACGTGCCAACAGCGCCTGCGACGTCGCCAGGTAACCCACCGCGGCTGCCAGCATCGCAATCAACGGTGCGCTGAGCAGCAGGTTCCAGAGCAGCCGGTTGAACATATTGTCGCCGCTGCCGGTTTTATCCAGATAGAGCGGAATACCCGCGCGCTTCAGGCTGAGCGTGACGATGGCCAGCGCTCCGCATATCAGCATAAAGCAGAGGCGGCCCAGCGAGCCTGAAAACTCCCGGTCGTTGAGATTATCGAACATGATCAGCGCCATAATCAGCGGCACAATCAGCCCGATGCTCATCAGATAGTAACGCATGGCGCGCGCCACGCGATTACGCGGCCAGCCAAAGTGGGCGATGAACAGGCCATTGGGTCGCGCAAAGGTGGCGCAAATCATCACCACCCACAGTAGCGGCACCGTGGCGGTGATGCCATCGCCAATCGCTACCGCGAGCGGATAGGGCCAGGCTTCCCGCAGGCCATAGCCCAGCGTCATCCACAGCACAGGCAGCGGTGACGCGACGAGAATCGACCAGAATACGGTGCGCAACGTCAGCCAGAAGTGATCCTGGGTAACCTTCCCCACTCGGGAGCTGGAACGCTCGAGGAAGCGGGTGAAATGTCTGCGTGAGTAAATGCTGAAGCCCACCAGAATTAACGCCCCCAGCAGCGGGAAAATGGTCTCTTTGCTGGTGAGCATCATCACGCTGGCCTGTCCCAGCTGGCTGAAGGTATCGAGCGAAATCAGACGGCGCAGATCCTGGACAATCTCAATTGGCCACGAGAAGGTCATCGGACGCACGTCGGACGTCCAGAAGAGATAACGGTGCGTCGCCTCGTTCACCTCTTTCAACGCATCTTCCAGCTGGCTGTTGGACACTTTTAGCTTGGTCAGCTCAAGAATCAGCGTATCCCCGCCCTGGAGCAAAGAGTTCAGCAGTTCACGCTGGGTACGCAGCTGGGCTTCCAGAATGCGGCTTTGCTCGCTGGTCAGAGGCTGTCCGTCAGCCTGACGGATCTGGCGGATTTGCGGCTGCTTATTGAGAAGATCTTCAAAATGCAGTCGCTGAACACGTAGCTGGGCCATTTCGGTATCCAGCTGCTGCGGCTTCGGCATCTCCGGCAGGCGCGCGACCTGGGCGCGTAGCGCTTCGCCCAGCAGGTTTGACGATCCGAGCCACTGGGACTGTTCGCGCAGGGTGTTGAGCGCCTGGCGAACCTGAAGGGTTTGATTAGTGGCCTGACGCTGCTGCGAGGCCACCAGATCCATACGCTGCGCCTGTTGATTCAGCGCGGCCGAAAGCTCACGGTTGACCTTAAACTGCTCAACGATGCCGGCAGGCAGGTTATCGCTATTTTCTGCCAGCAGCTCGGTACTTTCCAGCGCGCGCTCCGCTTCACGCTGGCGCTGGCTATTGAGCTGGTTGCGCAAGGCCTGAAGATAGGCGTCCAGCTGCTCGCTCTGCTTCTGAGCGAGTTCTGAGCGCATCCGCGACAGCTCCTGGCGGTTATTGGCGGAAAGCTGCGCCAGCTCGAGCTCATCGACAAGGGCCTTCAGGCGAGCCGATTCTGCCTGCAGGCCCAGATTTTGGGCCTGCGCCTGTGGCGTGTTGCCGTTTTGTGTCCCCACGCGGCGCTCAACTTCATTAAGCTGGCGGCGGGCGTCGGTTTGCTGCTGCGGAAGCTGGCTGAGGGAGTCGGCAATTTCGCGCGCTCGCTCCTGCTCCTGCTGAGCAAGGCGGCTCTTTTCCAGAAGCTGGCTGCTGACCTGCAGGATCTCCTGGTTCAACGCGTCGGAGGTCATCCCTGCCGGCACATCGCGCGGTTCGTCGCGCAAGTTATTGAGCTGCGCGCGCAGCGTCTGCGAGAGTTTGGGGAAGTTGTCGATAACCTGCTGATACTGCTGAGCGCGCTCAAGCGAGCCTTTCCGCTCCTCAAGCGCGTTCAGTGCGGACTGGAGCGACTCGACGGTCTCTGGCTGAGCGGGTTTGGCCGCTTTTGCCTGCTCCAGTTCCTGGGTTATCTGTTTGGCGTCGGGGGCTGTCGCTGCGTACGCCCCCATGCTGAGGCACCAGGCCATCAGTAGAACGATAATCGGGCGCACGTCAGCGATCCTTCTGTTGTTAGCCTTCGTCTTTTTTGTCGTCAACCAGCGGGCTGGCGTCGTGCTCGGCCTGGATCTCTTCCTGTGACAGCGGAGCAGGCTCTGCATCTGGCGTCACGAAGGTTTCGGTAGAGACCGCCAGCGGCTGGCCCAGCTTTGTCACCGACAGGCTTTCAAGCTGTTCAGCCAGCTTCACTTTGCCCGGCGCAAACAGGTTGATCACGGTGGAGCCCAGCTTAAAGCGGCCCATCTCCTGACCTTTGAGCAGGGCCACGGAACCTTCCGCTTCACCGGCAGGCCAGGTCCAGCGTTTGATCACGCCTTCGCGCGGCGGGGTGATGGTGCCTGCCCAGACGGTTTCGATGCTGCCGACGATGGTCGCACCGACCAGAATCTGGGCCATAGGGCCAAATTCAGTATCGAACAGGCAGATGACGCGCTCGTTACGGGCAAACAGGTTTGGCACGTTCTGCGCGGTCAGGTGGTTCACGGAGAACAGATCGCCCGGGACGTAAATCATTTCACGCAGGATGCCGTTACACGGCATGTGCACGCGGTGGTAGTCGCGCGGTGACAGATAGGTGGTGGCAAAGGTACCGTTGCGGAACAGATCCGCCATCAGGTAGTTACCCGCCAGCAGCGCTTCCAGGCTGTAGTTATGGCCCTTCGCCTGCAGAATTTTGTCGTCTTCGATGTTACCCAACTGGCTGATCACGCCGTCTGCCGGCATCACCAGGACGTTAGGGTCGGTGTTCACCGGGCGCACGTCGTCACGCAGCGGGCGCACGAAGAATTCGTTGAAGGTGCGGTAGCTGGCGGTGTCCGGCTTTTGCGCCTCTTTCATGTCGACCTTGTAATATTTTACGAAAAGGTCGATGACCAGTTTGGTCAGCCAGCCTGCGCGTTTGCTCGCGCCCCAGCCCGCCAGGCGAGTGAGCCACAGTTTTGGCAGAATGTATTGAAGCGAAAGTTTAAATGCGTTTAACAAGGTAGCCTCCAGGCCATTGTTTTGTCGTTCCTGATCCGGCGGTAAGCCACCGGAACCTGAAAAAAAGGGGACGATTTTAGCGATGCTTAGCTTAGTTGTCAGTTATCAGAATCAGAAAAGTTTTTACGCGTTTTTACCTGATCCATGCTCTCAAGAATGCGGTGATAATTCTCGAAGCGGGTCTCCGCGATTTCGCCTTTCTCAACCGCTTCACGGATAGCGCAGCCTGGGTCGTTATCGTGTTTACAGTCGCGGTACTTGCAAGCGCCTAAATAATCATGGAATTCGACAAATCCGTTAAAGATTTGTTCCGGCTCAAGGTGCCATAAACCGAACTCTCGCACGCCCGGGGAGTCGATCACGTCGCCGCCATGTGGGAAGTGATACAGGCGTGACGCGGTGGTGGTGTGCTGGCCGAGGCCCGAGACGTCAGACACATCGTTGGTGAGGATCTCTTGCTGAAGGCCAAGCAGGTTGTTCAGCAGGCTCGATTTACCCACGCCGGACTGGCCCGCAAAGATGCTGATGCGGTCGGTCAGTGCCTCTTCAAGCGGTTTCAGGCCATCTTTGGTGTAGCTGGAGACCATCAGGACGCGATAGCCAATTTTGCGATAGATATCCATCTGCTCATTGACGAGGCCATTCCGTCGTCGTCCAGCAGTCGATTTTGTTCAGCACGATGATCGGTTCAACCTGCAGCGTTTCGCAGGCGACGAGGTATCGGTCGATAATATTGAGCGACAGTTCGGGCAAAATCGCCGATACGATAACAATCTGGTTAATGTTGGCGGCAATCGGTTTGACCCCGTCGTAGAAATCGGGACGGGTTAACACGGACGTGCGCTCATGGACCGCTTCAACAATACCTTTTACCGTTACGCCTTCCGCCGCCTCTTTACCCGGTCGCCAGACGACGCGGTCGCCGGTCACCAGAGAACGAATGGTCCGGCGGATGTTGCAGCGGTGAATCGCACCATCGGCGGATTCCACGTCAGCGTGCATACCGAAACGGCTGATGACTACGCCTTCCGTTGGGTCGCCAAACAGGTTGTCGTCGTAATCGACCTTCTCCGCAGTGGTTTTAAGACGGCGCTGGTGATTGGCATTCACGCGGCGCTGCTGCCCTTTGGAGAGTTTATTTTTACTCAATCGCACTGGCTCCTGGTCGCCCGTAGGGGGCAAAACCTCTATGATACACTCTAATTAATACTAGTTAACCTGCTACTGCCGGTTATGCAGAGAAGGGTGGAAAAATAACATGAGCGCGGATGAAAACAACCTGATTTGGATCGATCTCGAAATGACCGGGCTGGATCCCGAGCGCGATCGCATCATTGAAAATTGCGACCCTGGTGACGGACGCCAACCTGAATGTCCTGGCGGAAGGGCCTACGATTGCGGTGCATCAGTCTGATGACCAGCTGGCGTTGATGGACGAGTGGAACGTGCGTACCCACACCGGCAGTGGTCTGGTGGAGCGCGTGAAGGCGAGCACCATGGGTGACCGTGAGGCGGAGCTGGCGACGCTTGAGTTCCTGAAACAGTGGGTTCCGGCGGGCAAATCGCCTATCTGTGGGAATAGCATCGGCCAGGATCGGCGTTTCCTGTTTAAGTACATGCCGGAGCTGGAGTCTTACTTCCACTACCGCTATCTGGATGTCAGCACGCTGAAAGAGCTGGCGCGTCGCTGGAAGCCTGAAATCCTCGACGGCTTTAAAAAGCAGGGGACGCACCAGGCGATGGATGATATCCGAGAGTCCGTGGCGGAGCTTTCCTACTACCGCGAAAACTTTATTAAGCTGTGATTTTGAGATCCGGCGCCTTGCGTGGCCGGGTTTTTGTCGTTAAATTGTTCAGCTTGCCGATTAAATAAGCATTTGAACTGAATTTCGAAAAAATCGCTTTAAGGGGGGTTGCAGCTAAAAGGATTTCTCGTATAATGCGCCTCCCGTAACGACAGAGAATTACACGTTACGACAGCAACAAAAGCAGTGCAGATTTGCGGGAATAGCTCAGTTGGTAGAGCACGACCTTGCCAAGGTCGGGGTCGCGAGTTCGAGTCTCGTTTCCCGCTCCAAAATTTGAAAGTGCTTTCACAGCACAGACTGCCCAAGCGGGAATAGCTCAGTTGGTAGAGCACGACCTTGCCAAGGTCGGGGTCGCGAGTTCGAGTCTCGTTTCCCGCTCCAAAATTTGAAAGTGCTTCCACAGCACGGACCACCCAAGCGGGAATAGCTCAGTTGGTAGAGCACGACCTTGCCAAGGTCGGGGTCGCGAGTTCGAGTCTCGTTTCCCGCTCCAAATTCTTCTTCATCTCTAAAATATCCACAGCGAAAAGCATCGCTGGGGACGTTTTCTGTTTTCTCTGAAATACTCTTGTGAACAGAGTTATCCACAGAAACTGCGCTTAACCGAAACAGGGTTAAAACTTGGCAGGGTGAATAATATCTTCATAAGTTACTGTATTTAGTTCATAAAATTTGATTTCAAAATGTTATTGAGATCACTTGATCTCTTCTCCAGCCCAGATGGCGCTTGAGTTTGTAATTTTATTCACAGGCTGTGAATAGTTCAGGCATCCCGCGGAAGCCCTTTTTCAATCACCCTCACCAGACGCTGTTTCTTCGGTAGCTGCACCTCGACCACACAGGCATTACGTTTCTCAACTTGCTGCGCAATCGCCCATTCTATGTGTTCATCAAGAAGTGGGTGCTCACCTCTACGGCTTTCAAGCGCCCGAATATTCGCTTCATCCCACGGGGCATTCCCCAGCGCGACGGCCACATTTCGCAGCCAGCGCAGATGGCCGATACGGCGAATGGCCGAACCCTCCGTCACTTTCAGGAACCAGGCTTCGGTCCAGGCGAACAGTTCAGCGAGCGGCGGGGCATGGAGCGCCTTGCGCGGGCTGAAATCCTCTTCGTCGGTGAGCTGTGAATAGCGGTTCCACGGGCAGATGAGCTGGCAATCGTCGCAGCCGTAGATGCGGTTGCCGATAAGCGGTCGGAACTCCTCCGGAATGGCGCCTTCCAGTTCGATCGTGAGGTAGGAGATACAGCGGCGCGCATCAACGGTGTAAGGCTCGACGATGGCGCCGGTGGGGCAGATGGTCATACAGGCCACGCAGCGGCCACAGCCTTCCTCTACCGGGCCGTCTACCGGCAGCGGTAAATCAATCAGCAGTTCACCGAGGAAGAAGAACGATCCGGCGTCGCGGCTAAGAATAAGTGAGTGCTTACCTGTCCAGCCAAGCCCGGCTTTTTCGGCGATCGGACGCTCAAGAATAGGCGCGGAATCGACAAACGGTCTAAAATTCAGCGAAACACAGTGCTGTTGAATAGTTTCCCCGAGTTTTTTTAAACGGTTACGCAGAAGCTTATGGTAATCACGACCGAGGGCGTACCGGCTAACGTAACCCAGCGAGGGGTCTTTGAGCGTGCGCGCAAAGGCCGCGTTGGCGGGCAGGTAGCTCATGCGCACGCTGATGACGCGTAATGTGCCCGGCAAAAGCTCGTGTGGACGGGCGCGCATCATGCCATGACGTGCCATCCACTCCATTTCGCCGTGGTATTGTTTGTCCAGCCAGGCCTGCAGTTTGGGCTCGCTGGCGGAGAGGTCGGTATCGGTAATGCCTACCTTCTGGAAGCCAAGCTCAGCACCCCACTGTTTGATTTTTTGCGCTAATTCATTGAGATCGAGGGGCTGTGACATGACGGACCATACGGTGAAGAAAAACCCCGCAAGTATACCACATTCCATCTGGCATGCGGATGACCTCCGGCGCGCCGAAAAAGAGGCTGCAGACAGCCTCGGGATTACCCTGTATGAACTGATGCTCCGCGCGGGTGAGGCAGCGTTTGACGTTGCCCGTAGCGCCTGGCCGCAGGCCGCCCACTGGCTGATTCTGTGCGGGCACGGCAACAACGGCGGTGACGGCTACGTCGTCGCCCGTCTCGCGGTGGCTGCGGGTATCCGCGTGACCTTGCTGGCTCTCGAAAGTGATAAACCGCTGCCGGAAGAGGCCAGCGCGGCGCGGGAGGCATGGCTGAACGCCGGCGGTGTGATTCATGCGCCTGATATCGTCTGGCCAGAGGATGTTGATCTGATTGTTGACGGGCTGCTGGGCACTGGGCTGCGCAGCGCGCCTCGCGAAAACATTGCCGCGCTTATTGAACACGCTAACAGACATTCCGCGCCGGTAGTCGCCCTGGATATTCCCTCTGGCCTGATTGCACAAACGGGTGCGACGCCGGGGGCGGTGATTCAGGCGGCACATACGGTAACCTTTATCGCCCTGAAGCCAGGATTACTGACCGGCAAAGCGCGGGATGTCGTTGGCGTGTTGCACCACAGTGCGCTGGGGCTGGAGAGCTGGCTGGCCGGGCAGGAAACGCACCTCATGCGTTGTGATGCGTCGCAGCTTGCAGCGTGGCTCCCGCCGCGACGACCAACGTCACATAAGGGCGATCACGGCAGGCTGGTGATTGTGGGCGGTGACCACGGTACGGCGGGTGCGATTCGCATGACCGGTGAAGCGGCTCTGCGCAGCGGCGCCGGATTAGTGCGAGTGCTCACTCGCATTGAGAATATTGCGCCGATCGTCACGGCCCGACCGGAGCTGATGGTCCATGAGCTTACGCTCCAGACGCTGGAGGAAAGCCTCGAATGGGCGGACGTGGTGGTGATCGGTCCCGGGCTTGGGCAGCAGGCGTGGGGTAAACAGGCCCTGCAAAAGGTCGAGAATTTTCGCAAACCGATGCTGTGGGATGCCGACGCGCTTAACCTTCTGGCAATAAACCCGGATAAGCGTCACAATCGCATTCTGACGCCACACCCCGGCGAAGCCGCGCGGCTGCTTAACTGCAGCGTGGCAGAAATTGAAAGCGATCGCTTACTTTCTGCTCAGCGTCTGGTAAAACGTTACGGAGGTGTTGCCGTTTTAAAAGGGGCGGGAACCGTTGTCGCCTGTGACGAGACGCAGGGCATTATTGATGCCGGAAATGCGGGCATGGCGAGCGGCGGCATGGGCGATGTGCTTTCCGGCATCATCGGCGCATTGCTTGGACAGAAACTTCCCCTTTATGATGCAGCCTGTGCGGGCTGCGTGGCCCACGGCGTTGCGGCAGATAAACTGGCTGCGCGTTACGGTACGCGCGGTATGCTGGCCACCGATCTCTTTTGCACGCTGCGGCGTGTAGTTAACCCGGATGTGATTGACGTAGAAAATGACTAATCGAGCGATTCCTTTACCTGATGAACAAGCCACTTTAGAACTCGGCAAGCGCGTGGCGCAGGCCTGTCAGGGGGCAACCGTCATTTATCTGTATGGTGATTTAGGGGCGGGTAAAACCACCTTCAGCCGGGGTTTTTTGCAGGCGTTAGGGCATAACGGGAATGTGAAAAGCCCAACCTACACGCTGGTAGAACCGTACACCCTTGAAAATCTCATGGTGTACCACTTCGATTTATACCGCCTTGCGGATCCTGAGGAGCTGGAATTTATGGGGATCCGTGATTATTTTGCCAACGACGCCATTTGCCTGGTGGAGTGGCCGCAACAAGGTGCGGGTGTGCTGCCTGACCCGGATGTCGAAATTCACTTAGATTACCAGGCTCAAGGGCGTGAGGCACGCATCAGTGCTGTTTCCTCATCAGGCAGTTCCTTACTGGCGCGACTGGCCGGTTAAGCGTAGGGATGACGGGATGATAAATCGCGTTAAAGGTTGGTTGTTGGCTGCCACCGTGCTGCTGTGCGCGCAGGCCGGGGCGGCAAACCTCTCAGATATTCAGGTATCGAACGGCGAAAGCCAGGCTCGAATCACGTTCAGCTTTATGGGCGATCCTGAGTATGCGTTTTCACAGCCAGACAGCCACAGCGTGGCGCTGGATATCAAACAGACAGGCGTGATCCAGGGATTACCGCTGCAGTTCAGCGGCAACAACCTGGTGAAAAGTATCCGTTCGGGTACGCCGCAGGATAGCCAGTCGTTACGCCTGGTGGTCGATCTGACCGAAAAGGGCAAAACGAAGGCGGTGAAGCAGCAAAACGGGGCGAACTATACGGTGGTCTTTACCATCAATGCCGATGTCCCGCCGCCGCCTCCACCGCCGCTTGTCGTTGCCAAACGCGTGGAAGAACCGGTGTATACGCCGCGTCCTGCTGAACCCGCGCGTAATCCGTTTAAATCGCAGAACGATCGCATCACTGCGGCAACCAGCAGCAATACGGTGACCCGTCCGGCGGTGAGTACGCGCCGTGCTGCGACCAGCGGTGACAAAGTGATTATCGCCATTGATGCAGGTCACGGTGGACAGGACCCGGGTAGCGATTGGCCCGGGTGGGACGCAAGAGAAAAATGTCACCATCGCCATCGCGCGTAAATTGCGTGCACTGCTCAACGACGACCCTACGTTCAAAGGCGTGTTGACCCGCGACGGGGATTACTTCATTTCGGTAATGGGGCGTTCGGACGTCGCACGCAAGCAGAATGCGAACTTCCTGGTCTCCATCCACGCGGATGCTGCGCCTAACCGTAACGCGACCGGTGCCTCGGTATGGGTACTCTCGAACCGTCGCGCCAACAGCGAAATGGCCAACTGGCTGGAAGAGCATGAGAAGCAGTCTGAACTGCTAGGCGGTGCGGGCGATGTGCTGGCAAACAGCCAGTCAGACCCGTATCTCAGCCAGGCGGTGCTGGATTTACAGTTCGGTCATTCTCAGCGCGTCGGGTATGATGTGGCCACTAATGTATTGAACCAGCTGCAAAGCATTGGTGTGCTGCATAAGCGTCGTCCTGAACATGCCAGCCTCGGCGTTCTGCGCTCGCCAGATATCCCGTCCATCCTTGTAGAGACGGGCTTTATCAGTAACAACGGTGAAGAGCGTCTGCTGGGAAGCGACAGCTATCAGCAGCAAATTGCCGAAGCGATTTATAACGGTCTGCGTAAATACTTTGATGCCCATCCGCTGCAGTCTGCGCCACAGAGCGGCGCTGCCCAGACGGCCAGCGCAGCGCTACCGGGTGAGATGACCGCGACCAACTAAGGAGAATTCATGCCGATTCAGGTTCTGCCGCCGCAGCTTGCGAACCAAATCGCCGCCGGTGAGGTGGTGGAACGCCCTGCGTCGGTCGTGAAGGAGCTGGTGGAAAACAGCCTCGATGCGGGCGCGACCCGCATCGATATTGATATCGAGCGCGGTGGCGCGAAGCTTATCCGCATTCGCGACAACGGCTGCGGCATTAAAAAAGAGGAGCTGGCGCTGGCGCTGGCTCGTCACGCCACCAGTAAAATAGCTTCTCTGGATGACCTGGAAGCGATTATTAGCCTCGGCTTTCGCGGTGAAGCGCTGGCCAGTATCAGCTCGGTTTCGCGCTTAACGCTGACCTCCCGTACCGCCGAACAGCAGGAAGCCTGGCAGGCTTACGCCGAAGGGCGCGATATGGATGTGACGGTCAAACCCGCGGCGCACCCTGTCGGCACGACGCTTGAAGTATTAGATCTCTTCTACAACACCCCCGCCCGACGCAAGTTCATGCGGACCGAGAAGACCGAATTCGGACACATCGACGAGATCATCCGCCGTATCGCGCTGGCGCGTTTTGATGTCACCATCAACCTTAGCCACAACGGCAAGGTGATGCGCCAGTATCGCGCGGTGGCAGAAGGTGGACAGAAAGAGCGTCGGCTGGGCGCCATTTGCGGGACCCCGTTTCTGGAACAGGCGCTGGCCATTGAGTGGCAGCACGGCGATCTGGCGCTGCGCGGCTGGGTAGCCGATCCGAACGCGAGCAGCGCTGCGTTTGCGGAGATCCAGTATTGCTACGTCAACGGCCGCATGATGCGCGACCGTCTCATCAATCACGCCATTCGCCAGGCCTGCGAAGACAAGCTCGGGGCCGATCAGCAGCCTGCTTTCGTGCTTTATCTGGACATCGACCCGCATCAGGTGGATGTGAACGTCCATCCTGCAAGCATGAAGTGCGGTTCCACCAGTCGCGACTGGTGCATGATTTTATCTATCAAGGCGTACTGAGCGTGCTGCAGCAGCAGGTTGAAACGCCGTTGCCGCTGGAACACGCAGAACCTGCGCCGCGCCCAATTCCTGAAAACCGTGTCGCTGCGGGCCGCAACCATTTTGCGGAGCCCGCCGTTGCGCGTGAACCGGAAGCGCCGCGCTTTTCCTCCGCAGGGGCCGCTCCGCGTCCAACGGGTGCCAACTACCCGAATGCCCAGCCTGGCTATCAAAAGCAGCAGGGCGCGTTGTACCGCAAACTGCTGGAGACGCCAGTCGTAGAGCGTAAAGAACCTATTCCGGCACCTCAGCCTTCTCTGGACGGCCATAGCCAGAGTTTTGGCCGGGTGCTGACGATTATCGCGCCGGATATGGCACTGCTGGAACGTGACGGCAAATTGATGCTTCTGGCACTGCCGGTTGCCGAACGCTGGCTTAAACAGGTGCAGCTCACGCCGGGCGAAAATGCCGCCTGTGCGCAGCCGCTGTTAATTCCGGTTCGCCTGAAAATATCCCCTGATGAAACAAGGATATTGCAGCGTGCCGAAGCACAGCTGGCGCAAATGGGTATTGAAATTGTGCTCGAACCACAACATGTGACAATTCGTGCAGTGCCTTTACCCTTACGCCAACAAAATTTACAAAACTTGATTCCTGAACTGATAGGCTACCTGGCGCAGCAAACATCGTTTGATGCCGCTAACACCGCGCAGTGGATCGCCCGCCATCTGGCCAGCGAACACGCGCCGTGGAGCATGGCACAGGCCATCAGCGTGCTGGCGGAGGTTGAACGCCTCTGTCCGCATCTGGTGAAAGCGCCGCCGGGTGGGTTATTACAACCTGTTGATTTAAAAACGGCGATGAACGCCCTGAAACATGATTGACGTAAGTAAGGCGAGCCTGCCTAAGGCAATTTTTTTAATGGGCCCAACGGCCTCCGGCAAAACGGCGCTTGCCATTGAGTTGCGTAAAGTTTTGCCTGTAGAGTTGATTAGCGTCGACTCCGCCCTCATCTACCGAGGGATGGACATCGGCACGGCGAAGCCTGACGCAGAAGAACTGCGCGCGGCACCGCACCGTTTGCTGGATATCCTCGACCCGGCTCAGGCTTACTCCGCAGCGGATTTTCGCCGGGATGCCTTAGCCGAGATGGCCGAGATAACGGCGGCGGGGCGTATACCGCTGTTGGTTGGCGGAACCATGCTCTACTTCAAGGCGCTGCTGGAGGGGTTATCACCTCTGCCATCCGCGGACCCGGAAGTAAGAGCGAAAATTGAGCAGCAGGCGGCAGAGCAGGGGTGGGACGTTTTGCATCAGCAACTGGCGGAGATTGACCCGGTTGCCGCAGCGCGGATCCATCCAAATGATCCGCAAAGGCTTTCCCGGGCACTGGAAGTTTTTTTCATTTCGGGTAAAACTTTAACGGAACTGACGCAAACGTCAGGAGACGCTCTGCCGTATCAGGTGCATCAGTTCGCCATCGCCCCGGCGAGCCGTGAACTGCTCCATCAGCGAATTGAGCAGCGTTTTCATCAGATGTTAGCTTCAGATTTTGAAGCAGAAGTGCGGGCGCTATTTGCCCGTGGAGATTTGCATACGGACATGCCTTCCATTCGTTGTGTGGGATACCGCCAGATGTGGTCGTACCTTGAAGGTGAGAATTTCATACGATGAAATGGTTTATCGAGGTGTTTGCGCCACGAGACAGTTAGCGAAGCGCCAGATCACCTGGTTGCGCGGTTGGGAAGGGGTTCACTGGTTAGACAGTGAAAAACCACAACAGGCGTTAAGCGACGTGATTGAGGTTGTTGGTGATATCGCTCACTGAATGTGTACAATTGAGACGTATCGTGCGCAATTTTTCAGAATCGCAAGGTTCTAAGTACAAAACAAGCATATAAGGAAAAGAGAGAATGGCTAAGGGGCAATCTTTACAAGATCCGTTCCTGAACGCACTGCGTCGGGAACGTGTTCCAGTTTCTATTTATTTGGTGAATGGTATTAAGCTGCAAGGTCAGATTGAGTCTTTCGATCAGTTCGTGATCCTGTTGAAAAACACGGTCAGCCAGATGGTCTATAAGCACGCAATTTCTACTGTTGTTCCGTCCCGTCCGGTATCTCATCACAGCAATAACGCTGGCGGCGGCACAGGTAGTAACTACCATCATGGCAGCAACGCGCAGGGTTCTTCAACGCCAGCGCAGGACAGCGACGAGACCGAATAAGGTTTCGCACTGTTATCCACACGGGGAGCCAGGGATCCTGCGTTCCCCGCTGATCTTTTTAGAGAGGTTTACGCTTGTTTGACCGTTATGATGCCGGTGAGCAGGCGGTACTGGTACACATCTATTTTTCGCAAGACAAAGATATGGAAGACCTCCAGGAGTTTGAATCTCTGGTCTCTTCCGCCGGTGTCGAAGCAATGCAGGTGATTACCGGTAGCCGTAAAGCGCCGCACCCAAAGTATTTTGTAGGTGAAGGTAAAGCAGTCGAAATTGCGGATGCCGTAAAAGCAACCGGCGCGTCAGTCGTGTTGTTTGATCATGCGCTGTCTCCAGCCCAGGAGCGCAACCTGGAAGCTCTCTGCGAATGCCGTGTTATCGATCGCACGGGATTGATTTTAGACATTTTTGCTCAGCGTGCACGTACCCACGAAGGGAAACTGCAGGTTGAGCTGGCGCAGCTGCGCCATCTGGCAACGCGTCTGGTGCGTGGCTGGACCCACCTTGAAAGACAGAAAGGCGGGATTGGTTTGCGCGGACCGGGTGAAACCCAGCTCGAAACCGACCGTCGTTTGCTGCGTGGCCGAATTACCCAGATCCTCTCGCGTCTGGAAAGAGTCGAGAAACAGCGTGAGCAGGGGCGTCGGGCACGCACCAAAGCCGACATCCCGACGGTGTCGCTGGTGGGGTATACCAACGCCGGTAAATCCACCCTGTTTAACCAGATAACCGAGGCCCAGGTTTATGCCGCAGACCAGCTGTTTGCGACCCTGGACCCGACGCTGCGCCGTATTGACGTTGCAGACGTCGGTGAAACGGTGCTGGCGGATACCGTAGGGTTTATCCGTCACCTGCCGCATGACCTGGTGGCGGCGTTCAAGGCCACCTTGCAGGAGACGCGACAGGCGACCCTGCTGCTGCACGTGATTGATGCGGCAGACGTGCGCGTGCAGGAGAACATCGACGCGGTGAACGTGGTGCTCGAAGAGATCGACGCCCACGAAATCCCAACGCTGTTGGTGATGAACAAGATCGATATGCTGGACGATTTCGAACCGCGTATTGACAGAGATGAAGAGAACAAACCGATTCGGGTCTGGCTTTCTGCCCAGACCGGTCTTGGTGTGCCACTGCTTTTCCAGGCTTTGACAGAACGTCTTTCCGGTGAGGTAGCTCAGCACACGCTGCGACTGCCGCCACAGGAAGGCAGGCTGCGCAGCCGGTTTTATCAGCTTCAGGCGATAGAAAAAGAGTGGATGGAGGATGACGGCAGCGTGGGGATGCAGGTGCGTATGCCGATCGTTGACTGGCGTCGCCTCTGTAAACAAGAACCTGCGCTGGTCGACTATATCGTCTGATCAGAAAGGGGATGCCTGAATAATTCGCCCTTGCATAACAAATATGGAGCATATACATGGCGTGGAATCAGCCCGGTAATAACGGACAGGACCGCGACCCGTGGGGAAGCAGCAATAATCAAGGCGGCAACTCTGGGGGAAATGGCAACAAAGGCGGTCGCGATCAGGGGCCGCCCGATCTGGATGATATCTTCCGCAAGCTGAGCAAGAAGCTTGGTGGTCTTGGCGGAGGTAAAGGTTCTGGCTCAGGTGGAAATTCCACCCAGGGGCCGCGCCCGCAAATGGGTGGCCGCGTAGTCGGTATTGTTGCCGCTGCAGTGGTAATCATCTGGGCTGCTACCGGGTTCTACACCATTAAAGAAGCGGAACGCGGTGTCGTTACGCGTTTTGGCAAGTTCAGCCATCTGGTTGAGCCGGGCCTGAACTGGAAACCGACCTTCATTGACGACGTGACCGCGGTCAACGTGGAATCGGTCCGTGAACTGGCGGCGTCTGGTGTGATGCTGACGTCTGACGAAAACGTGGTGCGCGTTGAGATGAACGTGCAGTACCGCGTGACCGATCCTGAGCGTTATCTGTTTAGCGTGACCAGCGCTGATGACAGCCTGCGCCAGGCGACCGACAGCGCCCTGCGCGGGGTTATCGGTAAATACACCATGGACCGTATCCTGACCGAAGGTCGTACCGTTATCCGTAGCGATACCCAGCGCGAGCTGGAAGAGACCATTCGTCCGTACAACATGGGTATTACCCTGCTGGACGTCAACTTCCAGGCTGCTCGTCCGCCGGAAGAAGTAAAAGCGGCGTTTGACGATGCGATTGCTGCACGTGAAAACGAACAGCAGTACATCCGTGAAGCAGAAGCCTACACCAACGAAGTTCAGCCACGTGCTAATGGTCAGGCGCAGCGTATTCTGGAAGAAGCGCGTGCGTATAAGACCCAGACCATCCTGGAAGCACAGGGTGAAGTGGCTCGCTTCGCGAAGATCCTGCCGGAATATAAAGCGGCGCCGGAAATTACCCGTGAGCGTCTCTATAATCGAGACCATGGAAAAAAGTGCTGAGCCACACCCGCAAAGTGTTGGTTAACGACAGTAAAGGCGGAAACCTGATGGTGCTGCCGCTGGATCAGATGCTGAAAGGCAGTTCTGCATCGGCAGCAAAAGACAACAGCGGTGCGAACAACCTGCTGCGTCTGCCACCTGCGTCATCCGGTAGCACAAGCGCAACAACCACGTCTTCTTCGAGCGATGGTGACATTATGGACCAACGCCGTGCTAACGCGCAGCGTAACGACTACCAGCGTCAGGGGGAATAACGATGCGTAAGTCAGTTATTGCGATCATCGTCATCGTACTGGTCGTGCTTTATACCTCGATCTTTGTGGTGAAAGAGGGCGAGCGTGGGATCAAGTTCCAGTTCAGCAGCGTCGTGCGTGATGGCGACAAACGCCCGGTGATCTACGAACCGGGCCTGCACTTCAAGGTGCCGTTCATTCAGTCAGTGAAAACGCTTGATGCGCGTATCCAGACCATGGACAACCAGGCCGACCGCTTTGTGACCAAAGAGAAGAAAGACCTGATCGTTGATTCCTATATCAAATGGCGCATCAGCGATTTCAGCCGTTACTTCCTGGCAACGGGCGGCGGTGACGTTTCTCAGGCAGAAGTGCTGCTGAAACGTAAGTTCTCTGACCGTCTGCGTTCTGAAATTGGTCGTCTGGATGTGAAAGACATCGTGACCGACTCCCGTGGCCGTCTGACCCTGGAAGTTCGCGATGCGCTGAACTCCGGCACAGCGGGCACTGAAGATGAAGTTTCAACGCCTGCAGCAGATGATGCGATTGCCAAAGCGGCTGAACGCGTTCAGGCTGAAACCAACGGTAAAGTGCCGGTGATCAACCCGAACAGTATGGCGGCGCTGGGTATTGAAGTGGTAGACGTGCGTATCAAGCAGATCAACCTGCCGGTGGAAGTGTCCGAGGCGATTTACAACCGTATGCGCGCCGAGCGTGAAGCGGTCGCCCGTCGTCACCGTTCACAGGGCCAGGAAGAGGCGGAGAAGCTGCGTGCTGCTGCGGACTACGAAGTGGCCAAAACGCTGGCGGAATCTGAGCGTCAGGGCCGCATCCTGCGCGGTGAAGGTGATGCCGAGGCGGCGAAGCTGTTTGCCGATGCCTTCAGTCAGGATCCTGACTTCTATGCCTTTATCCGTAGCCTGCGTGCTTACGAGAATAGCTTCCAGAGCAACCAGGATGTGATGGTGCTCAGCCCGGACAGCGATTTCTTCCGTTATATGAAGACGCCGACTAACGCAACGCGATAAACTCAGGCTCGTTTGAGTATTCAAACCACCGCTCCCCACGGAGCGGTGGTTTTCTTTTATAAGGAACAAAAATGAATTCAACGATCTGGCTCGCGCTGGCCCTGGTCCTGGTGCTGGAAGGTCTGGGACCGATGCTCTATCCACGCGCCTGGCGTCGAATGATCGCCACCATGAGCCAACTGCCGGATAATATTTTACGTCGTTTTGGCGGTGGACTTGTGGTTGCGGGCATCGTGATCTACTACTATGTTGAGGAAAACGATTGGCTGATCAAAAAGTGGTCGGATTTGGGATATTCTGAGGTCAAAAAGTGCTGTATAGTCTGAAAAAGCGATGGTAGAATCCATTTTTAAGCAAACGGTGATTTTGAAAAAAAATGGGTAACAACGGTCGTCGTACTGGGCACCCAAT
>OIEO01000069.1_pt1 | contig 33336 bp, 43 predicted proteins | sample 1581851 | NCBI WGS metagenome assembly OIEO01 (sample SAMN03281010, study PRJEB24777) | human gut metagenome | isolation source: fecal sample PR157 from 1 month old male Malay infant, caesarean delivered... | reverse complement strand
TCAGCCAGGCGAAGTTATCCGCCATACATTTCAGCAGATCGTTACGACCGCTCTCCGCCAGCCCCAGCATGGAGAAATAGGAATGCCCAGTAGTAGGTCTCGCTGAATCGCCGCCGGGAACGATATAGGCTTGGGGCAGCGCCAGCAGGGAAGACCAGGGAATATGATCCTGCGGCTCGCGCGTCAGCACCGGCCACAGGCTGTCAATGTGCTCTTTGAGGGACAGACCGGGGTCGGAGACATATTCCGTACTGTAGGTCTCCGGCAGCCAGAAGTGGTTTTCCACAAACTGGCGCAGGTCGAAATCCCGGTGGCGTCTGACCTTGCGGTAGCGGATCAGGATATCCAGCGGATCCATCTTCGGCGCGCAGTCGGGAAAGGTTTTGCTGTCCGTGAACAGGCGCGAGGACTGCACGTGCTCAAACAGTTCAAGATAGCGGTCTGCGGGCGTCAGTGCATCGGAGGCGGGTAGCCCCTCGATCATCTCGGGTTCCGGCTCCGCCTCAATCATTTCATCCAGTTTCAACTCGCAGGGATCGGTCTCGTAGCGCAGCTCTTCTGCAATCTCGAATTCGATGTTCTCGGTAGCCTGTAGTTTCTGGTTGAACATGGTGATAGGGACCTCCGGTTGTGTGTTCAAAAGACAGGTTTATCCGGGCGTCTTATAAGCGTAGACATTCGCTTCGGTAGATGTGGAGGGATATGTGCGGTAGATCACTCTTTTTCGGAGCATTCGTTTTGCAACGATTTATGAATGTGAATAAAAAAAGCCCCTCCGGAGAGGGGCTTATGCATTAACGCATGGTGACAAACTCTTCGGCGGCCGTTGGGTGGATCGCCACGGTATTGTCGAAGTCTTTCTTGGTCGCGCCCATCTTCAGCGCTACCGCAAAGCCCTGCAGGATCTCATCCATGCCGAAGCCGATGCCGTGAATACCGACAATCTTCTCTTCCGGGCCGACGCAGACCAGCTTCATGCGGCACGGCTGGCGGTGGGAGGTAACGGCGGTATACATCGCGGTAAACGCGGATTTATACACTTTCACCTGGTCGTCGCCATACTGCTCGCGCGCCTGCGGCTCGGTTAAGCCGACGGTGCCGATTGGCGGGTGGCTGAAGACCACGGTCGGGATGTTGCTGTAGTCCAGATGCTCGTCCGGCTTGTTATTGAACAGGCGCTCGGAGAGACGGCGGCCCGCCGCAACGGCAACCGGGGTAAGCTCAACGGCACCGGTGTTATCGCCGACCGCGTAAATGCCCGGTACGCTGGTGTTCTGGAATTTATCGACGACGATATAGCCTTTTTCGTCGGTTTTCACGCCGGTCACGCCCAGGTTGAAGTTATCGTTCGCCGGTTCACGGCCAATGGCCCAGATCAGGCAATCGACGGTCTGGCTGCGGCCATCCTCCAGCTCCAGGGTCAGGCTGCCGTCTGGATTTTTCACGACCGCTTTCGGCACGGCGTTGGTGTGCAGGGGTTGGACCTTCGGTGTTCATCACTTCAACCAGCGTATCAACGATCAGCGGATCGAAGCTACGCAGCGGCGCGTGTTTGCGCACGAACAGGTGCGCCTCAGCGCCCAGACCGTTAATCACGCCAGCCAGCTCCACCGCGATGTAACCCGCGCCCACCACGGCAACGCGCTTAGGCAGGGCAGGCAGTTCGAAGAAACCGTCAGAGTCGATGCCGTATTCCACGCCCGGGATGTTCGGGTGGCTCGGACGGCCGCCGGTGGCGATCAGGATGTGATCGGCGGTGATCGTCTCACCGTTTACTTCGATCGTTTTCGCATCAACGAAGCGAGCGAAACCGTGGATAACGTCGACGTTATTTTTGCCCAGCACGTTGTCGTACGAGGTGTGAATACGGTCGATGTAGGCGGTACGGCTGGCGATCAGTTTGTCCCAGTCGAAGTGGTTGATGGTGGTGTCAAAGCCGTAGTCTGGGCCATACATATGGATAGCTTCACGGATTTGCGCCGCATGCCACATCACTTTTTTCGGCACACAGCCAACATTTACGCAGGTGCCGCCCAGCTCTTTGGCTTCAATCAGCGCGCACTTCTGGCCGTACATGGCCGCGCGGTTGATGGAGGCGATGCCGCCGCTGCCACCGCCGATGGCGATGTAGTCATAATGCTTAGTCATAGCTTTTGTCCTTAATCGTGAATTGCCGCGATTGTATACCTGAAATCAATAGTTTCCACCGATGGCTGCGATTACTCCGGCACGATCCAACTGACGGAGGTATGACCCGTACCGGCTGGCACCAGCGTTTTGTGCAGCCACGGCAGCACGTTGTTCATCTGCGCTTCGAGCTTCCACGGCGGGTTAATGACGATCATGCCCGAGGCGGTCATGCCGCGCTGGTCGCTGTCCGGACGCACGGCCAGCTCGATCTGCAGGATTTTGCGGATGCCGGTGGCTTCCAGGTCTTTGATCATGCGCTTGATTTGCGCGCGCAGCACCACCGGATACCACAGGGCGTATGTCCCGGTGGCGAAGCGTTTGTAGCCTTCGTGGATACCGGTCACCACCGCCTGATAGTCGGTTTTGATTTCGTACGGCGGGTCGATCAGTACCAGGCCGCGACGGGAAACCGGCGGCAGCTTGGCCTTCAGCTGCTGATAGCCATCGGCTTTATCGACGCGCGCGCGGCTGTCTTTCTGGAATTCAGAACGCAGCAGCGGGAAGTCGCTCGGATGCAGCTCGGTCAGCTGGATGCTGTCCTGCTCGCGCAGCAGCTGGCGGGCAATCAGCGGGGATCCCGGGTAGTAACGCAGCTGGCCGTTGCGGTTGAAGTGGTTCACCACGCCGATGTACGGCTCCAGCTCGGCAGGCAGGTCGTCCTGCTGCCAGATGCGGGCGATCCCTTCCAGATATTCACCGGTACGCTCGGCATGCTCGCCGCTCAGCTGATAACGGCCCGCGCCCGCGTGCGTGTCCAGATAGAGAAACGGCTTTTCTTTCTCTTTGAGCGATTCGATGATCAGGCTCTGAACGGTGTGTTTAAGGACGTCGGCGTGGTTGCCTGCGTGAAAGCTGTGGCGATAACTGAGCATGGGTAATGATATTCCGCTGAATTGACGATTTGCCACAGTTTACAGCAGAACGGCGCAGATTACCCGCAGGCCCCGGTAAGCGCAGCGCCACCGGGCTCTTTTTCCGCCACGTCTGGCATTGAAATCCTCTACACTTAACCCCATTCTAGATCGCATATGCACAGCGCCGGATGCGCGCTTCATTCACCTCTTTCAACAGGACAGCGTTTATGACCAATCCATTACTGACGCCTTTTTCGTTGCCACCGTTTTCTAAAATCCTCCCCGAGCATGTGGTTCCAGCGGTTACGCAATCGCTGGACAACTGCCGCGCGGCGGTAGAAAGCGTGGTCGCGCAGGGCGGGCCGTACACCTGGGAAAATCTCTGCCAGCCGTTGGCGGAAGTGGACGATGTGCTGGGGCGTATCTTCTCCCCGGGTGAGCCACCTGAACTCGGTAAAAAACAGCCCGGAGCTGCGTGAAGCCTACGAGCAAACCCTGCCGCTGCTCTCTGAGTACAGCACTTGGGTCGGCCAGCACGAAGGGCTCTACAAAGCCTACCGCGACCTGCGCGACGGCGATCACTACGCCGAGCTGAACACCGCCCAGAAAAAATCGGTCGATAACGCCCTGCGTGATTTTGAGCTGTCCGGGATTGGCCTGCCAAAAGAGAAGCAGACCCCGCTACGGTGAAATCGCCGCGCGCCTGTCCGAGCTGGGCAACCAGTACAGCAACAATGTGCTCGACGCCACCATGGGCTGGACGAAGCTGATTACCGACGAAGCAGAGCTGGCGGGTATGCCGGAAAGCGCCCTGGCGGCAGCAAAAGCGCAGGCCGAAGCGAAAGAGCAGGAGGCTACCTGTTAACCCTGGATATCCCAAGCTATCTGCCGGTGATGACCTACTGCGACAACCAGGCGCTTCGCGAAGAGATGTACCGCGCCTACAGCACCCGCGCTTCCGATCAGGGACCGAATGCCGGTAAGTGGGACAACAGCCCGGTCATGGCGGAAATCCTTGCCCTGCGCCACGAGCTGGCCCAACTGCTGGGCTTCGAAACTACGCCGATAAATCCCTCGCCACCAAAATGGCGGAAAATCCGCAGCAGGTGCTCGACTTCCTGACCGATCTGGCGAAACGCGCCCGTCCGCAGGGTGAAAAAGAGCTGGCCCAGCTGCGCGCCTTCGCGAAAGCGGAGTTCGGCGTGGACGAGCTGCAGCCGTGGGACATTGCTTACTACAGCGAAAAACAGAAACAGCACCTCTACAGCATCAGCGACGAGCAGCTGCGCCCGTACTTCCCGGAAAACAAAGCCGTTAACGGCCTGTTTGAAGTGGTAAAACGCATCTATGGCATCACCGCCAAAGAGCGTACCGATATCGACGTCTGGCATCCGGACGTGCGCTTCTTCGAGCTGTATGACGAGAAAAACGAACTGCGCGGCAGCTTCTACCTCGATCTCTACGCGCGTGAGAACAAGCGCGGCGGGGCGTGGATGGACGACTGCGTGGGCCAGATGCGTAAAGCAGACGGTTCCCTGCAGAAGCCGGTCGCCTACCTGACCTGTAACTTCAACCGTCCTGTGAACGGCAAACCTGCGCTGTTCACCCACGATGAAGTGATCACCCTGTTCCACGAGTTCGGTCACGGCCTGCACCACATGCTGACCCGCATCGAAACCGCAGGCGTGGCAGGCATCAGCGGTGTGCCGTGGGATGCGGTCGAGCTGCCGAGCCAGTTTATGGAAAACTGGTGCTGGGAGCCGGACGCGCTGGCGTTTATCTCCGGCCACTACGAGACCGGCGAACCGCTGCCGAAAGAACTGCTGGATAAAATGCTGGCGGCGAAAAACTACCAGGCGGCGATGTTTATCCTGCGTCAGCTGGAGTTCGGCCTGTTCGACTTCCGCCTGCACGCCGAGTTCAGCCCGGAGCAGGGGGCGAAAAATCCTCGAGACCCTGGCCGAGATTAAAAAGCAGGTCGCGGTGATCCCTGGGCCAACCTGGGGTCGTTTCCCGCACGCGTTCAGCCACATCTTCGCAGGCGGCTATGCGGCAGGTTATTACAGCTACCTGTGGGCCGACGTGCTGGCGGCGGATGCCTTCTCGCGCTTCGAAGAAGAGGGAATTTTCAACCGTGAAACCGGTCAATCATTCCTCGACAATATCCTGAGCCGCGGCGGTTCCGAAGAGCCAATGGTGCTGTTCAAACGCTTCCGCGGGCGCGAGCCGCAGCTGGACGCGATGCTTGAGCATTACGGGATCAAAGGCTGATTGTTACGTGAAGATCTGCTTAGTGGATGAAACAGGCGCCGGAGACGGCGCCTTATCTGTTCTGGCCGCCCGCTGGGGGCTGGAACATGATGAAGATAACCTGATGGCGCTGGTGATGACACCAGAACATCTCGAATTACGTAAGCGCGACGAACCGAAGCTCGGCGGGATTTTTGTCGATTTTGTCGGCGGGGCCATGGCGCACCGGCGCAAGTTCGGCGGCGGTCGCGGCGAAGCGGTGGCGAAAGCGGTTGGGATTAAAGGAAGCTATCTGCCGGACGTGGTGGATGCCACGGCGGGGCTGGGGCGCGATGCGTTTGTGCTGGCGTCTGTCGGCTGTCATGTGCGGATGCTGGAGCGTAATCCGGTGGTGGCCGCGTTGCTGGACGATGGTCTGACGCGTGGCTACGCGGACCCGGAAATCGGGCCGTGGTTGCAGGTACGATTGCAGCTGATCCATGCCTCGAGCCTGACGGCGCTGACCGATATCACCCCGCGCCCGCAGGTCGTCTATCTCGACCCGATGTTCCCGCACAAGCAGAAAAGCGCGCTGGTGAAGAAAGAGATGCGGGTGTTTCAGTCTCTGGTGGGGCCTGATCTGGATGCGGATGGCCTGCTGGAACCGGCTCGTCAGCTCGCGACGAAGCGGGTGGTGGTGAAGCGCCCTGACTATGCGCCGCCCCTGGCGGACGTTGCCACGACCAATGCGGTGACCACCAAAGGGCACCGGTTTGATATTTATTCGGGGACACCGGAATAAAAAAGCCGGGTGGCGGCTTCGCCTTACCCGGCCTACATTTCGGGCCGCCTGTAGGCCCGGTAAGCGTTAGCGCCACCGGGCTTTTTTGCACTTACTCGTCTTCTTCGTCACGCAGCGGAACAATCAGCATATCCACGTGAACGGTATTAATCAGCTGGCGAGCGGAAGACATCAGCTTGCTCCAGAAGTCCTGGTGGTGACCGCACACCACCAGGTCCATGTCGTATTTCTTGATCGCATCTACCAGCACCTGGCCCAGGTCGCCGCTGCCGCTCAGGGTTTCGGTAATCGGGTAGCCCGCGTTGGTGGACAGTTCGCTCAGGGCGTGGTGCGTCTCTTCGGAGATACGCTTCTGCATATCGCCCAGATTGACGTCGATCAGACCGGTGTAAAGGTCGGAGTAATTCACATCAACGTGAATCAGCGAAACTTTCGCGTTGTAGGGACGTGCCATGGATACCGCTTTATCAACCAGCACTTTGCTCTCGGGGGAGAGGTCTACCGCGATGAGAATGTGTTTGTAAGCCATAGTGTTACTCCTTCCTTAAGTTATCGATGACTAAATGGGAAAGCCGTCGTCTGATGCTTTCATTACGGCCCAGTTAAACATATTTTTCAAGCTTTGGTGTTGATAACGATTAACCTTGTGGCCAAAAAAATTAACGGATCTCCTACACTATTAAATGAGCCGTTCGGATATTAAAACGCGAACCGGATCGACTTTTGGTCATTCTTTCACTGAACTGTCTGTCAGGGCATTGGGGTGCGGTAGCTCAGAAGCCTTGCTTCGTGGGCGGACGCCGGGGAGGATGTATGATTAGCACCGTCGCATTGTTTTGGGCGTTATGCGTAGTTTGCATAGTGAATATGGCGCGCTACTTCTCATCGTTACGTGCGCTGTTAGTGGTACTTCGTGGTTGCGATCCGTTGCTTTATCAGTATGTGGACGGTGGAGGGTTCTTCACCTCGCATGGACAGCCCAGCAAACAGATGCGTCTGGTGGGATATATCTACTACCAGCGCTACCGCGATCATCACGATGAAGAATTTATCCGTCGCTGCGAGCGCCTGCGTCGTCAGTTCATTTTGACCAGTGCCCTGTGCGGGCTGGTCGTCGTCAGCATGATTGCATTGATGATTTGGCACTGAAGCATAAAAAAGCGGGTCAGTTCCTCGCGCTTTTTTTGTCGCCTTTAACCGATTAAATCAGCTTCAGCGAAATCCAGTACAGCCCGCCAGACAGCAGGATGGACGCCGGAAGGGTGAACACCCAGGCCATCAGAATGTTGGTCACGGTTTTGCGCTGCAGACCGCCACCGTCAACAATCATGGTACCTGCCACGGACGAGGAGAGTACGTGGGTGGTGGATACCGGCATACCGGTGTAGCTCGCCAGACCGATAGACACTGCTGCCGTCATCTGCGCGGACATACCCTGCGCATAGGTCATGCCTTTCTTACCGATCTTCTCGCCGATGGTGGTCGCCACGCGGCGCCAGCCAATCATCGTACCGATACCGAGTGCCAGCGCGACCGCCATGATGATCCAGATTGGCGCGTACTCGATGGTATTGAGCATATCGCCTTTCAGTTTCTTCAGGAGACGCTGGTCGTCAGCATTCACGTCAGGCAGCTTCGCCACTTTATCCGTTACATCAGAGATGCACAGCATAATGCGACGCAGCTGACCACGCTGCTCAACGGTCAGTTTGTCATAACTTTCGATATTGCCCAGCATGCCTTTGGCACGTTCCAGCGCGTTAATCGCGTTAGCCGGATGGCAGTGGAATTCGCCAGGTGCAGTCGTGGCACCGGCTTCCGGAGACGGGATTAACTGGTCAACGCCGGTCGCTTTTTTCAGCAGCTCAGGGTGCTGCTGGAAATAAGTTTCAACGTTGTTGACCGCATCGCGGGTACGGGTGATTTCGTAGCCGGAGGCGTTCATGTTAACCACGAAGCCTGCCGGAGCAACACCGATCAGTACCAGCATCACCAGACCAATGCCTTTCTGACCATCGTTCGCGCCGTGTGAGAAAGCCACGCCGATAGCGGAAAGGATCAGCGCAATACGCGTCCAGAACGGCGGCTTTTTCTTGCCGTCTTTCTTTTCACGCTCTGCCGGCGTCAGGTGAATACGGGAGCGTTTTTTGGTATTGCTCCAGTAACGACGCAGGATGAAGATCAGCCCGCCCGCCACCACCAGACCCACGATAGGGGAGACGATGAGAGAGGCAAAGATCCCCAGTACTTTCGGGATATTTAACGCATCAACAACCGATGTACCGGTCATGAGGGCGTTGGTTAACCCGATACCGATAATCGCGCCGATGAGGGTGTGAGAACTGGATGCAGGCAGGCCGAAATACCAGGTACCGAGGTTCCAGATAATTGCAGCAAGCAGCATTGAGAACACCATAGCGAGGCCATGGCCAGAACTTACGTTAAGCAGCAGATCTGTTGGCAGCATATGCACAATGGCATACGCAACGCTCAGTCCGCCCAGGAGGACACCAAAAAAGTTAAATACCGCCGCCATAACAACCGCAAGCTGCGATCGCATTGCGCGAGTGTAGATAACCGTCGCTACTGCGTTTGCAGTGTCGTGGAAGCCGTTGATCGCTTCGTAAAACAGTACAAAAACCAGAGCAAGCAAGAGTAAAAGCCCGGTATGTAAATCCAGGCCGGCAAACAAATGTAGCATAGGACGTTACGCCATTTTGAGGACATGAACGCGGCGCATTATCCAGGACAAATGCGCAACGGGCAAAGTGAAATATAGACATTTTTTTGACATACCACCTGATTTGAGAAAAGTGCCTGAAAGGATATTCTTTAAATTTCAATGGAATGGCTTTGTAATATCTTTTTACGCTGGTGTGACCACAGAGGAAACTTTACAATCCGCGGCAGTTAACAAAGAGGGTTTTGACGTGGAAAGGTTTGATGCCGTGGTAATTGGCGCCGGTGCGGCGGGTATGTTTTGTGCGGCAATGGCCGGACAGGCGGGTCGTCGCGTGCTGCTGCTGGATAACGGTAAAAAGCCAGGCCGCAAGATCCTGATGTCCGGCGGCGGCCGCTGCAACTTTACTAACCTGTATGTTGAACCCGCGGCCTATTTGAGCCAAAACCGTCATTTTTGTAAATCTGCGCTGGCGCGTTATACCCAGTGGGACTTTATCGACCTGGTGGGTAAGCACGGTATCGCATGGCATGAGAAGACGCTGGGCCAGCTGTTCTGCGACGACTCCGCCCAGCAGATTGTCGATATGCTGGTGGCCGAGTGCGAGAAGGGCGGCGTGGTCATGCGCCTGCGCACCGAAGTGCTGGACGTTTCCCGCGATGACCAGGGCTACACGCTGCAGCTCAACGGTGAAACCGTCAGCGCCGATAATCTGGTGATTGCCAGCGGCGGCCTGTCTATGCCGGGGCTGGGCGCTTCCCCGTTCGGCTATAAAATCGCCGAGCAGTTTGGCCTGAAAGTCCTGCCTACGCGCGCCGGGCTGGTGCCGTTCACGCTGCATAAACCGCTTCTGGAACAGCTTCAGACGCTGTCTGGCGTGTCCGTTCCCGCCGTTATCACCGCCGAAGACGGCACGGTGTTTCGCGAAAACCTGCTCTTTACCCATCGCGGCCTCTCCGGCCCGGCGGTCCTGCAAATCTCCAGCTACTGGCAGCCGGGAGAGTTTGTCACGGTTAACCTGCTCCCCGATTGCGATCTGGATGCCTTCCTCAACGAGCAGCGTACCGCGCACCCGAATCAGAGCCTGAAAAACACCCTCGCAATGCAGCTGCCGAAGCGTCTGGTGGAATGTTTGCAGGTGCTGGGGCAGATCCCCGACGTGTCGCTAAAGCAGCTTAACAGCCGCGAGCAGGAAACGCTGGTCGAGATGCTAACAAACTGGCGCGTGCAGCCAAACGGCACGGAAGGCTACCGCACGGCGGAAGTCACGCTGGGCGGAGTCGACACGAATGAACTCTCTTCCCGTACCATGGAAGCGCGCAACGTGCCGGGGCTCTACTTCATCGGTGAAGTAATGGACGTGACCGGCTGGCTCGGCGGGTACAACTTCCAGTGGGCCTGGGCAAGTGCCTGGGCGTGTGCTCAGGCGCTGGCAGAAGACAAGTGACACCAGCGCGCTGCCACTCGTCGCGCTTGGCTTTACGAGCTGACGGTGGTGGCGTCCGTCACGGCCAGAATATTGCCCGCGGCCACGGTCCCCATCTTGATGTATGACGCGGCGGTAACGCCGCCGATATGCGGTGAAATCACCACGTTTTCTACGGACTGCCAGAGATGCGGCGCCGTCAGCGGCTCCTGGGTAAAGCTGTCCAGCGCTGCGCTGTGCAGCGTGCCATCCCGGAGCGCCGCCAGTAACGATTCACTGTGGATCAGTCCACCGCGTGCCGTATTGACCAGAATGGCGTTCCGTTTGCAGTGTGCGAGCGCCTCGCTATTGATCATTCCCCGATTCTCATCGGTTAGCGGACAGTGCAAAGAGATGACATCGGAACGGGAAAGAAGTCCGGTCAGCGTCTCTGCACGTTCGCACAGGGCAGGCATCGATTTAGCATAGGGATCGTAAGCCAGCACCTTCATGCCGAAGGCATGACCAATAGTTGCCACGCGCGAGCCGATAGCGCCCAATCCGATTAGCCCCAGGGTTAATCCCTCCAGCTCAATGGATTTATGCGTCGCCTTATCCCAGTGCCCGTCCCGCAGCCGCTTGTCCAGCGGCACCACGGACTTTGCGCAGGCGAGGATCAGCGCCCAAGTATGTTCAGCCACTGCCGCCGCGTTTGCGCCTGGGGCCGCGCGGACGGCGATATTGCGCTCGGCCGCTGCCGTCTGGTCTATCACATCGATCCCGCTTCCGTGCTTGGAAATAACCTGCAGAGCCGGGGCGGCATCCATGACTTTCGCGGTGATCCGGCCGTAACGAACCAGAATCGCCACGGGATTGTGTCGTTCACACAGCGCGATCAGGTCATCTTCTGTCGGCTGGCGGCCAGCAAACACCACCTCAAAGCCCTGCAGCATCACCATGGCCTGCTCCGCCAGGTCGCTTCCGGTAACCAGAATTACGTCTTTGCCCCCCATCACAGCGTCTCCCCGTCGGCTAACATACCTGCCTTACGAAGCGCGTCATCTAGCCAGTGTGGACGCAAATCGCCTTCACGGATGGCGGCAAGACGCCGGGTCTCCATCTCCAGCTTTTCTTTTGCCAGCGCGATGACCTGCTGAACCTCATCACGCGGGATGACGACCACGCCGTCGATATCCGCGACAACCAGATCCCCGGCCTGAACCGTCGCCCCGGCGACTGAAATGGGATGATTAACCCGGCCAGAAATTAACTTTGTCGGGCCGCAGGGGTTCAGACCGGCAGAAAAGACAGGGTAGTGACCTTTGCTCAGGGAATCGGCGTCACGTACAGCACCGTCAATAATGATGCCCGCAATGCCGCTCGCCTGAGCCTGAGTGGCCATGATTTCGCCCAGCAGCGCGCAGCTCAGGTCGCCTTTGCCATCGACGATCAGGACATCGCCGGGTTGCGCAACCGCCATCGCGGCATGAATCGCCAGATTATCACCCGGACGGACTTCCACGGTGATGGCCGGACCCGCAACGGACATGTGAGGAGCCACCGGTTTGATGCGGCCGTGAAGCGTACCGCGGCGACCGGCCACGTCGGCCAGAATGGCGGCCTGATACTCGGCAGCCCGACGAACGTCCTCGGCAGAAACGCGTTCGAACTGGCGATTAATCGGTTTTTTTTCAGAAACGGACATGAATGCCTCCATATTGTTTTACTTAGTACAACGCAGGTGTACAGAACAAAACAACTATAGCGGTGTTGCTTTCCTTTTAGCCAGACCCGAGGTGGCGTTTGTGATGTAAACACGAAGTGACTCACAAAATTTGAGGTACACTCACTGCCGGGCTAACAAGGAGATAATGATGGGGAATGAAGGCGTTGTAGCGGTTGAAAAAGCGCTGGCTTTACTGGATTGCTTCCGTCCTGGAGAGGAGAGCCTGACGCTGACCGCGCTGGCACAGCTGTCGGGTTATCACAAAAGCCACGGTTTACCGCTTGATGAATTCTCTTGAACGGATGAATTACGTCGTCAGGCATGAAGACGGCAATTATGCGCTTGGCCCACGTCTGCTTTACCTCGGCAAGCTGTATGAACAATCTTTCCATCTTTCGCGGGTGGTTCAGCCAGAGCTTCAGGCTTATCCCTGGCGTCTCAGGAGAGCGCCAGCTGGTATGTGCTGGAGGGCGGGCAGCGCCTTTGCCTGTTTCGCGCTGAAGCGTCGCACGGCCTGCGACACAGTAATCTTCCCGGCAGCCAGTTCCCGCTCGATAATTCGGCCATCAGTAAGGTCTGCGCCACTGGGGGCTCAATGAGAGCCTGCCGGAGGGCGACGCTGAACTCCCTTTCTACACGTCAGGCGCACGCGATCCCCACACCGCGGCGTTTGCGATGCCTGTCTTCGGCGTTCACGACAAGCTGGTTGCGGCGTTAGCCCTGACCGGCCCCATCTCACGGCTGACGGAAGATCGTCGTGAGAAGGAGATAGGCCCGTTGATGAAGGCGGCGGCCAGCCGTCTGTCGCAGAAAATGGGAGCCAGTAAGCCCTTCTGTCAGCAGTTCTTTGGTGAAACGAGCGACGCGGCGGAAGAAAATCTTTAAACGCAGAAGCGGGACATGTGTCCCGCTTCTGTCATCACGAATGCGTGACCTGTTTTTCGTGTAGCTGGGCGTTGCGGGCCTGCCGTCCCATAATGAGTACCGCGATACCCCCGGCCAGACACAGCACGGCCAGCGGAAGCATAGCCAGCGTGTAGCTGCCCGTCTGCTCGCTGATTATGCCGTAGGCATTTACCATGACCACCCCGCCAATCAGGTTCGCGATGGCGCCAATCGCGGCCAGCCCTGCCGCCGCCGAGGAGCTGCTCATCCAGCCGGATGCCAGCGCCCAGAAAGGCCCTTTCGCAGCATACGCACCTGTCAGGATAATGCTCAGGATCGCGAGAGTGGCAAAGAGCGAGACGTTTACAAAGGCAGCGAACACGCCGGCGGCAATCATGAACAGCGTCAGCGCGGTATGCCAGCGGCGTTCGTTGGTGCGATCGGAGTGTCGTCCCCAGACAATCATCAGAACCGATGCCAGACCGTAAGGGATAGCGTTAAACAGACCTGTCTCAAGATTATCGAGATGGAAGGATTTCAGCAGTTGAGGAGACCAGACGCTGATCGTGGTGCCCGCGGACGATGCGCCCGCGTAAATCAGCGCCATCAGCCAGATTTGGCGATGCTTCAGCAGCTGCCACGTCGTCTGGTGTCCAATGTTCTTTTGCTGGCTACGCTCGTCTCAAGGGTGTTCCAGCCACTTTTTCTGTCATCGCTGAGCCATTTCGCCTGATGAGGGCGATCCCGGAGAATAAACCAGGCCGCAATACCCAGCAGCACCGCAGGTAAGCCTTCAATAATGAACAGCAGATGCCAGCCGCGAAGACCCAGCCAGCATCCAGCGACAGTATCAATCCGGAAAGCGGGGAGCCGATGAAGTTAGCGAGCGGGATGGCAACCATAAAGGACGCAATAATGCGCGCGCGGTAGCGGGCAGGGATCCACCAGGTCAGATACAGCACGACGCCGGGGAAGAAGCCTGCTTCCGCTGCCCCGAGGAGAAAACGGACGATATAGAGCGACGTGGTATTTTGAACCAGCGCCATGCCCATGGAGACGATGCCCCAGCTGATCATAATGCGCGGGATCCACAGCCGGGCGCCGACTTTCTGCATGGCCAGGTTGCTCGGCACCTCAAACAGGAAATAGGCCACGAAGTAGAGGCTGCTGGCGAAGCCAAACGCCGCTTTGCTGAGGCCAAGGTCCTCATTCATCTGCAGCGAAGCCATGCGATATTCCCGCGATCGATAATCGAGACCAGGTAACTGACAATCAGAAACGGAAGAATACGCCAGATCACCTTCCGCATCGTCTCTCTTTCTATGTCCTCGGTGGCGGTCGCGCCGTTACGTAAATGTTCTGTCATTGTATCCTCGCAGGGTGTGTTCTTTGTTTTATTAGGTACAACTTAGTTTTATTAAACAAAACCACTATAGCGACGGCGCGTTCTTTTTATCCAGTTAATGGAAGGTTTAAATGATGTAAATAAGAGGTGACTCACAGATAGTGCGCTGCGGATATCGCTCAAGGCTGCTGACCAGCCGCAAGCAGGACGTGCCGGCAGAGAAATAATCACGTAACGCAATTATTGCACCAACTTTTGCTCTCCATTCAACTAAGCTTCGACCAGATGCCCCGCCGCGCTCGCGGGGCCATATCCCTTTTGGTCAGAGCACGTACCATGCAGCTACTCAGCATTATTATTTTGCTTACCCTAACCGTGGTCATTCATTCGCTGTGGATGTTTGGCGTTTTAAAATTCATCACGTTAGACGTCGATTCTGCGGTACGCATTGTTTTACGCAATGTCGGTATCGTGATCTCTATGATTTTCGCCCATCTCCTGGAGGCCGGGCTGTTTGCAGCCTTTTATTTTGTCATCGACGCGTTTAATGACTGGAACACCAGCTTCTACTTTTCACTGGTCAGCTATGCGACGGTAGGGTACGGCGACGTCACGTTACCTCAGCACTGGCGGCTCATCGGCGGGGTGGAAGGACTGGTGGGCGCGTTGATGGTAGGCTGGTCTGTGGCGGTTCTGGTCGCAGTGCTGCAGCGTTTGCGTGGCATGAGCGCCTAAACGGTAGATGTGCAATCCCCATCTGGTAAGGTAAAGTACACCCCTTACGCGGCCGTCGCGCTGCGGTTTTGAGGGTGGAGATGATAAACAGCCCACCCTTTTTCTCTGCTGGTTTACGCCAGCCTGCATGGTGCTGTGCTTTGCCTCTATAAAAGGGTTTTGTATGTCTGCTGCTCATCTCGGGTTTTCCCGACGGGAAAACCGTTGTTGTCTTTGTAGTGATGGCCGTTGGGGCGATGTTTATCGACCTCTTTATGCACCGTCACGATAAACCGATCTCGCTGAAAAGCGCCGCAATGTGGTCCCTCTTCTGGGTCATGATGGCGATGGCCTTCGCCGGGTTCCTGTACGTTCATCATGGCGCCGAGATGGCGAGCCTGTTCCTCACCGGTTATGCGCTGGAGGAGGTGCTCTCCGTCGATAACCTGTTTGTGATGATGGCGATCTTCGCCTGGTTCGGCGTGCCGGATAAGTACCGTCACCGCGTGCTCTACTGGGGCGTGCTGGGGGCGATTGTCTTCCGCGGTATTTTCGTGGCTATCGGCACCAGCCTGTTAAGTCTGGGGCCCTACGTCGAAGTGATTTTCGCGCTGGTCGTCGGCTGGACGGCGGTAATGATGCTCCGACGCAATGAAGAGAGTGACGAAGTGGAAGATTACTCGGGTCATCTCGCCTATCGCCTGGTGAAACGCTTCTATCCGGTCTGGCCGAAAATCAGCAGCAACGCCTTTATTCTGACGCAGAAAGAGGTGGATGCGGAGCTTGAAAAGCCGGAAAACCAGGACGTGATGGTTGGGCGCGTGAAGAAGGCGAAGCGCTATGCGACCCCGCTGCTGCTCTGCGTGGCGGTGGTGGAACTCTCAGACGTGATGTTCGCGTTTGACTCCGTGCCGGCCATTATCGCCGTCAGCCGCGAGCCGCTGATTATCTACAGCGCCATGATGTTCGCTATTCTCGGCCTGCGTACCCTTTACTTCGTGCTGGAAGCGCTGAAGCAGTATCTGGTGCATCTCGAGAAAGCGGTGGTGCTGCTGCTGTTCTTCGTGGCGTTCAAGCTGGGGTTAAATGCCACCGATCACTTCTGGCATCACGGTTACAGCATTGGCGCGACCGCCAGCCTGTTTGTGGTATTGGGCGTGCTGGCGCTGGGAATTGTTGCGAGCGTGATGTTCCCGGGGAAACGAGAAGCCTGATGTACCGCCCGGTGGCGCTTCGCTTACCGGGCCTACAGTTCGAATGTAGGCCGGGTAAGGCGCAGCCGCCACCCGGCAAAAAGGCTACTTGATGGGTGAATTGCGGCGCTTGCGCGGCGGGTGGAAGTGCCGCCAGTGCGGATCCTGCGCCGCCGCCAGCAGCTCGTGGTCGCCGCGGGTGTCTCCCCAGGCGCGCAGGTGATAGGCGTTCAGATCGCCATACACTTTTTCCAGCCTGGCCACCTTCTGGGCGCAGCGGCAGTTATGGCCCGTGATGCGCCCCGTCAGCTTGCCGTCTTTCACTTCCAGCTGCGTGCCAATCAGCTTAATGCCCAGTTTGTCAGCCCACGGCTGGAGCACCAGCGCCGGAGACGCGGAACAGATGGTCACCTCCGCACCGGAATTCACCTCGGCCGCCACGGCCAGAACCCCTTCGGGGCGCATCAGCTTGCTCCAGTATTTTTCGCAAAACGCTTCCGCCTGCTGGCGCAACCAGTGTTCATCCACGCCCGTCAGGAACGTTTTGATCAGCACTTCCTTTAGCTCATCGCGCGTCAGCTTGCGACGCACGCAGTGGAGCGTAGGCAGCGCCATACGCACCAGACGGCCCGCGAAGTAGCGTTTCCCGAAGGCAAAGCGCAGGAAAGGAATAAAGCTGTCGTGGTGTGTTAACGTCCCATCAAAGTCAAAGACAGAGAGCACGCTGGATTTCGCCACCGTCTCGTCGGCAATCATATTGGTCATAAATACGTCTTAGCTGAAATACACATTCTGTGGATCAGTTTACCTGCTTTACCAGGACAGTCCTTACATCACCACCATTTTTTTCTCGATCTTGCGATCTCAAAGTGAGTCCATTTTTGGCCTCGATAAGAATTGGTGAAAAACGATCTGTCTATATTATCGCCACATCGCACGATATTCAGGGGAACCCTTTGGCCCCCACAGGTAAGGAAAAACTCACTCACTACTGCTTTCTTGATATGACTCTTAGATCGTTTATTTCAATCCTGACGTTAAGTTTTGCTTCGTTTTCTGCATTCAGTTTTCAACTCCCCGCGTCGATGCTATCGATGAACAGTGGCCTGGCCGTCTCGCCAGCGAAATCTGCACTGATGCAACAGGATACGGGCCCGCTGCGCGCGCGCATCCTTGATCAATACCAAAAGTGGAAGGGGACCCAGTATCAGTGGGGCGGAACCACGCGCCGGGGGGTGGACTGCTCCGCGCTGAGTGCAGCACCTTTTCAGCGATGTAGCGCATCTTAACTTACCGCGCACGACCGGCGAGCAGATCCACCGCGGGGTGCAGGTGACGCAATACCGCCTGAGGCCCGGAGATCTGGTGTTCTTCCAGACGGGTCCGAACCGCAGGCATGTCGGCGTGTATATTGGCAATAGCGAGTTTATTCATGCCTCAAGCAGCCAGGGCGTCACGGTCTCAACCCTGACGGATGCTTACTGGCAGGCGCACTACATTACTGCCCGTCGGGTTGCAGGCAGTGCGGCCTGACAGCCTCAGATGATGTCATCTACCACGCCGCCATCGACGCGCAGCGCCGCGCCCGAGGTGGCGGAAGCCTGGGGCGAACAGACATAAATCACCATATTGGCCACCTCTTCTACCGTGGCCGCGCGCTGGATCACCGAGCTGGGGCGGTTGGCCATCACAAACTCTTTCGCCAGCTGCTCCAGCGATTTACCGGTTTTTTCGATTTCATCCTTCATCATCTCTGCGAAACCGTCCGACATCGTTGGCCCCGGCAGTACGCTGTTGACCGTCACGCCGCTTCCCGCCATGAACTTCGCCAGCCCGCGCGCCAGGGAGAGCTGCGCCGTTTTGGTTCACGCCGTAGTGGATCATATCCGCCGGGATATTGCAGGCCGACTCGGAGGAGATAAACACCACCCGTCCCCAGCCCTTTTGCACCATGCCCGGCAGGAGGGCGCGGGAAAGACGCGCGCCGGACATCACGTTGGTCTGCCAGTAACGCTCCCAGGTCTCATCGTCGGTGGCATAGAAATCCTGCGGGCCGTAAATCCCGGCGTTGTTAACCAGAATATCGACGTTATTCGCCACCTTCAGCAGCGACTCGACCCCTTCCGCCGTGCTGAGATCGGCAATCGCGGCGCGCACCTGCACGCCCGGCACCACCTGCTGCAGCTGCTGAATGCCTTTATTCACCGATTCCGTGCTGCGGCCATTGACGATCACCTCGGCACCGCTTTCTGCCAGCCCTCTGGCGATGGCGAACCCGATCCCGCCGGTTGAGGCGGTCACCAGCGCCACTTTCCCCGTAAAGTCGATTTTCATCATCCGCTCCTTATCGTTTTAACGTTCGGACCTTAAAGCGTAGCAGGTGAGGATGACGGCTCCTGGCTAAAAAGGCGCAGCAGCGTCTCCACCTGCTCGTCAAGCGGGGCGAGGGAGCGCTTAACAATCAGGTGAAGCGGCGTCGCTCTGCGTGCACCGTGGCTCAGCGGCAGGCGTTTCAGGATGCCTTGATCCAGCTGGGTCTGGATGCGTTCCTCCGGCAGCCAGCCGTAGCCGACCTGAGAGAGGACGGCCTCAATGGCGGCATCGATGGTGGAGAAGGTCCATGACTCACCGGCCGCGCGCGCGGCGGGCTGGCTGTCCGCAATCTGAATGAGCGGCCACGGGCGTAGCATGTCGTCGTTAAGCGGCGCGTCGAGGTGAAAGAGAGGATGCTGATGGTGGGCCACGGCAACAAAGTCGATATTCATCAGCCATTCGCCGAGCCCGGTCATGTCCTGGCGGCGGGTGAGAACCATCACATCGGCTTCGTCGTTAATGGCATCGTTCCGGGTGTTTTCCAGCACCTCGGTGAGGCGTACCTGGGTTTGCGGATACTGCTGTTGGAACTGGCGCAGAATGGCAAACAGGCGGCGGCGGGGGAAAATGGAATCCACCACCAGATCCAGCCGCGTGCGCATCCCGTTGCGAAGGGTCGCTGCGCGCGTCTCAACGTACGAAAAGGCTTTCAGCAGCGGTTTAACCTGGTTGAGCAGCAGTTCTCCTGCCGGCGTTAACACCGCCCGTCGTCCTTCCGGCACCAGGAGGGCCACGCCCAGCAGCTCCTGCAGCAGCGACAGGTTATAGCTCACCGAAGACTGGCTGCGGTGGGTTTCTTCTGCGGCTTTGGCAAAGCTGCCCGCCTCGACCACTCTTTCCAGTAAAGACCATTGTTCCAGCGTCGTTTTATGCATAATTTATCTAAAATTTGGATGAATTTGATTAAAACATAGCGTTATTCATTCATTTTTTGAAGGGGTTACGATCGTCTCATCAAAACAAAGGAGACATCTTATGAACTACCTTCGACAAACAACGACTTAAGCGGCTTCGTTGGCAAACACCTTGTTTACACCTACGACAACGGCTGGAACTACGAGATTTACGTCAAAAACGAGACGACCCTGGATTACCGTATTCACAGCGGTCTGGTGGCCAAACCGTTGGGTGAAAGATCAGCAGGCTTACATCGTGCGGGTAGGGGAGAGCATCTATAAAATTTCCTGGACCGAGCCAACCGGCACCGACGTCAGCCTGATTGTGAACCTGGGCGACAAACTGTTCCACGGCACCATCTTCTTCCCGCGCTGGGTCATGAACAACCCGGAAAAAACCGTCTGCTTCCAGAACGATCATATTCCGCTGATGAACAGCTACCGTGATGCGGGCCCGGCGTATCCAACCGAAGTGATTGATGAATTTGCCACAATTACCTTTGTACGCGACTGTGGTGCCAATAACGAAAGCGTGATCGCCTGTGCGGCCAGTGAATTGCCGAAAAACTTTCCAGATAACCTGTAATAAGCGCGACAATTAACTAAATAGAAAAGTTCCCGGCTATTTCATATTATTTTGAAATAGCCGGGATTTTTTTTGTTTGTTGAGGATTGGTTTAAATGTTTCCATTTCAAAATGTTGCGGAAGATCACATCAAAAATATTTAATATAAAATTAACTTGTTGTTTTTCAATTGGCTGCTAGTTGTCTTATAACGTTGTAAACGTTGTCTTAATTTTTCCCTAAGGAAAGAGAGCTACTTTGATATGAGTTTATGGTTCGTTGAAATAAGCGGGCTGGCATTTGGTTAATATCAAAAACATGCCATTTTGATTGCAAGGAAATTAATAATGAGTGATTTTCTGCCTTTTTCGCGGCCGTCGATGGGCGCTGAGGAAATTGCGGCGCTTCAGGACGTTTTGATGTCGGGCTGGATCACCACAGGGCCTAAGAATCAGCAACTTGAAGAGGCATTCTGTCAACTTACCGGGAATCAGCATGCGATTGCCCTCTGTTCCGCCACCGCGGGCATGCACGTTACGCTGATGGCGCTGGATATTGGCCCGGGCGATGAAGTTATTACCCCTTCCCAGACCTGGGTCTCCACGCTGAATATGATCGTATTGCTGGGCGCCACGCCGGTCATGATTGATGTGGATAAAGACACATTAATGGTGACGCCAGAAGCCGTGGAAGCCGCTATTACCCCGCGCACTAAAGCTATTATTCCCGTTCACTATGCCGGCGCGCCGTGTGATATCGACGCTATCCATGCCATCGGTGAACGTCACGGTATTCCGGTGATTGAAGATGCGGCCCATGCCGCCGGAACGTATTACAAAAACCGTCACGTGGGCTGGAAAGGAACGGCAATTTTCTCCTTCCACGCCATTAAAAACATGACCTGCGCGGAAGGCGGCCTGGTGGTCACCGATAACGCGCAGCTGGCACAGCGGATCCGCAGTCTGAAATTCCATGGCCTGGGCGTAGATGCCTATGATCGCCAGACGCACGGTCGCGCGCCGCAGGCGGAAGTGATCGCGCCGGGCTATAAATACAACCTGGCGGACATCAACGCCGCGCTGGCGCTGGTGCAGTTAGGCAAACTGAAAGAGGCCAACAGGCGCCGTGAGGAAATAGCACAACGCTACCTGCGGGAGCTTGCCGATACGCCGTTCCAGCCGCTCACTATTCCGTCATGGCCGCACGTGCACGCCTGGCACCTGTTTATTATTCGCGTGGATGAAGCGCGCTGCGGGATCTCACGCGACAACCTGATGGCGGCGTTGAAAGAGAAAGGCATCGGTACCGGCCTCCATTTCCGCGCGGCCCACACGCAAAAATACTACCGCGAGCGTTTTCCTGATGTATCGCTCCCGAATTCTGAATGGAATAGCGCGCGTATTTGTTCTCTCCCTCTTTTCCCGGACATGACTCATGACGACACAACCCGCGTCATTACCGCACTCCATCAGCTTGCAGGACATTGATATGTTCAGTGCACCGCCTGTACAAAAAGTATCCGTGGTCATCCCGGTTTATAACGAGCAGGAGAGCCTGCCCGAACTGATCCGCCGTACAACGGCCGCCTGCGACACGATGGGCAAGGCCTACGAAATTCTGCTGGTGGATGACGGCAGTAGCGATAATTCCGCGCTGATGATGACCGAAGCCGCGCAGGCTGAAGGCAGCCACATCGTTGCCGTGCTGCTCAACCGTAACTACGGCCAGCACTCGGCGATTATGGCGGGGTTTAGCCACGTCACGGGCGATCTGATTATCACCCTGGACGCGGACCTGCAAAACCCGCCGGAAGAGATCCCGCGCCTGGTGGCCAAAGCCGACGAAGGCTATGACGTGGTCGGCACGGTCCGTCAGAACCGTCAGGACAGCCTGTTCCGCAAGCTGGCCTCGCGCACCATCAACCGTCTGATCCAGCGCACGACCGGTAAAGCGATGGGTGATTACGGCTGCATGCTGCGCGCCTACCGCCGCCATATCGTCGACGCCATGCTGCATTGCCACGAGCGCAGCACCTTCATTCCGATTCTGGCGAATACCTTTGCCCGTAAGGCAACGGAAATCCCGGTTCTGCACGCTGAGCGCGAGCACGGGGAGTCGAAGTACAGCTTTATGCGCCTCATCAACCTGATGTACGACCTCATCACCTGCCTGACCACCACGCCGCTGCGTCTGCTGAGCGTGTTCGGCAGCATCATCGCCGTGGCCGGTTTTGCGCTGTCCGTTCTGCTGGTGGTGCTGCGACTGGTCTTTGGCCCGCAGTGGGCGGCGGAAGGGGTGGTTCATGCTCTTCGCCGTGCTGTTTATGTTCATCGGCGCCCAGTTTGTCGGGATGGGGCTCCTCGGTGAATACATTGGCCGTATCTATAACGACGGTTCGCGCGCGTCCGCGCTACTTTATTCAACGTGTTGTCCGTCAGGAACACAAAGCATCTCAAGAGGAAATTCACCCATGAAAGCTGTTGTATTTGCCTATCACGATATGGGGTGCACGGGCACGCAGGCCCTGCTGGAAGCGGGCTATGACATTGCGGCAATCTTTACCCATCCGGACACGGCTGGAGAGAATAACTTTTTCGGCTCCGTGGCGCGTATCGCCGCCGAGCGTGGTATTCCGGTTTATGCGCCAGACGACGTCAACCACCCGCTGTGGGTGGAGCGCATCCGCGCCCTCGCGCCTGACGTCATCTTCTCGTTTTACTATCGCAACCTGCTCTCCGACGAGATCTTAGGCCTGGCTGCAAAAGGCGCCTTTAATCTTCATGGTTCTCTGCTGCCTGCCTACCGTGGCCGCGCCCCGCTGAACTGGGTGCTGGTGAACGGTGAAACGGAAACGGGCGTGACGCTGCACCGCATGGTACGCCGTGCGGATGCGGGCGCTATCGTGGCGCAGCAGAAGGTCGCTATTGATGCGGACGATACCGCGCTGCAGCTGCATCAAAAGCTGAACGCGACGGCACAGACGCTGCTGCGCGATGCGCTGCCGGGCATCCTTAACGGCACCTTCAGCGAAACCGCACAGGACGAGAGCAAGGCAAGCTGCTTTGGCCGCCGCGCGCCGGAAGATGGTCGTCTGGACTGGAACAAACCGGCCCGCCAGCTGCACAACCTGGTGCGCGCCGTGACCGACCCGTGGCCGGGCGCCTACAGCTTTGCGGGCGTCAGCAAGTTCATCGTCTGGAAATCCCGCGTGCGTGACGACATTCCGGCGGCAAAACCGGGCACCGTCGTCTCCGTCTCCCCGCTGATTGTGAGCTGCGGCGAGCAGGCGCTGGAGATCGTTACCGGCCAAACCGACAACGGCCTGTACGTTCAGGGCACCCAGCTGGCGCAGTCGCTGGGGCTGGTGGCCGGGGCGCTGATCACCAGCGCGCCGGTGGTGGCCATCAAACGCCGTACCCGCGTGCTGATCCTCGGCGTGAACGGTTTTATCGGTAACCACCTGACCGAACGTCTGCTCAAAGACGATAACTACGAAATCTACGGCCTGGATATTGGCGCGGATGCGATCAGCCGTTTCCTCGACAACCCGCGCTTCCACTTCGTGGAAGGGGATATCAGCATCCACTCCGAGTGGATTGAATACCACATTAAAAAATGCGACGTGGTGCTGCCGCTGGTCGCTATTGCCACGCCAATCGAGTACACCCGTAACCCGCTGCGCGTGTTCGAGCTGGACTTCGAAGAGAACCTGAAGATCATCCGCGACTGCGTGAAATACGACAAGCGCATCATCTTCCCGTCCACCTCTGAAGTGTACGGCATGTGTACCGATAAGAACTTCGATGAAGACACCTCCAACCTGGTGGTCGGGCCGATCAACAAACAGCGCTGGATTTACTCCGTCTCCAAACAGCTGCTGGACCGCGTGATTTGGGCCTACGGTGAGAAAGAGGGCCTGCGCTTTACCCTGTTCCGTCCGTTCAACTGGATGGGTCCGCGTCTGGACAACCTGAACGCGGCGCGTATCGGCAGCTCCCGTGCGATCACCCAGCTGATCCTGAACCTGGTGGAAGGCTCGCCAATCAAGCTTATCGAAGGCGGGAAACAGAAACGCTGCTTTACGGATATCAGCGACGGTATCGAAGCGCTGTTCCGCATCATCGAAAACAAAGATAATCGCTGCAACGGTGAAATCATTAACATCGGCAACCCGGACAACGAAGCGAGCATTCGCGAACTGGCCGAGATGCTGCTGGCCAGCTTTGAGCGTCATCCGCTGCGCGATAAATTCCCGCCGTTTGCCGGCTTCCGCGAAGTGGAAAGCAGCAGCTACTACGGTAAAGGGTATCAGGACGTTGAGCACCGTAAGCCAAGCATTCGCAATGCGAAGCGCTGCCTGAACTGGACGCCGACGGTGAAGATGGAACAGACCATTGATGAAACGCTTGATTTCTTCCTGCGCACCGTGGAGCTGTCGGAACAGGTCTCATGAAAAAAGTCGGTTTACGCATTGATGTCGACACCTTCAGGGGAACGCGTGACGGCGTACCCAAACTGCTGGAACTGCTGAGCAAGCACGGCGTGCGCTCCAGCATTTTCTTCAGCGTGGGGCCTGACAACATGGGACGCCATTTATGGCGTCTGGTTAAACCGGCATTTCTGTTCAAAATGCTGCGCTCGCGCGCAGCATCCCTCTACGGCTGGGATATTTTGCTGGCCGGCACCGCCTGGCCCGGCAGACGCATCGGCGCGGGTAATGAAGCGGTTATCCGTGAAGCGGCGCAGCATCATGAGGTGGGTCTGCACGCCTGGGATCACCATGCCTGGCAAGCCTGGGCGGGCGTCTGGGATATCCCGCGCCTGTCCCGTGAGGTCGAGCGTGGGATGCTGGAGCTGGAGGCCATTATCGGCCAGCCCGTGCGCTGCTCCGCCGTGGCGGGATGGCGTGCGGATCAGCGCGTCGTGAAGGCCAAAGAAGCCTTTGCGTTTCGCTACAACAGCGATTGCCGCGGAACCGGGCCCTTTTTGCCGCTGTTGGGCGAAAATCGCTACGGTACGGTGCAAATTCCGGTCACGCTTCCCACCTGGGATGAAGTGGTCGGGCGCGAGGTGAAAGCTGATGAGTTCAATCGCTACATCCTGGACCGCATTCATCGTGACGCCGGTACGCCGGTGTATACCATCCATGCCGAAGTGGAAGGGATTGCGTATCAGCATGATTTCGACGAACTGCTGACGATGGCCGCTCAGGAGGGCATTGCGTTTTGCCCGTTAAGCGAGCTGCTGCCAGACGACCTCAGCACCCTGCCCGTGGGCAAAGTGGTCCGCAATGAACTGGCTGGCCGGGAAGGCTGGCTTGGCTATCAACAAACCGTGAGTCCGGTCCAATGAAAACAGCCCGTTATGGCTTAGCGCTTCTCGCACTGTTTATCGTTTACTACCTCATCCCGGTTGATATCCGCCTGCTTTGGCAGCCTGATGAAACGCGCTATGCGGAAATCAGCCGCGAAATGCTGGCCTCCGGAGACTGGGTTGTCCCGCAATTTTTTTGGGGCTGCGTTACTTTGAAAAAGCCGATTTGCCGGCTACTGGATCAACAGCATCGGGCAGATGCTGTTCGGGCACACGAACCTCGCCGTGCGCGCCGGGTCTATCTTCTCCACCGGTTTAGCGGCGCTGCTGGTCATCTGGATGGCCTGGCGTCTCTGGCGGGATAAGCGGACAGCCATTTTCTCCGGCCTGATCTTCCTGACCCTGTTCCTGGTGTATGGCATCGGCACGTATGCGGTACTGGATCCCATCATCACTCTGTGGCTGGTGGCGGCGATGTGCAGCTTCTGGCTGGCGTCACAGGCCCCAAAACCGTTTGCCGGAAAAAAGGCCGGGGGGGTCTATGTGCTGCTTGGGCTGGCCTGCGGGATGGGGGCTGATGACCAAAGGCTTCCTGGCGCTGGCGGTACCGGTGATTGGCGTGCTGCCGTGGGTGATCGCCCAGAAGCGCTGGAAAGAGGTGCTGATTTTTTCGGCTGGCTCGCGATCCTGAGCTGCGTGCTGATTGTTCTGTTATGGGGGACTGGCGATTGCGCAGCGTGAGCCTGACTTCTGGCGTTACTTCTTCTGGGTTGAGCATATTCAGCGTTTCGCCCAGAGCGACGCGCAGCACAAAGCCCCGTTCTGGTACTACGTGCCGTTCCTGATCGCGGGTAGTCTGCCGTGGCTGGCGCTGCTGCCCGGCGCGTTTCGTCTCGGCTGGCATGACAGACAAAACGCGGGCGGCGGGTTCTATCTGCTGGGTTGGGTGGTGATGCCGCTGCTGTTCTTCAGCATCGCCAAAGGCAAGTTGCCGACCTATATCCTGCCGTGCTTTGCCCCGCTGGCGATCCTGATGGCGCGCTATGCCTGCCTCGCGGCGGAGAAGGGTGCCAGAGCGTTACGCATTAACGGCGGGATCAACCTGGCGTTTGGCGTTATTGGCATGGTGGCGGCGCTGGTGGTCTCTCCGTGGGGGCTGGCTAAGCATCCGGTCTGGTCCTCGGTTGAACTGTATAAAGTGTTCTGCGCGGTGGTCGCGTTCCTCATCTGGGCCGCGGTCGGCTGGTTTACGTTCAGGCAGAGTCAGCAGCGCTGGTGGCTTGCGGCGCTCTGCCCTGCGGGCCTGGCGCTGCTGATCGGTTTTGCCATTCCTAACCTGGTGGTGGATTCCAAACAGCCGCAGTCGCTGGTCGACACCGTGCGCGAGCCGCTTCAGGACAGCCGATTTGTCTTGGCCAATAACGTGGGCCTGGCCGCGGGCCTGGCGTGGGAGCTGAAGCGCAATGACATCACGCTGTTTGGTCAGAGTGGCGAACTGCGCTACGGGCTGGATTATCCTGATGTGAAAGATCGTTTTGTCGGTAAAGATGACTTCGCGCAGTGGCTGGCTGAGCACCGTCAGCAGGGACGCGTATCGCTGGTTATCCTGCTGTCAAAACGCGATGACCTTTCGCGGGCGAATCTGCCAGAACCGGACAGCCTGTATATCCAGGGCCGTCTGGCCTACCTGCAGTATCTGCCGAAGTGATGACCTGGATCTGGCTGATACTGGCAAGCCTGCTCAGCTGTGCAGGACAGCTGTGCCAGAAACAGGCTACCCGTCCGGCGAAAGCCGGGCGGCGTGGCGTGCATATCGCGCTGTGGCTTGGCCTGGCACTGTTGGCCCTTGGCAGCGGGATGCTGGTCTGGCTGGTGGTGCTGCAGCGCCTGCCTGTCGGCATTGCCTACCCCATGCTGAGCCTCAATTTTGTCTGGGTGACGCTGGCGGCGAAGGTATTCTGGCGTGAAAAAGTCGCCTTGCATCACTGGCTGGGGGTGGGTTGATCATCATTGGGATTGTTATCCTGGGAGGGAGCCTGTGAAAGGGGCGTTCTGGGCCTTATGCAGCGTGCTGTTAGTCAGCGCCGCGCAGCTGCTGCTGCGCGAGGCCATGCAGGCTCTGCCTCCGGTCAGCGAGATTCTGACGTTTATTTCCGCGCTGTGGCACGTCTCGTCCGGCACGGGCGCGCTGCTGCTGGGGTTGATGGGGTATGTGGCTTCTATGGGCTGCTGGTACCTGGCGCTGCATCGCATGGCGCTCAGCAAAGCGTATGCCTTGCTGAGTCTTAGCTATATCCTGGTGTGGGGCGCCGCGATCCTGCTGCCGGGCTGGGGAGAAAGCTTCTCCTGGCACGGGCTGGTCGGCGTCGTGTTTATTATGTTGGGTGTACTGGTGATTTTCCTGCCCCGACGTGGATAATCGACTCGGTGGTCAGGGTGTAAGGGGTCGACGTACAAACGGCCAGGCTGAGTGAGCCGATCTGCACCTGGCTGACCGAGTGCGACGGCGCCGTGCTGTCAATGCTGACAATCTGCCAGGCGCTACCGCCACGCTGTTTGATGATCGCCTCTTTTCGCGTCCAGATACGCCAGAAGGCGGCAAGCCGTTCCTCTGGCGCTTCGCGCTCAAGCTCATCATGCTCCGTCATGCTGAAGACGGCATTCGCTAACGTCTGCCAGTTCTTCCTGGGGCGAATCACTTCGATATCGCAGCCGACTTCGCCTTCATCGCTCATCAGCAAGGCGATATCGTCACCGCTGTGGCTCAGGTTGAACCACAGCGGATGGCCCTCCGCAAAGGCCGGTTTCCCCTGCTCGCCGTAAATAATGTCGGGGAGCAGATGAGGGGATAACGCTCTGGCGAGCAGCATCCTGCCAGCCAGCCATGAGGCATTGCGAGCACCCTGAGGTGCGCTGTCTGCGAACGTTGACGCCAGCGGGTCCGCGCAAAGGGTGGATATTTTTCCCAGTACAAACTGGTACATAGTTACGCCCAGCGTTTAATGATAACGAGGTGTTGATGCCGCCAAACGCGAAGTTATTGCTCTGCAGGTACTCGCAATCGATCTGGCGGGCTTCTCCCATAATATAATCTAAAGCACCACATTGCTCATCCGGTTGCCTTAAATTGAGTGTCGGGGCAAACCAGCCTTCACGCATCATCTGTAAACTCATCCACGCTTCCAGCGCGCCGCAGGCTCCGAGCGTGTGGCCAAAATAGCTCTTCAGCGATGAAATCGGCACGTTGTCACCATAGATAGCGGCAGTGGCCTGGCTTTCAGCAATATCACCGCGATCGGTGGCAGTACCGTGTGCGGAGATATACCCCATATCCAGGGCGCTTAATCCCGCCATGGCCAGCGACTGCTCCATACAAATCTGCATGGTTTCACGCTGAGGCTGGGTGATATGGGCCGCATCACAGTTAGTGGCAAAGCCCACGATTTCGCCGTAGATAGTGGCTCCGCGCGCTTTGGCATGCTCCAGCTCTTCGAGTATCAGGGTGCCCGCGCCTTCCCCAATCACCAGACCATCGCGCTGCGTATCAAATGGCGAAGGGGTGGTTTTGGGTTCATCGTTACGCTGGCTGGTGGCAAACAGCGTGTCAAACACCGCCGCTTCAGACGGGCACAGCTCCTCAGCCCCCCCGCAACCATAACGGTCTGATAGCCGTGGCGAATCGCCTCCCAGGCGTAGCCAATTGCCTGGCTGCCGGACGTACAGGCGCTTGAGGTCGGGATGACGCGGCCACGTAATCCAAAGAACAGTCCGGTATTCACCGCGGTGGTGTGCGGCATCATCTGCACGTAGGTTGTGCCGGTGATGTTATTGGTGTGCTTTTCGGTGAGCATAGTGGCGAATTCGCTGCACGGGCCCGGTACTGCCTGTGGATGAGCCCATACGCGATACCCGTTTGCCCATTGGTGAGCACCGCCTCGCCAATCAGCCCCGCCTGCTCCAGCGCCAGCTCGGTGGCGCGGGTCGACATCAACGACACGCGGCCCATGGCGCGGATCCGTTTGCGGGTATAATGTTCCGGCAGCGTGAAGTCATCAATCGGCGCGCCCAGCAGGGTGTGCAGGCCATCATAGACCTGCCACTCCGGCATTTTACGCACCGCGTTTTCATACGCCAGCAGCCTGCTGGACACGGATTGCCAGTTTTCGCCAAAGGCGGTCACGCCGCCCATGCCCGTAATCACCACGCGACGCGTCATAGCATTCCTCCGTTAATGGAAATGACCTGGCGGGTGACGTAACCCGCAATATCTGACATCAGATAGCTTGCCAGCCCGGCGACCTCCTCAGCCTGGCCCATGCGTTTCATTGGAATGATGGACATCGCTTCTTTCAGCGCGGCCTCTTCCATTTCAATCATTCCGGTATCAATCAGCCCCGGCGCAATGCAGTTCACGGTGATTTTGCGTTTTGCCAGCTCAATCGCCAGCGCTTTGGTGGCACCGATAATGCCCGCTTTTGCCGCGCTGTAGTTCACCTGCCCGCGGTTACCCATCACGCCGGACACGGACGATACGGGTGATAATGCGTCCCCCTTTACGGGTGCCAATCATCGGCATAATGCAGGGGTGAATGACGTTATAAAAACTGTCGAGATTGGTGTGGATCACGCTGTCCCAGTCGTCTTCACTCAATGCCGGAAAGGCGCCATCGCGGGTGATACCCGCGTTGCTGACCACGCCATACCATGCGCCATGGGCTTCAATGTCCTGTTCCAGCACCTCGCGGCACTGTTCGCGGTTGCCCACATCAAACGAGAGTAAACGGCCGTTGCCGCCCGCCTGCGTGATGGTGTCCAGCGTCTCCTGCGCGCCTGCGGCATCACGATGGTAATGCACGCCTACGGTAAACCCGTCGGCGGCAAGCTGTCGGGCGATGGCGCGCCCTATGCCTTTGCTGGCCCCGGTGACCAGTACGGAACGACTCATGCGTTAGATCCCTGATTAAAAGCGAGGTTAATTCTTCTGCGCTTGGCTGGAAGGTGTTGACCCGGCCCGTGGCCAGCGTCTCTTCATTAGCGGAAATTGCGCATTCAAAACTGCCGAAGCGTTCGTCCTGCATCAGCAGCTTAACGGTGATGTCCAGCGTCAAGCCTGCTGGCGAAACGCCCGCTGGCGCAGATCAGTTCAACGCGCGCCGAGCACCATGCCCAGCGCAATATGCTCCTGCCCCTGCTGCTGGCGATGCCAGCCGGACCAGACGCCGACGGTCATGCGCCATCAGCTCGAGCGCGTACCAGCCCGGCAAGGTCGCCATCGGCATTCAGAAATGGTGCCAGCACGCTTTGTCTGTCTATCGCGACGCGGCATACCGCCATGTCGTCCGTCACATTCTCAACGGACTCCAGCAGCATCATGGGCGCATCGTGCGGCAAATAGGCTTCGGGTGATAAGTAGCTCATGACGCTCTCCCCAGCAGAATGCTGGCGTTGTTGCCGCCAAACGCGAACGAGTTAGACAGAATGACCGGCTTTGTCAGCGCGGTGCGCTGGTGCAGCAGACCGCACGGCGCCAGCGTGTCGTCCGGTGCGTAGCGGGCGAAGTCCTGCGGCGGTAAGGGCAGATCGCGCGTCAGAATCAGCCAGCTCAGGGCCGCTTCGGTGATACCGGCAGCGCCCAGCGTATGGCCGGTAAGGTGTTTGGTAGAGCTACAGGGCACGCTTTCCCCAAAGAGATCGTGTACCACCTGCGATTCAATCTGATCGTTAAGCGGCGTGGCCGTGCCGTGCAGGTTGATGTAGCCGATATCTCCGGGCTGCATACCCGCTTCGTTGAGCGCCTGCGTGATGGCCCTGATCGCCCCTTCGCCCTGCGGATGCGGAGCGGAGATATGGTACGCATCGCTGGATTCCCCCGTCCCGAGCAGCGCCACGTCCGCGGGCTCACGGCTAAGCACCATCAGCGCGGCGGCTTCACCGATGGTGATCCCCCGACGGTCGCGACCAAAAGGCTCGCAGAGCGTAGGGGAGAAGGATTCAAGGCTGTTAAACCCGTTGACGGGCATCCGGCTCAGGGTATCTGCTCCGCCAACAATGGCGATGTCCACCAGCCCGGCTTCAATCAGACGTTTGCCGCCGATCATCGCCCGCGCGCTGGAAGAGCAGGCTGTCGAGATCGTATAGGCCGGGCCTTCGAGCTGAAGCCAGTTGGCGAGGAAGCGGGACGGATCGCCGAGCTCCTGCTGCGGGTACTGCCAGTGTGTGCTCGCTTCGCCATGGGTCATGCGCTGCACGTGCTCATCGCCTTCATCCAGCCCAGAGGTGCTGGTCCCCAGCACCACGGCCACCCGATCGCGGCCGACGCGGGCGATAGCCTCGTCGACGGTCGACTGAATCTGCGCCAGCGCGGCCAGCAGAAGCTGGTTGTTGCGGGTGCGGTGTGCGGACAGCGTTTCCGGAATGGGCGGCAGTTCGCCTTCCACACCGCCCAGCACGGCGTCGGGTGAACCCTGTAACCAGCCGGTTCGGGCATGCATACCCGGCGCTAGGCCCGTCACCAGGTTAGCAGCGATTTCATCATGCGAGTTGCCCAGCGCGTTGACCATGCCAACAGCGGAAATATAAATCATCTCAGTCACCCAGATATTGAATGGTGATGTGGTATTTAAAAACGTGTTGCTCGATGCTGATCGGCTCGCGCTTGCCTTTACGCTGCAGGTAGACAATCTCCGTCACCAGCTTGCCGCTGGCGTTACGCAGTTCGCGCCGATCGCCCGTGTCAGTCAGCGTCCAGCCCTTCGGCAACTGCGGCTGCCAGGCGCTAATCGGCCAGTGGCTGAGCATCACGTCGGCCAGCACCTGGCTGGCGGGCGGCAACTGCGGCACAACGATCGACTGCTCGGTATGAATACCGCTCTCATCGTACGTCGCCAGGAACAGACGAATGCCCACGGAAGAGAGCCCGGCCAGCGTCATTTTATGCGCATCCGCGTTGAGCATCACCAGCAGGGACTGCGTTTGCCCGTTAAAGCTGCCGGTCAGCAGCTGCTGGGAGCTTACCGCCGGGCTAATGCCGGGCGGCGGGAGCGTAACGCGGGTTCCCGGCTGGAGCCAGGCCTGGGGACGCGTCTCTTGGGTATCGGTCGAATGGCTGCAGCCTGCCAGCAGCAGCGCCGCGGTTAGCGCGACGGCGCGGTAAAAAGCGTTCATTTACGTTTTCTCCTTTCTTATCCGGCATCGCCAGCGGCGCCAGCAGGAAGGCGGTAAAAAGTACCGCTCACCAGCACGATACCAAAGCTGCTAATGGCCTGCGTGGCGCTGAAGACGAGCATGCCCAGCGTCAGCAGCGTGGTCATCATCGCCAGCGTAATCGCCAGCATCGAGGTCAGCGGCGTGCCGCGCGGGTTGCTGAAAAACAGCGTGTAGTTAATGCCAATGCCGAGCACCAGCACCAGCGCCAGCAGTGAAAACAGGTTTACCGGGTGGCCCGTTGCGGCCAGTACCGCCAGCCCGCAGCTCAGCGACAGCACGGACGGCACCAGGCTTATCAGCCCCTTACGCCAGCCGAGGCGCACCATCGCCCCGCAGGCAATCACCGCCAGCGCGGCAAACAGGAGCCCCGTCAGCAGCGTGCGGTAGAGGGCAAACAGGGTGTCAAAACTGGCTTTGCGATCGACCCAGACGACACCGTCATGGCGCGCGGCCAGCTCGCCGAGGGCCGCGCTGTTTTTTACGCCGTCCACCGGCACGAGCACGCCGCTTTGACCGTCGGGCAGGGTCAGCCAGAGCAGACGCCAGCCTTCGCTGGCCGGGCTTTTAAGCCACGCGTCCACGCTGACCGGCATGGCGTCCAGATTCGGGGAGACGGCGTTGAGCCCTGCGCTTTTCAGCACGTTCGTTACCGCAGGCGCGGCGTTTTGCAGCAGCGTAAGATCGCTTTTCTGACGGGCCAGCGAGTTCAGCGGCAGGGTGCGCCAGCGGGTAATTTCTCCCGCTTTCTGCGCCTCTGCCAGCGCCGGGGTAAAGGCTTCCAGCCGCTCCAGCGTTTGCTGAGGCGAAGCGCCATGAACCACAAACCATTTCTGATCCACGCTCTGTCCGGTCAGGGCGGTAATGGCCTTCTCCTGCGCCAGAATATCTTTCGGCAGCGCCTGCAGCTGGGCGATGTCGTCGTCCACCTTCAGCGTGCTTATTCCCACGGCGGAGAGCAGC
>OIEO01000066.1_pt1 | contig 38894 bp, 40 predicted proteins | sample 1581851 | NCBI WGS metagenome assembly OIEO01 (sample SAMN03281010, study PRJEB24777) | human gut metagenome | isolation source: fecal sample PR157 from 1 month old male Malay infant, caesarean delivered... | reverse complement strand
CGTGGTGGCAAGGTGTTAGAACAACAGAGAATATAATGATGCAGGATTTGCGTCTGATATTAATCATTGTTGGCGCGATCGCCATAATCGCTTTACTGGTACATGGTTTCTGGACCAGCCGTAAAGAGCGTTCCTCGATGTTCCGCGATCGCCCACTGAAACGTATGAAGTCTCGCGACGATGAAACATCGGAAGGCGATGACTTTGATGACGATGTTGAAGGCGTAGGTGAAGTTCGCGTTCACCGGGTTAATCACGCCCCGAACGGCGCATATGGGGAGCAAGAAGCACCTCGTCAGGCGCCGCAACACCAGTATCAGCCTCCTTATGAGCGTCAGGTGCAGCAGCCTGTGCGTCAGGTGCAGCAGCCTGTGCGTCAGGACGAGCCGGTTCATCAGGCGCCGCCGCACGCGCCGCGCCCGCAGCAGCCTGTTGCTCCGCAGCCGCAGGCCCAGCCGCCGCATCATGTTGCCCCTGCTCAGCCGGTACATCCAGCGCAGCCGGTCCATCAGCCGCAGCCGGTACCGCCGCAATATCAGCAGCCGGTGCAGCCAGCTCCGCAGCAGCCTGTAGCTCAACAGTCGGCACCAGTCCCACAACCTGTTGCTCAACAACCTGCGCCGGTTCAACAGCCTGCCGCGCCGCAGCCGCAACCGGCCCCTGAAGCGCCAGCCGCTGAACCTCAGCAGCCGGCCGCCGCGCCGCAGCCGAAAGAGCGCAAAGAGACGGTCATCGTGATGAACGTCGCCGCGCATCACGGTTCTCAGCTTAATGGCGAACTGCTGATCAACAGCATCCAGCAGGCCGGCTTTAAGTTTGGCGATATGAATATTTTCCATCGTCATTTAAGCCCGGACGGTAGCGGACAGGTATTGTTCAGCCTGGCGAACATGGTTAAACCTGGCACCTTCAATCCGGATGCGATGGTGGATATGACCACGCCAGGCGTGACTATCTTTATGCAGGTGCCGTCGTTTGGCGACGAGCTGCAAAACTTTAAACTGATGCTGCAATCGGCGCAGTACATCGCCGATGAAGTTGGCGGCGTGGTGCTTGACGACCAGCGTCGGATGATGACGCCGCAGAAACTGCGTGAGTACCAGGATCGTATTCGCGAAGTAAAAGAGGCTAACGCCTGATCTACGCGCTAGCGTGTCGTCTGCTTAATCTGAACCCCCGCCCGTCGGGGGTTTTTTATCATTGATGGTGCGTTATGGAACCAATCGAACAAAAACTGACTGAACTGCGAACCACCCTTCGCCATCATGAATATCTGTATCATGTTATGGACACCCCAGAGATTCCCGATGCGGAATATGACCGGTTGATGCGCGAACTGCGCGAACTCGAAGCGCAACATCCTGAGCTGATTACCCCTGACTCGCCGACCCAACGCGTTGGCGCGGCGCCGTTGGCCTCTTTCAGCCAGATTCGCCATGAAGTGCCCATGCTGTCGCTGGATAACGTCTTTGATGAAGAGAGTTTCCTCGCCTTTAACAAACGCGTGCAGGACCGTTTAAGCGATACGGCGGATCTGACCTGGTGCTGCGAGCTCAAGCTCGATGGCCTGGCGGTCAGTATCCTCTATGAAAACGGCGTGCTGATGCAGGCGGCGACCCGTGGCGATGGCACCACCGGCGAGGATATTACCTCCAACGTGCGAACCATTCGCGCTATTCCGCTGAAGCTACGCGGCGACAATATCCCGGCGCGGCTGGAAGTGCGCGGAGAAGTGTTCCTGCCGCAGGCCGGATTTGAAAAAATCAATGAAGAAGCGCGCCGCACCGGCGGCAAAGTATTTGCTAACCCGCGCAATGCCGCCGCGGGTTCGTTGCGCCAGTTGGATCCGCGTATTACCGCGAAGCGACCGCTTACTTTCTTCTGCTACGGTGTTGGCGTGCTGGAAGGCGGTGAACTACCGGCCAGCCACTCCGCGCGTTTGCAGCAGTTTAAGCAGTGGGGATTGCCGGTGAGCGACCGCGTGAAGCTGTGTCATTCTCCAGAGGAAGTGCTTACTTACTATCGCCAGGTTGAAGAAGACCGTCCGAAACTTGGTTTTGATATTGACGGCGTGGTGATTAAAGTCGATTCGCTGGCGCTGCAGGAGCAGCTTGGTTTCGTCGCCCGCGCTCCGCGCTGGGCGGTGGCCTTTAAATTCCCGGCCCAGGAGCAGATGACTTTTGTCAACGATGTGGAATTCCAGGTTGGCCGTACCGGAGCGATTACGCCGGTAGCGCGCCTTGAACCGGTGCACGTGGCCGGGGTGCTGGTCAGTAACGCCACCCTGCATAACGCCGACGAAATCGAACGTTTAGGTCTGCGTATTGGCGACAAAGTGGTGATTCGCCGCGCGGGGGACGTGATCCCGCAGGTCGTCAACGTGGTGCTTTCTGAACGCCCGGAACATACGCGTGAAATCATCTTCCCCACACATTGTCCGGTATGTCATTCCGATGTTGAACGGGTGGAAGGGGAAGCGGTGGCACGCTGTACCGGCGGGCTTATCTGCGGCGCACAGCGTAAAGAAGCGCTGAAACACTTTGTCTCCCGACGGGCGCTGGATGTCGACGGTATGGGCGATAAAATCATCGATCAGCTGGTTGAGAAAGAGTACGTCCATACGCCAGCCGATCTGTTCCGGCTCAGCGCCGGTAAGCTTACCGGGCTGGATCGCATGGGACCGAAATCGGCGCAAAATGTGGTCAACGCGCTGGAGAAAGCGAAAGAGACGACCTTCGCCCGCTTCCTGTATGCGTTAGGTATTCGCGAAGTCGGTGAGGCGACAGCAGCGGGACTGGCAGCGCATTTTGGCACTATTGAAGCGCTGGAACAGGCTTCGATTGAGGAGCTGCAGAAGGTGCCTGACGTCGGGATTGTCGTCGCCACACATACTTTTAACTTCTTCGCCGAAGAGAGCAACCGCGAGGTCATCGCGCAACTGCGCGCTGAAGGCGTTCGCTGGCCGGCGCCGGTGGTGGTGAAGGCGGAAGAAATTGACAGTCCGTTTGCTGGTAAAACCGTGGTATTAACCGGTAGCCTGAGCCAGCTGTCGCGCGATGATGCCAAAGCGCGGCTGGTCGCGCTGGGGGCGAAAGTCGCCGGCAGCGTGTCGAAGAAAACCGATCTGGTGATTGCCGGCGAAGCGGCGGGCTCTAAGCTTGCGAAGGCGCAGGAGTTAGGCATTGAGGTTATCGACGAAGCCGAAATGATGCGCCTGCTGGGAGAATAACGTGGATAAAGCGCAGCTCATCGAGATTGCTAATACCGAGATGCCATTTGGCAAATATAAGGGGCGCCGTTTGATCGACGTCCCGGAAGAGTATTTGCTGTGGTTTGCCCGTAAGGATCAATTCCCTGCCGGGCATCTCGGCGAGCTGATGGCGTTGACCTTATTAATCAAGACCGAGGGGCTGACGCAACTGGTGCAGCCCCTTAAACAACCGCGTTAACCTGCCGTAGCGCGGGATTTCTCCTGCGCCTGTTGGGCGTCTGTCTGCGCTTTATAGCGACGAGCCAGTACGGCGCAGACCATCAGTTGGATCTGATGGAAGATCATTAGCGGCAGCACCATTATCCCCAGAATCGATGCCGGGAACAGGATATTAGCCATCGGTATCCCGTTCGCCAGGCTCTTTTTCGAGCCGCAGAAGACGATGGTAATTTCATCCGGCTTGCTAAAGCCGCAGCGGCGGGCGACAAAAACGTTGATCGCGATGACAATAGCCAACAGCACCAGACTGACAACGACGATAAACAGCAGCGATCCCACGCCCACTTTGTGCCAGATTCCATTGACGACGGCTTCGCTGAAGGCGGAGTAGACCACCAGCAAGATCGAGGTCTGATCGGTTTTGCCAATCCATTTTTTATGTTTCGCCACCCAGCTACCGATCCACGGGCGCGACAAGTGTCCAAGAACAAACGGCAGCAGCAGTTGCAGCATAATCTTACCGACCTGTTCCAGATCGCCGCCAGCGCCATGCAAATGCATCAACAGTCCTACCAGCAATGGCGAAACAAAAATACCGAGCAGACTTGATGCTGAAGCGGAACAGACCGCCGCGGCGACGTTACCGCCGGCGAGCGAAGTAAAGGCAATTGCTGACTGTACGGTCGCCGGCAATATGCAAAGGTAAATAAAACCGCTATAGAGCATCGGGTCGACCTTAATCGGCGCCCACCACGCAAACAGAACCCCCAGAACCGGAAAAACAATAAAGGTGCTGCACATCACCCACAGGTGTAAACGCCAGTGGCTGCCACCGGCGATAATTGCTTCACGCGACAGCTTGGCGCCGTGCATAAAGAATAACAGCGCGATGGCGGCGGTGGTGAGATGCTCGACGAAAGGGACGAATTCGCCGCGCGCCGGAAAGAACGAGGCCAGCAGAACCACGGTAATCAATGTCAGTGTAAATGGATCAAGAATGCGGAAAAGTTTCATAAACGCTCCTGAAATTCGATGCCGCTATTGTGCTTTCTTTGTTTTGAGAAATAAAATTGATTTATTGCATCTATTCATGAATAAAACAGATGAATTATTCGTTACGTCAGTTAAAGGTCTTTGTCACCGTCGCCAGGGCGCGCAGTTTTAGCCGTGCCGGGGAAATTATTGGTCTTAGCCAGTCGGCAGTGAGCCATAGCGTTAAGGAGCTGGAGCACCAGACCGGCGTACGTTTGCTCGACAGAACGACGCGTGAAGTGGTGCTCACCGAAGCAGGCCATCAGTTGGCGGGCAAGCTTGAGCGTTTGCTTGATGAACTCCATGTGACCCTGCGTGAAGCGGGGCGGGTAGGGCAGCAGTTGACGGGGACCGTGCGCGTCGCCGCCAGCCAGACCATCTCGGCGCATCTGATCCCGCAATGCATCGCTCATAGCAATCGCCGCTATCCGGATATTGATTTCGTACTGCATGACAGGCCGCAGCAGTGGGTGCTGGAAAGTATCCGTCAGGGCGAGGTTGATTTTGGTATCGTTATCGATCCGGGGACGGCGGCAGACTTGCAGTGCGAGTCGGTGTTGGCGGAACCTTTTCTGTTGTTATGTCGTGAGGATCACCGTTTTTCCCGGCAGTTATCGGTCAACTGGCAGGAGTTGCAAGGGGAGAGGCTGGTATTGCAGGACTATGCTTCCGGCAGTCGGCCGCTGATTGATGCCGCGCTGGCGCGTTTCGCCATCAAAGCCGATATCGTGCAGGAGATTGGTCATCCGGCGACGCTGTTCCCGATGGTGGAATCGGGGATTGGTATTAGCGTGCTGCCGGCGCTGGCTTTACCCTTGCCGCAGGGCAGCCGTTTGCAGGTAAAAAGATTAACCCCGGTTGTGGAGCGCCAATTGATGCTGGCGCAGCGTAAAAATCGCTCGCTGTCGACCGCGGCGCAGGCGCTATGGGAGATCGTGCATGAAGAGGGGGCAAACCTGACATCAGCCAGGATCGAGGACCCGCTTTATCAGCGCTAAGCGTCATTCTTAACGCTGGTGGGGAACGCTACTTTTATACTGCACAATCGTAGATATTTCCTTTTCTCATGCCTGATGAAAACCCTGCTTTAGTCGGTTCAGAAATCAACAGCCCCAATTTGAATCATTGTTTAAATACACTACGTTCGATCAACTTGTTTACACTATACAGAGAATAGAGCGGAGCGTGTCATTGTCGGGCGGCCGAGCTGTTGAATTTTCCACATGCTATTTGAGAATGGTAAAAAATGGAATTATCAGTCCCTTTTATGCTCGTTATTATTTCCATTGCTTCGCTGCTTGCTCAGTGGTTGGCGTGGCGATTACGTATACCTTCTATCCTGCCGCTGTTGCTCATCGGCGTACTACTTGGCCCCGGGGTGCATTTATTGCAACCGGATATATTATTTGGTCCTCTACTTTTCCCACTGGTATCGCTGTCGGTGGCCATCATTCTGTTTGAAGGGGCCCTAACGCTACGCTTTGATGAGATTCGCGGCTTGGGTGGTATTGTGCGCAATTTAGTCACAGTTGGAATGTTGATTACCTTCGCCGTTATCTCACTAACCTGCTGGGGAATTTTAGGCCTCACGCCGCAGATTTCAGCGCTGATCGGGGCGGTCACGGTGGTTACAGGGCCGACAGTGATTTCTCCACTCATGCGAGTGGTTCGCCCAACAGCCTCTATTAATCAGGTACTGCGCTGGGAAGGGATCGTCATTGATCCGGTGGGAGCGATTTTTACCCTATTAGTATTTGAGTTTATTACTTTGCAGGAGCAAACGGGCACATGGCTTCATTTGCTGATCATGCTTACAAAAACGGTCGTTATAGGGCTGGTGAGCGGGGCGGTGTTTGGCGTTTTCTTAGGGAATGCGCTCAGGCGTGGTTGGATCCCGGGTTATCTGCAAAACTTCGCTGTTTTATCCTTCGTTCTATTGACGTTTGGCGTGTCCAATACGCTGGCGGATGAATCTGGTCTGCTTGCGGTAACGGTCCTGGGGATCTGGCTGGCTAATATGCGAGAGGTTGAGACCTCGGATATCGTTGAATTTAAAGAAGAGCTATCCGCCATCTTACTTTCAGCGCTATTTATCATCCTGGCGGCCCGTCTTGATATCCATGCACTCTGGGCGATGGGCTGGCCGCTGCTGATATTGATGCTTATCGTCCAGTTTGTGGCCCGTCCACTATGCATTCTTGTTTCGACATGGCGTTCCAGCTTGCATTGGCGTGACAGGCTGATGTTATGTTGGATCGCCCCGCGCGGAATCGTTGCTGCCGCTGTCAGTTCCCTGTTTGCTTTGACGCTGCAAAAAAAAGGCTATGAGAACGCGGATCAGCTGGTAACCGTCGTTTTCGCAATCATTATAGGTACGGTAGTTTTGCAAAGCCTTACCAGCAGTCAATTGGCGCGCTGGCTTGGCGTGCAGCAACGTAGGCCTCGAGGAGTGCTGATTGTCGGGGCGAATACGGTCGCCAGAACCCTGGCCCAGGCGCTCAGAAAACTCGATATTCCGGTTCAGCTGAGCGATAACAGCTGGGAATACTACCGGCTGGCAAGAATGGAAGGGTTACCAACATATTATGGCAATGTCTGGTCTGAACATGCGGAAAACTACCTGAATCTGAGTGAGATTCGTCAGGTGATCGCCTTGTCGCCAAATCGTCACCAGAATGCGCTGACCACCCTGCATTTTCAGCATATATTTGGTAATAATCGCGTCTTCTCAATCCGTACGGGGCCTGTGACTAAAGGACGTAGTGAGAAAGAAACGCGTCACGAACAGCTTTTCGATACTGATATGACCTGGGCACGGCTTAGTAGCCTGATAGCGAAAGGCGCAGTCATGAAAGTCACTCGCCTGAATAACAATTTTGGCTGGCCGGAGTATCTCAGCACCAACCCCGGTGCAACACCGCTGTTTGCGCAAAGAGAGGATGGCAATCTGATAGCGATTAATAATGGAATCATGCCGCCGCCACCCTGTACCGTCGTGGCGATTATCGAACCTGGAGTGGAAAGTGAAAAAATTCCGTCAGAAGCGTATTGATAGCCTGTTCTTCATTGTTGGCTGTCGTTGCAGGCCGTTCCGCTATCTGGCGTTCTGCGCATAGCAAAAAGGCGCCTTTAGGGCGCCTTTTTACATTGGTGGGTCGTGCAGGATGACTCGGCTTCGCCTCGCCCTTCGGGCCGTCGCCGCAAGCGGCTCCGTTGTCTCACTGCGTTCGACCCGAACCTGCTGCAGGTTCGAATCTTAAAGTTCTGCGCATAGCAAAAAGGCGCCTTTAGGGCGCCTTTTTACATTGGTGGGTCGTGCAGGATTCGAACCTGCGACCAATTGATTAAAAGTCAACTGCTCTACCAACTGAGCTAACGACCCGAAGTGGTGGGTGATGACGGGATCGAACCGCCGACCCCCTCCTTGTAAGGGAGGTGCTCTCCCAGCTGAGCTAATCACCCACTTCGGTACTTCACATTTTGACAGAAAATCCAGCTGGCAAGAAAGTGGTGGGTGATGACGGGATCGAACCGCCGACCCCCTCCTTGTAAGGGAGGTGCTCTCCCAGCTGAGCTAATCACCCCCGCTGTGTGGAGTCGCATTATAGGGAGAGTTGAAATTGAGTCAACGCCTTTTCGAAATAATTTGTTTGTTCGTCGTAAAATTAAACAAAGCGATCGCAAAACCAGCTTCGGCGTATGATTTATAAACAAAAATGGTAAAGCGTGATGTTGAGGCGGGATCTACATTGAGGAATCAGCCCGTGGTGTTAGAATATTCCCCTATCAATTCCAAGAACACTGCCGACTATCGGCATCTTTATTAAACGTAAGGCCAATTCATGAAAATCAAAACTCGCTTCGCGCCAAGCCCAACAGGCTATCTGCACGTTGGCGGTGCGCGTACTGCTCTCTATTCCTGGCTTTTTGCTCGTAACCACGGCGGTGAGTTTGTGCTGCGTATTGAAGACACCGATCTCGAACGCTCCACTCCGGAAGCAATTGAAGCCATCATGGATGGGATGAACTGGCTGAATCTGGAGTGGGATGAAGGTCCGTACTTCCAGACTAAACGTTTCGATCGCTATAACGCGGTTATTGATGAAATGCTGGAAGCAGGTACCGCTTATAAATGCTACTGCTCGAAAGAACGTCTCGACGCGCTGCGTGAAGAACAGATGGCGAACGGTGAAAAGCCGCGCTACGACGGCCGCTGCCGCCATGATCATCAGCATCACGCCGCCGATGAGCCTTGCGTCGTGCGTTTTGCCAACCCGCAGGAAGGTTCGGTTATCTTTGACGACCAGATCCGCGGGCCGATCGAATTCAGCAACCAGGAGCTGGACGATCTGATCATTCGCCGCACCGACGGCTCCCCGACCTATAACTTCTGCGTCGTAGTTGATGACTGGGATATGGCGATCACCCACGTGATCCGCGGTGAAGACCACATCAACAATACCCCGCGCCAGATCAACATCCTGAAAGCGCTGAATGCGCCGGTGCCGGTTTATGCGCATGTATCGATGATCAACGGCGATGACGGTAAAAAACTTTCCAAGCGCCACGGCGCGGTGAGTGTGATGCAGTACCGTGACGACGGCTACCTGCCGGAAGCGCTGCTGAACTATCTGGTGCGCCTGGGCTGGTCTCATGGCGATCAGGAGATCTTCACTCGCGAAGAGATGATCGAGTTCTTCTCGCTGGGAGCGGTCAGCAAGTCCGCCAGTGCGTTCAACACCGATAAACTGCTGTGGTTAAACCATCACTACATCAACACGCTGCCGGCGGAATATGTCGCGACGCATCTGCAGTGGCACATTGAGCAGGAAAATATCGATACCCGTAACGGCCCGCAGTTGTCCGAACTGGTTAAACTGCTGGGCGAGCGTTGCAAAACGCTGAAAGAGATTGCTCAGAGCTGCCGTTACTTCTATGAAGAGTTCGCCGAGTTCGACGCCGATGCAGCGAAGAAACACCTGCGCCCGGTGGCGCGTCAGCCGCTGGAAGTGGTTCGCGATAAGCTGGCGGCCATTAGCGACTGGACGGCGGAAAATGTCCACCATGCGATTCAGGCGACTGCCGATGAGCTGGAAGTGGGCATGGGTAAAGTGGGCATGCCGCTGCGCGTGGCCGTAACCGGCGCGGGTCAGTCTCCGGCATTGGATGTCACCGTTCATGCCATCGGTAAATCCCGTAGCGTTGAACGTATCAACAAAGCGCTGGCGTTTATCGCCGAACGCGAAAGCCAGCAGTCCTGAGGCCGAGCGTAAGCTAAAGCAAGCGGCAGGTTAATCCTGCCGTTTTTTTTCGCCGCTATTTTGTCGCAGTGTTAATACCTAGCCGCGCCAGGAAGCCACTAATACCATCGCGAGCAAGAAGATCGCGCAGGTGAGTTTGTTCTGCGGCGGTCATCAGCTGCAGCGTATCGGCGATTTGCCGCCATACCGCATCCGCTTCATTGATAAAGTAGCCGCTGGGCTGTTCGGCGAGCTGATACTCTTCATTCAGATGACGAAATGCCGGAATATTGGTCAGAAAATCGATCACTGGCCGGTCGATGACAATTAAACGCGCACGCCCGCCTTTGACGCCGGGAATCGCCTCGGTTCGCCACTTTTGTTCCCGCGCCCAGCGGTTGACCGTTTGTCTGGCCAGACCCAGAACCTCGGCAAGCTCTGCAGGCGTCATTTTTTCTTTCAGTTTCATCATTCGTTTTTTACTGGCCGCGTATTCCAAGACGGTTTAACAACCCGGTTATGCCTTCACGCAGCAGCAGCGACATTAGCTGCTTCTGTTCGCGATGAGTCATCTCTTTACAGAGCGTCAGCAATAATGGCTCGAGATCGGTCTCGGCGACCGAATAGGGCGAGGGCGTTTCCGCTACGCGCTGGGCATTGCGGATAAACTCTCGTACCTGCTCGTTAACGTGTACGAGACGCGCTTTGCCTCCCTGCACGCCAGGCCGCGGAGAAGTTTGCCACCCCTCTTTACGGACCCATTTATTTATCGTCTGTCGGCTGAAGCCAGTTAGATGCGCAATTTCTTCCGGAGTCATTCGTTCCTTGAGCATACTATTTCCTGAGTAAATATGTGGGAATTAGTGCTTCATGTTATAGCATCCTTTTACAGGAAATAGTGACATGTTTAACGCCTGCCTGCGATAAGGCTCGCATTGTCAGCTATTTGCCTGCTTTTTCAGCGATTGAATCAGGAGGGGTAATTTTGCCGTTGACACCTGGCGAAGGAATTCATATTATGCCGCCCGTCAACACGACACGCTTTACGTTACGGGGCTATAGCTCAGCTGGGAGAGCGCTTGCATGGCATGCAAGAGGTCAGCGGTTCGATCCCGCTTAGCTCCACCAAATTCTGCACCCAGCGGATTTGGTTCGTAAAGAGGTCCTGTGGGGCTATAGCTCAGCTGGGAGAGCGCTTGCATGGCATGCAAGAGGTCAGCGGTTCGATCCCGCTTAGCTCCACCAAAATTCGAACCCTCGCTACGGCGGGGGTTTTTGCTTTTTGCGCCGCTAATGTAAATGACGTTAAGCTTACGTCAGCGTGTATCGAGCAAATAAAAACCAACGTAATTTAGGAATTTTTCTCGATTTATTTTCTTGCCTGCCATTATTAACCAACATACTATTTTCTGATTGCTTATAATTTTTTAGCCGCAGAGGTGTTGATTAACAATAATGACTGACATATTTAACATCAAAGTTAAAAAAACTCTGCTGGCGTTAATTGTTTGTTTGATTTTTATTCCGCTATCTCGATTAATTTCTCCGCAAACCCTTATCGACGGAAAACAAATTTATCTGGCATGGCTGCCATTAAGCGTAATGTACGCAACCATTTGTATTTTTGGCCGTTACGCCGTTGCCCCCTTGATTGTTGCGTTTGCAATTACTAATACATTTGTAATAGATCTAACTTATACACAGGCCGCTATCCTGTTATTTTGTCAGTTATTTTCCGTCTTTTTCACCTTCGCTATCATGCGCTCGTTGTCGGGGAAAAAATGGCGTAGCGGAAGGCCTGCCAAGCGCCATATCGGTCGCCGTATCTTCTGGGGCGGCTTCTTTGCCCCCATTCTGCTTAAGCTGACGATGTATCTGGCGGGGCGCTTCTTCGCCTTCCCGCTTGCCGTCTCCAGCTACTTCAGTACCGCGTCGATCATCTATTCCGTTATTGATATCCAGGCGTTGATATGCGCCGCCTTAATCTTTACTACCGCTTTCTATTACCCGATGAGAATGATGGTTTGCCCACGTTACCGGCGGGTGTTTTGGTTGCGTCATTGTCAACCGTGGCTGGTGAAAAAAAGAAGAGCCTTTACCATATATTGGTTTATGGCATTAATCACAATCATGCTGGTGCTTTGCGCGCCTTTTGATTCAGATTTAATTGCTGGATATCTGGTGCCGATTATTTTTATTCTCTACTTCATCGGTATCGGCCGGCTGGGGCACGAATTAATTCGCATTACCTGGGCTATTTCGGCATTCTTTTTAGTGGCCTATAACAAAAATTTTCTCCAGGGCGTTCAATCGGGGTACTCCTTGTCATTTGTCCTGTCGGTGTTAATTTCATTCACGATTTGTTTGTTTTACATGACGGATATTTATTCGCGTAGCGAGAGAATTAAACAGCGCTGGCGCGATCGGGCTGAAGAAGATCCGTTAACCGGGTTACCCAATCTGCGGGCGCTGGAAGGGCATTTGCGCCAATCGCCTCGGGTTGTTATTAGCAGCCTGCGTATCGAAAACCTGGACTTCCTTAGCCGTCACTACGGCATGATGATGCGTGTAGAGTGCAAACGGCAAATAGCCCGCCGTCTGCAGCCGCTCCTGGATCACCACGATAAAATTTATCAGCTCCCGGGTAGCGAGTTATTGCTGGTGATAGAGGGGCCGGAACCGGCGGCACGGTTAAACCACATCGTCTCGATGCTTAACCACGCTAAATTTAACTGGCATAACCAGGATCTGGATTTAGAGTTTGGCGCGGCGTGGGGGAGTTACAGCGGCATTGAGACCGAATTACACCCCATGCTTGGCCAGCTTAGCTGGTTATCGGAGCAGGCTGGCGCCGTGCAGCGGGTGCTGGCGTTAGATATCGCGCAGGAAGAGGTTTCCGATCAAACGACCGAACAGGTACGGATGCTGACGAAAATAAAACAAGCGCTGAACGAGCGTAGCCTCCTGCTGTATGCGCAGCCGATTCAGAACGCAGAAGGGGAGGGCTATTACGAAATCCTCACCCGTATGCGTTGCGGCGAGACGATTATCACGCCGGATCGTTTTATTCCGCTTATTGCGCAGTTCAACCTCAGCCAGCGTTTCGATATGCTGGTTCTGGAAACGCTGTTCAGCCAGATCGATCACCATCCTGGCCGACGCTTCTCCGTCAATTTGCTGCCGTATACGCTGATGCAAAAGGATAGCGCCGCTCAGATTATCGCACTGTTTAAGCGTTATCGCGTATCGCCTGCGTATATTACGATTGAGATAACCGAGGAGCAGGCGTTCTCGAATGCGGATACCAGCATGCATAATATTCAGCTGCTGAGTGAGTTCGGTTGCGCTATCGCCATTGATGACTTCGGTACCGGTTACGCGAACTATGAGCGTCTGAAGAGCCTGCAGGCGGATATCGTAAAAATTGACGGCTGCTTCGTGCACGAAATCGAGAGCGACCAGCTTGATGCGATTATCGTCAAATCCATAATCGAAATCGCGCGGGCGAAACAGCTTACGGTAGTCGCAGAGTACGTCGAGACAGAGGCGCAAAAGGCGATGCTGTTGGCGCTGGGCGTCGATTATTTACAGGGTTACCTGATTGGCAAACCGCAGCCGTTAAGCGAATTAAAGGCGTAAAAAAGCCGGGCGATAACGCTGCCCGGCTTGTTATGCTATTAACGTCAGTTTGGGATTACAGCACCAGCGCAGCGATGGAAGCTGACAACACGCTGACCAGCGTGGAACCGTAAACCAGTTTCAGGCCAAAGCGGGAAACCACGTTACCTTGCTCTTCATTCAGGCCTTTAATTGCCCCGGCGATGATACCGATAGAAGAGAAGTTGGCGAAGGAGACCAGGAAGATAGAGATGATACCTTCCGCACGCGGGGAGAGCGTCGCTGCCACTTTCTGCAGATCCATCATCGCCACGAATTCGTTAGACACCAGTTTGGTCGCCATAATACTGCCCACCTGCAGCGCTTCGCTCGCCGGCACGCCCATCACCCACGCAACCGGATAGAAGATGTAGCCGAGGATCCCCTGGAAGGAGATGCTGTAGCCAAACCAGCCGGTGACGGTCGCGAACAGGGCGTTGAGTGCGGAAATCAGCGCGATAAAGCCGATCAGCATCGCCGCGACGATAATCGCTACTTTAAAGCCTGCCAGAATGTATTCGCCCAGCATTTCGAAGAAGCTTTGACCTTCGTGCAGATTGGACATCTGCAGGTTTTCTTCGCTCTGCTCAACGCGGTACGGGTTAATCAGCGACAGGACGATAAAGGTGCTGAACATGTTAAGCACCAGCGCGGCAACCACATACTTCGGCTGCAGCATAGTCATATACGCGCCGACGATAGACATCGAAACGGTAGACATCGCGGTTGCCGCCATGGTGTACATACGGTTGCGCGACATTTTGCCGAGAATATCTTTATAGGCGATGAAGTTTTCCGACTGACCGAGGATCAGCGAGCTGACGGCGTTGAAAGATTCCAGTTTACCCATGCCGTTAACTTTCGACAGCACGGTACCGATAGCGCGGATGACAATCGGTAGAATGCGAATATGCTGTAAAATACCAATCAGCGCGGAAATAAAGACGATTGGGCACAAAACCTTCAGGAAGAAGAAGGCCAGACCTTTATCGTTCATGTTACCGAATACGAAGTTGGTGCCTTCGTTGGCGAAACCGAGAAGTTTCTCGAACATCTCGGAAAAGCCTTTCACAAAACCCAGACCGACATCGGAGTTCAGGAAGAACCAGGCCAGCAAAACTTCAATAACAAGTAATTGAATAACATAACGAATGCGGATCTGCTTACGGTTGTGACTGACCAACAAGGCCAGTATAGCCACCACAACGATCGCGAGGACAAAATGCAAGACGCGGTCCATATTTGCTCCAAATATGAGGCAGGTTAAATTTCCGTGCACATTCTATGCAACAAGCCTAAATAAAACGAGATCGAATCCACACTATTGCAAGGATATGTGACCAATAACAAAAATAGTGATCAATCGTACATTTTTGTTATGTTATGCAAAGGTATTAAAAGTTGCATTAATGTACTAATCTGATGAAAGGCGCGTTGTCCACAGCTTCACGCCCGTTTTGTTGTTTGGCCTACTATCGTTCCCTCCTATCAAAGCAATCATTATCACCTTTCTAAATGAACTTGATAATCATTCGCATTTTGATAGCATTAAACATAGCAAAGGCTATATTTCCAGGGGCAGAAAATGACTAGCAGTCGCGTTGAGAATAGCAGCGGTCGCGCAGCGCGCAAGATGAGGCTCGCACTGATGGGGCCCGCGTTCATTGCTGCCATCGGTTACATCGATCCGGGTAACTTCGCCACGAATATCCAGGCAGGCGCCAGCTTTGGCTATCAATTATTATGGGTAGTGGTCTGGGCGAACCTGATGGCGATGCTGATTCAGGTGTTATCGGCCAAGCTCGGTATCGCCACCGGTAAAAACCTCGCGGAACAGATCCGCGATCACTACCCGCGCCCGGTGGTATGGTTTTATTGGGTACAGGCGGAAATTATCGCCATGGCGACCGATCTGGCTGAATTTATCGGTGCGGCCATCGGCTTTAAGCTGCTGCTCGGCATTTCCTTATTGCAGGGGGCGGTGCTGACCGGTGTCGCGACTTTCCTGATCCTGATGTTGCAGCGTCGCGGGCAGAAACCGCTGGAAAAAGTCATTGGCGGGCTACTGCTGTTTGTAGCAGCGGCCTATGTGGTTGAGCTTATCTTCTCGCAGCCGGCGTTAGCGCCGCTGACCAAAGGCATGGTTATTCCGAGTCTGCCTAATGGTGAGGCGGTATTCCTTGCCGCCGGGGTACTCGGCGCGACGATTATGCCGCACGTTATTTATCTGCACTCGTCGCTGACGCAGAACCTGCACGATGGGTCGCGCAAAGAACGCTATAACGCCACGCGTTGGGATGTGGCGATTGCGATGACCATCGCTGGTTTCGTTAACCTGGCGATGATGGCGACCGCCGCCGCTGCGTTTCACTTCAACGGCCACACCGGCGTGGCCGATCTCGACCAGGCTTATTTAACTCTCGAACCGCTGCTCAGCCATGCCGCCGCGACGGTTTTTGGTCTCAGTCTGGTTGCCGCCGGTCTCTCGTCGACGGTAGTCGGAACGCTTGCCGGGCAGGTCGTGATGCAGGGGTTTATCCGCTTCCATATTCCGCTGTGGTTTCGCCGGACAATCACCATGCTGCCGTCATTTATCGTGATTATGATGGGGCTTGACCCGACGCGTATCCTGGTGATGAGTCAGGTGTTGCTGAGCTTCGGGATTGCGCTGGCGCTGGTGCCGCTGCTAATTTTTACCAGCGATGCGCGGTTAATGGGCGATCTGGTTAATAGTCGGTGGGTAAAACGCATCGGTTGGCTGATTGTGGCGATTGTGGTGGCGCTGAACAGCTGGCTGATTATTGGTTCAGCATTAGATTAATACGGCAACAAAAAAGGGAGCTTGCGCTCCCTTTATCAATTAGTGGTGCCCGTGGCCGTGACCACGTCCGCCGCCCGGGCCTCGGCCCCAGCCGCCACGACGATCGTTCCAGCCTTCGCGATAGCCGCGCTCGTAAGCGCGACCGCGATCCCAGCCGCGTTTATCCCAACCGCGATGCCAGCCGTTATCATGGCGATGCCAGCGGTGATCGCGCCATTCATAATGACGACGCCAGTAATCACGGTCGCGCCAGCCGCCACCGTCCCAGTAGTTACCGTAACCGTCACGATCGCCAATTTGTAATTTTACCGATGGCAGCAGGGTGATTTCACCAGCATTAGCGATAACCGGCGCGCATGCCAGTAGTACCGCAGCCAGAATCAGTGACCTGAACATACTCTTCTCCTCACGATCGGGTCTTAAATGACCTGTTAACCAGATATTACGAGCCGGTAAAGAGACGTAGCATCAGGGAACTCTTAAATCGCAAGAAATAGCATTTTTTGCCAAAGTAAAAATGAGTTTACACCGCAAGGATCGCGTCAATAGCGGCGCACTCTTCAGCGCTGAACTGGCGATTGCCTAACATGCCTACGGCATCGTCCAGTTGCGCCGTTTTACTGGCGCCGATCAGCACTGACGTCACCTTATCTTCTCGCAGCACCCAGGCTAACGCCATCTGTGAGAGCTTCTGTCCACGGCGCCCGGCAATGGCGTCAAGTTGGCGGACTTTTTCCAGCCGCTCGGCGGTGAGCTGTTCCGGCTGTAAAAAACGGCTATTGCTGGCTGCGCGGGAGTCTGGCGGAATACCGTTTAGATAGCGGTTGGTCAGTTGCCCGCCGGCAAGCGGTGAAAACGCTATACTTCCCACGCCTTCGGCCTGCAGCATCGCTAATAATCCTTCTTCCACCCAACGTTCAAACATCGAATATTTGGGTTGGTGAATCAGGCAAGGCGTGCCGAGATCGTTGAGGATAGTGATAGCCTGACGCGCCTGCTCAAGCGGGTAGTTTGATAAACCAACGTAGAGCGCTTTCCCCTGGCGAACCAGATGATCCAGCGCCCGCATGGTCTCCTCCAGCGGCGTCTCCGGATCCGGGCGGTGGTGATAAAAGATATCGACGTACTCAAGGCCCATCCGCTTCAGGCTCTGGTTGAGGCTGGCGACCAGATACTTGCGCGACCCCCAGTCGCCATAAGGGCCGTCCCACATGGTATAGCCCGCTTTACTGGAGATGATGAGTTCGTCGCGGTAGGGCAGAAAATCTTCTTTCAGGATCCGCCCGAAGTTGCTCTCCGCCGATCCCGGCGGTGGGCCGTAATTGTTCGCCAGGTCGAAGTGGGTAATACCAAGGTCGAAGGCGTGACGCAGCAACTGGCGGCTGATCTCTACCTGTGTTTCATCGCCAAAGTTATGCCACAGGCCGAGAGATATCGCCGGTAGCTTCAGGCCGCTGTGCCCGCATCGGCGGTACTCCATGGCCTGATAACGCGTGTTATTTGCCTGGTAAACCATACTTCCTCCGCATCAAAACAGGGTGTGTATACGTTTACACTAATCAATGTTGTATGCGGAGTATATGGGGAAAACGCGTAAATTTTGCTTTCCACCCTCTTTGTTGCTCACAATCTGGACAGTTAAAACGCATATCTAATACTCAGATTACCTGCACAACAACAAGGATTATGGATATGCAACCGACTTACACCATTGGCGATTATCTGCTGGATCGTCTCGTAGATTGTGGTATCGATCGCCTGTTTGGCGTACCTGGTGATTACAACTTACAGTTTCTCGATCACGTGATAGCCCATCAAGATTTGGGATGGGTCGGCTGTGCTAACGAACTGAACGCGGCCTACGCCGCAGACGGCTATGCGCGTATAAAAGGCGCTGGCGCGCTGCTAACCACCTACGGCGTAGGGGAGTTAAGCGCGTTGAATGGGGTGGCCGGCAGTTATGCGGAACATATCCCGGTGCTGCATATTGTGGGCGCCCCTTCCACTGGCGCGCAGCAGCGCGGTGAACTCCTGCACCATACGCTCGGCGATGGCGATTTCACCCATTTCTCGCGGATGAGCGAACAAATTACCTGTACTCAGGCGACGCTAACGGCGGGCAACGCCTGTCATGAAATTGACCGGGTATTAAGCGACATGCTGACCCACCACCGCCCAGGGTATCTGATGCTGCCTGCCGACGTGGCGAAAGCCCGTGCGGTGCCGCCGGCCCGCGCGCTGGTCATTAAGGGCCCGGCGGCCGATGAAAACCAGCTTGCCGGCTTTCGCGAGCACGCGGCCAAATTGTTGCGCAGCAGTCGCCGCGTATCGCTGCTGGCGGATTTTCTCGCTCAGCGTTACGGTCTGCAAAACACACTACAGCAGTGGGTTAAGTCCGCGCCTATTACCCACGCCACCATGCTGATGGGGAAAGGGCTATTTGACGAACAAGGCTCAGGTTTTGCCGGGACCTATAGCGGGATCGCCAGCGCGCCGCAGACTCGCGAGGCGATGGAAAGCGCCGATGCCATCATCTGCGTGGGTACGCGCTTTACCGATACGATTACCGCCGGCTTTACCCATCATTTGCCAACGGAGAAAACCATCGAAATCCAGCCGTTCGCCGCGCGGGTTGGCGATCACTGGTTCAGCCGGATCCCGATGGATCAGGCGCTGGCGGCACTCATTGACGTTTCTGGCAAGCTGTCCGCCGAATGGAGCGCGCCAGATATCATCGCGCCCGACGCTTCCGGCGCGCCGCAGGGGAATCTGACGCAGAAAAGCTTCTGGAGTACGGTCGAGAAACAGCTGCGGCCGGGCGACATTATTCTTGCCGACCAGGGGACCTCGGCATTCGGCATCGCCTCATTAAAACTTCCCTCCCAGGCGACGCTGCTGGTGCAGCCGCTATGGGGCTCAATCGGCTTTACGCTACCTGCCGCCTACGGCGCACAGACAGCCGCCGCGGACAGAAGGGTGGTATTAATCATTGGCGATGGCGCCGCCCAGCTCACTATCCAGGAGATGAGCTCAATGCTGCGCGATAAGCAAAAGCTGTTAATTTTGCTGTTGAATAATGAGGGCTACACCGTCGAGCGCGCGATTCACGGGCCGGAACAGCGCTACAACGATATCGCATTGTGGGACTGGAGCCGCTTCCCCGATGCTTTTGCGCCGGATACGCCTTCCCGCTGTTGGCGGGTAACGCAAACCGGCGAATTGGCGGAGGCGATGGCCGATAGCGTTAATTCCGATAAGTTAACGATGGTCGAAGTCATGCTGCCGAAAATGGATATTCCTGATTTCTTACGCGCGGTCACCCAGGCGCTGGAAAATCGCAACAACCGCGGCTAATCGCCGCGGCGTTTGGCAATCATCAACGGCTTCCCGGCCAGCAGTAGCCAGGCCGGGAGCATCACGATACAAAGCAGCGGCAACAGGGTGGTGTCAGGCACCACTACTGACGCCATAAACAGACTCAGCCAGCCGTCGCGGGTAACGACCAGCACCAGGCCGAGGATCGCGCAGGAGATGGTAATGGCGGCCGGTACCGCTTCAACGTGAGCATGCAGCATTAGCCCCAACGAGACGCCGACAAACACCGCCGGGAAAATACGCCCGCCGCGGAAACCGCATGCGGACGCCAGCACCAGCGCCGCCAATTTCACCACGGCAATGAGCAGAAAATCGCCGGCGCCAAGCGTCTGGCTGGAGGCCAGTTGCTGCATTTCGTCCAGACCTTTAAATAGCGTAATATGTCCGCCGATAACGCCCAGGATCCCCAGTAAAAAACCACCGATTCCCAGCATTAACACCGGATTTTTCAGCCGGTGGATGAGCGCGTGCAGACGCGGCAGACACCACACGGCGACCATGCCCACGGCGATGGCGATAAGCGTGACAATCGCGCCGCTGATGATATCGACGATGCGCAGGTGCGGATAGTGCGGGATTGGCAGAGTGAAATTGGGATGGAAAAAAATACCGGTCGTCAATGCGCCTGCCGCCGCCGCCAGCAGCGGGGCGAACAGCCGGTCCCATAACGGAACGTCGCTGCTGTTATTGAGCGTTTGCGAAAAAATAAGCGCCGCGGCAACCGGCGTGCCGAACAGCGCGCCGATGGTTCCCGACGCGGCGAGAATTGTCCAGTCCAGCGAACTTACCCGTGGAAACAGACGCGAACCGAGGGCGACGGCAAGCGCTATATTGACGACCATGATCGGATGTTCCGGCCCGAGACTGACACCGCCCGCGAGGCCGAGAATCAATGCCGCCAGTAACCCCGGTAGCGCGTTGGTGGCGATGGGCGCGCCGATCAAGGATTCGGTTGCCGGATCCGGCCCCCCATGACCGGGGCTGAAACGGACTACCAGCCCCACGGCAATCCCGGTGAGAGTGAGGATGGCAATTATCCACAGCGGGCTATCGGCGGCAATGCCGACATGCGCCGGCAGGTCGCTCCACAAGATGCTCTGCAGAATCGCGGCGATCTTCATCGCCACAATCAATACCAGGCTGGAAGCGATACCAATAAGAATGGCGGGTATCGATAACAACAGCATCGTTCTGGCGCGCGGGTGCAACATGAAGGGTTCCTTTTAAATGTCCTGAAGCGCTACTTTGCCTGTCTCTGTAAAGAGCTTCGGCGCAAATGGTGCTGAAACGATAAACTTAAGGCCAAACCTGACGTTGCGTGTAGGTCATAAGATGCCGTGTTACATAGATTACAGGCTAAATGTGACCAATGTCGCTAAACTACCGGCGGCTGTACGTTGGGCGTTGTTGTTATGTCGCCATGAATTTACAGTGTGCGAAAAGAATTATTTTGACTTTAGCGGAGCCGTAACGGAATGACAAAATTTGCTTTAGTAGGAGACGTCGGCGGAACTAACGCCCGTCTGGCGTTATGTGATATCGCAAGCGGGGAGATTTCCCGCGCTAAAACTTATTCCGGGCTCGATTATCCAAGCCTTGAGGCCGTTGTACGCGTCTATCTCGACGAACAAGCCGTGAAGGTCGATGATGGCTGCATCGCCATTGCTTGCCCCATCACCGGCGACTGGGTAGCGATGACCAACCATACCTGGGCTTTTTCTATTGCCGAGATGAAAAAGAACCTCGGATTCGCGCATCTGGAAATCATTAATGATTTTACCGCGGTGTCGATGGCGATCCCAATGCTCAAAGCCGAGCATCTGATCCAGTTCGGCGGCGCGCAACCGGCGGAAGGTAAACCGATCGCAGTCTACGGCGCAGGTACCGGGCTTGGCGTAGCGCACCTGGTACACGTTGATAAACGCTGGGTGAGCCTGCCTGGCGAGGGCGGCCACGTTGATTTCGCGCCGAACAGCGAAGAAGAGGGCATTATTCTCGAGGAACTACGCAACGAGTTAGGCCACGTGTCCGCCGAACGCGTTCTGTCCGGCCCGGGATTAGTTAATCTGTATCGGGCGATTGTTAAATCCGATGGCCGTTTGCCGGAGAACCTGCAACCGAAGGACGTCACTGAACGCGCGCTGGCGGATACCTGCATTGATTGTCGCCGCGCGCTGTCGCTGTTCTGCGTTATTATGGGGCGCTTTGGCGGTAACCTGGCGCTGACCCTCGGCACATTCGGCGGCGTGTACATCGCAGGCGGTATTGTCCCGCGTTTCCTTGAGTTCTTTAAGGCGTCGGGTTTCCGCGGCGGGTTTGAAGATAAAGGGCGCTTTAAAGCCTACGTGCAGGATATTCCGGTTTATCTCATCGTCCATGATAACCCAGGCCTACTGGGCTCCGGCGCGCATCTGCGCCAGACGCTGGGGCATATCCTCTAAACCACTCTCAGCCGGGCGGCGGTGTCTGCCGTCGCCCATCTCATTACAGATTCATCAACTGGCGAAACTCTTTCACCTTACTGCGGCTGACCGGCACCTGAAACTCAAGGTCGCGTAGCCGTAGGACGTAGGTGTTGTTGAACCATGGCTCTATTTCGCGAATTTTATTCAGATTGACGCAGTACGAGCGGTGGCAGCGAAAGAAGTGCGCAGCCGGCAGTTTGCTGCAGAATTCAGTGATGTTCATCGGCATGACGAATGATTCACGGCGCGTATAAACGAAGGTCATTTTTTCATGCGCTTCCGCGTAATAAATATCGTGAATGCTGGTGACGATGATCCGCTCGTCTTTAATCAGATTAATGGTGTCGTTTTCGCGGGTTGGGTTGTGCGCGGGCGCGCCGCTCACCGCCACCTGCTGCTGTTGCTGCCAGGCGCTGGACAGCTTCTGCAGCATATTAATAATCCGCGATTCCTGATAAGGCTTAAGGATGTAGTCAAACGCTTCCAGTTCAAAGGCTTCCACCGCATGTTCTTTCCACGCGGTGATAAAAACGATAAACGGCTTATGCGCGAACTGGCTAATATTTTGCGCCAGCAGTACGCCGTCCAGAGAGGGAATATTGATGTCGAGAAAGATGGCATCGACTTTATTGTGCTGCAGGAATTTCAGCACATCGAGACCGTCGTCAAAGGTGCCGACGATCTCCATCTGGCTGTGAGTATTAATCAACCAGGTGAGTTCCTGCTGCGCCGGGAACTCATCTTCCACAATAATAACTTTCATGTTTTCTCCGCTCATGGCAACAGCGACACCGGTTCACTCGCCGGGGCGTGCTGGTTGGGGACGTAGAACGCAATCTCCGTTCCCGGCGTCAAGCGGCGGATATGCAGCCCTTCGCCGTAGAGCAGTTTCACCCGATGATGAACATTCAACAGACCAATTTTATTGCCCGGCATCTCGTCGGCTTCGACGCGGGCTACCACCGCCGGGTCAATACCGTTACCGGTATCCCGTACGCTAATGCGCACCCGGTTTCCGCATTCGTTGATGGCGATGGTCACCACGCCCTTACCCCGACAGGGTTGAATACCGTGGACGATGGCGTTTTCAACCAGCGGCTGAATGAGCAGGTTGGGGATGACGCAGCTGACGTCCTCGTCAATATCATAAATCACCGTCAGCTTGTCGCCGAATCGCGCCTGCTCGATCGCAATATAATCCTTAATTTGGTACAGCTCGCGCTTGATGTCGATCTGCTCGTCATCTTTTAACTCAATGTTATAGCGTAAATAGCGCGACAAATTGAAAATCAACTGTCGCGCGGTATCCGGATTCATGCGGATGGAAGAGGAGATGGCGTTAAGCGCATTAAACAGAAAATGGGGATTAATTTTACTTTGCAGGGCGCGAAGTTCCGCTTTATTGGCCATTTCTCGTAGTTGTTCAGCCCGCGAGACTTCAAGCTGAGTGGAGATAATTTGCGACAGGCCGATCGCCATCTCCTGCAGCGAGGAGGTAATACGATGCGCATGGCAGTAGTAAATTTTCAACGTGCCGGTCACCACGCCTTTCTCACGTAGCGGAATGACCAGCATGGAGTGGATCTCCGGCGTTCTGTAGGCTTCGTCGTTGTTTTTAATGATGATGGTGTCGCTTTCAATGGCTTGACGAGTGGTTGGGCTGATATCGTTGTTGCGATCGTTATAGTTATTTTCCCCGTAACCAACATAGGCCAGCACCCGGTCAGTGGTGGTAATCGCGACCGCATCGGCATTGATGTCCCGGCGAATAATATCGCAAACCTGACGCAGCGATTCGCTGTTAACATGGCGGAACAGCGGCAGCGTTTTGTTGGCGATATCCAACGCCAGTTTTGCCTGGCGCGCCGCGCTGGCTTCTTTCTCGCCTTCCACGCTCTGGACCAGCAGCACAATAAAACCGATGCAGATGCTGCCAAGGATCATCGGAATACCGATTTTGGAGACAATATCGATCCCCAGCGCCAGCGTCGGCGCCCACAGCACCACGAGGATCATGGTTAGCGTTTCGCACAGCATCCCGGCCAGAATCCCCACCTTCCAGCGCTGGGCTTTCGGAATTTTGCGATTAATAAGCCCGGAAAGTAGCCCGGCGACAATGCTGGTGATAAAGCAGGGGATGGCCGTTACACCATCAATATCAATGAGATAGCGGTGTACCCCGGCAATCACGCCGACAATCGCGCCGACCCACGGCCCAAACAGGATCCCGCCGGACATCACCGCGATAATCCGTACGTTGACCAGCGAACCCTCTACCGGAACGCCGGACCAGGTGCTGAACAGCGCAAACATGGAGAAAATGGCGGTGACCGCCAGCAGCTCGCGAGGCGTATGCGCCGATTTATGCAGCAGTTCGCGGAACAGGCGTAAGCGGATAAGAAAAAAGAGGCAAATGAGCATTAATGCCGCGCGGTCAAAAACCGCCAGCAGCATATTAAATATATCGTGCATGGATGCGCCCAGGATTCGCGGGAAAGCAATATGATAGAAAACCTCACGCCAGAAGGCTAGCAGCAGAGATAAATGGGGAACAGGCTTAAAAATTAAAGGGGATAAGTCGCTCACTCCAGCTATCTGGCCGTTTATGAGTAACGATGATACATTTGAGTATTATAAATGATATCAATATGTTGATTGTTTATTTACGTTACATTCGTTTTGGGAACACGTTCTGCCGCATACTGAGGCGTGATGACCCGTTTTACGCGTGGGCGATTATTTTTTATCAACCCTCTCGACAGCGTGTTTTTTTTCAGGTTATTTTCTAAACGTGCCACATCGGTGGCCGCGTCGCTCGGACGGTCCGGGCGCTAACGTTAATCTGAGGAATCTATGGCTGAATTCAGTCCTGAACGCCGTTTTACGCGTATCGATCGTCTCCCTCCGTATGTTTTTAACATCACTGCCGAACTGAAAATGGCTGCGCGTCGGCGCGGCGAAGATATTATCGATTTCAGTATGGGCAACCCCGATGGCGCCACGCCGCCGCATATTGTTGAAAAACTGTGTACCGTTGCCCAGCGTCCGGATACCCACGGTTACTCTACTTCTCGCGGTATTCCTCGTCTGCGCCGCGCGATTTCACGTTGGTATCAGGAACGTTATGACGTCGATATCGACCCGGAATCAGAAGCCATCGTGACGATTGGTTCGAAAGAGGGGCTGGCGCATCTGATGCTGGCGACGCTCGATCATGGCGATACGGTGCTGGTGCCAAACCCCAGCTATCCGATTCATATTTACGGCGCGGTTATCGCCGGGGCGCAGGTCCGTTCCGTCCCGCTGGTGGAAGGCGTAGATTTCTTCAATGAACTGGAACGCGCGATCCGCGAGAGTTATCCGAAGCCAAAAATGATGATTCTGGGCTTCCCGTCGAACCCGACCGCGCAGTGCGTCGAGCTCGATTTCTTTGAGAAGGTGGTGGCGCTGGCGAAACGCTATGACGTGCTGGTGGTGCACGATCTGGCCTACGCTGATATCGTCTATGATGGCTGGAAAGCGCCGTCGATTATGCAGGTGCCCGGCGCGCGCGATGTGGCGGTCGAATTCTTCACCCTGTCAAAAAGCTACAACATGGCCGGCTGGCGTATCGGCTTTATGGTGGGGAATAAAACGCTGGTTAACGCGTTGGCCCGCATCAAAAGTTATCATGACTACGGGACCTTTACACCGCTGCAGGTGGCGGCGATTGCCGCGCTGGAAGGCGATCAGCAATGCGTGCGCGATATTGCGGAACAATATAAACGTCGTCGTGATGTGCTGGTGAAAGGGCTGCATGAGGCAGGCTGGATGGTTGAGTGCCCGAAAGCGTCGATGTACGTGTGGGCCAAAATTCCGCAGCCATATGCGGCAATGGGATCGCTGGAATTCGCCAAAAAGCTGCTGCAGGAGGCTAAAGTGTGCGTCTCGCCGGGAATCGGTTTTGGCGACTATGGCGATACTCATGTGCGTTTCGCGTTGATCGAAAACCGCGATCGTATCCGTCAGGCTATCCGTGGCATCAAATCCATGTTCCGCGCCGATGGACTGCTACCGGCGGCCAGTAAAACGGTGACTGAACACCACGAATAAAAAATGGGAGCCGCCTGGCTCCCATTTCTTTGCTGCATAGCAGGTTAAATCATCAGGGCGAAAGTACCGGCCCAAACGATGACCATAAAAGAAATTCCCATCAAAAAGTATTTCACGACATGTCACTCCGCATTTCGGCGAAACGCCTAAATGAATTTAACTTTAACCGTTGTGGGACTGTCGCAGATAAAACCAGACTATTCTGGCGGCTGCGGCAGTCCGAAATTCTGTGCGCTATTTGCTCCAGATGGCGCTAATGTACGCTTAAAAAATGGTGGAAACAAGATCCATTTTTTTATTAATTTTTAGTTACTTACGACTGTCGTGAATAGGCGACACATTAATTTCATTCGGTAATAAATTCAATTACGGCGACGGTGATTTAAAGCAATACCCGGACATTTCGTAGTTATTTGATTTTGGGATTTTTTCTATTGGCGGGGAGGTGCAGAAATCATCTTCTGCACCCTGTAGCGATGAGGTTAGCGGGCGGTTGTCGTCGGCGCGCGCCACTGATGCGGATAACGTGCGGGCACAAAGCGCAAGGTAAGCGCCATTAAGATGAATACGCAGATGGCGTGGAATTCCCAGTCCAGCTGGTAGTTTCCGCTCAGGCTGCGCAGCAGCCCCGAAAGCCATGGCGATAACCCGGCGATAATAAAACCGACGCCCTGCATAAACGCCACCAGCCGAGCGGCGACGGCCGGCTGCGGCGAATGGTCCAGCGCCAGCACCAGACAAAGCGGAAATGCGCCGCCTAGTCCTACGCCGCAACTCACTGCCCACAGCAGAGGCCACTGTTGCGGTAGCCAAATGAAACCGCAGAACCCGAACAACTGCAGCGCCAATGCCAGCATCAGCAGCTTACGACGATCTTCGTGGCGAGCGAGCATCGGCAGCACCAGCGCGCCGGCGGTTTGGCCGACGGTCATCAATGCCAGAAGCGTGCCGCTAAACTGGGCGCTGTGGCCAAGCTGCATATAATAGGGTGGTAACCAGGCAATCAGGCTGGCGTAGCCGCCATTGATCAGACCGAAATAAAGACCAAGCGTCCAGGCGCGGTGGTGGCGAAAGACAGCCGGCGTGACTTGCGCCGATGCGGCAGCCGGCGCGGCGGGCAGCATTTTGCAGAGCGGCAACCAGCCAATGATCGCAGCCAGAGCCGGTAGAGCCCACCACGCCAGCGCGTGATGCCAGAGCGCGCTATGCTGCGCAAGCCAGGGGGTGATCGCAGCGCCAAGGCCGCCCCCGCCCATCAGCGCCGCCGACCATAACCCCATCACCTGCGGCGTGCGGTGATGAAAGAGACGCTTAATGACGCTGGGTATAATCGCCTGAATCACGCCGATGCCAATCCCGCCGAGCAGCGCGCTACTAAGCAGCAGGCCGCTTTGCGGAGCCAGCTCACGCAGGATTGCGCCAATGCCTATCGCCAGCAGACTTAACGCGATACTGCGGTTTTCACTAACGTGGCGGTTAACCCAGCCTCCGGCTAGCGCCAGCACCCCCATCGCGATGACCGGAAGGGCGGTCAGTAGTGAAACCAGGGTAAAGCTCATGCCTGTTGCGTGCTGCAGTTGCGGCAGTAATGGACCTATCGAGGTCAGTAGCGGGCGCATATTAATGCCGATCAGTACCAGCACCAATAGCGTCAGCGTTTTGCGTTGTGTCTGGCTCATTACGCTTTATCCGCCCAGCGCTGATACAAGGCCAGACCTTCGGGTTGTGGGCAATGGTGAATGGGGAGTGATTGGTTTTCCAATGGCTGCTGCAATTGCTGGTAGATAGCGGCGGTAGAGAGATTGAAGCGCTCGCCATCCTGATTGCTGTTGGCGAAATAGACTTCGCGCACGCCGGTTAAATACATCGCGCTCAGACACATCGGGCAGGGTTGCCCGCTGGCGTAAACCACGCATTCACGCAATACCTGATTGCCCAAATGTAGAGAAACGTCGCGGATGGCGTTGAGTTCAGCGTGTGCGGTAGGATCGCCGCTCTGGTGCAAGGTATTCACCGCTTCGGCAATGACTTCGCCGTGGCGTACTATGACGGCGCCGAACGGGCGGCCGCCGTTTTCAACATTAGCGGCGGCAAGCGTAATGGCGCGCTGAAGATGGTTATCATGAGTAGGCATGAGCGGCTCCTGTAAAAGTCGGGTAGAAGAACTTAATCGGCGGCAGGCTGGAGATTGAATCCTGCAACAGGGTAGCGAGCTTACGCCATAAGCTAAAAGACTTATTTATAATTGCGTTAATCAGATTAACTTATGGATTGAGGAAATGCCCTGATGTTCTACCAGGTATATCCGACGCCGAGGATGCCATACAGTTCACCGCTGTGCTGGACAATGGGACTATTGGCAATATCATCATCATAGCGTTCGTAGTTTGCCGCTATCATTCCGACCCAGTGGGGGCTGAAGCGGTAGCTGGTAATGATGGCGACCATTGGTGATACCGTCGTGCCGGTATCCCATTGGGGACGCTCGGGCGTCGCCTCGCTTGCTGATATGCCGCCAAAATAGTAGTTCGCCATATTATGACTCCGTACCATCAGGCCCATCCCCGGCATCACCAGCAGATTGTCTTTGATGATCGGAAAATCAGCCCATAGCAGCAGCTCCTGGCCGTTGCTGCGGCCGCTGATATCTGAACTGATGCGCGCGCTTATCAGCGCGTATGGTGTGATCCATGTGGCGCCAATACCGCCTTCCAGTTCGCCTTTACGTTCGTTCATCCCCCTAAAAGCCGTATCGTCGTCGGGATCTAAATTACCGAAACGCCAGCGTCCGTAGCCGTATAGCGCGATAGTGTCATCAAGATGAAAATAGTAGCGGGCGCGGTCGCCCAGATACATTAACTGGTCGCCAAAATATAATCCGCCGGGAATAAAGTGGGTTTCGTTGTCCTGCTTGTGGTAGCGCGCGGTACCGCTAATCGCGGCGCCGCCGAGAACCCAACCTTTCGGCACCGGGCTATTCGGGTTATCAGCAGAAAAAATGTCGATCGAGCCGAGGTCGACCTCAGCGCGAGTGGAACCACAATACAAAGCAAGGGTACCGAGAACGACTACAGGGCATCGGGATAGTTTCAGCATGAGCTCATAGTTGGCGTGAAATGATGAAGTGAATGTGAATCGTCTGTGATAAACACCAGAAGATATATAGACGATAGAGCACGTGTTGGGGAATTTTTTTGTTTTTTATCGTACTTTTTTTGCTTTGCTTTTGATCGAGAAAGTAAAGTGTGGCGGTATCGGTACTATCACTATGGATAATGGCGGATTATTCGTGTGAATAATCCGCACAAAAGTGAGTATTATGAATTGAGGATCAGTTCAGAGAGTGAAGCCATCGAATGATTTTCGTTGGTGACGATGCCTTCTTTTTTTAACTTTTCCATAATGGATTTAAAGGCGAGCTGTTTACTGCTTTCTGTCGCATTCAGTAAATCGCGGTTAAAGGCGGGGTTGGATTGAATAATATAATTAATGAATTCGAGTAATAGCTTATTTTGTGGCGGTGTTGATGGCTCATTAATGGTTTTTTCATTATATGAATTCATCGCGGCCTCAGAATACTCTAGCGGACGACTGCTGATGGTGTGCTCGTAAATTTTCTCAATTTCTTTGCTGGTAATATACAGCTTGTTAAGCTCAATCGTCGGCTTATCATCATTATCAGGAATGAAATTGCAGTAGATGACGTTTTTAGCCGGGGAGATAATGCTCAGCGTATCTTCTTGTTGAATGTTATCTGGATTCTCCAGCACATCCATTAAATTTCTTGAATGAGTGTGCCATAAACCAGAAACAGAAACGTTGAGTTTAATTTTGGCGATGGCGCTGTCGTGATCGGCATCAATGACCGACACATTTTCATTCAGGGTGATGATGTTGTTTATTTTAGAGTGCTGAGACCAGGGCTTGTTGGCTTTGGTAATGTCATCAAAACCGCCGTAGCCGTATGATGAGTCGCCAACCCCCTGATTCCGGGTCAGGGCGCTATTGAGCGTGCCGCGATTCTTTTTCAGTTTCAGGCACAGGCTGATAGCGCCGATATCGTGCCAGTGAAGTAAATCTTCCAGTTCGCACTGCAGGAGTTTTTGCGCACGAGCGATAGAGCAATACTCCAGTGGTGGGAGATTGTTCAACTTCCAAATGTTTCTTTCTATCTTATTCATGGCGATAATTATATGTAAATGTTTTTAATAATCTGCGTTCCTGATGAACAGAGCGCCAGCGTTGTTGTTCGACTACACTATCCTTTCCATAAAAAATTATTCAGCAGTGAAATATAAATCCACAATGAAGAATCTTTATGTGACAGATGGCGGCAGTTAAAACACCTACCATAATCGATTATAATATCTTTTTCTTAATAAGGTATAGAATATTGCTTAATTAACGATAAAAATGGGGTGAGCCGTGGTGCTTTATTCTGGTGATGGATATACTCTATATTAATTATAGATGATATAAATAAAAAAGACGCCGCAGCGCCTTTTTTGCAATAATCATCGCAGGCTCAAATTAGCGAGCACTCTTCTGAAGAGTAAAACCGCCATCCCCCACCTGGGCCGTGGCATACCACGCCATTAATTCCTCGGTGCCTGGCGCGCCTTCGGCTGGTGCCCATGGCGCGGAATCCTGTTCGGCTACCGGCTGATAGCCTCCGTGCTTGACTTCAAAAATGATACCGCCGTGATCCAGCGACAGTACCGCATGCCAGGTGCCGGCCGCCATTTCCAGCGCCGTGCATTCTTCTCCTAATACCACGCGGTGGGTCACGGTGCCTTGTTCATCGAAGTTCAGTACTACAAAACGGCCGCTTAACGGCAGCAGCAGCTCAAAAGTATGAGGATGACGGTGAGGGCGAATGTAGGTTCCCGGCTCCATGGCAATGGCCAGACGCTGTACCGGATCGCTGAGTTCCGGATGGAAGTTACGATGCGCCCGTAGGCGGGGAGCGGCCGCCGCGGCTGCGCTCTGTTGCTGCATATCACTGATGGTGAATTGTTTCATCTAAACCGCCTGCTTGAAAAACTGATAAACGAAGGCTTTCGCCGCTATCTACGACTAACGATCGGGCCTTTTACTGGAATACTTACAGATAAAGCTTAGCTAAAGTAGATGGTTTATTGCTGATTATAAAGGGGTTATTGAATTCGGTAGACGCCAGGAGAAGGTGATATGGTGTCCCCTGCAGACATCTAACATATGATGTAAGTGCAGGGGATTTATGGGGAATTGCAGAAGTGGAGAAATTTATGCCCGCAGTTGTGCCCGCAAAGAGCAATCACGATGCTTTTTTTAGGTTGGTGAGGTGGCTTAGTTTCCATGACTGGTAGTCGGCATACATCCATCTGGATGTGCGACCAAGTTTGATTGGCTTGGGGAGTTTTCCGGCATTAATCTGCGAATAAAAATACTTCGCGGTAAATCCAGCATCCTCCATCATGAACTTCATGTCAATGAGGGAGTCGTCGCGTAGCTCGCGCATTGGTTTTATCTCCGGTTTGGGAATCGAACTGAGAAATGAAACAGGATAGGAGCCTCATTGAGCGTGAGGCTGTGATCCATCACATCCCCCTCATTTTCTTCAGCAAAGCATCCAGAAACTTATTCTCGTTAACCGACTGGAAGCTATTACGCTTCATCAGCTCATCTCTTGGCGGCATTGCTCTTTGTCTGCGACGTACAGATAAATAATCTGGGAATATAGATGGATCGTAAGAACGGCCTATCATGATTGCATCGCCTTACTCAGCTTCTCGCCGAGAGCAAAGATATAATCTCGTAATTCTTCCAGCGTCTGAGCTTCAGATTGCAGGATTTCACGGTGGCATAGCTCTTTAACCAGATGCTCAAACTTGCTGTAGTAGCCGAGGCGGGACAGCGTTTCCTGGCCAGCATTCTTTCCCTCCTTTACGATTTTCTTCTCGTTCAGGATGAGGTCGTGAGTTGACCCGGTAACGACATATTTATCACCGAGTTCGATATATAGGTTTTTGCTCATGCTTGTCTCCTAATCAGTTATTAGACTTAAGTCTTCTGAATAAGCTCTTTACTGCTTGTTCGCTGCGACAAATCTCTTTGCCTATTTCTTTCTTTGTCTTACCAGCAGCTCTAAGATTGACAGCTTTGTCAATTTCACTGTCAGTCCATCTGATGTTTACAAATGCGGTTGGTATAGAAAATTTCTGAGCAAGGTAATAGAACTGGTCAATGTTAATGTTGAGTAAGTCAGCGGCGCGAATTGCAACCATATTTCCGGCAACTTCGCGCATCTGTTTCTCAGATACGTTAATTCGTTTCATGAGTGTTTATTTGATGATGAGTGATGGCTTGCCTATTTTTAGTTGAACACCAGGTATTGATATTCCAGCCTTTAACTGGTGCTTTATTGCCAACTTGTCAGCCTTAATAGTTGTTTCAAATTCAACGAATTCAGCAGGTATTGATGATGAGTCAAGAATCTCTACTGACTCAGAAGGGGAACGAATTGTCACCTGATGTAGACCTGCTCTGAGTTTTTTCTTTCCTGCGGTAATTAACGAGTTAGCTATGTAGGACTGAATGTTTTCCACCTTATTCAGAATCGATGATGCCCTATCATTTAATGACCTAGCCTCTTCCTTGAGGCGCTCAGCATATCCAGTTTCGTTTTTGCAGATGGCAAGAAGTTGCTCAATTTTATCTGCAAGCTCACCTTCCATGCCTTCTAAGGTGTCTGATATAAGTTCTGGGTCTAAACTCTCATCCATTAATTTTGCGTAGTCATTGGCGATTTCGTAAAGTTTACTCACTGGTAACCTCCAACTTTGCTTTGCATTCTGCGTATATCGCTTGCACGTTCTGCTGAAGTTTCATGCCAGCAGTGCGTTTATACGCGTCAGCGAAGATGCGCTTTAGGTCATCCATGGTTTCTGCTTGAGTCATTTCGTCGCAAAGAACTTGAACCTGTTCGATGATTTCCTGCTGACGCCGGCGCTCATCCTCGCGGATGTCTTCCTCTGATTTATGCGGCATTACTGGCTCCTGAAATACCCCTTCATCTTCATTGAGAAGGCGGATTGCGCTATCCAGTCGCTGAGCTTTAGGCCAATATTTGCTCGCCCTCTTAACAATTGTCTTGCGCGCCATTTCTTCCCAGAAGGTTTTCCACGGGCCGTTTTTAGCCTTGCTGGTTGCCTCTACAGTCCTAATTTCCGCAAGGCTCATCTCTTCCGTGAGATAGTCTCCATAATCCGTCTTAACTGTGCAGTAACCACCAACAACTTCACCACGCTCTCCGAATGCGTTGTATTTGTGAGTAGGTGCTGTATCGAGGCCATTCGACTCATACGTATCGTTCGAATAAACAAGCTTGCACTGTCCCCATTTGATGGAGCCAGTTGCTTGAGCAAGATGAAGAAGTCCCATGTAACTAATGTCGAGGCACACCATACCGTCACGAGGCACCAGATAAGCAAGCTTGCTAGCCGGGTTTAGTGTGATACCAATTGCTGCCACGTTGATAATGGCGTTCTGCGCGCTGGTAGGGTTGGAGAGGGCGGTTTTGGCTAGAAAATCATTCTTCTGGAAATACTGAATAGCGAACTGGCTTTCCTTTGCCCATGTAACGCTCTGGTCTGTTAATGCGCCGCAGAAAAGCGGCTCCTGCTGTCTAACAAATTCAACAATTGAGGTCATTCTGCGGCCCATCCATATTTTTCTTCCCACTCTCGCTCAGCCTGGTCATAAGCGATTGCAGTGATAAAATCGTTGTAAGCTTCGCGGCATTTTTCTGACTGAATTGCGAGGCGAAGAACCTTGCTTACTGATCCAGCTGTAAACTCCAGTGGCTCACCAGGAGCAATCTCTGTAATTTCCTTTGCGCGATGATCAATCCATTGTTCACGCTGAATGCGAGCCTGATACGCAGACTCCTGTTGTGCATCAATCCTGTCCTGCACGTAATATGCGTTCATATCGCCTCCTGATTTCAGAATGCACGAAGCCCGTCGCTGTAATAGCCGACATAGTTAAGTTGATTTGTTTATTCGGTTGGTGGGGTAGGGAATGGCATCCAGTGGGTGGCAATATCTAACTTTCTTCCACCCAAATCAGTAAACGCTCTATATTTTTTGTAATCGATAGGAGACATAACATAATTCCAGAATCCAGCAACAACCTCACCATTGCTATATACCAACAGTTTTTGCGTTTCCTCTGGCATCCTCTCGCTACACTTTATCCATTCCATGAATTCCTCCGATACCATGGCATCCCAGCCGCAGCTTTCATTTCTTCGTTAGCTTCCATCCACTTGGCACCATCACCATTCTTTCTGGCGATACGCGCTTTAATCTGCGCTAATTTCAAAAGCGTGTGGTTAATTTTCATCTTCAGCACCATTTATATATAGCGAAGATAACAACGCTCCAGAATGCTAAGCATGCAATAAGAGCAATGATGAGAGAGCGACAACCGTTTCTGCTCATGTTTACCACCACCCAAACCAGATTCCAGTCCCATGAAACCAGGCGACCGGGAAAAATAAAGCGCCGGCGATCAAAAATCCCCATGACGCAGTTTTGAAGCAAACCACAATGTGAGTAACCCACGCAGCGACACACCACAGGAATAACCCAATGCTAATAAACACACCTTTCATTCTCTTACCCTCATAAAAAAGGCCGCCATCAGGCAGCCTTAATCTTCATAATCCTGATAGAGACTCATATCATCATCAGGATGCTCATCAAACTCGTCAAAATCCTCTTCCATATATCACCTCAAATTAACGGTATCGATTTACCCTTCATCTTCTGCCGGCCTGAGCAAGTAATGCCTCGCTCGCCAGGCTGTTTGTACCAGAGTTTGTGATTCTTGCGCTCAACGGCTTCTGCGCGGTTTTCCAGTTGCTCGCGATACTCTGCAAGCACCGTTAAGTTAATCGGGTTCAGCGCGCTTTCTACGCGTGATTTAGGTTTGCGATTCAGCGACAGAACAGGGCGGTTAGCAGGTTTAGCGCTCACCCCAACAGACAGGGGATTAGCTGCTTTCCATTCGGCCTGTTTAGCAGCGCGACGTTCGCGGCGGCGTGACTGTGCATCCATTGTGAATCTCCTGTCAGTTAGCTTTGGTGATTGGATGGCAGGTGCTGATCTCCTGCATTCTTTGAAGCGGCGGCAATTTCCACTTCGCGAGGTAAGCGCTGCCTAGCACCTGCGAATCAGCCTTCGCATTCATCCAATCCCAAAGCTTTCTGCTTTGAATGCTGCCCTTCTTCAGGGCTCAATTTTTAAGAGCATCACCGTCCTGGTGAGTAGTGCGTCCTGCTGATGAGTTGAATAATACTTGAGGTATTCTTTTATGTAAATACGCAAGGTATTTATTTTTGGTGTGGTTTATGTAAGATTATGAATACATAGAGTATTTATTTTCTATGCTATCTTTGATGTGATGAGACCCGGGATGACCGGGTCACTCAGGCTTGGCGGGTACTAATCAGCGAAGGTTAAAACTAAGATTATCTTAAAAACATCGCAAACCAATGATATGCATATTGATATCGCGAAAGCTAACCACGCATATAGTAATGTATCAGATCCGTCTTGATATCCGCTTAGGTCGCTTAGATAAGGAGTGAAAGTGGCTGCTAGAAACAATAGGTAGCAACTGATTATAAAAAACACGACACCAGAAATAGCCTGTATAGCTGAGACGACAAGGATTATGAAACGAGCAATTCTGTGCTTCCATGCCTGGTTAATTTTTTCTGATATTGCTCTAGCCAGACGTTTATACAACATTCCATAAGCTGCAGAAATTGCAACAATCCCAAAGAAACTTGCTATGGCATAGCCAACCATGATTAGTCCTTTTATCTTTAAATTAACCTTAATTTTGTCTCGATCGCCACGCCTAGTATCTTACAGTTACCATTAACTGGAACTAGAGGCCACGCAGGATTCAATCCTTTCAAATACTTCTGACCGCCATCAATAATCAATTTTTTGAATGTGGCTTCGTTTGAATCTGACAACTTAGCAATAACTAAGCTTCCGTTTATCGGTTCTCTCCCTGTGTCAAATAGGACGAATGTTCCTTCCGGTATGCTGATCCCTACCGGAGCAGTCATGGAATCACCTTCAACCTTAAGCCAGAAAGCATCTCCTTGAATGTGTGCATCTGACTCTAACCACAAATCAATATCTTTAACGGTGTACGGCTCGCAGGCCTCACACCAAGCTCCCGCCTGTACACTGCTTAACACCGGATACCTCTTGCCAGACCTATATTCACCAAAAAATCTTACATTAGATTCGCCTTTAAGGCTTTCAGCCTGTTCAGCTACCTTGCTAGCAATAGAGGCGCTGAACTCTGAAATAGGCACCTGCAGGATTCTGGCAAAGCCAGATGCCACTTCAACGTTGAGGGCATTCCTTCCATTTAAATAATGCCCAACAGCACCCTGAGTGATCCCTAGTTCATCAGCTATAGAGTACTGAGTTATACCCAAATCTTTCTTTTTCGACTCATACAAAGCCTTTAAACGCCTAGCGTCATCAAGCTGTTCTGTCGTCAAGGATTTCTTATTTTCCATCATATCATTATAATAGCGTAGGTACTCAAATTAAAAATACCCACAGTATTGATTATTATAAATACCTGTAGTATTCTTTGTTCATGGTTAAAAACGGAGAGTGCCTATGAGTCGTATGACACTTGCCGATTACGCCAAGATTCACGGACAGGCTAAAGCAGCCAGTGACTTTGGTGTGATCCAGTGCGCTATAAGCAAAGCAATTCTGGCAGGCCGTAACATCATGGTTACGGTAAAACCAGATGGAAGTGTTGTTGGTGAGGAAGTTCGACCATTCCCAAGCAACAAGAAATTTAAATAGATTCCACGCTCTTACACATCTCAGCCCTGAAAAAGGGCATTCATAAAAAGTCTAAACATGACTTTGCGCTCTATGTGCAAGGTCTATTTCTTTGTTTTCAACACTATGGAATTTAACAGATGGAAAACTCAATTAACCGCAACAAGGTCAATGCACGCCGCATTGAATCCTGGTTGCTCAACCGAATCGCCATGAAAGGTGGGAATAACGTAGCCAAAGCAATCGGAGTTGATAAAGCGCAGATCACCCGCTGGAAGGAAAGCTGGTTGCCGAAGATGGCAATGCTCTTAGCAGTTCTGGAGTGGGGTGTTGTTGATGACGATATCGCCAGATTAGCGAAGGAAGTAGCTGCAGTTCTCACAAAGCAAAAACGCCCCGTTGCAGCGGAGCGTTCAGAGCAAATCACCATGAAATTCTAGAGCCGAATTACTGGATCAATTCACAGGAGTAATTATGACAAAGCGTCGTAAGAAATACCAGGAAAAAGAAGAAATTCGACACCCTGACTCACCTGAGGGATTGGTCGTCACCGCATCAAATAACAGGGCGTTCGCAGAGCGTCTGATTGGTGTTTACAGACTAGCCAAAGCAGGAGTTAAGAATGGGCGTCGTTAAGTTAGCCGATTACAGGCATATCCCTGTACAACCGCAGGAGGCAACCAGTATGGGGTATGTCTCTATACATCGCCAATTTATGGATAGCCGACTCTACAAGGACTCTCAGGCAGTACATCTTTGGTTACACCTAATCCTTAAGGCAAACCATGTTGAGGCTACCGTAAACACTGATATTGGCCCCGTTACTGTTGGCCGTGGTCAGATGCTTACAGGGCGGCCTACCTTAGTGAGTGAGACCTTCATTCCAGACAATAAGGTTCGCAGTTTATTGCGTACCTTTGAGTCGAAAGGAATGCTTAACATCACCTCTATGGGGAAGAAATTCAGCCTGCTGACAATCGTTAAATATGATGATTTTCAGTCTCAAAATTGTCCAACGGATGTCCAACGGATGTCCAACGCAAACACCAGTAATTACGCACCTCTCAGAGAGGTTTGTCCAACGGATGTCCAACGGTTGTCCATAAACAATAATATAAATAATAACTCTCTTACTAACGTAAGAGAGAGTGCATCTTCCTCAGAAATTCAAGACCAGAAAAAACCGTCTATCAGCTGTGAGCAAGTGGTCGATGTATACCGCAGGATTCTTCCTGAGGCTCAAGGGATAAATATCCTGACTGACAAGCGTAGAAACCTGATCCGAACTTTCTGGAAGAAAGCCAGCAAAGTCACCCGTCAGTTGGATGGACATCCATTCACCCTGAACGACTGGGAAGTGTATCTGAACTACATAGCAACCAACTGCCGATGGATGCTGGAAAACAGACCAGACCAGCGCACAGGCAAGACATGGCGTAAAAAGTCTCTCGAGTTCTTCCTGAACGTCGATGTCTACGCCAAAACACGAGAGGGGGCATGTGATGACCTCTGAGATTATTACTCTCCCGCACAACCCGGAAGCAGAGCAGAGCGTTATCGGAGGTATTCTGCTTGACGACGATAACAGCGAGCGAGTCCAGAAGGTTCTGGCAATGCTTAAGCCAGAGTCGTTCTACGGCAGGGTTCACCAGATAATCTTTTCTGAAATCCGGCAAATGTTCCGGGAAAACAAACCTGTTGATGGCCTTACCTTGTTCGACTCACTGGAGAGCAAAGGGCTTGCTGAGCAGGCCGGCGGATTCGCCTATATCGGACAGCTTGCCAAGAACACACCAAGCGCGGCGAACATCGTGGCATATGCAATGCGTGTCCGTGAGACCGCTATGGAGCGCTACGGCATCGAGAAAACAACGAAGGCGATCGAGTTGCTGTATGCCCGCAACGGCATGA